>Ga0153915_10003422_pt1 | contig 14584 bp, 10 predicted proteins | sample Opewatmetagenome_2_FD_107003 | JGI IMG/M metagenome (GOLD analysis project Ga0153915, IMG submission 107003) | Freshwater wetland microbial communities from Ohio, USA - Open water 3 Core 3 Depth 3 metaG | ecosystem: Environmental > Aquatic > Freshwater > Wetlands | place: USA: Ohio, Lake Erie...
ACATCCCACCGGTTTCCGTGCCGCGGCAACTTTGGGCCGCTCTAACTACTACCCCGTCAAGCAAACCCGGGTCAGGCCAATCGTCACTGGGGGAGGGGTGGTTCGGCCCTGCCGCGGGGCGGCGCACAGGGCGGAGAGTAGCGTTCCAAACGTCTGTGGGAGGGCGACCAATCATGCACCTCAATCGAGGGCTCCTCTTCTGGGGCCTGGCGCTTCTCATCGCCGGCGGCACGGCCCTCGCCGTGCAGCAGGGCTATCTCGATCGCGACACGGTTGCCGGCGCCTGGCGCCTGTGGCCGTTGATCCTGGTGGCGATCGGCCTGTCGGTGATCCTGTCGCGGACACCGTTTGCCCCCATCGGCACGGTCGCCGCCGCAGTGGTGGTCGGGATCGCGGGCGGTGCGCTGATCAGCGTCGGACCGATCGCTGCCGGCTGCAGCGGGGCGGAGCCGACCAGCATGCAGGATCGGAGCGGCACATTCGGCGAGAAGGCCGATGTCGTGCTGCGCTTCGACTGCGGGACGCTGCAGGTCCGCTCGGTGACCGACAAGCAGTGGACGGTGTCGAGCGGCCGCACGGGCGGAGGAGCGGCGGAGATCGCCGCGACCGCGAGCAGGCTGGAAGTCACCTCCAACAACCAGGGCGACTGGTGGACCGATGCGCGACAGCGCTGGGAGGTCAGCCTGCCCGCCGGCACGACCTATCGGCTCGACATCCAGCCCAACGCCGCGGACGCGACCATCGACCTGGCCGGAGGCACGTTCGATCGTGTTTCGCTGCAGCCGAACGCGGGTTCCGTCAACGTCGACCTCCGGGGCGCGCAGGTCGACATCTTCGACGTCTCGTTGAACGCGGGCTCGGCGGCAATCCAGATCGGGCCTGACGGCTCGACATCCGGGACGCTGAGCGTCAACGCCGGCTCGATCGAGCTGTGCACCGAGCCCGGCGTCGCGCTGCGGCTCGTCGTCACCGGATCGGTCGCCTTCTCGCACAACCTGGATGGATCAGGCCTGGTGCGCTCCGGCGACACGTGGTCCACCACCGGGTATGCCGACGCCACGAACCAAGTCGAGCTGCAGGTGTCCGGAAACGCCGGCAGCTTCACGCTGAATCCTGAGGGAGGCTGCTCATGAACCGACGGCTGTACCGCTCCCCCACCGACAAGGTGATCGGCGGGGTTGCCGGTGGGGTGGCCGAATACCTGGACATCGACCCGTCGATCGTGCGGGTCGTCTGGGCACTGCTGGCGCTTCTCACCGGAGGCGTCTTCTTCCTGCTCTACATCGTGATGTGGATCGTGGTGCCGGTGAACCCGCAGGCCATCGTCGAGGGGGCGCCGGCGGTCGGCGAGCCGGGGGTCGCTGGCACGCCGGGAACTCCGACGTACCACGTCCGTCGCCGCGGATCAGGGGCTGGAGGGTTGGTCTTCGGGCTGATCCTGATCGGCCTTGGCAGCTACTTCCTCGTCCGCGAGTACGTCACGTGGATCGACGTCGACCGGCTCTGGCCGCTCGGCCTCGTGGGAGTCGGCCTCGTCCTGCTGGTGGTCGCCCTTCGCCGTCCCCCCGCCTGACGGAGGCACGGAACGGCGGCCGAGCAGGTCGCGGCCGAATAGCGCAAACGCCGCCGCCCCGAGGGAGACCACGGTGCCGAAGGCGAGCTTGAGGCTGTCGGCGCTGAGCAGCTGCCCTCGGTCGCCCTGGGGCGGCCCGGGGAACTGGAAGGCGTAGTTCCACGGTGCCAGGGCCCGGGCTGCGTTGATGTACCAATCGGGCATCGCCAGCGCCGACCCGAGCGGGAAGATGAGCACCCCGGCAACCACGACCGCGACCAGGAAGCCGATGGCCAGGGAGCGTTGACGCCACGACCGCAGGCCCTCGTCCACGAAGTAGGCGACGGCGATCATGGCGAACATCACCGCGGTCAGGTAGTGGTACTGGAAGGTGGCCCGCTCGATGCGGGTCCACGGCAGGTACTGGAAGGCAAAGGCGGCCGCCACCAGCACGAGGGCGGGCGAACGACGACGCCAGGCCTGCAGAACAGCGAACACGATCGCCGGGATGCCGGCCCAGAAGAGGACCGGGTTGCCCCCGTTGTAGATCACCGCTATCAGGCGGTCATCGAACGAGTGGCCGTAGAACCAGACCGGCTTCAGGTCCAGCGGCCAGCTCCACCACGGCGATGCGGCGGGATGCCCGGCCTGCAGGCCGAAGTGGTAGCCGAACATCTGCGACTGCAGCTCGTCGAGCGACCAGCCGTAGCCCGGTCCCAGGTTCTGGGTGGCGATCCCGTGCCCGAGCTGGAGGTAGGGGATGTAGACCAGGAAGTAGACCAGAAGAGGGATGACAGCAAGGCAGGCGAAGACCCATGGCCAGGAGAAGCCGCCCATCTCTCCGGGCACGTACCAGCGTCGGTCGCTCTCCGGATTGCGCAGGGAGCGCCACGCCCGTGCCACCAGCAGCACCGCCGAGACTCCGAGCATGATCCAGGCCGGCCAGGCGGCCTGCGCGCCGCGCGCAAGCACGGCGAAGACGAGCTCCACGGCACTGCGCGGCTCGCGCCCGACCACGGTCGGGTAGGCGAGCGCGAAGGCAAGGCCGATGCCGCCGCCGATGACTGCCATTGGCGCAAGGGCGGCGATATCCGACGGGACCAGCTGAATCGGACGCCACCAGACGAGGATGATCGCCAGGGTCAACGCGGCCACGCAGATCACCAGGTACGGCCACGGTGCGCCAAGCCCAGTGACCACCGTCAGGAAGCCGATGGCGGCGACCAGCAGGAAGCGGCCGAAATGCGAGCGCGCCATGAACAGGACCCAGAGACCGGCCAGCGCGTAGATGCCGACCCATTTGGTCGCCGCTGCCAGTCCGATCAGCACGCCGACCATCGGCAGCGCCCACCAGGCGCTGCGCGCCCATCGGCCTGACCAGATCAGCCAGTAGAGGAGGTAGGCGGCCGCGATGAAGGTCGCCACGAAGATGTCGTTCATCGCGATCCGGCTCATCACGTAGCTCATGCCGTCGACCGCCATGAAGAGCCCGGCCAGCACCGCGATCCGACGCCGCGGGAAGAGGGTCGCGGCCAGCAGGAAGATGAGCCCAACCAGGACCGAGCCGAAGACGACGCCGGCGATCCGCCAGGCGAACGCGTTGCTGCCGACGTCGATGCTGAACAGTGCCGCATTGGATCCGGCCTGCGTGCTGACGATCAGAGCTTCGTGATCGTCTCCCTCGGAGTGGTCGGACAGATCGAAGGCCATGGCCAGCGCGCGGCCCGGGAGGATCGTCGTGTCGTAGGTCGCGAACCCGGCGCTCTGGGCTCCTCCGCTGCCCCACGGCTGGACCGTCCAGACCACCGGCTTGTGGTTCTTCTGTTCGATCCCGGCCACGTAGACCAGGTTGGCGACGTTGTTCCAGCCGATCTCCGACGGCGCGCCCGGCAACGGGACGGTGTCGATGAGCCCCACGGTGCTGTCGAAGACCGAGAGGCCGCCGTCGACCGGCCCGTGCTCGATATCCGCGGGAAGCGGCCCGACCGGGACCCAGACCTGGCGGTCATTGCCGCTGCCGCGCACCAGGATCGGTCCGGCCGGGCGGGATGGAAGCTGAATGATGCCACTCGCACCGGCCGAGGCAGTGGGAAGCAGCGTCTCGCCGTCCAGCACCAGCAGGGCCGAGCTGGAGGGTTCGGTGGCCACGATGCGCGCGGCCAGCGCCGTGTCCCCGCCGAGCTGCGGAAGGTAGGCGATGCCGGCCGTCACGTCGGCCGACCTGGCGATCTCGGCACCCGTCACCCGCTCGACCTCCACGATCCCGTCCGACCCGCGGAAGACGAGCACCGGATCGGAGTCAGGTATGACGATCTGGTCGACCGAGGCCAGGCCGGTATCGATCGGATCGCCGGCGGGCGGCGGGGCCCGGGGCCCGGTCACACCCAGGAACAGGCTCGTGCCGTAGACGGCCACCCGTCCGCTCGAGGCGAGCCCGACCAGCAGCCGATCCGAGTCCTCATCCCAGGCCAGGCTGGCCACCGCTCCGGGTGCCTGCCAGGTAGCAACCACCGCGCCGCTGACCGCGTCGCGAGCCGTCAGTGCGTCCCCGCTGGCGGTGAACAGGACGGATGCCGGCCGCCCGAAGGCGGTCCGCTGGGCGGCGACCGCCATGACCGATGTCGGCGCGGGCAGCGCCGTCGAGCCGATCTCCCGGTTGGGATCGGCCAGCACGATCCCCGCCGCGATGAGGTACTTGGCCAGGGGCGGATGGGTCCATTCGTACGTGTCGCGCTTCCATCCCTCCTGCCAATCGGCCAGCCACTCGGTCGCCGACCGGGCGTGGTACTGCTCGTCGAAATGCATCGGGCGCGGAAGGTCGAGCCGCCACACCCGGACGCCGAAGGCGAACACGACGAGTCCCACCACCAGGAGCGCGTCGAGACGGTCGAGGCGGCGGGGCGGCTCGCGAAGGTACGGGTCGGCCGGGTCGGGGCGCAGCCAGCCGGCAAGCCTCGCCAGCGGCGACCTGGGGCGAGCCTCGCCGCCCTCGCCGGCCTCATCGGCCCAGGCGGCGGCAACCGGCACCGGCATGACCCTGGCGGGCATTTCGCCATCCGCCTGCGGCGCATCCTCCAGCCCTGCCCCGCCGAACGCGAGGCGCTGCCCCTGGATCAGCAGCCAGCCGAGCGCGACCACGATCATCGCGGAGAGGAGATACACCCCGGTGTCGTTGAACAGGAAGGTGGCCAGGTAGGGGTCGCGAACCATGGCCAGCCCGCCCACCCCGGGGTTGACCACCGGGGGCGCGGCGAAGGCCCAATCGGCGGTGTAGACCCAGTAGATGTTGGCGAAGAACGACAGGGTGAGCACCCCGTAGAAGACGGCCCAGCGCGAGGAGCGCGCCACCATCGGCGCGGCGAGCGCCAGCGCCGGGAACAGGTACCGCTCGTGGACCCGGGTCGGGAGCGCGAAGAAGGCGACGGCCAGCGTCAGCGAACCGACCACCAGCCCTCGCGGATCGTCCTTGCGGGCGACCTGCAGCAGCGCCGCCAGCGCGGCGAGGGCGAAGAGGATGGTGCCAACCAGCTGCCAGCTGACCGGCGTGGTACCGATCTGGAAGGCGACCCCCTGGGGGCTTGGGCAGCCGGGCAGGATCGGCGCGTCACAGCCGCGCCACAGGGTGTCGCCGAGCCCGCTCCACGGGTTGCGCCACAGGTTGAACCCGTTGATCGAGAGCCCCGTGTAGGTATCGGTCGCCTCAAGGAACTTGTCGATCAGGCTGTGTGCCGGATTGCCCGGCGACCAGACCGCCATGTCGAACGGCAGGAGCAGCAGGACCAGCGAGCCGAGGCCCGCTGCCAGCGACGTGAGGACCCGCAGGGGGTCACGCCGGTCGGCATGCTCCGGATCGCTCGAGCGGCCGAACAGGTGCCGCTTGAGGCCCACCACCGCGACCACCGGGATGAGGAAGGCGAACTGGAACTTCATGAGCAGGGCGACGACCGCGCCTACCGCCGCGGCCTCGGTCCAGCCCCGGGCCAGCAGGAAGATGGTCGCCAGGAGCGCAAGCGTGCCGACGGAATCGACCTGCCCCCAGACAGCCGAATCGAAGATCGTGCCGGGGTTGAAGAGGAAGATCACGGCGGCCACCAGGCCGAGCCGCTCGCCGCTCCAGCCGCCCAGCCATCGGCTGCCGTAGCGACGGCAGAAGGCGAACAGGTACCAGGCGACGGCTCCATCGGCCAGGATGGCGGGAACCTTGATGAGGCCCCGGGTGATGTCGATGTTGAAGGTGTACGGCTTCAGCCAGCTGCCGATCTCTCCCAGCAGCCACAGGACGTACATGTAGCCGGGCGGGTAGTCGGCGAGCCCGCCCTTCTGGTAGAACGTCGCGGGCCCATCGGCGGCCATGCGCTGCGCCCAGATGGTGAAGTCGCCGACATCGGTGCTGAAGCCGCTGATGGGAAGGTAGAAGCCCGCCACCAGGGCCCGCAGCAGGATCCCCCCGGCGATCAGGACGAGCACCAGCGTGGCCGGATCGAGGCCCGCCAGCCGCTCCCTGAAGGTAGGCTCGCGCACCTGGCTCGCTTCGTGGATCATCGCCGGCGGCACCTCGTCATCGGTGGCACAGAGGTGTCGGAGCCAAGGTGGGCGAGAGTATACATCGGCCCCATGACGACCCCGAGGCGGCAGCTGTTGCGCTACGGTAGCGTCCGGCGTGGCCGATCGGCGTCGCCACTGAACCCCGAGGAGACCAGTGACCGATCCTTCAACCGCGTCTGCCCGGCCACGGCTGACCTTCTTCTTCCCCGCCTTCAACGAGGAGGAGAACATCGAGCGTACCGTCGAGCGCGCCCTCGCCGAGATCGGTCCGCTGGTTCCCTCGATCGAGGTGCTGGCGATCGACGACGGCTCAACGGACCGGACTCCTGAGCTGGCCGATGCCCTGGCCGCGGCCGATCCCCGCGTCCGCGTCCACCACCAGCCGAACCGCGGCTACGGCGGTGCCCTCAAGGCGGGCTTCGAGAACGCGCGCGGCGAGCTGATCTGCTTTTCCGACGGCGATCTGCAGTTCGACCTGCGCGAGATGAGCCGGCTCCTGGACCGCCTGGCAGACACCCGCAAGCCGGTGGATGGCGTCATCGGCTACCGGATCCAGCGACGTGACCCGTTCCATCGGATCTTCATTGCCAAGACCTACAACGCGATCGTGTCGATCGCCTTCGGCCTGCGGGTTCGCGACATCGACTGCGCCATGAAGCTCTTCCGTCGCGAGCTCTTCGACGGGTTGCGGCTGGACGCCGAGGGACCGTTCCTGTCGGCCGAGCTGCTCATCAAGCTGCGGGCCAACGGCGTGCGCCTGGCGCAGGTCGGGGTCAATCACTATCCCCGCGCCGCGGGACAGAACACCGGGGCCAGCTTCAGGAAGATTCTGCGGACCTTCCGCGACCTTGCCGTGCTGCGCTGGGCCCTGTGGACCAACCGCGAGGCGGTCCTGCGGCGCTCGGACCAGGCGAGCGGCTAGCCGCCCAGCTCCTCGGTGGGAGGACCCTTCTCGCCGCCGCCAAGGTCGACGTCGAGCGAGTTGACGAACTCGCGGAAGACGGCCAGCTTCTCGTCGGGGTCATCGCCGATCTCGGCCCGGTCCGGCTCCACGCCCGCCTCGTCGAGGACCCGCTCGTCGACGTAGATCGTCGACCCGGTGCGGACCGCGACGGCGATCGCGTCGCTCGTCCTCGAGTCGATCTCCGCCTCGGTCCCGTCCGCCGCCTCGAGGTAGAGGCGCGCGTGGAACGTTCCGTCGGTGACGTGGGTGACCACCACGCGGCTGATGCTCGAGTTGAGGGCCCCCACGATGCTGACCATCAGGTCGTGCGTCAGCGGCCGCTCGGCGCTCAGCCCCTGCAGGCGCATGGCGATGGCGTTCGCCTCCGAGGGACCGATCCAGATCGGAAGGTACCGATCGCGCTCAGCCTCCTTCAGGATGACCACGTGCTGGCTGGATAGCATGTGCACGCGCACGCTCTCCACCACCATCTCGATGAGCCTCACGGCTCGATTCTAATGGAGCCTATTCGAGGACGACGCGGACGATCCTCCCCGGGGTCAGCAGATAGGCGGTGGGCGGCCCGTCGGGGGCCGATGCGACGTCCATGGCGAGCACCTGGTCGAGGAGATCGGCGTCGGGCCCCGTGCGCGGAGCCATCCATTGGTGGACGAACACGCCATCGGCCCGCTGGTACGCGATGATGCGGGAGTTCGCCGCATCGTAGACGTAGAACAGGTCGCGCTCGCCGACGGTGGCGCCGTCCAGCAGCCGGTAGTCGAGCGCCGGCCGGATCTTCACGTCAGGCGGCGGGTCCAGCGAGTAGTCGGCCTGCGACAGCGGCAGGCCGAAGTTCACGCGCGTCACGGTGCGCGCTTGAAGAAGCCACAGATTGGCGTCAGCCAGGATGTCCCGCGCCGAGGCCGCCGGCAGGTCCGGGGTCCCGGTGAGGAACGGCTGCGGGGCGCTGGGGTAGACGACCGGCACGACGTTGCCGGGCGACCACTTGTCGACCTGCCCGCTGCCGGCGTCGAGGAGGTACAGGTTGAAGATCTCCAGCGGGGGCCGATGCTGCAACGCCACAAGAAGATGGCTTTCGGGCGAGACGCCGTCGAGACCGCGCAGGGCCAGCGGACGAGGCTCCGGGCGCCCGAGGTCGAAGCGCCACCCCTGGCGCGCCCGATCGATCAGGACCACGTCGGTGGCGGCGGTGGCGAGCAGCCATGGGGCGCCGGCTGTCCGGCCACCTACCACCTGTCCTGAGCGCAGCACGACGGTGGCCTGGCCGGTCGCGGGATCGATCCGGATCAGGCGCCCGCGGGCGGTCTCGGCGACCCACAGGGAGCCATCGCTGGCAGCCACCATGTCGAGCGCGTGGAAGGGAGCGAAGGTGGCCGCCAGGTCCGCCACCGTGGTCGACTCGCGGATGCGGCCCACCGCGTAGATGGTGTCCAGCCCGTGGTCCACCTGGTCCTGGAGGCTGCTGAGCGCGGTCGCCGGCACCCCAGCAGCGATGGCCCGCGAGATCGCCACGAACGCGGAGCTGAGCCGATCGGTAGCGCGCTCCGGGTTGCGGTCGATCAGGTCGCGTCCGTCGACCCGCTCGTTGACCTGCGCCAGCAGGGCCTCGGCCTCGCTGATCGCGGCCCGGGCGACAGCCGCCCTCGGGATCGCGTCGGTGGGTCGGGCATTGGGCAGGCTGGCGACCGTCGCGCCGACGGCCAGCAGCACGGCCAGGGCGGCCATCCCCACCAGGCCGCGCCGGCGCCGGCGCCCCTCCTCTCGCACCTCGGTCTGCAGGATCGTCGTCGGATAGCGGGGCCGGCGGCGCGGAACGAAGGCGAGCAGGACGTTGAGGCCAATCAGGATCCCGCGCCCGACCGCTCGCTGGAGGGCATCGACTCCCTCTGCCGATCGATGCGCGGCCCGTCCGATGGCGTCGGCCAGCGGCACCGGGCTCTGGTCGGGGAGCCCGGCCAGCGGCTCGGCCGGACGAACCGGCTCAAGTGGGCGGAGCGTATCGGTCAGGCCGAGCTCCACCATCTCCAGGGCGATCACGCCGTCCGAGCCGGACCCGCCGCGGATCCGGAAGAGCTGCTGGAGATGCTCCACGGCGGCGGCCGGGCGGAGAGAGGTGAGGGCTTGTTGCAGCTCGCCGGTCCCGGCGACCTGTGCGAGGTTGCGCGAGACGAGAGCGATCCGATCCTCCGCGGTCAGCTCCCCCTGCCAGGTGTACGGCTCGATCTCGAGCGCCTCGCCGAGTGTTTCCGCCACGCGGCGCTCGCGCATCCGCGGATCTTCCTCGCGCGCGGTAGGCGGGGGAGGCAGCTCGAACATCCGTCCGCCGCGGCAGATCACCGCCGAGGCGGGACCGAGCTTGGCGACGTGCCCCTCGCTGCCACGCACCACCAGGCCGATGATGCTGATCCCGCCGCGCCGCGGGATGCCGAGGCGGTTGCGCTGGTGGTACAGGCGACGGTTCGCCCCCCTGAGCGCCTTGCTCAGGGCGCCGAGCGCGCCGCTCGACAGGTCGTAGTAGTAGTCGCGCTCGAGAGCCTCCAGTGCCTCACCTGCGGCGCGTGCCAGCGTCTGGTCCTCGCCGGTCACCTGGGCCAGCAGGAAAAGGCTTCCCTTGGTGCGGGTTTCCGAGCCCATCGTCGGCTCGCGGAAGCGGATCACGTCATGGGCGCCGCGCGTCGACTCCTCCAGCGCTGGCAGACCGATCCGGGTGCTGAGACGGTGGCTCATCGGAGTCCGGTGGCACTCAGGTGCGAGGAGGAACGAGATCGATTATAGGGTCGAGCCACCGCCTGGAGCGCCAACCGATACGGCCAGTCGCCCGATGACCATGGTCGCCCCCGGGCGCCCGCTCATCCGGGCGTTCACCACGTGGACGAACGCGTCGGCACGAAGCGTCAGCTCCTGCGCCAGGATCGATTCGCTCGCTTCGACGTAGGCCGTCCCGTTGGCCACGCGGACCAGGCGCGAGCTCATCCCCCCGCGGTCAAGGCCGGCGGCCGCCACGGCCTCCTGCCAGGCGAGCCGGGCCTGGGCCAGCGCGATCTGCTCCGCCGCCCCCGGCCCAACGCAGGCGAGCAGCGCCCGCTGCACGGCGGCGGCTGCCTCTTCGCTCCTGCTCATGCCACCCGCGGCGCCAGCGTCAGGCGTCCGTCACCGACCTGCCACACGCTGACGGTGCGCCGCGCCGCCGGGATCGCGGCCAGGTCGGCCGTCGTGACCAGAACCTGGCCGCGCTCCAGGAGGAGTGCCAGAGTGCGCTCGGAGCGATCGGCGTCGAGCTCGCTGAACACGTCGTCGAGCAGCACGACCGGTGCCGGTGCGTCACCCGCCGCCAGGAGATCGGTCTCGGCAAGCTTCATGGCCAGGATGATGGTGCGCTGCTGGCCGCGGCTGGCGTGGGTTGCGACTCCTCGTCCGCCCAGCTCGACCCGGAGGTCATCGCGTTGTGGCCCGACCAGGGTGACCGCATTCCACAGCTCCTTCTGGCGCAGGCCGGCGATCCGGCGGCGAAACGCGGCGGCGAGCTGCCCCGGGTCCGGGGGCGGGGGGTCGTCGTCGCGGGGATCGGGGCGCTCCGGCCAGGCCTCCTTGAGGGTATCGACGTACTCCACCCGGACGCGGTCGCCCGCCTCTTCGGGAGGGGCCACCGCGTCGTGCAGCGGGGGGATGCGGCGATCGAGCTCGGCGACCAACAGCCAGCGCGCCAGCATGACTCGGGCACCCACCTCCGCCAGCTGCTCGTCCCAGAAGACAAGGCCGTCGGCCGTCGCCTCCTCGCGGCGGATGGCCCGCAGCAGGGCGTTGCGCTGCGCCAGGATGCGGCCCAGCTCAGCCAGATCGCGCGCCGCCCGCCGGTTGCCCTGCGACAGGATCGCGTCCATGAATCGCCGGCGCTCCCCGGGCGCTCCCACCAGGAGCAGCATCTCCTCGGGACGGAAGAGGACGGCCCGGGCGGTCTCCGACACGGTGCCGGGGCGCCGCGCGAGCCCGTTGACCATCACCCGATTGCGGATCTCGGGCGGCGCCCCCGCTCCGGGGATCACCACCTCGATGCGTGCGGTCTCACCCGACGGGTCGACGAGGTCCAGCCGAACCCTCGCGAACTGGCGCCCATGGCGGACCAGCTCGGCGTCGGTGGCGGCGCGGTGCGACCTTCCCGCGATCGCCACAAAGACCGCCTCGAGCAGGTTCGTCTTGCCTGCCCCGTTCGGCCCACTGATCACCGTGAGTCCGGGCTCGGGGCGCAGCTCGGCGGAAGCGTAGCTGCGGAAGTCCTCCAGGAGCAGCCGGGTCAGTCTCATGAGCGCACCGCCGGACCGGCCGTGGACCGGGCGCGCCTAGGACGCCGTGCGAACCGGCATGATGACGTGAACGTAGTCGTCCTTGCCGACGCCGCGGATGACACCGGGAGCCAGCGGTCCCGACAGCTCAAGGGCCGCCTCGTCGGCACCAAGGTTGGACAGGACGTCAATCAGGTACCGCGCGTTGAAGGCGATGGTGGTGGCCTGGCCCTCGACCGCCGCTTCGAGGGCGTCGGCGGCATCGCCCACGTCGGCCGCGTGAGCGGTGATCGAGATCCCGTCGCCGGCCTCCCCACCAACCTCCACCTTCACGATGTTGGCGCTGTCACGGGCGAAGATGCTGGCTCGCCGCGCGCCCGCCAGGAAGGCCTCGCGATCCACCACGGCGCGGCTGGTGTGCTCGGTCGGGATGATCGGCTCGTAGTTCGGGAACTGCCCCTCGATCAGCCGGCTGACGAGATCGATCCCATCGACATGGAAGAGCACCTGGCTCTTGTTGGGCGTGACCGTGATCTCGATCGGCTCCTCTGCGTCCGGCAGGATGCGCATCAGCTCGGCATACGAGCGCGCCGGCACCACGATCGTCATCTCAGGAGTGACCGGCTTGGCAAGGGCCAGGCTGCGCACGGCGATCCGGTAGTTGTCGGCCGCGGCCAGGGTCATGGTGTCGCCCGCCAGGCGGGTCAGCACCCCGGTCAGGATCGGTCGACTCTCGTCGCTGGCGGCGGCGAACACCACCTCGCTCAGTGCGTCGCGCAGCGCACGCGAGTCCGCGCTGGTGGCCGGCGTGTCGCCGATAGCGGCCACCACCGGAAACTCGTCCGCCTCGATGCCCTTGATCGAGCTCTTGCTGCCGCCGCACGTCACCTTCAGGGTCCGGTCCTTGGCCGAGTAGACCAGGTCGATGCGCTGGTTCGGCAGCGACGAGACGAGGTCCGCCAGCAGCTTGGCCGGCACCGTGATCTCGCCCTCGTCGGTGACCTTGCCGGGTACCCAGCAGTTGATGCCGATCTCGAGGTTGGTGGTGGTCAGCTTCAGCCCGGCATTCTCCGTCCTGAGCAGCACGTTGGCCAGCACCGGCAGGGTGGCTCGTCCGCTCACCGCCCGACCGACGATGCCGAGCCCGCGTGCCAGGTTTTCCTGCATCACCGAGACGTTCATTCAGTCCTCACTCACCTCCTCGTGGCGATCGATGCCACGACGGAGTAACTCACCAAGAATACTTGTTACGCAGTCGTCTCCCGTAGGGGTGTGGACGGTGTGGAAACGCGCGCTGGGCCGTGTTCGGCCGACCTGCGGAAAAGGGTCCGCTCGACGTTGGCAATCCCGCGGGGCTGGTGCATGACGGTCGGGATCAGAACTGTTCGACGGTGGATTTCGGCCACGGGCAGATCAGCCGGCTGTGGACGGTTATCCACAAGCGGCTCTGGATATCCACTGGATCGGCAGGCTTTTCCACGAAGGAGCCCTCACTCGGAGTAGATCATCTCCCGGACCGCGCTGACCTCGCGGCGCATCTCATCGTTCTCCTGGAGCTCCCGGGCGATCTTGTCGTAGGCGTGCAGGACGGTTGAGTGGTCGCGCCCGCCGAGCTCTGCGCCGATCCGCAGCAACGAGATGTCGGTCTCTTCGCGGATCAGGTACATGGCGATCTGCCTTGGCACCACGATGGCCTTGTCGCGTTTGCTCGAACGCAGCTGGTCCAGGTTGACGCCGTAGTAGTCGGCCACCGCGCGAACGATCCGCTGGGGAGTGATCGAGCGCTTCTTGGGGTTGTACATGACGTTGCTGAGGACCGCGCTGGCGAGCTCGTTGTTGATCGGCATGCCCGACATGCTGGCGTAGGCGACGACCCGGTTGAGGGCCCCCTCCAGCTCCCGGACGTTGCTCACCACCTTGCGCGCGATGAACTCGATCACCTCGGCCGGGATCAGGTTCAGCTGATCCTCGGCCTTGCTGCGCAGGATCGCGATGCGGGTCTCCAGGTCGGGTGGGGTCAGGTCGGCGATGAGGCCCCACTCGAACCGGGAGCGGAGCCGCTCCTCCAGCGTGGTGATCGCCTTCGGGGGCCGATCCGACGACAGGACCACCTGCTTGCCCGCTTCGTGGATCGCGTTGAAGGTGTGGAAGAACTCCTCCTGGGTGCGCTCCCGCTCGGCGATGAACTGGATGTCATCGATCAGCAGCACGTCGATCCGCCGGTAACGGTTGCGGAAGTCCTCCATGCGCTGCTCGCGGATCGAGTTGATGAAGTCGTTGGTGAACTTCTCGCTGGTGGCGTACAGGACCCGCTTGCGCGGGAACTTGGCGGAGACGGCGTTGCCGATGGCATGCATCAGGTGCGTCTTGCCGAGCCCCACCCCGCCGTACAGGAAGAGCGGGTTGTAGGCGTGCCCAGGCCGCTCGGCGACGGACAGTGCCGCGGCGTGGGCCAACCGGTTCGCGCTCCCAACGATGAAGTTGTTGAAGGTGTACCGATTGTTGAGGTTGACGGTGTTGCCACCGGCGGACGCGGGCGGCAGGTGGAGCGACTCCTCGTCGGCCTGGGCCGGGACCGGGCCGGGGGCATCGGCGACCACGAACTCGACCTGGACCGATCCACCGACCACCCGGGCCAGCGTCTGGCTGACCAGGGTCCGATATCGGTTGTCGAGCCAGTCGCGCGCGAACCCGTTCGGCGCGGCGATGCGATAGCGGTTCTCGTCGATCTCGACGAGCGCCGTGTCCTTGAGCCAGGTTTCGAAATTGGCAGGCGAGAGACTCACCTGCAGCTCTCCAAGGACGGCACGCCAGACCTGCTTCGCATCCATCAATAGCCGTCTCCCAACCGAATCTGTGCCAGGGTTCGCGGGGCTGTCGAGGTCTCCCTCGGGGCGCACGAGACCCGGCTGTTGTGGGCCGTTCCTCGGGGGTCGCGGTAGTGTAGCAGTACCCTTTCCGGGCCGGCAATGGCCAACACGCCCATCTTCGGCTTTTCAGGTGCCGAGGTCGGCCCGACGTTCTCCGGAGTTTGACACCCGCGTCGACGCGTCGGTAGAATCCGCGGGCAGAGCGAGACGGGCCGCGCAAGTTCGGCTAATCGCGTGAGGCTGGCGAACAACGCCAGCCGTTCGTGTGTTTGCGGACCCGCTTCGCCGCCGCTGAACGAGGACAGGCACGCACCGATGAAGAGGACCTACCAGCCCAAGAAGCGCGCCCGGAAGCGGGAACACGGCTTCCGCG
>Ga0153915_10003424_pt1 | contig 14581 bp, 11 predicted proteins | sample Opewatmetagenome_2_FD_107003 | JGI IMG/M metagenome (GOLD analysis project Ga0153915, IMG submission 107003) | Freshwater wetland microbial communities from Ohio, USA - Open water 3 Core 3 Depth 3 metaG | ecosystem: Environmental > Aquatic > Freshwater > Wetlands | place: USA: Ohio, Lake Erie...
CCCCGGGTCGCGGATGAGCGCCAGGGCGCCGATGCTCCGCTCTCGCACCTGATCGTTCGGATCCTCAGCCGCCCACTGGCGCAGCAGCGGCGCCTTCTTCGGGTCCCGGTCCCACATCGCCTGTTCGATCCGCGACAGCCGGTCACCCGGGTCGTCCCGCATGCGTGCGGCATCATTCGCGCGCGCGGATGGTTCGTCCTGCGCGGGCGGACCGTCCGCCGGCCGGGCCGCGGCAGCCGTGGCGGCCGCGAAGATCGAGAGGAGCAGCGCGATAATCGGCGCCGCGATCGGGTTCGGGATCGCTCTCAAGGGCCTCCCTGCATGTCCGGAAGGAATTTGAAGGGGAAGACCACCCGGACCGGTCCTCCCCGGGACGCCGGGAACTTCCAGTGCCGCATTCGCTTCAGGACCGCGTCCTCGAGGGCGGGCCAGTTGACGCTGCTTTGCCGGATCTCCGTCGCGTCCACCGAGCCGTTCGGATGGATCACGAAGGCCACGGTGATTTCCCCGCTGAGATTCGGATTCACCAGGAGTTCCTTGTTGTAGACGTACCGGATCCCGCTCTGGTACTGCCGGACCGTCGATGCGATCACTCCCGGGGTGCGGTTCCGGTCATCGATGGCGCCGCTGATCTGGCCTTCCAGACCGGCGTCGGTGCGGAAGACCTTGGATGCCAAGGCCGCGGACGGCTTTGCGGCGGCGTCGACATGCCGGCCGATGCCGGGATCCGCGGGCCGGGTTGACAGGGGCGGGTCGTCCGAACGGCCGGTCGGCCGATAGTCGGCCGGGCCGGCCGGTCCCCGCGATGCGTACCGGATGTCATCGGGGATCTTCAGTCCGGAAACGTCGTTCCGGTCGTGTTCGCCCGCCTTCCCGGACAGTACCCGGAGGAGTCCCCGGCCGGCCACTTTCTCGCGGATCGCCTCGCGAGTCGGGGGCGGAAGGCCTTCCGGCGGCGCGGGCCGCGCCGCAGGCGCGACATCCCGCGGGGGTGGCGGCGGGGCGGGGAGGTTGGGGATCTTCGGCAACTCCTTTGCGGGGACGTCCGCGATATCGACGGTCAGGACCTCGTCAGCGGCCTTCCGCGCCGGCTGCCAATAGGGAGTCGCGAGGAGCCCCGCCACGTGCATGGCGGCGGAGACGATCAAGGCGACCCGGAAGAGTCTGCGGGACCCGGGCCCGGCGGCGTACGCGATTCCCTGGAACGAGACATCCATGTTCATCGGCGCGGGCTCATGATCCCGGGGCTTCTCCCGAAAGTTTGTCGTCCCGCAAGATGCGCGATCCCGGATCCGGCTCCGGGCGCAGGGGAAGTAACCGGAATTTCGTCCGGGGGAGGAGGAACAGGGTCCCGGGGTGCTCGGCGCTCCCGATGATCTTCACCGGGTCGAGCCGGGCCTCGCCGCCCTTCCGGTCGCCGCGGGAAGACGGGCTCGCCGCGTCCCGTCTTTTCGGGAGTTCCCGAGGCCTGCGCGAAGGCCCGTCGGGCGACCGGTCCGCCCCGAACGACATCGCCGCCGCGAGGATGAGGGTTACTGCGGCGGCGAAGCGGAATGCCCGAGCCGATCGGACCATCTCCGGACTTCCTCCTTCCTCAAACCCTTTAATTTAACATAGTTATCGTAGCATTCCCGCGCGCCGGCAAGGTTTCCCTCATAGATTTCCCGGAATATCCCGAGGTTGAGCCATCCGGCCGGCAGGCCCGGGTTCTCCCGTACTGCCCGCTCGAAATTCTTGCGGGCCTCGCTCCAACGCCCCTGCTCGACCTGAAGTATCCCCATGTTGGTCAGGATCTCGGCCGGCGCGGCCGCCCCGGCCGCCGTGGACGCGAGGGTTTTCTCCGCCGCCGCCGTGCCCCCTCCCCGATACTCGGCGAAAGCCCTGAGGTTGGCGGAGAGCGCCGCCATCCCGGCCATGCCGGGCGGGGCGGGCCCGAGAACCGGGACCTTTTCGCCCTCGTCCGCCCAGGCGAACCGGGAGGCGATGACGGGGAAGAGGTCGGCGACGCCGGACGGAACCGACTTCGCGAGATCCCGTGCCGTCGCCGCATCCCCGTTGCGGAACGAGAGGACGGCCAGGTTCCAGGCAAGGGCCGGTGTCGCCTTACCCCGGCTGCGCGTGGCGCGGAGAAGGAGCGCGGCGTCGTCCGGGCGACCGGTCTCCATGAGTGCGGCCGCCGCATTGACCGCCAGTTCCGGAAGCGTCTCAAGGGGAGGGGGCAGGCCCGGGGGGGCGACGCGCGCGAGGAGAGACTTCATCTGCTCCCGGTCCCCCCGGAGCAGGGAGATGCCGAGGAGGTTTGCGATGGGCGCCTCGAACGCGGGAGACCTGTCCGCGGCCCGACCGTACTGCGCGGCGGCTTCGTCAAGGTCTCCGGAGAGCTGGAAGAGGACTCCCTGGTTATAGACAGCGTCCGTCCCCCACTTGCTGTCCTCGAGGCCCGTCCAGTACGGGATGGCCTCCCTCGCGGCGTTGTGTCCGATCGCCCACTGCGTCCGGTCGCAGGCTTCCGCGTATTGCGGCAGCCGGCTGACGACGGCGGGGGCCGCGACCGCGGCTCGCGCCGTTTCCCCGGCCGGCGGTCTCGCCGCGTCCTGCGCCCCCGGAATTGCGCCCGCTTGCGGCGCGGTCCCCGGCGCGATTGGCGGCGCGATCCGTTCCGCGGCTGCGGCGGAGGGCGCGCCCGCCACTCTCCTGACCTCCTGCGGCGGGCCGGGCATGAGGACCGCTCGCGGCGCTCCGCACGCGGCCAGGCCGAGGGTCGCGGCGAGGCCGATCGGGATCGCGGACCCGAGGCGGCTCACGGCCCGGTCCTCACGATGATTCCGAGGAAATCCGGCACCGGGACGACCGGGAACGCGTATTCCCACTTGCGCGCGAACAGGGCGGGCCGCAACGCCTTGAGGCGCGCGACGCTCTTGTCCACCCAGGGCGAGGAGATGCCCGCCGCCACCGCCTTCCGGAGGTTTTTCCGGTAGGCGTCGACGGCCTTCTCCTCGATCGGCGCCGCCTTCTCCTCGAGGAGGAACACGTACTCGTCGCGCTCCCGGTCGGAGAGCCCCCGCGGCGGCGGGGACGCGAGGATCGCGCCCCGGAAATCCTCGAATCCCTCGCCCAGCCTGTGGAGCGCCGCCGGGACCGTCTCCGCGTCCCCGACCCGGATCGCCTCGACGTAGAGTCCCGCGGCGGCCTCCAGGGCGGCCCTCTTCTCCGCGAACGTCCTCTCGAGCGGCGGGGCGATGGACAGGGACTTGTACCGGGCGAACCGCGACTCCGCTCTGGCGAAGTACGCCTTCCCCGCCGTCTCGGGGGCGCCCTCCGGGGCGGCGGCGTTCGCGGCCGTCGCCTTCTCGTAGAGCGCGTCGGCCTCGGCGTCCTTCCCCTCCCCGCGCGCGCTCTCCGCCGCCCGGAAGAAGCACGTCACGCGGAGGGCGGGAGGAGAGTCCGGAAGCGCGGCGACGGCGAGCAGGTCCTTCCGGACCCGCGCGGCGTCGATCCCCGCGAGAAGGTCCGCGGCGCGCAACAGGAGCTTCCCCTTCTCTCCGCCCATCGGCTCGGACGCGGCGAGGCGCTCGTAACGCTCCGCGGCGGCAGCCCTGTCTCCCGTCCGCTCGTACAGGGACGCCAGCCACCGGGTCGCGTCCCGAACCAGGGCCGGATCGGTCCCCGCGGACTCGACGCCGAGAAACGCGGCGATCGCGTCCTTCGCCTTCCCGGCTTCGGCGCTGGACGCGCCTGCGCGATAGAGGGCGGTGGGCGCGATATCCAGGGACGGAAACTCGCGGGCCAACCCCGAAAAGATCACGGCCGCTTCGGCCGCCCGGTCGCGGGGCAGCTTCTCGGCCCGGCGGAACATGGCGAACCCGGCCCACTTCTCGCCGTCCTTCTTCTCCTCGGGCTTCGGCGAGGTGGCGAGCAGCGCGCGGAAGGCCTTCTCGGCGCCCTCGTAATCCTCGGCCGCGAAGCGCGCGTCGCCGGACAGGCGAAGCGCCTCGCGGCGGCCGGCGTCCACGGCCAGGAGGGACGCGGCCCTCTCCGCGTCGGCGGCCGCCTGGAGAAACCGGCGCGCCGTGAGGCGGGCGCGGGCCCGGTCGAGAACAACGGATGGGAGGCGCTCGCCGTCGGGAAAGGCGCGCTCGTATTCGTCGCAGAGCCGGATCACCTCGCCCAGGGCGTGCTCCCGGCGTTCCGGCGGCTCCCCCTCGGCCGCGCCGGCGGCGTCCTTTGCGCACTGGACGGCCATGTACCATGATGGTTCCGCGCGCCGCGCCCCCGGCCGACGCGCCTCCGACTCGAAGGCCGTCCCGGCGTCCTTTTTTCGCCCGCTCTCGAACAGAAGCCATGCGCGCTGGTAGGCGACCTCCTCCGACTTGGGCGACGCGGGGAAGATGACGGTGTGGGCGTCGTAAAGGGCGAGCACTGCTTCGCGGGAGGGAGGGGCCGGGCCCCCGGCCCCGGCCTGCAGTTCCCGCGTCCGCGCGTGGAAGTGGAAGGCGGCGCCGCGCAAGCCCTCCTCGGCGACGATGTCCGCCCGGGCGACGTCAGACGGGGTTCTCCCCGGGGCGGTCTGCCACCGGCTGCCCGGCCCGAAGAGGGCGTGGAATTTCCCGCGGCGGGCGAAGGCGTCATCCGCACGGCCGGCCCTCCGGAGCGCCTCCGCGGCGGAGACCTCCGCGTCGATCCGCCCGGCGGCCAGCGGGTAGGCCGCGCCGATCCGGTCCGCGATCCGGGCGGACTCGTCGTAACGGTTCTGCGCGTCGAGGATCTCCTGGATTTCGAGGAGCAGGGCGGGGCCGCGCGCCGCGGCCCCTCGCCGGGACAGGAGCTCCTCGGCCCCGTCGTCCGTTCCCGCATCGACGAGCGCGCGGGCCGTCATCTTGAGCGCGTCGCCGGAGATCCCGGCCTTCCCGGGTTCCGGCGCCGCAAGGTGCGCCGACAGGAACGGATCCACCGATTCGCGGTACCGCTCCGTCAGGAAGAGGGTCCATCCCAGTTTGTACAGGGCGACGACCCGGAGGTCGGCGGAAGCGCCCGGTCCCACGTTTCGGTACGCCTCCTCGGCGAGACGGAATTCCCCCCGGTCGAAGGCGTGCTCGCCGAGGCGGAGACGAATCGCGTCGGCATGCCGGCTCTTCGGGTATCGGGCCAGCATCGCCGCGAGGACCGCGGCGGAGTTGTCGGAGGCGCCCATCTCCTGCCAGCACAGCGCCAGACCGTAATGGGCCGGCTCGGCGTAGGGGCTCTCCGGGAACCGCTCCACGACCTTCCGGAAAAGGGCCGCCGGTGCGGAGTAATCGGGGTGGGGGTCGCCCGGTCCCTTGCGCCCGTGGATCCGCGCCTCGGCCTCCTCGAAGCCGATCTCGGCAAGCGCGTAGTACGCCTCGTCGGCCGTCGCGTTCCGCTCGCCCTGCGGCGGAAGGGACGCCTCCCAGTGGCTCCGTGCCTCGGCGAGCAGCACGGCGCGGGCGTCGGGCGAGGGCGCGACGTCTTCTCCCTTTTCCGCGATCAGCCGTTCGGTCGCGGCCCGCGCCGCGAGATACCGCAGCGCCCGCTCCTCGCGGGCGATCGCCTCGGCGAGATCGCGCCGGGCCGCGCCGAGGGCCCGGTCCGCGGCTCGTCGTGCGTTTTCCCGGAGGAGCCCGAGCGCGACGCCGTTGGCGGCGAGCCGCGCGGAATGTTTCCCCGCGGCGTTTTCCCAGACCTCCAGCGCGGCGCGCGCCGCCAGAAGCCGCAGCGCGGCCTCCTGAGCCCGTCCGGCGCCTTCCAGGGCCGTGTCCCGAGCCAGATCGACGTTGTCCAGAAAAGCGGACAGCCGGTCCACGTAAATCGCCTTCCAGCGGTTCCGGATCCTCCCGCGCAGGAACGCCGCCCGCGCTTCCAGAGCCCGGAACTCCTCGTCGACCTTGTCGGTTCTTGCCCGTGCGAAAAGAAGCATCCGCCTGTCCTCCGGCGGATACGCGCGGGTCCCCGCCTCCCGCGCGGCGGCGTCGGCGTCCGCCCGCGCTCGCTCGAGCCGCCTCTTGAGCGCGGCGAGGGCCCCGTCCAAACGGACGAGTAAGGCCGCACCCGCCGGGTCCTCCTTGCCGCCCCAGCTGGAGAGGGGGAGCGAAGCGGCGGCTTCGCGGGTCTCGCGGCGGATCGCGTCCGCCGCGCGGCCCTTCGACTGGTAGATACTCCGGATCTCCCCCGCCCGGCGCGCCTTCCGCTCGATGTTGTCGCGCGCCCGCGCCAGGGTGCGCCGCGTCCAGTCCGTCCGCCGCGCGATCTCCCGGGCTCCGTTCCCGGCGGCGCGCGCGGTGTCCGCCAGTTCGGCCGCGGCGAGGAACGTGCGGCCCGCCGCGAGGAAGGCGCCGGCCTCCGCGTCCTCGGGAAACAGGTCGGCCATCGACGTCCATGTCTCGCCGGCGCCCGCCAGGCCGCCGCTCCAGACGGCGACCCTGCCGACGGCCTCCCGCCTGAGGGCGATCCCCGCGATTCCTTCCCGCGCCGCGGCCAGTGCGGCCCGGCTGTCGCCGCTCTCGAGCAGGGCGCGGGCAAGCGCCCCGTTCGCCGCGGCGTGCGCGGACGTGCCCCTGGATGCGGCGCCGGCCGACGCCCGCAGGGCGGCCGCGTCGGGCCGTTTCCGGATCCGCGCAATCCCGTCGGCGACGCGGTCCCTCTTCTCGCCCGGCGGAGCCGCCGCAAGGGTCCGAAGGGCGCCGCCGACGTTCCCCTCGGATGCCTGGAGGCGGGAAAGGTAGAGCGCCGCATCGGGCGCCGATCCCGGCGTCCTTGCCGCCTCGCGAAACGCGCCGGCTGCCTTCCCGAACTCATCCCGGCCCCAGTAGATCTTCCCGACGGCGAGGAAAGCCCGGGCCCTGTCCGGCCCCGCCAGGTCCGGCTGGGCTTCCGTGAACAGGGAGAGCGCCTCCGCGTCGTGACCCGCGCCGGAGAGTTCCGCGAGGAGCTCGGGCAGGAGCGGGGACTTCCGGCGCGCCGCGGCGGGAAGTGCGCGGAACGCCCGCATGGCCGAGAGGGGCATCCCGAGGGCAAGATACTCCTCGGGGGCCGATGCGCGGAACACGACGGCCGGCGCGGCCGGGGACGGCGCCGGGCGCGGGAGAAGAAGCGACGCCGCGAGGATTGCGACAAGAAGGCGGGCGTTCCAGGCCAAACGTTATTTCCCTTCCATCGGCGTCAGCGCGGGGGCGCTTTTGCCGGCGGGGCTCGACAGCCGGAACCGGAAGAGCGCCGTCGTTCCCGTCTTCACGTCGACCGGGAAATCCGCGGACGCGGGGGCCTTCCAGTACGGGTGGGACAGCTCGATCCGGGCCTTGTGCGCTCCCGGCAGGAGAGAGAGCTGGACGACGAGGGGAGACGCGCCGCCGGAGAAGGCGTCTCTCTCCGCCTTTGCAAACTCGCGTTCGTCCTCGGTCTTCCCGCCGACGAGGAGGCGGACGGCGGCAGGGGGCGTGGCGGCGCCGGCCCCGTGGATCTCGATGCGCACGCCCGTGGCCTTCGGCATCGACGAAAGCTCCGCGATCCCGTCCAGCTCGGCCCGGATCGCGTCCATCTCCGCGAGGATCGCGGACAGCTCCTTCTCGATCTCCCCGAGCGATTTCGGGTCGGCCGGGTTGGCCGGGGCGGCCAGGGCACCGGTTGCGTGCACAAGGCAGAGCAGAAGGGCTGCGGCGGCGCTTCTCATCATCCGTTTTCCTCGTTTCGTGTCGATTTCATTCGATCCGATCCAGGACCGTCCCCGCCGGAAGCGAGACCCGGACGAGCGGGACGTTCCGGCCCGCGGCGGTCATGTCGATGGGCCCGAAGATCCGGACCCGCCTGCGGGACGGAGACCCGGCTTGAAACACGAGCGTCAGGTACGCCCGGCACGGTTTTCTTCCCCGGTAGTAGTCCGCGGCGAAGGTGAGAACGCTCGCGCCGTCCTTCTCGACGGTGAATACCTCCGGCCCGTACCCCTCGCGGTTGTCGAGCCAAAGACGGGCCGCCGGGATGGCCGTCGCGCTCTGAAGGATGTCGGGCGCGTCGAAGGAAGTATGATGTCCCTCCGCGTCCGTCACGTGGAGGTCGAGGTCGACGTCGTCCTCGTCCCAGTGGAGGATCGCCATGAGCGGACGTTCCGCGATGATGCGCGCCCCCACCCGTCGCGCCTCGCTGACGCCGGTCAGCCCTTCCTCGTCCACGGCCTCCACCGTGAAAACGTCGTCCTCGGTGATGAGGACCGCCCTTTGTTCGAACGATCCGTCCGGCCGGGACCGGATGCTCCGGGGCGTGTCGTTCTGGATGAGGGTGAGCTGCTTCAGGGGGTGGCGGCTCCTCACCCTTCCGCGCACCGTGATCACGGGATTGCGCGTGAGGTCGGCCGCGGCCCCCGCGGCGGGGGACGCGAGATCGATCGTCGGCGCCGGCGGGAGGTACCGGACCGTCCGGACCGCGCGGAGCGCCCGACCGAACCGGTCAAGCCCCGTCACGACGATCCGGTTCTCCCCGGCCCGGAGAGAAACCGGGATCTCGAACCGGCCGCCGTCGACCGCGGCCGTGCGGGACTCCCGTCCCAGGACGATGGCCACCGTTCGGACGGACTCGTCCGTGACTCCCTCGAGCACGTGCCGGGACCGGTCGGTGTCGCCCTCCGGGGGGGCGATGATCCGGAGGGGGCCTTCCGGCGGAAGCTCCTCGAGGACAGCCGTGCGGGTTTCCCGCCGCTTCAGCCAGTCCCCACCCTGGAACCCCCGGACGATGACCTTCTGCCGGGCGGCGAACCCGTCCCAGCGGGGCTCATCGAACAGGCTCAGGTCGTTCACGGGGGAAACGATGAGCATCCTGTCGGGCCGGATTCCCGAACCCGCGAGCCGGACAGCGACGGCGCGCGCGATCTCCGTGGCCCACGCCTCGTTTTCGGCTTTGGAGCCCAAGGGGTCGACGGCGACCTGGACCGAGAGAAAGACGCGGTCGTCCTTCTTGATCCGTTCGAGCAGATAGGCGATCTCCTTCTGTTGGAGGGGAGTCCAGCCGGTGGCCGGGATCTCGTTGAGGGGGAAGACGGTCTCGAATAGAATGTTTGAGTCCGCCCCGCCCCCCGCTCGGCCGGGGTGGACGGCGACCTGCCCGGCAATGGCCGCCGGCGACGTTGCGGCGAGGGTCAGGAGGGCGCCGACCAGGATGGAGGGGGCGCGGTGGAAGGGCATCGTCCCTCTGCGGATCTCGTGTCGTTCGCGCTGCAGCGGGTGTAGGATACCACGACTCGCGTCGTCGGGGGAAAGGCGGGAAGGCGGATGAGGGAGACCGGGAGAGCGACGATGGCGGATATCAGCGGAAAGCCGGGGACCGCCCGGGAGGCCGTGGCGGAGGGGCGGGTGTTCCTCTCGCGCCCGGCGTGGGACCTCGTCCGCGGGGGCAGGATACCGAAGGGGGATGTCTTTGCCGTGGCGCGGGTTGCGGGAATCCTCGCCGCCAAGGGGACCCCCGGGATCCTCCCTCTTTGCCACCCGATCCCCCTGTCGTCCGTGCAGGTCGACCTGTCTCTCGCGGCGCCGGGTGAAGTCCGGATCGAGGCGGTGGTCAAGACTGTGGCCCCAACCGGGGTCGAGATGGAGGCCCTGACCGCGGTCGCGGCCGCCGCGCTCTGCGTCTACGACATGGTCAAGCCCGTGGATCGGTCAATCGAGATTTCCGGCATTCGTCTTCTCCGGAAATCGGGCGGAAAGAGCGGGGATTACCTGGCCGCCGTCACCCCGCGCCGCAGCCGCAGGGCGAGACCGGCAGCCTCGCGCGACTCCGCGGGTGAGAGAGGGAAGGGACCGAAGCGGTCCCGGTGATAGAGCCCGAGGAACCGTACGGCCTCCGGGCGCAGCTCGGGCCGCAGCGCGGCCGCCGACAGGACCATGTCCGCGAGAGGAGTTCCGGCCGACCGGCGGTGGCCGAGGTCGGCGAGCCGCCGGGCGAGGCGGGCGTACGGCCGAGGCAGGGGAGGGTGCCCGCCGGACTCCCGCGTCGACGCGCCCCCGCGGACGGCGCGGCGCCGGCGCAGCAAGAGAAGAAGAGCCGCGACGAGGCCGGCGCACGTGACGGCCCATGCGGCCCGACGGAGACCGCCGCCCGGGGCCCACGCGGCCGGCCGCGCCGCCCACGCCCGCGCGCGGCGCACCGCCGACCAGCCGTCCATGACGGCCTCCCCCTGCATCTTCAGCGAGTAGTTCACCACGTACTTGTTCCACCGCTGCCGCGCCCAGTCGAGGTAGATGCCGACGATGCCGGTCCGGGCGTAGAACGGGGAGTTCTCTCCGAGCTGCGGGGTGGCGTCCAACGTTCTCCACCGTCCCCCGACCCACGCCTCGGTCCAGGCGTGGGCATCCGACTGCCGGACGATCAGGTACTTTCCCACCGCGCTCCATTCGCCGCCGAGGTACCCGGCCGCGACGCGCGCGGGGATCCCCGCGGCCCGGAGAAGGAGGCAGAGCCCGGTGGCGTAATGCTCGCAATACCCCGCCTTCCGGACGAACAGGAACTCCCGGACCGAGGACGCCGGGTCGTCGAGCGTGTACCGGAAGCCGGAGCGGAAATATCCCTGGATGCGCTGCACCCTCTCATCCGCCGATGTCGCCCCCGACGTCAGCCGGGCCGTCAGCTCCCGCGCGTCGTCCCAACCCTCCGGCAGGGCCAGGTAGTCACTCTCGGCGGGAGGCGCCTCGGTCGCCCCGGCGCCGTCCGCGGCGAAGCGGAGCCGATAGCGCGCCCCCGCCACGTCGGGCAGCGCGAAAGAGTAGTTCCCCCGGCCGTCGGTCAACAGGTCTCCGACGCTCCCTTCGATCGTGAGGGGGGCTCCGTAGATGAAGATCGCCGGGTGCTCCATCGATTCAAGCGTGATGTCCGCCGTCGACACGGCCCCGCCGGCCCGAAGCGGGGCCAGCACGCAGGTTGCCCCCCACCTCGGGAGGCGCGCCGAGGGCGTGCCCCCGCGCGTCCAGCGCGAGCCGTCGAAGCGCGCGTAGGTCGCCCCCCGAAGGTAAAGGGCCTGAGGGGAGAAGCGCGGGTCGAGATCGGGGAATTCGACGCGGGCCACCACGGTCCGGTCCGCCTTGACGCCGGTCACGTCGCGCAGGGAGATCGTCCCGGAGAACCCGGTGAGCTCGGCGGGTCTTCCGAGGCGGCGCGCCAGGCGGCCGAACGCGACGCGGGGCGTCGCGACGAAGAGGAGCGCGGTGCACAGAAATCCCGCGACGGCGGACAGGAGGAGGACGCCCGCCGCGGTCCGGGCCCGGAGCCGGACGGGCGGAAAATCCCCGTTCTCGGCCGCCGCCTCCGCCTGGAGGGACCACATCGCGCCTGCGGACAGGCCGAGGTACAGGAACAGATAGCCCGCGAAGTACATGCCGGAAGTCGTGGCCGCGGACGTCAGGAATTCGACGAACGAGATGGCGCAAAGCTGCCACCCGTCGCGGGACCGCTTCGGAAGGAGGAACCTGACGGACTGGACCGCCAGGACGAAGAGGGAAAGTGTGAACAGGGTGTCGCGGCGGCCGGCGAGGGAGTCGCCCGCCGCGGCGCAGACCGCGACGACGAGGAATGCCGCCGCCCGACGGTCCCACCCGCGCCGCGGCGCCCTCCTCCCGTCGAGGACGACGCCGGCCGCGAACGACGCCAGCGCGGCGAGGACGGCGGGCAAAGAGACAAACGGCAGGAACGCGAGCGGCAGGAGTCCCGCGGCCCAGTGCGCCCGAAGCACCCACCACTCGAAACCTTGCGCGAGAGATGCGGCGCCGCCGGAATGCGGGTGACGGGGATGGCTCACGTGGAGTCTCGAGAACCGGGGACGGAACCCCGCGAAGGCGGGGCGGGGAGCCCTCCCGGCGGAGGGAAGGTCGCGCGGAGTCGAGACGATGAAGGAGGGAGCCCCGCGATAGGGGGGCGCTCGGGCGTCAGCAGCGCCAGGGCGGAGAGCGCTTTCGTGCGGCGTCCGGCGTCGACGGGTCCGGCGAGGAGGCGGTCGCCGGCCAGGAGCCGGTACGGCCTTCCCTCCCGCTCCCAACGCAGCACCAGGGCGCACGCCCGGGAGAGGGCCCGCTCGAAATCGGGGAGGGAGGCGGGCAGATCCAGGCGCAGCTCGGCCACGGGGGCGGATTCCCTCTCCCTCTCCTTGACCATCCAGCGGCCCAGTCGGGCCGACGCCTTCCAGTGGATGTCCCGCACGGGGTCCGCCGGCATGTGTTCCCGGACGCCCCGGATCGCGGGACCCGGCCGGCCGGCGGCCGCGTCGCCCTCAACGGGAGCGCCGTCCTCCGCTCCCGTCTCCGGGCGTTCCGCCACGCCGGGGCAGGGGTAGACGAGGAGCGACACGTCTCCGGCGATGTCGGCCGATTTTTCGAAGAGGGCGAAGGGGAAGAGCGTCGCGATCGCGCCCGAGGCCTCCGCGACCGCTCCCCGGCGCGGGGGACGCCAGGAGACGATCCGGGTGACGGAACCTCCCGCGGGAACCTCGGGGAACCGTGCGGTGCACGGGACGCCGTCGAGCGTCAGGACGCACGACAGGGAGAGGGCGGGGAACCGCTTCCCTCCGGCCGCGCACGTGACGGCGAGGAGGGAGTCGCGGGACGCGAACGCTTCGGCGGCTTGCCGCACGCGGACGGACGTCCCCCGGAGGCACCACTCGGACAGCACGCCCGACACGATGATGAGTGACAGGTTCATGCTGAGGGCGAGGTAGAGCATGTTGTTGCCGGTATTGACCGCCGCCACCCCGACGGCGACGGTAATGAGGAGGAACCATTTTCCCTGGGACGTGACGCGAAGTCTTCGCGGCGGTTTCAGGCGGCGGAGGGAAAAAGGGAGCCGCTTCATAGCGGTGCGGGGACGGCTTCCAGGATCTCCGACAGGACCGCAAGCCCTCCTTCCGCTCCCGGCTCCTCGCCCGGCGCTCCTTTGAGGAAGACCCGGTGGCAGAGGACGGCCGGGACGACCTGCCGGATATCGCCCGGGACGACATGGTCCCGGCCCGACAGCAGGGCGACGGCCTGGGCGGTTCCCTTGACCCCGATCGCCCCCCGCGGCGAGGCGCCGAGACGGACGGCGGGGTGACGCCGCGTGGCTTCGACGATCCGGTGGATGTAGGCGATCAGCGGCTCGCGCACCGTGATCCGCGAGGCCATCGACCGGACGGCGAGGACTTCGTCAGGCGACAGGACGGGGGAGAGCCCGTCGCGGTTTGCGAACAGACTGTTCTCCCGGATGAGCCGCAGCTCGGATTCCCGATCGGGATAGTCGAGCTTGATGCGGAGGTTGAACCGGTCCATCTGCGATTCCGGGAGCGGATACGTCCCGTGTTGCTCGTAGGGGTTCTGGGTCGCTATGACGAGGAACGGGTCGGGAAGCGGGTAGGTCCGGCTGTCCACCGACACCTGGCGCTCGCTCATGGCCTCCAGCAGGGCGCTCTGCGCCCGGCTGTTCCCGCGGTTGACCTCGTCGGCCAGGACGATGTTCGCGAACAGGGGCCCGGGGGAGAACGAAAAGTGCTTCTTATCAACATCGAACACGTGGACGCCGACGATGTCTTGCGGCAGAAGGTCGCTCGTGAACTGGATGCGCCGGAAAGTCCCGGATATGCTCGCGGCGACGGCCCGCGCAAGCGTCGTCTTGCCCGTGCCCGGGATGTCATCGAGCAGGATGTGGCCCCCTGCCAGGAACGACGCCAGCGCAAGGTCCACCTCTCTCCGCTTTCCCAGGAGGACGGTCTCCACGTTCGCCCGCAGGCGGGACAGGAGGGACGACGCTTCGTGAAAATCCATATCGATAATTATCGGCGAAAAGGGGTTCCGGCTTCGGATTTATTTTTTGGAATGGAATTTGAAGACATTTTCGCGCATCTTGGGAACCGGAGGCCGCATGCCGCGCAGGCCGGGCCGCAACGGGCGGCCGCTCGAAGGAAGGGAGGAGGCGGACCTCTTCCGGGCCGCTTTTCCCGCGGATGGAGACGGCATGCGGATGGCAGTGAGGGGCGGGGGATCCCCCGACCCGGCGCGCGCCGCCCGGTGGGAGGCGGTCGTGGAACTCGCCCGCCGCTTCCTCTCCGAGGAGGTCCCGATGGGGCCGTCCTTCCGGTCGGCGGCTGACGTGTTCGCCCGGTACCGGTACCTCATCGCCGATTCTCCGGTGGAGGTGTTCCTGGCCCTCCTCCTCGACGTCAAGCACCGCCACCTGCGGGATGCGCGTGTCTCGGTGGGGATCCTGGACGGAAGCCTCATCCACCCCCGGGAGGTGTTCGCCCCGGCGGTCGCGGAGCGCGCGGGGGCGGTCATCCTGGTGCACAACCATCCGAGCGGGGACCCTGCCCCGAGCCCGGAGGACCGGGAGGTGACCCGCCGGCTCAGGGCCGCGGGGGGAATCGTGGGAATTCCCGTGCTCGACCATGTCATAATAGGAAGCCGCGCGTTTTTCAGCTTCCGGGAGGAATCGGACTGGTGATCGTGGGGGCCTTAAGGACGGTCGCGATCCTGCTCTGGACGATCGGAAGCTCCGCCGCCACACTCGTCGCGGCCGCGTTCGGCGGCGGGGCGGCCGCGTCCCGCGTCATGCGCCGGTGGGGACGGGG
>Ga0153915_10003425_pt1 | contig 14580 bp, 14 predicted proteins | sample Opewatmetagenome_2_FD_107003 | JGI IMG/M metagenome (GOLD analysis project Ga0153915, IMG submission 107003) | Freshwater wetland microbial communities from Ohio, USA - Open water 3 Core 3 Depth 3 metaG | ecosystem: Environmental > Aquatic > Freshwater > Wetlands | place: USA: Ohio, Lake Erie...
CTGATATCTGCGATGGTGATGTTCTCAAACCCATCACGATCCATCAACTCGATCGCAGCGGAATAAATCCTGTCCTTAGTTTCCAAGGCCTGCTCTTGGCGTTTGGTGATTGATTTGTTGGTCATAATTACTCCATTGAATTAGCGCCAATTCTTATGGAAAATAATTCACCAGAAAGGAACAGCTTTTTGAGATTTGGTCAGGTGACGATGTTGATAATGATCTCTGCAGCTATCCTGGCCCCAATCCCGGTTAAGAGGCCGCACTTCTCAAAACCCTTCGCCTTTGCAAATACTTCCATATTTACGGGGCTGGCTGCAGGGTCCATATAACGACCGAACACCACATCTTCATGTATTTTGGGACAAATGACTGCCCCAACTTTTTCTTCGAAGCGGGGCATGAATTGCCTAGCAGCGCTTATAGTTTTCCCAACAGCATCATAGTCTTGCAGGTTCTCACTGCCAAAAAAGAGCCCTAGGGCAATTAAGCCACCTGTGACGCCTCCGCACATCCAGCCTGTTCCTCCGAACCCTGGAAATGGAGACAGAGCTTTAATGACTTCCATGTTACCCAAACCAAATTCCTCCATCACAGCCAGTGCGGTGCTTCTGGCACAATTGCGGGCAAAATAGTTATATTCTTCAGCCCGTTGCTGTACCCGATCCAGGATTTCCTGTCTATTGGTGATAATATCATCCCGGCTGAGAACTTTCTGAGGAATCCCATCGACAAGTAATTTTTTGTGTCTGGCCTCTATCATCGGCACATTCCAATCCCTCTTTGCCAGCTCCTGCACCTTTGCTTTTAGTGCCTCATAGTCTGCCATAGCCCATTTGCCTCCTAATTTTGCTTTACTCCTCGATGCTATGTGTACCGAATATATATCTACTTTATCGGTGTGGACCACATGACTTGATAAATCTTTCTCAGTGCCCTATATCGGTTGCATCTCGAGTGGATAAAAGGCCATCGACAACTTTGTGATGAAGGCACCAGCAGGCGTATTAGCGATAGCCCCGTCTTCACCGATCGCAAAGAACTTGCCAGTGCTTCTCATCTGATCCCAGTTATAGAAAAACACGGTGGATACGGGCAGACCAAATTCACGAAAGGCAAATATATATTGATTGTCATCGAACTTATATACTGTAGACATATCCACATCACCCTGCCCTCGTAGAGGCCCGATGATGCCGTGCCAGACGTAACGCTCAGAATTAAGGTAAATATGCTCGATGCATTGATTGGGACCATAACCATACAGCCCGCGTAAACCGATAAGATCACGGGTTGGAGCGGGCTTACGTCCCTCAGGTGGACGAGATGGATTGCCCAGTACACCTGTAGAGAATTCATGGATCGCGCGGGGCTCATTGCCCACATCACCTTCGCGCATAATCGAGCGTATCGCCAGAACCTGCCGTTTGTGAATGTTAACGATAAAGGTTTGCGACTCACGAGGTAGATGGATAAAAGTCAGGTCAATAAAATAGGTTTGCGGTGCTACTTCAACCACCTCGCACCAATCCGCTCCGCCCTTTTCATCACTATGCCAGATAACCTTGTTTCGGTCAGCGAACTGAAGGCTGAACGATTTTCCCGAGTCTAACGTGATTATTATTGTCTGGTACACCAGAGCAACTGTTTGGGGAAGGCGATTGACCGCCAATTCCGATGCATAGTCCTCATATTTGTAATTCGTCTGGCCTTCTTGTTGTGGCACTGCACACCTCCATTTAGAAATCCCTTCTCATACGCCCCACTTCACGCCGACATTGGTCAATGTAGCCCCTGCCACATCTACAATCGCTGCTCCACCATCTAATAAAAGCACCGATCCGGTCATAAATGTAGAGTCATCACTGGCTAGGTAGCTGCAAATGCCACTGATCTCCTCTGGGGTTGCCGTCCGCCTCAATGGAACCATCGAGGATATGTGCCGAAAAACACCATCCAGGTCTGTCTGGAGTGTTTCTGCCAGGGGACTGAGTGAATTCTCCAGCATCTCAGTCCGGATGCCTCCCGGGCAGACAGCATTACAACGGATTTTGGAGGGGCCAAAATCCAGCGCCACTTGCTGGGTGAGCATGATGAGACCGGCCTTTGATGCGCAGTAGGCTGGCATGCCCGGCAAGCAGCGCAAGCCACCTAGGGAAGCAATGTTTATAATCGAACCCCCACCGGCACGAATCATATGTGGAATGGTAGCCTTCATTAGATACATCGGACCGGTAAGGTTTGTTTCGAGCACCCTGTGCCACAATTCTGGGTCGAGATCGACAACGGTCGTTCCGCCTGAATCTATAGCCGCATTGTTCACCAAAACGTCCAGTCTGCCAGTGAACCCCAGCGTCGTCTCGACCATAAGCCTGACATCCTCGAATAGGCTCACGTCCCCGGCGCAGGGAACGGCTGTTCCAGCCGGTAGGGCCTGGATCACTTCGTCGAGCTTCTCCTGACGACGACCAGTGATGCATATCTTAGCTCCATCAGCGACAAACCGCCTGGCAATTGCAGCTCCAATGCCGGTGCCAGCTCCAGTAATAAGTGCAATTTTCCCTTCAAGTTTCATTTGATTATCCGATTGAATATGCTAAAGGTGTTAATAATTAGTCAATACAAAGGACAGTGGATTACAAACCCATATACGCCTTCCGAACGTGATCACTTTGGAGTAATTCTACGCAATCCCCCTGCAGGCATACGCGGCCATTTTCAAGCACGTAAGCCCGATCGGCTATCTCTAAGGAGCGCCGGACATTTTGCTCGATCAAAAAAATAGTAATTCCCTGCTCCTTCAGGTTTTGAATGGTTTGGAACATTTCTTTCACCAGTAATGGTGCCAGGCCATACGACGGTTCATCAAATATGCATAACATTGGTTTGGACATTAGTGCCCTCCCAATCGCCAGCATTTGATGTTCCCCACCGCTCAATGTTCTAGCTAATTGTTTCTCCCTCTCCTTTAGTCGGGGAAATATCCGATATACCTGTTCGAAGGTTGCATCTTTTTGTTTCCATGCACGGATAGGATAAGCCCCCATCTCCATGTTTTCGCGCACCGTCATCTCTGGAAATACCTTCCCACCTTGCGGAACATATGAAATACCCAATTCAACGATGACATGCGCTGGAAGACTATTTATCCGCTTATCCAGAAAAGATACACTTCCCGAGCTTGGTTTTAACAAACCGGATATGGTGTTCACCAGAGTCGTCTTGCCAGCCCCATTTGAGCCAACCAGGGCTACAATTTCACCTTCATTAACCTCCAGGGATATATCCCATAATGCTTGAACTTTACCATAGTGGGTATTTAAATCACGTACTTCAAGCATACATTTATTCTCCCAAGTACACCTCAACAACCATCTTACTCGTAGCAATTTCCTGCGGCGTTCCTTCGGCGATCTTCTTGCCATGATCTAGCACCATGATCCGGTCGCAGACGCTCATAATTGCCTTCATCACATGCTCAATCATGAAAATGGTAATTCCCTGGGCACGTATTTTAGAAACCAACTCCATGGCTTGAGTTATTTCTGTGGAATTTAATCCAGCCATGATTTCATCAAGCAATAAGACTTCTGGTTTGGTGGCTAAAGCCCTGGCAACTTCTAGCAATTTTTGATTAACCAGAGTGAGGTCTTTGGCTGGGACCATAGCCCTTCCCGACAAACCCACAAACTCCAATAACCTATCGGCCTCATTGGCAGCCTGAGCTGCTTTAACCCTCTCAGAAGTACCAAAATGGACACCCAAAACGACGTTGTTGATCACAGGCATGTCGGAGAAGACTTTCACCGACTGGAACGTCCTCGCCAAACCCTTCTTGCATATTTGGTGTGGTCTCAAGCCAGTGATATTTTCACCCTTGAATCTAATGGTCCCAGAATTAGGAACAAGCGCTGCAGAGATCAAACCAAACAGGGTGGTTTTTCCGGCTCCGTTAGGGCCAATCAAGCCGACGATCTCTCCCTGGTCAACATGGAAATCAACATCCGAAACTGCAGCCAAACCTCCAAAATACTTAGTGACCCCTTGGCCTTCAAGTACGAACATAGCGGCCTCCCGTCGTTCGTGCCCGCCAGTTTTTGACCACTCCCGCCAGACCATTAGGAAGGAATAACACAGATACGACCATGACAATCCCGAAAACCAGCATGTAATAAAAAGGGTATTTGGTGATTAAGATTTGTTCCAGATAGGCAAAAATGATAGCGCCCGAAACAACACCACCCAGCTGACCTACACCTCCGAAAATGGCCATCAGAACCGGCGTGAAAGAATAGTTCATGTTGAAAGCCATGAACGGGTCAATATATGTCCACCTGGTCGCCATGACAGCCCCAGCTGCCCCCATGAAAAACGCACTGATGGCGAAGATGGAAACCTTCATCAAGGTTACGTTGATACCTATGTGTGCTGCGGCTTCTTCTTGTTCACCGATACTCTGCAAGGCTAAACCATACTTTGATCGGCGGATCAAAAAAGCTGTCAACACTGTCAACACTGTGATAGCCAGCATGTATAAATAAATCGTGTTATTGTCCACCACCACCACAAATCTACCGCGGGTGCCGGTAAATGTGACCTCATACCAGTTAATCGCATTCTTGATCAACTCCAACAACCCAAAGGTAAAAATGGTGAAATATACACCTTTAAGACGCAGGGTCAAGCTCCCTACCAACAGTGCCATTACTGAACTAGCCAGACCACCTATGAGGACCATAACCAGGAGTGGCATGTGCTTGCCCAGAATGGCGGCAATATATATGCCAATCCCAAAGAATACCGCGGTCGCCAGAGAAATCTGCCTGGTTGGCCCGGAGAACATGACCCAACCCGTGGTCAAAACGATATACATGAATATAGTCGACAGGAATATAACGGAATATTTCGGTCCAAAGGAGGGTAAGCCAGCCAGGACGATCAATCCAACCAGTAGGATGATCCCCGGTATTAGATAGCTTTTTGATGCTCTTATTGATGCCCACGAAAGCTGAATCATATGTCTACTTCCCCATGAGGCCAGTCGGTTTCAACAAGAGCAATAGGATGAAAATAACATAATAAGCAACTAATGCCAGCCCTGCGTCGAAATAGGTTACGATGCTACCTAACACACCCAGGAGAATCCCGCCGATAAAGCTGCCGGGGATGCTGCCCAGGCCGCCCAACACGACCACAATGATCGCAATAACCGTATATTCCATGCCCATGGAAGGGAAGACGGAATAATTCATGCTGATCAGCATACCGGCACAGGCTGCCATGGCGACACCAAGGCCAAAACATAATGCCAGTACAACGTTAATATTTACGCCCATCAGACCAGCAGTTGAGGCATCTTGGGCAGCCGCGCGGATGGCTTTTCCCATGCGAGTTCGAACCAGGAAGATGTAAAATACAATCCCGATCAGTAGGGAAAATCCGAGGGTAACAAGGCTGTTGGCTGGAAATAACGCGCCTCCAAGATTGACAGGGACAGCTAAATAGGAGTACGCTTTGTATCTGGTTCCCCAGATTAAGTACGCCAGATTCTGGATAATAAATAGTAAACCAAATGAGGCCAGCATAGAATTGCCTTCGAAGATACCTGGCGAGGCTGAGGTCACCATCAGGCGTTTATACATCGTTCTGTGAAGGATATATCCCAAGACAAAACCTGCCGGGGCACATATAACGAGGCTGAGTAGCGGGTTAATCCCTAAGACGGTGTGTAATGACCAGGTAGCTAGAGCCCCAAGCATGATAAACTCACCATGCCCGATATTTAACACCCGGGCAACGCCATATTGCAGGCTGAGACCCATCGCAATCAATGCGTAGAGCCCACCCATGAGTAGACCGGCGATTCCGACATCGAGGATGGTTACAAACATAGATTATTTCCTCGTACCACTTACCATTGGTAAAGGCTGCCTAAATGTATTCAGAACTATCCCATCTAGGCAGCCTGTCCAATAGCATGCTATCAAAAATGTCAGCGCTTTCTTTACGCGGCTGGCCACTCGGGCTTGGGATACACAAACTCAGCAGTGGCATTCTTCTTCGGTCCAACAACTTCATAAACACCGTTGACCCATTGACCTACCTCTCCCGTATGGCAGTCCTTCGATAGAAGTCCCTTATCAAACCAAGTTTCACCCAGAACTGTAGTGAATTTGTTGGCTGTAATATAGTCTTTTATCTTGGTTTGATCAAGAGACCCGACTTTCTCGATGGCTTGCTTCCAGATTTCCAGGCCTGCCCAGTAAAGCGGGTGACCCCAAGGATCCTGTACATCTTCCGGTTTGCCACCCCAGAGCTTATCAGCCAGTGCTTTTGCCGCTGCAGATTGCTTTGGGCTAAAGGAAGTCCAACCTGTTACGCCTTCAACCGCCGGGCCAAATGCAGTATGGAAGAATCCGAAATTTACACCAGGCCCACCAATCCATACTTTGGGGTTATAGCCGAGCGCCATGGATGTTCCAATGGCCGGCATGATTTGATCGGGATAGGCAAAGCAACAGAAGACGTCCGCCTCAGAAGCCTTGGCTTCTTTGATTACCGGACTTAGGTCCTTAATGTCTGGTGGTAAGCTTTTAACACCAACGACCTCGATACCTTTCTTTGGGAATTCGATACCAGCCACTCCCGAGTACTCAATACCGTGCAAGTCTGCAATGTAGGTGATGAAGGCTGTCTTGGCTCCCTTCTCTGCCAGCAGGTCTGCAAAGACCGGTACTTGATACCAATCAGAGAAGCTCAGGGTTACTAATACGTAGGGCATGCTGGGCAGCATGTCCTTGAGGCTGGTTGCGCCGCCCTCGGCAGTAATCAGTAGATAGCCATATTTATTGGCAATCGGGGCCTGGGCAAAGAGGAAGGATGTACCGGAAGCTGGCCATAGGAAGTCAACCTTGTCTTCTACAATCAGCTTCTCAGTTAACATGGTCATTGTAGCCACATCGCTCTTATCATCGTAGATGATTTGTTCAATGGGTAATTTTTTGCCATATTCCTCGACATAAACACCCCCATCGGCATTGACCTCTGCAATAAAAGTCTCGTAGACTGGTCGAAAGGCGGAATCGCCGATTTTGGCATTCCAACCTGAAAGAGGTCTTGCCATGCCTACGACGATTTTATCTTTGGTTGGTTTGGTGGTGGGCACAAGGGTCGGCACAACGGCTTGGGTTGCAGGTCCACAAGCTGCTACTACCGCTCCCATACCGACCACTGTTGCGCCTCTTAGAAATTCTCGGCGCGATAATTCTTTTTTAGCTTTCACATTCGCCTCCTTTTGGGATAATTAAATATACTGAAGCCTTGACTCATATTCTGTCGATCCTCATTCCATATTTCTCTCTCCTTTCAATCAATCTATAACTTATAGAGGCTGAATGATAAGCCCGTTGCTTGTTCCTATAATCGCAGGACCGGTTTAATCACTCGGCCCATTTCCATATCTTTAACTGCACTGTTAATCTCTTCAAACGGATAGAATGTTACAAGACGGTCAAATGGGAAGCGCCCTTGCCGATAAAGCTCGATCAGCTTGGGGATAAATAGATCTGGAATGGCATCACCTCCCAGGATGCCCTTGACTGTTCGCCCATTCATAATCAGGTCCATATTCAGGCTGACCTCCGTGAACGGAGGTACGACACCGGTGAGACCGCAGATCCCAAGGCGGGGGAGGACATCCACGGCCTGGCGCAGCACCTTGGGGTTGCCGACACACTCCAGGCTGAATTCTGGGCCTCCACCAGTGATACCGAGGATAGCTTCTACGGGGTTCACGTCACTGGCATTGACTGTGTGTGTGGCGCCTAATTCCCTGGCTACCTCCAAGCGATCCGCATGGATATCTACAGCGATAATTGTGGTACAACCGCATACCATTGCAGCAAGAACTGCGCTCATACCTACATTGCCAACACCGAATACCGCGATAGAAGCCCCAGGTCTTGGTTGAAGTGAATTCATCACCGCGCCTGCACCTGTCATTACTCCGCATCCCATCGGAGCCAGGATTTCGAGAGGAATGTCGTCTGGCACTTTAATCACATTCCGCTCATTAGCCAAGGCAAAATCAGCAAATGAAGACTGGCAGAAGAAAGAGCCATGGATGGCTTGACCATCCTTGTGCATGGTTATCGTACCGTCTGGGCGGGCACCGTGGAAATTGTGTTGGAAGAAATTCAAGCAATAGAGAACCTTGCCCTGCTTACATGCGCTGCATTCTCCGCAATAATCCCATCCTAATACAACGTGATCCCCTGGCTTTACTTTCGTTACCCGCGCACCTACTTTTTCAACAATCCCAGCACCTTCATGCCCGAAGACACTCGGTGGTGGTGGAATTGGCAAGTGCCCGTCTCGTCCTGCCAGGTCCGTGTGGCAGATGCCAACACCGACAATCCTGACTAATACTTCATCGTCTTTCGGATCGGAAAGTTCGAGTTGATCGATGTGAAAATCTTTGGATGTCTCGAAAACAACCGCTGCATTAATTTTCATGTCGTCCTCCGACGATGATCAATCAAAATAGGTGCAGATTCAGCCTCGTTTACAATCCTGCCTGATACCCTGGTTATTATCCGCATTAGCTGTAATCACCAAATTAGCACCTATTTGCCTTGGTAGAGATCTACTCGTTAATGTCAGTATGCACCATACTCCTTGGCAGCATCAACCATCGCCTTTACATTTTCCGGCTTGGCCTGGTCAAAGAAAGCCCCGTTGCCTATGATGAGCCCGCCATCTTTGCCGGCAGTGTCGATGAGTTTCTTGACATAGGCTTTCACTTCTTGGGAGGTAGCCAAATTCAACATGGTGGAGGATACGTTGCCGAAGAGACAGGCATTCTTGCCCACGGTCTTCTTGACCATAGTCATATCTGACTGGTCGATCATCCACAAGGTTTTGCCTTTGGGGATGTCTTGCATAGCTTCCATCCGCGTGTTCCAGTACCCCTCAGCCGCAGGGAATGGTACACACCCTCCTTCAATTAATCCCAAGATGACTTCTTTTAGGGTCGGCCAGTAGAATTTCTTAAACTGCTCATCAGAGATGAAGCCATCTGCGCCCTTATGTAGAGGGATGAATATTATGGGATTGCCGGTTTGTCGTGCGTTGGCAATACCCATACCGATCATGAGCGGCACCAAAGCTTCCATAGCCTTGAGGAGCTTATCAGGTCGCCGGTACATATCCAGCATGATTCCCTTCGTACCCCGCAGCGTATCGCCGATGACGTCGAACGGTGCCTTGGTGAACCCGCCCAATAGGGTCGGGAAGCCGGACGTGGCTAACGCACCGTCAGCACCACCGATGGGTCCTACCCATTTTAGCGCCTCAGCACCCGCTTCAAAAAGAGCCTGATAGGTTGCCTGTACTGGGGGCAATCCGAATGGGATGAAGAAAAGGGGTAGGCCGTAAATTTCGAGGATGCCAGGGAGAAATGGCAGCATCGGAAATCCGCCTAATGCTCCGAATACACGTGGGAGATACATATGGGTGAAGTAACCCGATGGATCCTGAATCAAGGGATCATACTCATTTGCCAGCATGTATTCACCTTCATTGGCCTGATATGAGTATTCAGGGGCAACCCCGTGACCTGGCCAGGAGTAAAGCTTATATCCCAGAATTTCATACATCTTCCCTGAACCAGGTGCGTACGCACCCCAATGCAAATCCGGCTCTAACTCAAGCACGAATTTAACAAAAACATCGGCACATTTGCCATAGTCGTACATGGCCTCTTCCATGGTCATCCCGGCGTTGAGCCAGGGGAACATACCGGGGAAAACCGTGACCGGGACTCTATCCGGAAGCTTATTCATTTCGATTGTGTCTTTGATCAAAAGTATTCGGTCCTTGTAAGCCTTTTCTGCTTCCGGGGATTGGAATGGAAGAGGGTTCCCATCAGGACCCTTGGGCGAGAGCTTCCCTTGCCACAGAGCTTCAAGCTTATCAACGTCTATCGATTTTTCTGCCATTTTTTCCTCCGAATTCTCTGGTGAGGCTGATCACTTAACGCCAGCCCATTTTTTAGCCATGGATATTCCTGCCACAGCATCTTTTCCATAGCCATCAGCACCAGCGTATTCTTTTACTACCTCATTGATCTGACCACCACCGATCATGATCTTAACCGTATCTCGAAGGCCGGTGGATTTGATTACCGCCACGGTGTTTTTCATGGAATCGAAGGACAGGGTAAGGAATCCGCTGAGAGCGACGACCTGTGGCTGAAACTCTCGAATAGCCTCCACAAACTTTTGTGGGGAAACGTCCACGCCCAGGTCGATGACTTCAAAGCCGTTGATATCCAACATGAAGCTCACTATATTTTTGCCGATATCGTGGATATCTCCCTCGACAGTGCCGATCAGCACTTTACCATGGCGCTTTATATCCGGCATTTCGGCCAGCTTGGGCTTGATGATCTCCGTAATCTGGCTCATCATCTCACCAGCCAACATCAGCTCAGGCAGGAAGTAGGTGCCCTCCTCAAAGCGTTGGCCAACCAGGTCCATAGCCTCCCTGGTTGAATCCAGGATTGCCAGGGGGTCCGAACCGCTGTTTACCATCTCTCTGACCAACTTGAGTGCTTCTTCTTCCCTCATGCCAACGATGGCTTCAACAAGTTGTCTTGACATTGCAAACCTCCTATTCAGAATGGGTGGGCGAGTTTGTCGCTTGGGTCTCTAGATCTTGATTAATATCATGGAGAAGAACCTCATGCGTCATATCCTGAGGTGACAAATAGATAACTTCTTCGGTCGCTGTTGTACAAGCAGCCTTTATAGTTTTCGTCGGATCACAAGTCATTTCTGGCATAAATGGCTTAATGAACGAAACTTTCTGTCCGGGAAAACTCGTAAACTATTATGCTTCGAGAAATTGCCAACATAGTGTATATTTTTCCAAAGCTGTTGTCAAGTAACCTATCTATTTTTTGGCTGGTCTTTTATACATCCCAAGGCCCGGCTTAAAAGACTTATCATCAAGGAATTGTTTAAAGCCTTCTTCGCGCTCCTCTCCGGCAACGTACCATAGTTGCTCCTGCTTGGATATGAGATAGTCCTCTGACATATCCCAATCGAGCTGCTGTACCCTTTTGAATGCGTCTTTAGCTCCTTTCAAGACAGCAGGGCTCTTTTCCAGGAGGACATCAGCCAGCTCACGCACGCGCGCTCGCAGCTTCTCCCTGGGAACTGCTTCGTTGACTAAGCCCATCTCTGCGGCCTTGCGACCGTCAAATAACTCGCCGGTCATAATGTAATAGAGTGCGTCTCGAGAGCGTATGGTTTCAGCAAGCGCCCGGCTTACATTACCAGCCGGGAGAATACCCCAATTGACTTCAGATAAGCCGAATTGCGCCTCCTCGGCTGCAATGGCAAGATCACAAGACACCACTGGCAGGAACGCTCCACCAAAGCACCAGCCATTCACCATGGCAATGGTTGGCTTCTCAAAATATCGCAACCGACGCCACTGCCATTCATAATTAAGCCGGCGTACTTTCTGAGTCACAATGCGCGACTTGTCCTTCATGTCTCGGAAATACTCTTTAATATCCATGCCTGCCGAGAACGCTGTCCCTTCTCCTGTCAGAACCATCACACCACAACGATCATCGGCCTCGACCTCGTCGAGTATTTCCAACATACGAAGACCCAGCGCCGGGCTAAGAGCATTTCGCTTTTCCGGTCGGTTCCAAGTAACCCATGCCACTCCGTTGTCATATTCTAGCCGGACCAGGTTCTTGTCTACTTCACCAGTATTGTTTGCCATGATCTCATTCTCCTTTTAATATACCGTCAATGGTAGTTCAGGTATTATCCATGCGCTGCTTTATCCACCGGAAACAGGAGGCAGGACCAAGACCTCATCCCCCTCTTTCAACGGCGTTTCCATGCCTTCAAGGAAACTGATCGCCTGACCATTGACCATAATCCGCACGTGAGGGAGAACATCGCCGCTGGTGGGGCTAAACAATCGCGAGGAGAGCCTAGATCCCCACCTTTCCCTCATGTAGATGATTAAATCCGCAACTTTTGATCCATACGGAAGGTCAACCTCGGTCAACCTTTGGCCGATGGCATCTTTAATTCCCAGGATCGTGTGCAGGATGATTTTCATTAATTAGAAACCTATAAGTACAATGCATCTGCAACGTAGGCTAGTCTAAGATCGGTTAGTTTTTCCCGTGTAGGAATTCCAGTTTTTATATCCCAGCCACGCAATGTATAGTATTCATCAAGCATCGTATCCAGATCTGCTCTGCTGATCACCTGTCCCTTGGATCCACCGGCCTTCAGGGGTTCAGTCATCAACCTCTCGGGGAATCTGTCATCAGCCCGGGTAAAACCTTCCCTTACGTTGAAAACCTTGGCCAGGTTGTTGATCCGTTCACCGACCTTGCGCACTTCTTCGGGTGTAAAGCTCAATCCAGTAACCGCTTCCATTAGGTTGGCAGTGTTCTCGCAGGCAGTGGCGGGAACGGCCATGTCGATGAGGAAGGCGCACATCGGAGCACAATCTAAGGTAGAGGTGCGGATATCCTGGTTCCATATGGTGAGCTTGCCCTTATCTTTGATCGAAAACCGGTCTACTTCCCATGGAACTGGGACGCCGAAGACTTCCTGGAAAGCATAGCTTCTGCAGTGATCTGCACCCGTATACGACGTAGCAAAACCGAGGCCGTGGGCCTTCAAACCCCGCACATCGTAGCCGGGAAGCTCGAGTCCCTTGATGTGCATGGCGTACTTCTCCGTTCCTTTGCCAATACGCCTTGCGGCGGCAAGGCTGCCATCGGCCAGGAGGTCACCGAAACCATCCCGGAAAGCCATCTTGCGCAGGAGCTTCATTAATGCCTCATCGTTGCCGAAATGCAAATCGATGCCATCGGTGTCCTCGAGTGTAAGCATGCCCTTCTCGAAGAGCTCCATGGCGAATGAGATGGTGACACCTGAAGAGATGCTGTCGAGGCCCAATTCATCAGCCAGTCGGTCAGCCGCGATGATCGGATCAACTTCGCTGATGCCGACACCACTCCCAAAGGAGTAAACCGTTTCGAAGTCGGGGCCCTCGCTTAGGATGCCGGCATACACACCGGTTTTTGCGACCTTCAATTGGCTGCAGCCTACCGGGCAATCGTGACAGTGTTCCCTACCCACCTTTCGGCTGGCTTGGGCGTCCTTGCCGATCCCTTCGACTGGAACGAACTCACCTGTGGCGGTCCAATTCTTTGCCGGGAGGACACCCATAGCGCCGGTGAGATCGACGACCATAGGCGTACCGTGGTGAGAGAACTCCGGATAAAGCACTGGGCTGTTTTTAAAAGCCTTGAGTAGCGCAGCATGGGCTACCTTATATTTCGCTTGCGAAGCAATACCCACCTTACCGGTTCCACGGATGGCAATGGCCTTTAAGTTCTTCGATCCCATGACGGCGCCAAGGCCTTTGCGCCCAACTGCCCTGCGCTCATTGATCATACAAGCTATCTTGCTCAGATGCTCTCCGGCAGGGCCGATGCAGCAAACCCGCACATTCTGGTCGTGCATTTCGTTCTTAATAATTTGCTGGCAATCGAAGGTGAGAGTACCCCAGCAACATCCGGCATCATGGAAGCGTACATCCTTGCCCATGATGGATATGTATGTCGGTTTTTCTGCCTTCCCTTCGATGATGATGCCATCCCACCCGGCGAACTTCATTTCAGAGGGGAATTCGCCTCCCGACAAGGCCATGCCGACCGCCCCGGTGAGAGGCGACTTGCCTGTCACGGCCATTCGGCTGGCACAAGGAACGACAGCCCCCGTAAAAGGTCCTGGTGCGAAGATGAGCTTATTTTCTGGCCCCAAGGGATCGGTATGCGGCTTCACCTCATCGAAGAGGTGCTTTATGCCGAAACCTGCTCCACCGATGAAATCGCGCGCCATTCCTTCAGATAATGGCTCTTCCTTTACAGTCTTATCGCTAAGATTGATTCGAAGTAGCTTACCGGCATAACCACCAGAATACATTTTCAGCCTCCAATGTGGTGCCTATTTATGTAAAAGATGAATGGTCTGGCTCTGTTCTCCATACTGCCTAGATAATCTCGGCTTCTTTCAATGCCTTCAACCGCTGAGGTCCAAACCCCATATACTTAAGGTAGATATATCCATTGTCATAGCCCACCGGTCGACACACCCACTTTGTCCGGATAGGTGTCTCTGTCAATTTGTATTGCGTTTGAGCTACCACGAGCTTTCCATATACAGGGTCATCTATGGGAGTGAAAATGCCTCGATCCAGCCAGTTTGCATCCTGCATGGCCTCCTCAGGAGAACAAACGGGCGCCACGACAGGTGTGATAGGCGCGAGACGGCCTTTCTTAGCGTATTCCACCGACATACCGACCAACTCCTTGTTGGTGTACTTTCGTGTTTCAGTAAAAACCAACGCAGACCATTTTAATTGCCCGTCTTTTTCCATAAACGGTGTCAGGTCTTTCCAGCCAGCTGCACCCCATTCATCCCATTTACCCACCATATCAGCAAATGCCTGCCACATTTCCAATCTCAATCC
>Ga0153915_10003426_pt1 | contig 14579 bp, 4 predicted proteins | sample Opewatmetagenome_2_FD_107003 | JGI IMG/M metagenome (GOLD analysis project Ga0153915, IMG submission 107003) | Freshwater wetland microbial communities from Ohio, USA - Open water 3 Core 3 Depth 3 metaG | ecosystem: Environmental > Aquatic > Freshwater > Wetlands | place: USA: Ohio, Lake Erie...
CACTATTCTTTCTCCTCAATCATGGTAATTACTTTCTTGGGGCATTCTTTGGCGCAGATGCCTCAGCCTTTACAATAAAACATATCCTCCAGAAAAAATCCCTCCGGGTTGGGATGAACGCAGCCTTCCGGACAATAGATCTGACAAGTCGCGCATTTGATACATTTGGAATGGTCATAGGTCGGACGGCGGGAACGCCAGTCACCGGTCTGTAAATATGAAGCGCTGCCGGGCTCAGTTACTATGCCGCCGATTTCAATATCTTTCCAGGTCATTTTATCTTCTGATTTTGTCACCGGCTAACTCCTCAATAATAGTTTCTGCATAAGCTCTCTTAAAGGCATTGACGTTCTTTTCAGCCAGACGACCGAAGCGAGTATTGATGGGTTCAACCAGGGATTCCATTTTGACTGCTTCTGTAACTTTTAAAACAGCGCCGATCATAGTGGTATTGGTAATAGGGACTCCCAGTTGTTCAAGAGCGATTTTGGTAGCGCCCACGGTAGCCAACCTGGCACTGATTTTAAATTCCTGGCGGATTTGCGCAGCGGTCTTAATGGTATTGATGATGATGATTCCGCCCGGCTTTAGTCCGGCTGCCACATTAACCGCACGCAGCAAACCGGGGTCCAGGACGACTACTACATCCGGATCGGTAATAGAAGACCGGTTGCGAATCGGCTGATCCGCGCTGATTCTCACAAAGGCCTGCACCGGAGCGCCCCTTCTTTCCGGACCGAAGCTGGGGAATGCCTGCGCAAATTTGCCTTCGCTGATTGCGGCTTCCGCTAAAATTTCGGCGGAGGTTACCGCACCCTGTCCGCCCCTCCCATGCCATCTGATTTCAAACATTTTCCCTGGATCTTCCAAGCTGACCTCCTCAGAACTATTCAGATTTTACGGCCGTCTGCCAGCGCTCTTGTGCAACAAACGGCCGGTAGTCAAATTTTTCCCAACTGCGATCAAATCCTGATTGTGTTTCCCATCCACCTGAGGCAGAAAAGTAGTTGTATGCGCCAGGCGATCCGATTACCCTGGAAGCACCTGCCCCTGGAGAGACTCGAACTCTCGCAACCAGCTTCGGAGGCTAGTGCTCTATCCACCTGAGCTACAGGGGCATAGTTCTACATTAATATTCTATCGAAAATAGACAATTTGCACAACTCGACAATACCTGTGCGTTTTCCTTAATAAAATGGCTTCATACCAGCCCCGATGCATATTGACTTCCGGTTTCCATAACAGTACAATTGGCGCGAAGGTAGAAATATTGGTTCGAACAAGACTGTTATTTTTACTTATTTTGATCTTTTCATTTTTTATATTTTATCCGCAGCCGGCCGGGGCAGGCGACCAGAAATGGTCCAGGTCCCCTCTCCCATCCAACGGGGTAGCCGGCCAATGGGTACTGGCGGAAGGCTCAGACGTGTCTTGTCTTACCCTGTCTCCGGATGGCTCGCTGTATTGCTGCGCCAACCCAACCTCGACCCAATACCGGCTTTTCAAGTCTACGGATAACGGCACCAGCTGGGCCTGTTGCGGAACAGTAGAAGATACCATCATCGATATCGCCATTCTCCCCGATAATCCAGACTGCGTTTACTATGCCACTGCCGCCATAGTCCGCCAGTCCACCGATGGAGGGGTTAATTTCAAAACACTGGCCGCCAATCCGGGTGGCGCAGGAACCGGGAATATTGAAATAACTTCTCTGGATGTCGCAGCTTTTGAAGGGATAAACTATGTCGCCGTGGGTACCCGGGACAGCGATTCCGCGCAATACGGCGGGGTTTACACCTTGAATGAAAACCTGACCACCGGCTGGCAAGATGACGGGATCGGCGCTTATGATGTTTATAAAGTCGCCTTTTCTCCCGACATTGCTGATGACCTCCAGTTGACAGCCATCGGCACCGATGAGACAGACACCCTTATATCCAGCGAAACCCTCGGGACCGGCTGGGATCTGGCGGCGGGAGCAGGCCGTCTGACCGGAGTTACTCCGGTCACTGCCGATTTGACCTTTCCCGCTGATTATGACTCCACACCGGGCTCCAGCCAGAATATCCAATATGTGGCTTTGAACACCGGCAGCGGACTGGGCGGAGTCTACAGCCTGATCGGCCAGGCGGCCCCCACAGCCTCTACGCTCAACCGGCTTATCGACGGAGATATGGCTTGCCTGGCAGCCAGCGGAAACACCGCTGAAATCCTGCTGCTGGCAGGATCGGCTGTTTCATCTCTCACCTATTTCAGTGAAGATGCCGGAACAACCTGGTCTTCTGCCACCAGAGCACCCACCGGGGACGCTGTTACAGGGGTAACTCTGCCCGCCGGCTTTACCGCCGGCAGTCCGGCTTACGCGGCTACCCGCGGGGCAGAGAGCGCTTGCTCTCTTAGCCTGGACCAGGGAACTACCTGGAACCAGATCGGCCTGATTGATACTCAGATCTCAACCATTCTGGATTTGGCGATATCTCCCGGTTATTCAGCAGACAGCAGTCTATATTTACTAACCGCCTATCAGCAAAACAGCCTGTGGTACAGCTCAAACGCCGGTTCCGCCTGGCAGAGAATATATTGCACACCGCCGGATAATTCCCAGAGAATCAACCTGCTTTTGCTGTCCCCTGATTACAGTGCAAATGGAGAGGTGCTCTTAGCCGGGACCCGCAACGGAAATCCGGTCATCTATAAATCAGAGGACGGAGGACAATCATTCAACCAGACTGATTCAGTCAATCCTGAGACCGGTCTGGCGGTCAGCATCGACACCTGGGCCATAACCTCCTCCGATGTCCTTTTCGTGGGCAGCTTTGATGGAGATCGCAGTTTAGTATATCGGACCGGTCCTGACTCCTTATCTTATGTCGATAATGGAGCCGCGGGCACCCAGATCTTAAATTCTCTGGCTGTCTCCCCGGACTATGCTAATGACCTGACAGTCCTGGCCGGCAATATCTGCGGCAGCGTATATTTCTCCGAAGACAACGGACAGGATTTCAATCCTCTCCCGCTGGATGCCGCTGAACCTCCGTTTTCCAGCGATATCAGCCTGACCTTTGATGCCGATTATTCCCGGAATAAAACAGTCTATGCCGCTGATGACGCCGCCGGCCAGGGGATTTACCGCCTGGTTGTCGGGACCAGCCTGGAATGGGAATCTATCGATACCGGTCTGCCGGATAAGGCCACTATCGGAGCGATCGCGGTTTCCCCATCCGGAGCGCTGTACGCCCTTAACACGCAGAGTGTCTCCGGTAGCGACAGCCAGGGGGGAATGGAGCGTTCACTGGACCCCGCAGCCACCATCCCAACCTTTGAGACCGTGACCGGGGGACTGGAAGATGGACTTAGTTTAAAAAAGTTGTGGCAGCGGGAAAACAGCTTATGGACCATAGACACCACCAATAACAGGCTCTTAACCTATACGGATAACCTGGTTTCACCCCTCACACTGGCCACGCCAGCCAACGGAGCTTCCGGTCTAAAGGCTGAAAATGCCGTCCTGTCCTGGGAATCGCCGGATGGGACCACCGGCTATCACTGGCAAATCAATACTACCACCGATTTTTCCGATTTAGCCGATAAATTCGAGGGCGATGTCACCTCATCCAGCGTGACGTTGACTTCCCTGGACTCAAACACCCTTTATTACTGGCGGGTCAGGGCGATTCAGCCGGTCATCAGCCCCTGGTCGGACATCCGCTCTTTCGATACCCTCAAACTAAATGCCCCCACCCTGAGTCTGCCCAGTTCCAGCGGGACCTGTTCTGTTGAACCGGTTTTTAAGTGGAGCGCCTGCACAGGCGCTGAACAATATGATCTGCTGGTCTCCCTGAACGAGGATTTCTCTAACCCGGTGATCGATAGAATATGCAGCACTAATGTCTGGCAATGCGATATAGCTCTGAATTACGACAGCAGCTACTATTGGAAAGTCAGGGCTGTCAGCGGAGAAGTTAAAAGCGAATGGAGCGCCGCCAGTCTTTTTACAACCGAGGCTGAACCGACACCCACCCCTGCGCCCGAATTGGATATACCTGTACCCAGCCAGCCAAAATTCGATAGTACCAGCTCTTTAACCCCGGTTTTTAGATGGTCGGTGAGCGAAGGAGCGGAACAGTACGAACTACAGGTGTCCACATCCGCTGATTTTTCAAACATTATCATCGATAATCTGAGTTCAACCAATTTCTATGAATGTGCTACAGTTTTAAGTTATGACACGCGCTATTATTGGAAAGTCAGGGCTCTCAGTGAAGCTGCCCAGAGTAACTGGAGCGCTGTTTTTCTTTTTACTACCGAGGCTGAATCCGTCCCTGAATTAACCGCCCCTGAGCTTTCTAAACCTAAAACAGGCAGCACTTGCTCAGTAACACCGGTATTTGAATGGAGTGTTTCCCCAGGCGCTGAAAAATATGAGTTGCAGGTCTCAGATAATGATAATTTCACCAGTCCAATTATCGATAAGTCCGGTGAAAATGCCTGCAATTCAAACGTCTGGGCGAGTGATGTCACGCTGGAATACTACAACCTTTATTATTGGCGGGTAAGAGCAGTCAGTTCTGAAACTGTCAGCGACTGGAGCGCTGTCAGCCTGTTCACTACTGAATCCGCGCCAACACCCACCCCCGCTTCCGAGCTAAAAGCCCCCAAACCCAGTTCACCCGTATCCAGCGCTTCGGCTTCTACTGAGCCGGTTTTCAAGTGGAGCGCCGTTGAAGACGTTGATCAATATGAGCTGCTGGTCTCAAAAAATGATAACTTTACCTCTCCGATAATCGATGAGATCTGTTATGCCAATGCCTGGAAGTGCACCAAAACCTTGAAATACGAGTCCACCTATTATTGGAAAGTGAGATCTATCGCCGGAGAAGTCCAGAGCGTCTGGAGTGATGTTAACGCTTTCACCACCAAAACTGAGTCATCCTCTTCTGCTTCCAGCGGATCCGGATCTTCCTCAGGGAAATCCTCGGCTAAGACTACTCCTACCCCCACACCCACAACTACTCTACCCGTTTCTGTCATCCCCACAGCCTTACTCCCTGATACGCCTGCGGCAACTACTCCGTCTTCCTCTCCACCACCCACCACTTTCCCGGCCACAAGCCTCTACCCAACCTCGCCCAATCTTCGGATCAGCGAGACTCAAACCACGCCCGAAACCACTTCTGCCCCGACAGATTCACCTGATTCAACTTCCCAACCAGCAGCCGCTCCGCCGGCAAATCCGTCCGACTCCACCGGTTCATGGGTGCTGATAACAGTGGTAGGACTGGCAGTTCTAACCGCTGTACTGATCTCGACCAAACTCTTTCTGCTGAAAAAGCTTAAGCAGAAGTAACCTCACAATTTAGCCTCGCCAGGCGCCTCCAACTTTTACGAAGTTTTAGCCGTTTTCTTACGCCGCACACCCCACCAGATCAAGCCAACCACCAGACCTGCTGCAATCACAGCGATAACTATTATGCCTATAGTACGTCCCAGACCGGGGGCGGAAGCAGCCACCGGCACGGATGAAGCTGCCGCTGTTTGAGCCGGCGTCAGGGATGCCGGCGTGGGAGCCGCGGGTGCTATTGAGGGCAACGGCGCTGCCGGCATGGCTGCCACCGGAGAGACTACCGTATACTGCCCCGTAACGCCATTCACATCCACCGCATATTTTCCTTGAGCCTGTCCGGTTACCGTAAAAGAGGCCTTTTCAATCTGTCCGGCCTTGACAGTCAGATTTTCAGAATCATATTCAGTCCCATTAATTTGCATCACTACCGCATATTCCCCGGCCATTCCTCCGGTATTGGATACCTGGGCCTGAACCGTCACAGTCTGACCGGATTCAATTTGAGACGGAGTGATTTTCAGGTCAGTCACCACAAAACTGGCCGGATCAGGCAAAGAGACCAGCAGGGCATACTGGCTGAAATGGCTGATCTCAACCGTCACGATCTTGGCGATAGTATCTACCTTTCCCTCCAGGATTACCCACTTGGATCCATCCCAATAAGCAATGCTTAATTCCGATTCTACAGCGCCCTCAGGCAGGGTCAGGTTTTCATAATCAAACGTCAGAGTTAAGGCCGGAATAAACTGAGCCCCCTCAGGACCGAATTGGTAGGCCAGGACTATCGCCTTCTGTGGCGGCGGAGCCGCCGGCTGTTCTATTCTGGAGGCGGTCAGATTGGTCACCAGTCCGCCTGTTGCCGTGTACATTCTAGTACCCTGGTCTATCGTCAGAGTAGCAGTACTGCCTGATAAGCTTAAGGTCAGGTTATCCCTGGTCTTATGGGCAGCATCCAGGGTAATTTCCTTTAAAGAGGTAAACCCGCTGATTGCTAACTGAGTAGTCTTGGCGCTGGTCGATCCACCACCACCTCCTCCTCCACCACCTCCACCGCCTCCACCGCCGGACTTGGTGGCAGTAGTAAAACTTAAAGTATCCCCGCTGATCGTACTACCTCCCTCGACATATGCCTGGAAGTAATAGGTAGTTTTCGCGCTCAGACCGGTCAGGGCAGCGCTGAATGCTGTCCCCTCATCCGTGGCTGTTTCGATTACGCTCGGAGTCGCAGCGGCCATAACAGCGGTTCCATTATCTATCCAGTAATTGAAGTAGACGGTTACCGAATCCGCGGCTCCGGTGCCCGTCAAAAGGCCATTCAGAGTCGCTTTGTTGGTGCCGATCGAACTGGCGCTCAAGGTCTCCACGCCAAGGGCTTTAACAACTTCAATATCACCTTGCGTGCCGGTAAGCGAGGGGGTATCGGCATCCGTGACCGCTACCCATTGGGTTCCCGACGTCTGGAGGACCACTCCGCCGGTAAAGGTATGTATACCGCTGTCCGCTCCGGTAAAAGTGTAGTTGTCCGGCAATGTCGCGGCGGCATCGCTGCTGGTGAAATAAATGGTACCGGTATAGCCGGTCGCAGTGTTATCGTAGGGGTTTTGAGCGGTGACCGTAACGGAACTGGAGTCGCCGGAGATCACCGGTGAGTCTATGCCGTTAACCACGAATCTGACAGCAGCATCGCCGTAAGCTACGGTGATACCGCTTTGCGTGCCGGTTATAGATGAGTTGCTGATATCGGTGGCCGCCACCCACTGCGTCCCCAGGGTCTGCAGGGTCACTCCGCCGGTAAAGATATGTATGCCGTTGTCCGCTCCGGTGAAGGTGTAGTTGTCCGGCAGTGTCGCAACGGCATCGCTGCTGGTGAAATTTATAGTGCCGGTATAACCGGTCGCGGTGTTGCCGTAGGTATCTTCAGCGGTGACTGTAACAGAATTGGGATTTCCAACGGCCACAATGGAATCTATCCCGGTCACGACCAGGCTGACGGCATTTCCGGGTGTCACCGTGATTCCACTCTGCGTGCCGGTTAAGGAGGTGTTGCTGACATCGGCAGCCGTAATCGTTTTTGTCCCGGACGTTTTCAAAGTAATGTTAAAAGTCCGCGTTCCATTAGATAACGTGTTACTGGCAGGCAACACAGCCTGCGTATCATTGCTGGTAATTGCCACGGTGCCGGTATATCCTGTGGCGATATTGCTGTAAGCGTCTTTAGCGGTAACCGTGATATCATGCGCCGCTCCGGCTGTAGTAGTCGTCGGAAAACCTGAGACCGTCAGGCTGGCAGCAGAGCCGGGATTAACCGTAACAGCGCTCTGGGTTATGTTGCGGGTACCATCATCCGCTTTTATCCATCGGTCGGTACCGACCGTTTTCAGCGAGACGCTGAAGGTATACACCCCACTGTTGCCCGAAATATAGGTATGAGAAGTGGAAGCAAACTGGCTGTCATTGCTGGTCAGGGTAACCGTCCCGGTATAGCCGGTGGCGGTGTTCCCGTAAACATCCAGAGCGGTGATAGTAAAGTCATGGGCCTCACCGGCTACCGTTGTCGCCGGATAAGTTGAATGTGTCAGACTACGGACCGAGGCCGGATTTACTGTAATCCCCAGAGATGTTAAGGTGGTCATCCCGCTGGCCGTGGCGCTGACTGAGGCTTTTTCGGCTTTATAGAGCGCCAGAGTAGCTGTAGCCACTCCCTTTGTAAAGGTCAGCGCGACGGCATTACCGAAGGCCGTGCCCGCGACAGTGGGACTGTACCCGTTGATCGCATTGGCGCCGCTGAAGGTTAAACTGCGGCTTCCGGTATAACCGATGTCCGTGGTACCGTATACATCCGTAGCCGTAATAGTCAGTGCTGTGCCGCTGCCGGCGGTCACGGAGGAACTCCCGGTCAGAACAAAACGCGTGGCCGCGGCCATGATGGTAAAGCTGTAGTCCAAAGGCGTCCCTTCCAGAGAATATCCCTGGGTATCCAGAGGTCCGGTCCCCAGCGTAACAGTATATTCCCGGGCATATTCCAGATAATCGTCAGGAGTAAAAGTCAAAACGGTGCCGCCGGTATTCCAGTTAAAAGACCCGTCAACAGCGGGAGAAATCGAGAAAGCAGACTCCACGGTCGTCTCATTCATGGCTTTATTAAAGGTGATCTGCACTGAGGTATTAATGGCAACACCGGTGCTGCTGTCTGCCGGGCTGACCGCGCTGACTCTGGGTATCAGGTCGGTGGTAAAAGTCAGATTATCGCTGTAGACTGTCTCTGCGCCTTCGAAGTCCCCTTGAGCAGCCGCGCGGTAGTAATACAGGGTACCGTCGCTCAGACCGCTGAGGCCGCCGCTGAAAGCGGTGTCATTCGCGGTAATTGTGCCGGGGCTGGCGGCCTGGGTGACCGGGCTCCCTGAGCCGGTCCAGTACTGGAAAGATACCGCAGCGCTGGAGGCATCCCCCAAATCATCCAGGTTCCCGTTGAGGGTGGCGCTGCCGGTAGTGATATTATCCACGGCAGCGACGCTGATATCGGGCGCTGCCGGAGTGGTAAAAGAGACATCATCGCCGTACACTGTGTTGACATCAACGCCTTTGGCTCTGAAATAGTAGGTCGTGCCGTTGTGCAACCCGCTGATCGTAAAGCTTTCAGTGCCGGCCCCGGTCATTGTGACAACCTCCGTCTCATTACTGTAGCTATCAGAGTCGGTGCCCCACTGGCAGGACAAATCGACGGATTCGCTGGAACCCATATTGCTGATGGAGGCGCTCACAGTGGCTGAATTGCCGGTTATCTCCGAGGCCGAGCCGGTGGTCAATGAAGAAGGATAAATATCGCTCAGGGTCTGAAACCTGAAGTGATAATAATAATAGCTGCCGTATTGAAAGTAAGCTCCATAGTCCATATCCTGGCTGACCCGGAAAAGACCGTTCGGCCGGCCGGTAGTCGTCCCCCAACTGTTGAGCATGATCCAGCTATCCTCATCATAACCCACGCACAATACCGCGTGACCGCCCACGCCTGCCTTACTGAAATCATCTCCTTCGTTAAGGTTGGGAGACCATACCGAGTCTTCGCTGTTATTGCTCCACATGGTGCTGAAAGTGGTCCAGGTATCGTAGCTGCTGGAGGTGCTTTCTGAAAGATAAAAACCGAAATAGATAGCCTTTCCGGCGGCCAGCACGCTCTTGATATTGCTGATGGCCGTGCTGCTCGTAGCCCCGGTAGTGGTAATGGTCGCATTGCTAATGCTGCCGGTGAGATCGTAGTGGGGCGTGGTAGATATCGAGCTGGCGCTGACCGCGGAGCTGTAATTTGAACAGGACTGGTATATATCCCCATAGCCCGCATTGGTATTGGAGGCGGGAACGGCAATCTTCTGTAAGTTATAGAACGTAGTGAACTCCGAGATATCGCCGCCACAGCCGGCCCAGTCTGTGCCGCTGCCGTTGTTATAATTGGAATCGACATATTGGATAGAAAGTTCATCCGGTGTGATAATCACTTTGGTATTCAGCTCTACTTCCATTATACCGGTGCCGGCCCAGACCCAGCAGTTGCCGGCGTAGCCCTGATCGCGATCAGAGCCTTTATTCTGCACATAGTCCAGGAGATCGACAGAGGAAGGCAAAGACTCGCTTTCCGCTCCCTCCCGTAAAAGGCTGTCTCTCCCGATCGCCGGCGCGTTCAAATAGCTCTCTTCCCATTGCAACATCTGATCTTCGCTGGGATGCATGACCGGATAAAGGCCGGTGCTGTTATCCTCATCGCCTGCCAGCGCCGCAGCAGGTAAACCGGAGATTAACATCACTGCGCTCAGCACCGCGGCCCCTACCGTCGGCAGCCAACGTTTCTTGAACAAATCCCTGGCTTTCCGCTCAGTGCCGGTATGCAAGCTTAAAAGCGCCATTACCGCCATAATCAGCATCAGGGTATCCAACGCCAGCGATTGCCAGTGGGTCAAATTAATGGCCTGGCCCAGGCAGTTGCAGGAGTTGGTATTGCCGCTGGCCAAGCTATAGATATTGGAGAAAATAAAAGCCGTTATCAACAGAAGCGCCAGACTGAAAGCCGCCCTGGAAAAAAAGCCGGAAACCAGCCATATCCCCAACCCGATTTCCACCCATGGCAACGACAGGGATAAAGTTTCCGCCAGTCCTGGCGACAGGAACTGGAACCCGGCCAGTAACAGCGCTTTGGGAGGGACAAACAGCTTTAGTATCCCGGCGATGATAAAAATAGTGCCCAGCCCGTAGCACCAGATCCCGGCGCTTTTCATTATTCCTTTAAAAAACCTGTTTACTATCATTACCATTCTGTCCATCTGTGTCTAGTCCTGCCAATTAATATTTTTCCCCGGTCCACTTGAAAAGATGGGTTTTATTGCTTTACCGTAGTATTTTATCTCAAGCTTATCAATATTTAATTAAGATTACCATTGCTTTACATTTCTGGATCGTTTACCCCACTTTTCATTCTGAATCATAATAACGCTGGCCGCAAGGGTGCAGGCTTCCAACTTCTGATAAAAATGTTAAAGGGAGTACATGGTATTTCCGTGTACTCCCTTATCACCCTACCCTGTATTATTTCAGGTGTTTCTTTCCTTTTTTATTGACCGTCAGTACCGTCGCTATGACTGCCGCCAGTACGATCACGATAATCGCTGATATCAACCAGGTGATATTCCCGGTAGATGAAGCAGCTGTAGCGGAGGAAACCGCAGGAGATGAGGAAACATCTGCCGGCTGCGTAGCTACAGCTATCGGAGTGGGAGTAGAAACCGCAGAAGTTGAGGTCACAGACGCCGGCGGAGTGGCGGAGGCCGCAGGAGTGACGACAGACGGGACTGCCGGCGTAGCCGCGACACTGGCAGAAGCTAGAATCACCGCTGCGGGCTGCAATACGGCGTAATCCGTCAGGTGCGCCACTGAGGCAGTCACGGTATGCAAATCCGTGTTCACCGTTGAATCCACCACAATCCACCGATCCTGGCTTTCATCGTAGTAACCGGCTTTAAGGTCTTTCTCATCAAAACCTGTATGCAGTTTATCGGGGTTATAGGTCAGGATCAGGGAAACAGCCGGATTAAAGACCAGTCCGGAAGGTTCCAGGTCCAGGACCTCACCGGCTGCTTCCATACCGGTTTCGTTATCTGTCCAGGCGCCCTGAGCGCTGGTTATGGTAATCGAGGAGGGAATTGTGCCATCAGGCATCTTGATGATAGTCCCTGCCGGTATGATCAGAGTGGTCCGGCCGTCCGCAGACTTCATCACGAATTCCTTAAGCAGCTTTCCGCTGGAATCCAGACTCATTTTAGTATTTGCTCCATTCAGTGTGACGGTCACTGTTCTGGCAGTGGCAGTTTTGCTGGAGCTGCCGCCACCTCCTCCACCACCTCCACCTCCTGATGAAGACCGGGTTGTAAAGGTCCGGTCATCCCCGTAGACCGTTGCCGCTCCCACGGCCACTGCTCTGTAATGATAGGTCCCCTTTGCCAGTCCGCTTAAAACCAGGCTGAAGTCCCCCGCGGCATCCCGGGTAGATGGACTGGCTTCCACCGTAGTACCATATACCGCAGTTGTCCCGTACTCAAAATACAGGGTTGCCAGGGTTTCCGTACCCAGACCGGCAAGGCTGCCTTGCAGGGTAGCGGAGCTGGTGGTTACCACGGTAGCTTTATTGGTAGTTACCGAAAAAGGCAGCACTGAAGTAATAAAGGTTCCGTCATCCGTGTAAACCGTTCCGTTACCAGCCGCTTTGACCCGGTAATGATAGGTAGAATCGGAGTCCAATTGCGTTAAATTGATGGTAAAAGCCCCGGCGGACCCCAGGATTACCCCGGTTGTAGCAGCTCCGTAATCCGTAGAAATGCCGTATTCAACGCTGGCGGTAACCTGGCTGGCTGTGCCAAGAGACAGCAGTTCGGCGTTAATGACCGCCGTGCTTGAAGTAATCCCGGTCACCGGGCTGGTTTGATTCAGAGCTACCGCCGGGACATCGGCTGTAATGGTAGAAAATGTGGCATCCTCCCCATAGATCGTCAACATCCCTGCCGCCACCGTTCTGAAGTGATAGACGGTATTGGCTAAAAGTCCGCTGACAGCAGCGTTGAAATCTCCTGTTTCTGAAAGACTCTGCAGGTCTGTCATATTCTCATAGTCCAGGGTAGTCCCGTATTCAAAATACACGCTGACCGGGGATAGCGACCCCAGAGTGGTCAAGCTGCCATTCAAACTGGCTGAGCTGGCGAGTATTTCTGTAGCAGCCCCCGTGGAAATAACGGGCGATATATAACCGGTCGTGAAGGTCATGTCTGCCCCGTAAACCACGGCAGACCCTTCTGCCCTGGACCGATAGTGATAGACGGTATTGGACATCAGACCGCTGATGGATGCACAAAAACTGCCGGCATCCGTCATGGATTGCGGCGAAGTGCCGGTCCCGTAGCTGGAGGTGGTACCATATTCAAATGAGACTTCAACCGGTATCAGCGATCCCGGCGTTGTCAGGTTTCCGTTCAGGGTGGCGTTCTCCGCTCCCACCCCGGACGCCCCGGCAGTGGTCACCGCCGGCGGAACAATGGCGGTACCGGTGGTCGTAAAGGTCAGGTCGTCTCCACAGGTTTGAATCAAACCTTCTGCCTGCGCCCTGAAATGATAGAGAGTACCGGGTGATAATCCGCTTACGGTAATCAGTATTGTACCGGTGGTAGACTTGCTGTAATAAGCGGTATTCAGTCCGTAATCCGTAGTCGTCCCGTACTCGAAATTAACCATTACCGGCGACACTGTTCCCAGGTTGGTTAATTTGGCATTCAGATTGGCAGAGTTGTCCTTTATGGCCTTGGCCGGCTGCGTGACAATTACGGGGTCACCCACGGAAGGTATGGCAGTGGTAAAAGTTAACCGGTCCCCATAAACCGTGCCGTCGCCCTCCGCCACCGCCTGAAAGTAGTACAGGGTATCGCTGGATAATCCGTTTAACGTGGCGCTGAAAGACCCCGTAGCGGATTTGCTCTGAACAGCGGTGGTATTGCCATAATAGGTTGTGGGCCCCCACTGGAAATAGACATCAGGTGAGTCACATGAGCCCAGTGAATCCAAATAGCCGTTCAATTTCGCCGTCGTGGTCCCGATTGAACTGGCGGCTTCTGTGGTTACCTCGGGCGCTATCAGTCCGGTGGTAAAAGTAGCATCCGCTCCGTAGGTAGTCTCTCCTGTATCCAGACCGCGGGCCACAGCCTGAAAATGATAGGTCTGCCCGTCTGTCAGCCCGGTCAGGTCCGTGCTGAAACTCCCTACCCCGGATAAAGTCTGCTCAGCGGTTGTAATGCCATATGAAGTGCCGGCGCCATAATTGAAATAGACTGCTGCTTGCTCATTATCGCCCATGCCGGTCAGGCTGCCGTTCAAAGTAGCATTGTCCATATCCACATCGGCTTCATCTGTAGTCACTGTCGGCGCGGTAGTGACCACTGAAAACAGATTGTCCAGGGTCGAAAACTTATAGGTATAATAACCACTTTTGTAAGTGGCGCTGTAATCCAGGTACTGAGTTATCCGGAATAATCCATTGGAACGGCCGCTGGTGGTGCCCCAACTATTCAACATGATCCAGCTGTGATCGCTGTCATCCCAACCCACGCATAGGACCGCGTGCCCGGAATTGGCGGACGTACTGACGCTGGGGGTCCAGACATCAGTCTCCGCATCATTTGCCCAAAAACTTTTGAATTCTGAGAAACTGTTAGGCTGATACATAGCAAAATACAACGCCTGATTATTCATCAGCACGGCCTTGATATTGGCAATGGCTTCGGACTGGGTTACATCGACGGTCTCGACCGTCTCCACTGTAATGACAGTCAATAAAGGGTAGTTCGGGCTGGTAGTGACGGTAGTCCCGGAGTAGCTATTGCAAACGGAATAATTGCCGTCCTTGTAGGATGCGTTGGTATTGGACCAGGGCACCGCGATATGAGCAATCGAGCTTGCGCTGGACCAGTAGCTGGAGTTGCCTTTATAAAAATTGGCAAAATAGTCGATGGTGCCTCCACAACCGGCACGCTTCCCTGCATAATAGAAATTAGAGTCCAGATATTGTCGTGATAGACGGTCTTTAATTCCCTGGTTGACATTCAGGGCCACTTCCATCACCCCGGTCGATGCCCAGGCCCAGCAGTTACCCGCAGAACCCTGGTCACGCTCGGAGGGTGTATAGTCCAACAGAGACAGTAGACTGTAG
>Ga0153915_10003427_pt1 | contig 14571 bp, 13 predicted proteins | sample Opewatmetagenome_2_FD_107003 | JGI IMG/M metagenome (GOLD analysis project Ga0153915, IMG submission 107003) | Freshwater wetland microbial communities from Ohio, USA - Open water 3 Core 3 Depth 3 metaG | ecosystem: Environmental > Aquatic > Freshwater > Wetlands | place: USA: Ohio, Lake Erie...
GACTCTTCCGGCAAGCGCGCCAGTGGCCCGGCCCTGCAGCTTCTCCCTTTCGGGTCCTGAACCCACGAGAAGCACACGAACATCGATCTCTTTTTCAGCCAGTTTCGCAGCCGCTTCCAGCAGCGTTTGATGATCCTTGATCGCAACCAGACGCCCGACGCTGCCGATCAGAAAAGACCCCTCAGGCATTCCCAATTCCTTGCGCATTGCGATCCGGATTTCTGCACGGGGAGCGAAGCGCTGGGTATCGACACCGTTGTAAATCACGCCCATGCGGTCCGGATGGATCCATACCTGACGCGCGTGAAAATCGCGCAGTTCCTTGGTCAGCGCAAAGACCGCATCGGTCATGGCGTACGCCGCGCGACGAAAAAGCCGCCTGCGCAAAGGCAGCCCGGCGAACATATCCACTTCGTAGCCGTGCTCGCTATGAATGACCACCGGAACGCTTGCCAGTTTTGCGGCCCCTACCGCTTCGAGCGCTCCCCAATTTCGAGTGTGCACGATATGGGGGCGGTACCGGCGCATGATCCGCACCAGCCGGAAGAGCGGAAACTGCAACGTGAGTTCGGGGCTGCCCGCGACAAAAATCTTTTCTTCGGGAACGCGCGAGCGCAGGAAATCCGAATCGAAACCCCGGGTGGTGCAGATCCGCTGCTCGAAGTCCGCGCCCAGCCCCGCGAAGAGCTTGAGGATACCCATCTCAGCCCCACCGCGTCCCATGTAGCTGATGACGTGCAATATGCGCAAGCGATTCTCATTCTCAATCGTTTGGGCATCAAAGCTCGCTTGCGAGGCGCCGGTGCATTCGATTTGAGATTGGGTCTGCATTGTTACAAATCGGCACCGCTATCAGGCGCAGGCCGTTTACCAGCAATTCAAAGGCACTCCACATCCATCATGGAGACCAGCGCACCACTCAACCTGTTCGTCAACCACGCCGGCAGGCAGCTCCAGCCCTGGGTTGCAACTTCGAATTTGAGGTTGGCAGGAGAAAACTTTGGCGCGGTTTTGCGCTTAACGAGACACACCTGGCAATCCAGATCCGCGAGCATGGGATTCCACTTTTTCTTGAAGGCGTAGGCTCCAGTGCCCTTCTTGCTGCGCCCGAAATCAAAAGTGCGCAAACCAGTTTGCACTGCAAACTTGATCAACTCCCACCACGGAAAGTTGTCGGCTGCCAGCGTACGCACCAACGCATCCTGTTTCCCCAACCCGCACACGGCCGCAGGCGCAAGCGGGTCAGGGGGAACAGGGATTGGGGTATTCACGGTCTGCAGGCTAACTGTTGTCATCTTTCATTCCGTGCAGAGAGCCGTGATTGCCGGCCGCGCGCCCCGGCGAGACATTCTCATACTTTTCAAACAGCCAGGACTCCTCCGCTCCGAGGTAATTGGCAAGCAACTGCCGCTGCTCTTTCGAAGGCTCACGATAGCCGTGAATGATCTTGCTCAGGATGCTCTCGTCCATTCCGACCTCGCGCGCAATAAAGTTCTGGCGCACTGCGTTTCGGAAAAGTTGGAGTTTTAGATTCGGATACATCGCATTACCTCAAATGGCCTGGTACGGTTCACGCCGTACCAGCACATTGCTGCAAGTAAACTCGAGCGAGCGCAGGCGGTGATAGAAAATGGCGTCAGCCTTTGCCATATCCGTAGCCATAACCATAGCCGTAGTAGTCTCCTCTGGTAACCTCGGTGGCATTGAAAACGACACCGAGCAATTTCTTCGGATCGAGGGTGCTCGCTGTTTTCTGCAGCGTTTCCCGCTGCCCGTGGTGGGCGCGCACAACCATCACAACTCCATCGCAGACCGCGCTGATCAACTCGAAATCGGACAAAGGGAGAATTGGCGGCGTATCGATAAGGATGACCTTGAAAAGCTCGCCGCACCGCCCGATGAATTCCTGCCAACGCGGACCGCTGAAAAGTTCCGGCGGGGGCGACGAAACGGTGCCGGCCGGAAGAACAAATAGGTTCTTCTGATTGGTCGCGACAATCGCGTCGTCCGGAGTAACGTCGCCGGCGAGAACTTCAGCAAGCCCCGGTGTGCTTCGACCATCAAGCATCCCTGTAAGTCCGCAGGTGCGCAAATCGGCGTCAATCACCAGTACCCGCTGCTGGGGGAGCTGCGAGTAGCACAGCCCGAGATTCATGGTTGTCAGAGTCTTGCCCTCGCCCGGCAGCGAGCTCGTGATCGCAATCGATTTCAACCCGGACTTTGCCTGCGCACGCATCAGCCGCGTGCGCAATCCACGGTACGCTTCCAATGCCGCCTTGGAGGAATCATCCTGTCGGAGGACCAGACGCGTTGCAGTTCCATTTCCGACGTGGACTTGCCGGCATTGGCTGAGACGCGCGTCCGCCAGCGGGGTTTCGGCACCGGGTCCTTGCTTCAGCGATTCCAGCATTTGCTTGACGTCCAGTTCCTGGTTCGCAAGTTTCTGCTGCGCCCACTGGTTCGCTTTTTGCGTTTCGTTGAAGAACTTGCTCATCTATAACTCCAGGGTGGAAGTGCGACGCAGCCTCATTGCTTCAATCAAAACGTCGACCGCCGATTCGATGACTTTGTCGCCACCGGGGTCCTTTTCGTGAACGGCATTTACTGCAACGGCGACCTGCTCCTTGATGCTCATCTCCGGGCGAATCTCATTTGCCTGGGACACCAGAGCGCTGCGCCTCTTCATTGCCTGAACCAGCAGGTCGAGGGCCGATCCGATGACCGCATCTCCTGCGGCTTCCTTCCCTGCGCCGCCGTTCCCAGAAAAAACACCTTTCTCCGCAACTGCTGGTTCGACATGCGCTTCTTTTAATCCTAGCTCTGACGCTGCTTCTTCCACGGTAACCAGATCGATGACCGGCCGATGTGCTTTGCAGCCGGCGGTCAGGCATGCATCGCAAAGCAGGTTGATGAGTCGTGGAACACCTTCTGTCAGCCTGAATATCTCCTCGAGGACGGTGGTAGGGAATAGTGAAGCGGCGCCGCGGAAGCCGGCGGAATACAAACGCTCTGCGATGTAGGCGCGCACTTCGGCAAAGCTCAGCGGGCGCAGCACACAACTGCTCGCGACTCGCTGCCTGAGCGCGCGCAGTTCGGGCTTCCGTAAAAGACCCAAGAGTTCGGGCTGGCCACACAGCACGATCTGCAACAGTTTTTCCTGATAGGTATCCGCATTGCTCAGCAAGCGAATTTCTTCGAGGAGTTCTGGTGTAAGCAGATGCGCCTCGTCCACCAGCAAGAGCGATGTGCCGCCCTTCCGCTGCGTCTCCAGAAGCATCCGTTGAAGGGCCGAGAGACGTGCCGGCTTGCTTGTCGCAGTGCAAGGAATTTCAAATTCCGTGAGGATCATTTCCAAAAACTCTTCACGGCTGAGCGTTGGATTGAGAATGAAGGCCGAGGAAATCGGGTGGCTTGCCGCAGTTCTCTCCGTGAGGATTTGCAGGGCAGTGTGTACGACCGTCGTCTTGCCGGTCCCAATCGGCCCGGTCATCAGCACAAAGCCCTTACGACGCATCACGGCCTCGACAAGCGTGGCCAGGGCAGCCGCGTGCGGCTGTGCAAGGTGGAAAAACCTCGGGTCCGAGGTGAGCCGAAATGGCTCTTCGCGAAGATTGTAATAGGCGGTGTACATTGGGGTACTAAGCGACGAACCGCGAGATCACCATGCCAAATGCGACGGCTGCCGCCGCAGTGCCGGCCGTCATACTCACCATAAGCCAACGTGAGCGGGCACGCTCCTGATCACTGATGATCTTGGGAATTCCCGCGAGCACCGGTTTACCGAAAATTTGTGCAGCTTCGCGCTCGTGCCTGACTGACTCATCGCTAACCTCAACCAGAAACGCGACTCCGATTCCGCACAACAGCCCGAAAAAAATCCCCCCGAAGATCATAAACCCGCGCCGTGGTCCAAAAGCTTCGTCCGGCGGAATCGCCGCGTCCAAAACTTCGAATCGTTCTCCCGCTTGATGAGTCTCCAACTCACCGGCCATCACCGCGTCCAACCTCTTTGCCTGGAGTTGGTTGTAGTGGTTGCGGAGAGAGTCGTAATCACGCATGAGCCCGGAGATCTGCTGTTCGAAGACTGGAACCTGCTGCAACTTGCCGACGTGGAACTGCATCTGCTTCTCGAGTTGCGCCTGAACCTTGGTCTGGTCCTCGACGTCCTGGTCGAGCTTATTCACTTCGGCTTCCACTACGGGATTGTGTATCTGGCGCGTAGTTGCACTCACCAGCGGATCCGGAGCCTGAGTTGCAACTTTTTCGCTGTCCGACTTGGCTTTTAGTCGATTGATTTCATTGCGCAGTTTTCGGACGTCTGGATAATTTGGACCGTAGCGAACTAGCAAGTCTTTCAGTTGCGTGTCCATCTTCTGGATCTGTGCCTGATAAGGTGATTGGGAAGCAACCGCTTGCTGATCCAGATCGATGGTCTGGGTCGACATTCCAGCCATCGTTTGAAGATAGACTTTGCTCTGGCGATCGCGGTTCACTTGATCTTGGCTGTTTCGTAGCTGATCCCTGAGCGTGTTCATGGCTTCCAGGTGATACTGCTTGGACTCGGGAAGATCCATGATGTAGCGGCTCTTGACGTCCTGCAGAAGATGTTCCTTCTCTTCGAGTTGACGCTTTGTCTCTTCTAATTCGGCTTCCAGGAACTGGGAAGTTCCGTTGACGTGCTGTTGCCGGGCCTTCAGGTTGCGTTCAATGAAAAGCGCGGCCAGCCGATTCGCAACTTTCGCCACCTGGCTTCGATCTGTATCCGTGAACGCAATGCGAAACGCGCTAAGCCGCTGTCCGCCCGCATCCACGACCTCGATAGTCGTCGATTTCTGCATCCGCGCAACCAATTCCTGTTCCGACACTTTCCCGCGCAGTTGGGGGTACAGCCCAAGCTCCTTCGTCAGCATGCCCAGCTGCGTGGGTGACATGACCTCCTGCCGGATGGTGGAAAGACGATCGGCGACACTGCCGGTCAAACTTGCCGGGACAACGCTATCGGGAACCTTCTGAGGGTCTACCAGGATGACAGTTTCTGCCCGGTAGATACTCGGAAGCCGTAGCGTCACGACCATAATCGTGAGAGAGATACCTAGAGTAAACAGAATGATCCACATCTTCCGGCGGCGAGCCAGATCTAAGTACTCTCGAATCTGTACGTTAATCCCTCCATCGCCAGGAGCGGTCAAGGGCGCTTGCTCGTTCAAAAGCTGCCTCCATGTTGCGTTGCGGTACGTCAAAAAATTTCCGACACTATCCTTCCAGCAAGTGGTCTACCAGAAATTTCCAAGGAGCGAGGGCCTATTAAGATTATAAGTCATGTATTTTCATTGTGTTACAAGCTGAGGCCAGCCTGATCGTTCTTCCCTACGGTTGATTCGAGGAACGCAAGGGAAACCCATTTCCCTTATAGCCACACCTCTTCCGTCCGCGTGTTAATCTCCTGCTTGGGAATGGCTTAACTTCCTGATCTGTCGGTCTCGGCGGTGGGCTAGCCCTGTTCCGAAGGTCCTTCAGTGAGCTACCCGGCTCGGCTGCCAGCGGAGACCGAATGCGAATAGGTCACGATTACCAGCGAAGAGATTACTTGTGTTCGTGCTCTGGTTCTTGCGGGAATAATCGAAAAAGGCAAAAAGGCCGGCTCGCGGTGCCAACAAGAATTGGAGGTCGGAAGACACGTACCAGGCAGAGAATCCACCGGATTGAACCTGCCGGAGATAGCCTCCCCCAAACATCCAGTTTAGTCTGTGGTTAATCTGGTTTTGGTAGGTACCGTCAATGCGATCTGAATATTGACTGGAAATCAGACCGTTGGAAAGCGTGTCTCCGCGCGAGTAATTGAGTCCGATGGAAGAACGTTTCAGTTGCTTGACAACTCCGAAGGAGCCATAAAAGGACCACTGCCGCAGGCTTTGAGAGGCCTGAGAGGTTGAAGATGTAGTGACTCCGGCTGCCCCCCTCAGAAACCACGTGGCACTGAGCTGACGGGCAAGGGTGCCTGCGACGGTGCTGTAAACAGTGTCGGATATTAAAGTCGTCGGGGGAATGGATGTGATTGAAAATCTCTCGTGGATGAGTTGCCCCGTATACAGCAATCCAACTGACTGTCTCTCGCTGGTGCGGTAATTCCAGGCAACATTACCTCCATAGGAGGCCGCTTGTCTCAAATCCGCACCGGACCCGGACTCTGAGAAAATAAAATTAGGAGCGATGGAAATCGATGCCCTCCGAGACAGCGCATAAGCAACAGAAAAATAGGCCGAGTCTGAAACCCAGCGGAGCGGGCCATCAAGGAAATTATTGGTAATCGTGTGCGAGTTAATGGGATTTATATCGAAATAGAAGTATCCGAAAGACTGCTGCGCGTAGTAGTAGCTGAAGGTATCGTTGAATCGCACGCTCCATCGCCGTCGCGCGTAGAGCAGTAAATCCAGACTCGCATTCTGGTTTGAAAAATTACCAACAACCTCTCCATTCGCAATGGCCATGCTCGGTGAGTATTGAACGGCCAAACGGCTACTCCCAATTTTATGATCGTAGACGAGTGCCGTCTGTAGGATTGCCGCTTTGAACGTGCTGCCGGGGACCGTACTTGTCCCTTCAAACTTGTTTACAAGGCCGATAACAGATGCTGAAGGGATGTACAGGCTCCCCCATCCTATGCCTTGACGGTTTCCAGCAAGCAAACCAGATGATCCGATCTGATGGATGTACGAATCGGCCCATGCAAACTCGATCGGGCTAGCCGGCTCCTCGCCCGAGCTGCCAGTCTTATTGGAAGTGTCTTGCGAAGCACCATTGTCCTTTCCCGTGGCCTGAGCGGTCTCCTGTGCCCATCCCAGCCTCGGAAACAAGAACGCGATGGCCAGGACAATCAGAGTCAGCCAGAAATTAGGACTAAAATGCTTCTTGAGCGGCATGTTCTCCATTCACCTCGAAAAATCGCTGCGCAACAGCATCCAATCAAGGTACAACTACTAGATCTCCTGGCTGGAGCACAACATTTTCACTCTTCCCGGCAACTGCCTTTTTATAATGGAAGGGAATCCGAATCTTTTTTCCGTTTTCTTCACGTAGAATGTAGATCGAATCTGCTTTTGCAAACGTTCCCAATCCTCCGGCAGCGGCCAGCAGCTCCAAGACCGTCATATCGCCATTGATGGGATATGTTCCTTGGTGTCCCACCTCACCCACGAGGTTCACTTTTCGGCTCCGGATGCTCCGAACGATTACCGTGACTTGCGGTTCATTCACAAAATTCTTGAGCTTTTCGATCAGCAGATTTTGCAATTCCTCGGTCTTCAGCCCGACTGCTTTCACGTCGTTCACGAGGGGCAAGGTGATCATGCCGTCCGGTCTTACTACTACTGTGGTGGATAGTTCCGGTTCGCGCCACACGGAAATCTGCAGTTCGTCTTCAACTCCGATGATATAAGTCAGACGTTGCTCTGGAGTAAGGACGGACGGGGATGTCGCATCCGCCTTGGCGCCCTTTTCCGTCGGCTGTTTGTCGTCTCTCCCTCTAGGGGTCTTGTCCGACCCCTGGGCAGGACTCGTGCTGGGCTGTGCCGATTGCGGAGCATAATCGACATGCGCACGCTCTGACGTTTCCGCCTGCAACACTGGCAGCAGCAAGCTGAACATGAAGCCACTAGCGAAACCCTTAACCTGATACCGAGAAAACAAACACATCCTCCTTATTAGCGGGCGTACTTCAAGTTAAGAGCAATGGTTTGGCCAAATGGCTTGCGCCTCTAACTGTTGTATTTAAAGCACTTAGAGCATACTGCACTGGCCAAGAACTCCGAGGATCGCAGGAAACGACTTTCCCGGATACTGAAGTACTCGCCACGCTGCTGGAAGCAAATTCGCAACAAATCTCCGAGTCAAAGAATCCCGCGAACCTCCGGCGCGCCTCGGATGAACCCAGGTCCGACGGTGGCCTTAAGTCCCTGCTCGTTTGGAACCGGCCAAAAGGTTTTCGATCCGCTGTAAGGCCCTAAAACATCGGATCAAAGCATAATAGCCAAAAATCCAAATCGAGAGCAGCAGAGTGTCCGTCGCGCGGCGCGGTTGGTTCTGGGAAGCCATGATTCTGCCTATCAAGCTGGTGTGTTGATCCTCTGCACTACAGCAGGTTCCTTGCCCCGAGTATTTTACTTTGCGCCGCGCTGCCAGAGCACGACTTTAGCAGTCTCAAACAAAATGGCCAAGTCCAGGGTCAGGGAAAGATGTTTTATGTAAAAAAGATCGTACTCCAGCTTTGTCTTCGCCTCTTCGATGCTGGCCCCGTATTGATATTTCACTTGCGCCCAGCCTGTAATTCCTGGACGAACCGAATAGCGCAAGGCGTAAAACGGCGTCTCTGATTCAAGCATGCGGCAGAAAATCGCCCGCTCAGGCCGCGGTCCCACGAAGCTCATCTCTCCGCGGAGTACATTCACTACCTGAGGAAGCTCATCCAGTCGCAATTTGCGGAGGATGCGGCCTACACGGGTGACGCGATGATCGTCCTCTGCCGCCCACTTTGGACCGTGCTCCTCTGCGTCCTGACTCATCGAACGGAACTTCAGGATTTGAAATGGCCTTCCACCCAGCCCAATTCGTTCCTGCCGGAAAAGGATTGGACTTCCGGAATCCAACCAGATCGCAAGCGCAACAATTCCCATAATCGGCAGCATAAGAATCAAAAGGGCGGAAGAGACCAGCAAGTCCAGCAGCCGCTTTGCGGCTAGCAATACCGCGGATTTCCGAAATCCTTCAGATAAAATCATCCAGCTTGGCGAGAGATATTCGAGCCGGATGCGCCCGTCGATTTGTTCGCACACCATATGAGCATCTTCGACCGCCACGCCAGCAAACTTCAGGTGCAGGAGTCCACGCAAGGGCGTTTGCCCACGTCTCTCTTTCAAAGAAAGTACGATCCGGTCGATTTTTTCGCGCTTTGTTATATCTTCGAGATCGCTTGTCGCACCGATAATGCCGGGATTCACCAGTGACTTACCGATGTTTTCTCCGTTTTCGTCGAGAAAGCCCACAACCTTGAGGTGCAGCTCAGGCCGGTGAAGAATCTCTCGAACCAGCGAAATCCCGAGGGGTCCGGTGCCCACAACAAGAACTCGTTGTTGTCTGGGCAGAAGAAAATCTGTTTCCAGCAGAATCAGGCGCCAGCTGAGCAGGAAGAGCAGCACGGTCGGTGCGGATAGAACGGCAATGCCCCTTCCGAGACTGTGGTCCGGAACCAGATAGTACAGTATCGCCAGACTGACCCAGGCAGTCCCCACAGCCTGGAAGAGATAGACGAACAACTCGCTGCGCCTATTGACGATCCGCGATGCATAGAGATCGTTGTAGTAAAGGGATATTCCGCATGTCAGCAACACAATTCCAAAACGCAAGGGCATGTCAGGAAGGCACAGATAGTTCCAAACTTGGCGGAAATCTTGGAAACGAATCAGAATCGCCAGGCAGAGGCCGAGAGTGATCAAGCACGCATCACCTACGACCAGAAACTTGGTTGCGGTGGGGATCTTTTGGCCGCCGATCTTGAGCATGCGATCTTTCGGGGGTGCTTGCGATGAGCACCGGGTTCAGTAGATTGGCAATAAACACCTTGGGATCTGAATACACCCAAAGGGAGGTAGCCTGCCGACATAGCACACAAGCACGCTGACCTCGCTTGGAACGAGGCAACTCATCATCCAAAACCACGATCAAAATTATCGGTACTAAAACTAAATTAAGTCTTTTTGTTTTATGGCCTTAGAGAACCACGTGTAGCGACGAGAGCTGGCTGAGCAGTCCCTAAAGTTCTCTTCCAGGGAAACCACTTGCTCACATGGGAAAGAGTTATCCCTTACCACTCATCTTGTGCTGGCGGCCAGATCAAGGACTCTTCCTATTGCAATTGAAGGGTTTAGGGCCAGTTTTAGATGCAACCTGTTCTCATCATGAGCTCGGGACTCGCAGCCGCCAAATCAGTCCCGGTCTCCGCTTATGCCTGGAAATCGTCAAGTTCGATAGATCTAGCCTAACCACTTTATTTTTAGTAACTTAACTTGAGAATCCCTTTTGGCAGATGGCGTGCTTCCATCCGTCCGAACCATTTTTCTAGAGGGACAGGTGATGTGTCTCTCAACTTTGGAGAATGTAGCTTTGGCTGGAAGTTGTTTCGCTGAAATCCCCCCATGCTACTTGGGGAACATCTGGCTAAGAGTGCCTCACACATGGCCAGTCTAGTTCGGCGCGCAGATGTAGAGAAGGAATCGGCGACCCTGACCGCTTTTCTGTCCAGGTATCTCTCACGGGATGCGAATGAGGCCCGATATGAGTGGCTCTACTGCAAGAATCCGAATGGGATGGCACGAGTTTGGGTGGCCTGCGCTCCACATACAGACGAGATCATCGGGGTCGCGGCGGCCTTCCCGAGGCAACTCTATCTCGACGGTAGGATTTTACGAGGCTATGTCCTGGGTGACTTTTGCATCCATCCTGAACATCGGAGTCTCGGCCCTGCGCTGGCTCTTCAAAAAAACTCCCTGGAAGATCTATCTGGGGAAGGTGCCGGATTTGTTCTTGATTTTCCCAGCACTTCGATGCTCGCCATTTACAAACGGCTCAGAATTGAGGCCACGGAAAACATGATTCGATTCGCCAAGCCACTACGGGCAAACCGCCAGATTCAGCAGCGTATCTCGAACAAATTGGCCGCACGCGCTGTGGCCTCCGCTGCAAACGTCGCCCTGCGTATTCGTGATGCTGGTTTAAGTCGCAAGAGCGCCTGGACAATTACAGAAGAGAGCACCGCATGCGGGGAAGAGTTTACACGCGCATCAGCGGAGTGGAGTCTTGGGGTAGGGATTTGCACTGCCCGTACGGCTCAATACCTGAATTGGCGATTTTTGCAGCATCCGCAGCGGCGTTATGGTCTTCTGACGGCAAGAAAAGAAGGCAAGCTTTGTGGTTTTCTGATTTTTCATCTGGCGGGAGAAGACGGGACGGTTGTTGACCTGCTCGCGCAGGACGATGCCGTCTGCAAGGCGCTTCTCGTCGAGACAATCGAGATTGGGCGGCACCGAGGCGTCAACACCCTGTGTGCTCCGTTTCTCTCTTCGCAGGGCCGCCGAAGACTCCTCGAAGATTGTGGCTTCCAGCCGCGGGAGTCTTCTCCCCTGGTCTTGCTGACTTTGCCTTGGGCAGGGAGCTGCGAACCGAAGCAAGATGCAGGTCGCTGGTACCTGACGCATGGAGACAGAGAAAGTTAATACCGAGGTCGAAGGAATGGATCAGACCGTGACTAGTTCAATCGAGCAGAGAATTCACGCCTTCCTGCTGGAAAAGTTTCCGCTGGCGCGCAAGGCCGGCGTCGATAAAGACACAGCCCTGCTCGAAAAGGGGATTCTGGATTCGCTTGGAATTCTGGACGTGGTGAGTTTCTTGGAGAGCGATTTTTCGATCGTGATGAGTGACGAAGAGTTAGTGCCAGAAAACTTTCAAAGCCTGGGCACACTCGCTGCCTTCGTTCTGAAAAAGCACGGAATATCTGAATGAGTTTCCCTTTGGCAAAGCCCGAAGACGGGATCAGCAAGCTCTCGCCTGCCGACTTCAAAGCTCAAGCGGCGGGATCGTTCCCTCACGTCCGCGTGTTCTCGCGGCTGGAGGAACTGCCCGAACCCTTCCTGAACCTCTTCGAAGAAGCCGGGCGTCAGAGCGTATTCTTGACGCGTCCCTGGTTTCAACATTTCGCGAAGACGGCATTGGACGCTGGGGATGAAATTCGAATCTATGGCATTTGTGATGCGCATCGTGCCGGCACCCCCACTGGTCTTTTCGTCGCAAGGAAGCTGGGGGGGGCAAGCAGAGTGTTCTCCTTGCGGAAGCTGGCGGCATTGACGAATTACTATAGCCCTTTCTTTGCCCCCCATCTCGGATCAACCGGTGGTTCCGATGGAGAGAAGCTCAATACCTTAGCCACTGCGATCGCGGGAGAAAGACCACGATGGGACGCCATCGAAATTAGGCCACTCGACGTCAATGCGCCGTATTTTTCGGATTTCGTACAAGCCTTTAGAGCCAAGGGATACGTGGTTCAGACGTTTTTTTATGCGGGCAACTGGTATGAACCTATCAACGGCCGCTCATTCCGCGAGTATTTTGAAGGGTTGCGGTCTTCCGTCCGGAACATTGCAAAGAGCAAAAATAAGAAAATCGAGAGATCAGAACGTGTTCGCTGCGAAATCCTCCAAGGGATGGAGGGACTGGAGAGAGGGATCGCCGCTTATAATCAAGTATATGCCGCGAGCTGGAAGGTTCATGAACCATACCCAGAATTTATTCCAGGGTTGATTCGGACATGCGCCGAACAGGGCACACTTCGACTCGGCCTCGCTTACGTTGATGGTGAGCCGGCCGCCGCGCAAATTTGGATTGTGCACGCTGGCATCGCCTCTATTTACAAGATCGCCTATGACCAAAAGTTTCGCGACTTATCAGTCGGAACGTATTTGACGACTAGGTTGATGGAGTTTGCTATCGACATTGATAAAGTTACGGAGATCGATTATCTGACCGGGGATGACCGGTACAAGAGGGACTGGATGTCGCAACGGCGGGAGCGTTGGGGCATCCTTGCCCTCAATCCTCACACGCTACGAGGAGCGCTCGCAATTGCGCGCCACGTTGGCGGGCGCGCAGCAAAGCGTGCCGTGATGGCCCTGGCTGCTCGCCTTCGGCGCAGGGAAAGTCATGCTAACCGAACAGAGAAAGCGAAATAGGGTTAACGGAGCTAGGAGAAGTTTTTTCGAGAACGATTCATGGACTTTCTGATCTGGCATCTATTGCGTGCGAGTGTCCGGCGTCAACCTGAGAAGGAAGCGTTGGTTCATGGTGCGGAACGCTTGAACTACCAGGAGGTAGCACGCCGCGTTGACGGCTTCGCAACTGGACTCCGGACTGCCGGAATCCAGCGTGGCGACCGAATCGGAATTTACTTGGAAGCATCCGTGCCGCAGGTGATCTCGATTTTCGGCGTTTCACGAGCTGATGGCGTATACGTCCCGATCAATGCCCTGTTGCATGCCGAACAGGTAATGCATATTGCCCGCGATTGCGGAATGAAAGGTCTGATCGCTACGGCGGCAAAACTTTCCTCGCTCGCCGAGGTGCTTCCCCAGATATCGTCACTCGAGTTTCTGGTGGTGGTTGGTCCCGGAGATGTTAGGGCACCACTTCCGATTCATCATTACGAGGATTTCTGCGCTCGCAGTCTTCCGGCAAATTGGAAGGAGGCCAGCATCGAAAAGGATCTCGCAGCCATCCTTTACACTTCAGGCTCGACTGGCAAACCTAAAGGCGTGATGCTCAGCCACGCCAACGTCGTCGCCGGCAGCCGGATTGTCTCGACCTACCTCGGCATCACAGAGCACGAGCGCATCCTTGCGGTTCTACCTTTCAGTTTCGATGCCGGAATGAATCAATTGATGACCGCTTTTGAAAAGGGCGGCACGTGCGTGCTCATCAATTTTGTATTTGCGCGCGAAATCGTGCAGGTTCTGCTCAAGGAAAAAATCACCGGTCTGGCCGGGGTGCCCACGCTATGGAGCCTGCTGGCCCAGCCCAATTCGACTCTCGCCAAACAGCCGCTGCTTCACTTGCGCTACATCACCAATACGGGAGGCGCGATGCCTCAGGCGGTCTTGAAAGTATTGCGAGAAGTGCTTCCGGCAACGAAGATTGTCCTGATGTACGGACTCACGGAAGCCTTTCGCTCAACCTATCTTCCCCCAGACGAGCTCGACCGCCGCCCGACTTCGATGGGCAAAGCCATCCCGGACACCGAGATTCTCGTTCTCAACGAGCAAGGGCAGCTTTGCAAACCAAGTGAGCCCGGTGAACTCGTGCATCGTGGGCCGACAGTTTCACTCGGTTACTGGAACCGCCCAGACGATACTGCTCGCGCCTTGCGACCAAATCCGCTGCTTCCCGCAGAAATGGGAGATTGCGAAAAAGTCTGTTATTCCGGCGACCTCGTGAAAATGGACGAGGACGGCTTCCTTTATTTCATCGGCCGGCGCGACACGATGATCAAGTCCAGCGGCTTTCGCATCAGCCCCACGGAAGTGGAGGAGGTGCTCTTCCAGAGCGGCAAGTTGCGTGGGGCAGCCGTAATCGGTATCCCAGATGATACCTTGGGACAGACGATCAAGGCGTTTGTAGTGCCACGCGATGGCGACTCGCTGGACATCGAGGGGCTCGCGGCATACTGCGCGGAAAAGATGCCGCGCTATATGGTACCGAAAGCGTTCGAAATCATGGGTGAGTTACCGAAGACATCGAGCGGAAAAGTCGACTACCCGGCATTGCGGCGCCGCGAGGGAGTCTGATGGCGGATCTGGCCTCATTTTTGACTAGAAAATACTTCCCTAAATCGCGGGAATCACTCGTCATGGGTGGTGTGGCGGTGAGTCAGCTCGCCGAGTCCTGCGGGACGCGCCTGCTCATATGCGATCGTGCTGGCGTGGTTGAACGATACGAGGCACTCCTTGCCGCGCTGCCTGAGCGCTTAAACATCTA
>Ga0153915_10003428_pt1 | contig 14571 bp, 12 predicted proteins | sample Opewatmetagenome_2_FD_107003 | JGI IMG/M metagenome (GOLD analysis project Ga0153915, IMG submission 107003) | Freshwater wetland microbial communities from Ohio, USA - Open water 3 Core 3 Depth 3 metaG | ecosystem: Environmental > Aquatic > Freshwater > Wetlands | place: USA: Ohio, Lake Erie...
AGTATGCCTGTCTTAGGTGCCAGGACTGACAGGATCTTGCCCATCGTGATGGTTGCTGGAGAAATCGTGTCGCTGACCTTGATCAATGGGGCAGAGATGATCGCACCTCGGAACTTGTCCTGGTTTTCGAACAAGTAATGGGTGGCGATCAATCCTCCCAGGCTATGTCCAAGGATGAAAATCGGTTTACCCGCCTGCCAGTTTTTGACCATGTTGTAATAAATAGTCAACGTAGCAGGAAAATCCTCATAGCTCTGCACCATCTCACGTTCGCCCTCCGACTTGCCGTGCCCGATAAAGTCCATCCCATACACGGCATAACCCAGCGGGACGAGGTGGTTCACTACGTTGTTATAGCGCCCGCAGTGTTCGCCGAGTCCGTGAACGATGAGCAGCACCGCCATGACATTTCCCTCCGGCAGCCAGCCTTGATAATAAATGTTGAGGTTGCGCACCCCTTTGAAATTGCCGTCGATATGCTGCATTAAGTCTCCTCTTTATTTCGTATAGATTAATTAATCTTCATAGCGGTAATTTAACCCTGGATCCAATATCCTCTGGATGATCCCATTGATTAACGGAATGCCTCTGAAAGCTTGTCCAGACGCTCCAACTCCTCTTCAGACAGCTTAAAGCGCATCACGCCTGCGTTTTGCTCCACCTGGCTGGTTTTGGTCGCTCCTGGGATCGCCACCACCATGCTCCCATGGAAGTTGACCAACCAGTTCAGCGCCACCTGTCCCGGTGTTGCATCGTATTTTCCAGCGATCTCTTCCATCACCGACATCAGTGGGCGGGTGCTATCAAGCCTGCTTTGAAACCCGCCTCGGCGGAAGAAAGCCTTCTTTTGCAAAAGGTCAGGATTCTTGTGGTAAATGCCTGTCAGGAGCCCATATTCCAGCGGCGTGTACGCGACAATGGAGACCCCCAATTCGCGAGCGGTTTCCAGTGTGCCATCCGTTTCGATCTGGCGATGGATCAGGCTGTAATGCACCTGGTTGGCTGCCAACTTCAAGCCGCGCTTAGCCAGGGCTGCGTGGGCGCGCCGCATGCGCTCGGGGTTGAAATTGCTCACACCGATGTTGCGCACCTTACCCGCAGCTACCAGATCTGCCATGGCATCCATTTCAGCCTCTGCTGATGAAAAGCTGAACGGCTGGTGAATGTAATACAGGTCTATGGGGTATGGACGAAGGTTATTGAGGCGCGTGGTGATGCTGCGTGAGATATTCCTGGCAGTCCGAAAGAAAGGAAACCACTTGGTCGCCACCTTGACTTCTCCGTCGTGGATTCCCAGGTCTTGAAGTGCCTGGGAGAGGTTGCGTTCGGATTGGCCGAAGCCGTACATTTCAGCCGTGTCGAACCAGTTGATACCTCCCTGCAGGGCGGTTTTCACCAGGGATGTCTTCTCCTCCTGGCTCATTGTCGGGAACGCTACCCCCATAAGACCTGCCCCCCCCGAAAATTGCATCACGCCCATGCCAATCGGCGTGACTTGGAGTTCAGTACCCCCTAATGAACGCTTTTCGAATACCACTTTTTCAACCATTAATTTTTTCCTTTCTCAAAGGATTCTACCACCAGCTTAACCCATTTCGAACGATGCAAACTCTTGCAGAAAACGTAGCTTATTGAACCGTTGCACGCTGGTTGCGATCTGCCTTGGATCGAAATCATTCGCCTGCCTTGAGAAATATTCCACCGTCTCAGTCAGGCTTTCAAAGCTTGGTTTATTGAAGAATAATCCTGTTTGCCCCTCGCAGACCGTTTCCAGTGCGCCTCCCTTGCGATATGCAATGACTGGACATCCTGCCGCTTGTGCTTCAACCAGGGAAATGCCAAAATCTTCCTCACCAGCACAGATATATGCGCGCGCCCGGGAAAGCAGATCTGCCACAGCTTCATCCGGTAAATATCCCAGGAACCGGACATTCGGCTCAGCCATCTGTTCAAGCTTTTGGCGTTCTGGGCCTTCACCCACCACGAGCAGCGGTAGGTGCAGGCGATTGAATGCCTTAACGATCAGGTCAATCCGTTTGTGGGCTACTAACCGGTTGATCGTGATGAAATAGTCCCCGCGCACCATTTCAGGAGAAAAACGTTCTATGTCGACCGGAGGATAAATTACCGTAGACTCCCTTTGATAAACCTCTCGGATCCAATCTGAGATCCAACGACTGACCGAGGCAAATCGCTCAACTCGCGTAACCACCGCCGAGTCCCATCTGCGAAATAGTTCAAAAAGTCTTTGCGTCCATACATTGGCCGTCTGTTCGCTACCATTGATCCCAAAATTTCTCCAGGCGTAGCGCATCGGCGTAAAAGTATACGAGAGATGCTTTTGTCCATTTTGCAGCCTCACGCCGTGAGCCACTGCATAGCTGAAAGAGAGAATAAGATCAAACCTGCTTAGGTCGAAACGTTCTATCGCTCGGGGCATCAAGGGCAGATATTTTCGGTAATGCAAACGCGCACCTGGCAATTTCTCGATATACGAGGGTATCACCTGGCGCGCAGCGATAGGTGTGCCCAGGAAGGCTTTGCGGTTGTAGACCAGGGTATATATGGGCGCCTCAGGGACGAGTTCCATGGCGCTCATCAATACTTTTTCTGCGCCGCCAATACCTGCTAATGCATCTACAACCAGAGCAACCTTTTGGGTTCCGATCATGCCTGTAAAACCTCCTGTATTCTCTCGGCTGATGCTTGCCAAGAGAAGTCTTTCACACGCCTCAGTCCTTTTTCGGCATATGCATGACGTACATCCGCATTTCTCAAGCAGCTTTCGATCTGAACCGCAAGCTCAGTTGGGCAGTTAGGGTCGAACAATACTCCTGCATCCCCTATCACTTCAGGCAGGGAGCCTATGTTTGATGCGATGACTGGGGTTCCGCATGCCATTGCTTCCAAAACAGGCAGCCCAAAACCTTCTTCCAGGGACGGAAGCACACTGACTTCGGCGCCGGCATAGAGCCCTGCCAGATCCGTGTCTTGAACATAACCTGAAAAAAGAACGCGTTCCAATGGCTTGTCGAATACGAGATGGTTGAAGTTTCGATCCGTACCTCCTGCGAGCAGCAACCAGGCGTCGGGAAAATGGTGGCTCACCTGGTTCCAGGCTCGAAGTAAAACGGCTAGGTTTTTACGTGGTTGTAAAGTGCCAACATAAAGCAGGTAGCGGGCAGGTACTCCTTCAGGTGGATCGAGATCAGGTCGGAAGCGGTTTAAATCCACGCCACCTGGCACCACGCTGACCCGCTGTGAAGATAATGCGAAGCGAAGCTCGATCTTCCTTTTCATATATGCTGAAGAAACTACTACATGTCGCACTCGCTGCACCAAAATGGGTGTCATCAGGCGATACCAGAGTGAAAACGCAGGGGTAAACCATTCGGGATGTTCGAGCGGGCTTAGATCGTGCAGCGTCAGCACCTGGTTCGTCACGCGCAAGGGACCAGTATTGGCAGGGGACCAAAGGCACTCAGAGCGGTTTACATATGACGGTAAAATGATCTGTTCCCAGAAATGACCGCTTACGCCTTGCAGCGATCTTCTGGGCCGCACGATGCGCGGCTTTTCTCCCAGGCAGCGTAAGATTTCTCCTGCATAGCGCTCGACGCCGGTTACCTGGCGGGAAAGAAAGCGTCCATTAACCACGTAGCTCATCTGCCCTCGCCTGGCTTTCCCACAATCCCAACATTGCAGCTAATAAAATCCTTCCTGGGGCTAGTGTCCAGAGATAATGATCAAAGAAACTGGTTGCGCCCAACCCAATCAGAGCAGAATAATACACTATTGTTCCTGGAGATTTCAGTCTGAACCCGCTCTTGACTAATGTCACCACCAACCCACATAACAATAGAATTCCTGGAATACCCAACTCGCTTGCTACGAGCAGCGGTACATTGTGGACAGGCTCAATTTGGTAAAATTCTGCTACGTGTTGCGAGAGCGCCAGAGAAAAAGATCCAATCCCACTACCCAATAGCGGACGTTTTTGGATCAACTCCAGTGCCCGTTGCATCAGCCAGAAACGGGTGTAGTTCGATGCCTGTTCTGTATAGACCTGTTCAGCGCCAAGGCGAGATCGAAACAAGGGCAGCAAGAATAAGAACAGCAAGAAAAGAGTCCCCATGCTGGTAAGTGCGAGTGCGATAAGCTTTTTGGAGTTCAGTTTATTGCGATTTAAGAATAGCCCTACGCCAAGCAACGCCAGGCCTAATGCAGCATTCCGCGAAAAAGTAAGAGTCATCAATACCAGGGCCAGTATGAATAAAGCCAATGCCAGGTCTCGCTGGCGGTTGGGCCGCAGAAAGAGTGTCAATGGACCACTGAACATTGCCAGGGTAAAACCTCCCAACAGGTTAGGATGAGGCAGCGTGCCATAGGCACGTAGCCAGCGTGCACCATCGGCCAAAAGGACCACACTGGCACCACGCAGGCTTGGGAGCAGGTTGCCAGGCCAGGTCAACCCAAGGGGGATTGTTAGCGCCGTTGATTGAGAGAAAAACTCTCCGATGCCGATGACTGCCTGAATGAACAAAGCAGCGCAACAGCCCAGGGAAAACCAGAGCCAGGCGCGGGGTGTTTTTCGCAGAAAATAATACAGCCCAAAACAAAGCCACAGGTGAGCGCTGATATAAAGTGAAGTACGCCATTCGAGTGACCAGAGGCTACTCAGACTTGAGAGGCAGCATATTGCAAATAACCAGCTTATTGGATGGGATAGACTTTCTTTTAGATTAAATGGAGCTTTGGGATTGGTCTTACTGCCCGGTACAGGCAGGTACTGGATGAACCCAACCAAAACGATCACGAATGCCAGGGCATCGCACAGGAAAACCAGGATGTTGCTGTATGTAAAATAGATGCGAGGGTGGTCGATAAAAAAAAGCGTGCGGTAATACCAGAAGGTTAAACCGAGTGGCAGAAGCCCGATCGCAAAAGTTTGTGCTGCCTCCAGGATGCGCTGGTGAGCAAACGACCCATAACGGCGAATAGCCAGTGCAAGCGTCACCAGGAATGTCAACAAGGGGAACGTACCCCACGAAAAAGCCGCGAAGGGATTTTCGGCGGGCGGTTGAATGGGCGGCGGCAGGCTGGCAGTTGGGTTTTCCCACACATCGACCCCATTTGAGAGTCTCGTCAGCTTTATCCAGCCATTTCGCTCCAATTCTGGCACGTAGAGCCATGAATTGACAAAACCCCAGCGTACACCGTGTTCTCCGGATTTTTGTAGGATTGGATCCAGTGCGGCTAACCCTCCAGGGAACCAGAAGGCGGTATCAATCTGCGCAATACCGCTGTCGCGTAATTCTGGCAAGGTTCGAGCAGTGTTGTAGCTGCCATCAATCGTCGTGGCAGTCGTTAAACGCGAAAGATAAGCCAATTGATCGCCAAAACCAAAAGTAACATACCGATATTGTGAATGATCCGGTTCAGCAAGGAAATCAACAATTGGTCGCATATCGATTGGCTTGGGTTGGGTGGGCAGCCAGGCCGGAATATCGCCGATCACCAGGCTGGTGACTCCCATTAGCCCAATAAGAACGAACCAACTTCGCCTGCCATATTTCCTACGCCTGAGCCAGGCAACTGCCATGCCAAAAAATGGTAGCAGCGTGAGTGTAGCCCAAAAAGCGAAGCGGTCGTAGGTCAACCAGGCCCATCCCGCCCCAAAGAGGAGGCGCGGCAGGGGTGTAGTATCGCCCAATCCGACCAGAAACAAGAAAAGAAAAGCCAATCCCAATCCCCAAAACCGTTTGCGTAACCCCATCCAAACCCCGAAAGGGATGAATAACATCAGCAATCCGTACATTGGTAAAAAAAACATCCCGGCTGCCAGAGGGTCTTTTATGAAATTATGCCGCGATAAATGGTCGATGGTTTTTTGGATTTCTTGATGGCTACCCCACAGCCAAAACGGCCAGATAACAATCAGCGCAGCCAGTGCAGTAGTAACCCCAAATAAGGCAAAGCGTAAAAAAATGGGAAATCGGTTTCCCTTATGCTGTAAGACAGTATGAAGAAGAACTGCGCCTGCTATCACAGGTTGGAAAAGTAAAGTAGCGTGATGTGCTGCCATGGCAGTGGCGAACAAGGCGATAGCCAGACCACCAGTGAGCTTCTCTCCGCCCTTTAAAAAATCCGCCAGCGCTACACTGCCGAACAGGACGAAAAGGGTGCTCGCAAGGGTAGGGAGTTGTCCAAAAGTGTGCGCGGAAATGTAGAGGGAGGGAAGAAAAGCTGCGCCAAAGGCAGCATAACTTGCTACCCCTCTTCCAGTGAAGATGCGGCTGAAATAGTAAACCGCCAGCGGGTAAGCCGTTAGAACAGCCCAGAGCAATACAGCAAAAGCCATATCGACACCGATCAGGCTTCCCAATATGGCGTTCAATTGGTGGATCAGCGGGGGATAAGACGTGACTTCAAAGCCTGTGTACCAGCGCGGTTCCCAGAGCGACCACCAGTTCTTGAGATAGTGATCGGCAAAAAACATGTGAACAAAAGCATCATAGCTCAGACGGTAGCGACCCCACAGGATCAGAATCCCATGTTGGCAAAAAGCAACCCAAATAGCAACTTTCACACGGCGTGGCATCAGGCAAGCTCGGAGGGAAATTGAGACGGGATATTGATGCGCTTTGGACTCTGGCGAGCTTCCAACGCGATGTTGAACGCTTGCAGGTAGGCGCGGCAGGTGGCCTCAGGACGCAGGTGTTGGAGTGCATTAAAGTTATGCTCGATCTGTGCCTTACGGCTTACTGGTGAAGCGATCAGGAATTTAATTGCCTCTGCCAGGCTTACGGGATCCCGGTTGGTGAAAAAATTAACATCTAATCCGTTTTCTTTGCTCAGTAACCTTATCTCCGGAATATCGGAGGCTACGAGTGCACGCCCCCACATTCCTGCCTGGAGGATCACACTGGAAGAACCCGTGGATGCCAGATAGGGCAGGATAACGATCTGAGCCTGCTCGAATAATGGGCGAATTTGTTCCTCAGGTACTTTCCCTAGCCAACGCACGCCGGGAAGATGGGCATATTTTTCACGCATACTTTCAGCATAGCCGGGGAAACGGGGATGTTCAGTTCCAGCGATCGTCAACCGTAGATTGGGCTGCCAGGGTAATAGTGAAAGATAGGCTGATAGCAGAACCTCCAGGCCTTTATAAGGCGCCAGGGTGGAGAAAAATAACAGCTCAGGAGAGGTGGCATCTTGTAGACATTCCGGGTTGTAATAAGCCCCGATCGGGATATGGACGCAGGCAAGATTGGGCTTGTGGGTCGAAAACCAGCTTACATATCGCTGGATGGTAAGGCACACCACGTCCGCCCGAGAAACGATTTGGGTTAATAACCGCGCCCCAATGATTGCCAAACGGCCTCCAGGGGCATTTAATGTTTTAAGATCGGTCAGCTCTACCAACTCGTGCAGCGTTACGACGGTAGGAAGTCCAGATAGCTGGACGAGCAGGAGACTCATGTAGCCAATGAGATTCGCAAGCGGCGAACGTCCAAATACGCTCGCGCCCAGGTTAAACCAAACCAGGTCTGGATTTAGCCGCTGCAAGTCCGCCAAAATCGCTCTACCTATCCCCAGGTGGTCGGGTTTCCAGACGTAATCCACGGTCATCGTTGAAGGCAAAACTTTATTCGGGGAGGTTGCTCGTGAACCAGCTAAAACAGCGATGCGCGAAAATTGCTCGGATTGCGCCAGGCTACGGCTGACATGATAGCCATACTGTCCAATGCCCGTAATTTCGGGGGGATAAGGGCTTACAATCGCAAGATTCATAATCTGTTCTAATAGTACGTACCAGAACAGGATTTGGTTTAATCCAATCATCAATCTTGAACGTACCATTAAAAAAGATTCACAAATCGGATTATTCTAGTAATATTATAATATATATATGAATAATAAATCGAATGCAAGGTTGATGAACGCGATCCTTCAGGCTATCGCTTATGCGGATGTCTTTGATTATCCGCTTACCTCCGCAGAGATCCATCGCTATTTGATTGGTATGTGGGCAACCCGAGATGAGGTCGAGCAAGCCTTGCAAAGGATCCAGTTCTTGAGCCAGGCCGATGGATACTTTACCTTACCAGGGCGTGAAGCCTTATGCGATTTACGTCGGCAGCGAGAGCGAATGGCTACTGAATTGTGGTTAAAAGCAAATGGTTATGGCAGAACTATTGCCAGCCTGCCCTTCATCCGGATGGTAGCGGTGACTGGCTCATTAGCAATGAGGAATGCTGATGAAAGCGCAGATATTGATTACCTGATCGTCACCGAACCCGGCCGATTATGGTTCTGTCGAGCGATGGTTTTACTCGTCGGACGTTGGGCCGCCATGCGGGGTGTCAACTTATGCCCGAACTACCTGATCTCCTTGCGAAAATTGGTTTTTCCCGATAAAACCTTGTACACAGCACATGAGATTGCTCAGATGATCCCCCTGTCTGGGTTGGATGTCTATGACCTGCTACTTAAACAAAATGACTGGATGTTTTCCTATCTACCTAACGCGCGAGGTGTACCCTCTCAAGATAAACCCTCTACGACGCTCATTCAACCGCCCCTGGCACATCCAAGGATTGAGGCGATGTTGCGAACCGCGCCTTTCACATTTCTTGAACGCTGGGAAATGGATCGTAAAATCCGGCGACTCACTCAAGAGCAAGGTGTAAGTCCCGAATCGAATTTTTCTTCGGAAATCTGCAAAGGTCATGCTCATCTACACCAGGCACATACACAGGTCGCCTTGAAGGAACGGCTAACCCGCTTGCAGATAGACTTCAATTTATGACTCCCATCTTACTTGGACAATCGTATTTTTTGCGTTTCGATCCGAAACTCTGGCAAGCTATGCAACCTTATCCGCCCCTGGGGACCTTATATGCGGCTAGTTATTTACGCCAGCATGGCTATGACGTAGCCCTGTTTGACGCGATGCTGGCGGAGTCGGAAAATGAATGGGAGCGCGCCCTCGACCTGCACAAGCCAACTTTCGCTATAATTTACGAAGATAATTTTAACTACCTGTCGAAGATGTGCCTGCTACGTATGCGTCAGGCGGCGCAGACGATGATTAGAATGGCAGAACAATACGGCAGTACCGTTATTCTATGTGGCGCGGACGCTACCGACCATCCTGATGAGTACCTTTCCTATGGGGCAGACTATGTCTTGCTCGGTGAAGGAGAAGAAACCCTTGTTGAATTGTTAGACTGCCTGACCGGAAAGTCTAATCAGCCAGTGGAGGCTATTTTGGGTCTGGTATTCAAAGATGGGGTAGTGCGGCGGAACCTCAGGCGGCCCGATATTCGCAACTTGGATAGTCTACCATTTCCAGCCTGGGACCTGGTGGATGTCTCCCGTTATCGGACCATCTGGATGGAGAGGCATGGTTATTTTTCGATGAATATGGTCACGACGCGCGGTTGTCCATTTCACTGCAACTGGTGTGCCAAGCCAATTTGGGGGCAGCGGTATAACACTCGCAGCCCCGAGAATGTGGCGGCGGAAATGAAATGGTTAAAAGCCAGCTACGCTCCAGACCATATCTGGTTTGCAGATGATATCTTGGGGCTCAAACCGGGCTGGTTGCCGCGCTTTGCCGAAGTTGTCGAGTCACAGGGAGCGCGCATTCCATTCAAAAGCCTGAGTCGTGTGGATTTATTAGCCCGTCCAGGCGAAGTGGAGGCACTGCGCCTGGCGGGTGCACAGATCGTCTGGGTTGGCGCTGAATCTGGCTCGCAAAAAATACTGGACGCCATGGACAAAGGCACCCGCGTCGAGCAGATCTATGAAGCTGCCCGCTTGTTGAAATGGGCCGGGATCCGGGTGGGATTCTTTTTGCAGTTTGGATACCCGGGTGAGACGCGCTCGGATATAGAAAAAACCATCCAAATGGTGCGCGATTGTAATCCTGATGACATTGGCATATCGGTTTCATATCCCATGCCGGGAACGAATTTCTATACCGCCGTCCAGGCTCAGTTAGGGCTGAAGCAAAACTGGCAGGATTCAAGCGATCTGACCATGCTCTACCAGGGCTCTTTCTCAACAGCTTTTTATCGCCAACTTCACCAGGTGGTGCACAAGGAATTCCGCGCTCGCAAAGCTTGGCAAGGCTTGAAACACAGGTTCAGCCTTCGACTGGTATTGCGATTTTTTTATAACAGTTTCACACTCCCTCTGGCACGGATCCAGCTGAACAGGATCGCTGAACCAGCCAGCGCTTTAACCAGCTTGCCTCACATGACGCACGAACAGGCAGCTCGTCCTACGCAGCAGGATCCTTCATGAGCGATTCATTGAAGGTTATTGCTGAGGCTTTTTCGCGCACTGCGCAAAAATATGATGATTTTGCCCAGGATCATCCTCACCTGACTCGTTTGCGCAATAAAGTCTATGCTCATCTGGAAAGGTTTGTTCTGAAGGGGACGCGTATCCTGGAGCTCAACGCCGGCACAGGCATCGATGCAGTAGAGCTTGCCAGGCGAGGATATTTCGTCCACGCAACCGACATCGCGCCCGGTATGTTGGAGCGTGCCCAAGAAAAAGTCCAACGCCAGAGCCTGGGAGACCGGATCACGCTCCAGGAATGTTCTTCTACTCGTTTGGCTGAAATCCAGGGAGCGCCTTATGATGCGATATTCTCGAACCTGGGAGGCCTCAACTGTCTCCCAGATTTGAGGTCCATTATCCAGCAGCTTCCGATAGTGCTCAAACCAGGCGGCTTAATCACCTGGGTATTAATGCCCCGGTTCTGCCTGTGGGAAGTCGCTGAGATCTTCCGAGGACATCCTGGACTGGCCTTCAGGCGCTTTGCCAGGAACGGAGCGCGCACCCATCTCGAGGGGTTATTTTTCACCACCTATTATTTCGACCCGCGGCAGGTAGTAAGTTGGTTTGGTTCAGCTTATGAATGTTTAGCGGTCGAAGGTTTATCTGTCATAACCCCGACCGCTGAGAGTAAGAATCTTCCGAAGCGGTATCCTGAGATCTATCGCACCCTGTCTCGCCTGGATGATTACCTATCCCAGAAATCCCCCTGGAGAGGCTGGGGTGATTTCTTTATCTTGACCATGCGAGCCCGTCTATGAACCAGGTCGAGCTGTACTTAAGGGTGCGCCTCAAAGAAGGCCGCCTGTATCCGGATGAGGTAGCTGAACGCCTGCCCAAGGTTCCGGAGGATCACCCTCTGGCGCAAGAGTGGAGAGCCCGTTCGGCTTCATGCAAACGCCTGGTGCGCTACCTGGCGCAATTGAAGCAGCCATTAGCGATCCTTGATCTGGGGTGTGGCAACGGCTGGCTTTCCAGCCAACTGGCTAACCTGCCTGGGGCGCGGGTGTATGGGATAGATCGGAATACGTTTGAGCTGGCTCAAGCGGTAAGATTATTCGCCCGTTCGAACCTGGTCTTCTTGGATACCGATATCTTCTGCGCTCCGTTTATGCTCCATTCCTTCGACGTGATTGTTTTAGCAAGCGTCATTCAATATTTTTCCGATTTACCAGCCCTCGTGCGTGCCCTCCAGCGGCTGATCAAGCAGGGGGGTGAAATACACTTGCTGGATAGCCCATTGTACGAGCCAGTACAGCTTCAATCGGCTCGCCAACGAACACGCATGTATTATGACTCGCTGGGTTTCCCAGAAATGGCTGAGCACTACTATCACCATACCTTCAATGAATTGGATGAATTTTCTCCACATTGGCTTTACCAGCCCAATAACTTGAATGCTCGACTGAGGCGGTTCATGGGGAGAGCGATTTCACCTTTTCCCTGGATCAGCCTTCGTTGACAAGCCCTTAAAGGATTAATCAGGAGATGGGGATGAGCTTTCCAAATTATCAGAATAAGTATCAGTTAAAAGCGCTATATGGACCACGTGACATTGTGGATTATCGAAAGCGGATTGGGCGGATGCCGGACATGGAATCACCCGATGGTATTCTATTCTGCCTGGAGCGCGGCTTGCCATGGCGTCTTCGTAGGCGCATCCCGGTACGGCGGGCAGGGGGAATGAATGGTGATCTGTTTACCTTGAAACGCCGGCAGGGGAGAGTGGGGATCATGACCGGCTTTGGCGGTGGCTCGCCCATGACGGTGGAGCTGGCAGAAGAGTTCGCTGCAATGGGCGTCAAGCGTATGATTCTGATGACCTGGGGAGGACTCTTGCAGTCGAATCTGAAAGCTGGGGATATTATCGTTGTAGACCGGGCTATTCGCGATGAGGGGGCTTCTTATCATTACCTGCCACCAGCAAAATTCGTCGAGGCCGACACATTGCTCACCGAAAAGTTGATTTCAGCCATCCATGCGCGGGGTGGATTGTGCATACGCGGAACCACCTGGACTACGGATGCCCCTTACCGCGAAACGTGTGAGGAAATTCAGCAGTACCAATCTGAAAATGTGAAAACGGTCGAGATGGAGTCGGCGGGCTTGTTCACGGTGGGACAGGTGCGTGGGGTGGCAGTCACCTCTGTGGTGATTGGCATGGATAGTCTGTCCGAAATGCGCTGGCAGGTACCCGAGCGGCTGGATGATATCTACCATTCAATTGAGCTGGTATACGCCGCCGCGCTAGATGTCCTTTGCGATTACCCAGGGTGATTAGTAATTATAGGTAAGCCCTTATTTAAACCTATCCCAGATCTCGTAACCACCTCAAGCTGCTTCTCCGGTGTTTTGCAGTAAAATCATACCTGCACGGTCATCAACTCAATCAAGCCTGTGGCATGATGAGGTTCCCCTATGGAAAATTTAAGAATAGGCGTTATTGGTTTTGGTTTCATGGGCAAGATGCATGCTGCCATCTTTAATCAACTGCCTCAAACGCAGCTTGTCGCTGTTGCAGATGTAGCACCGAGCCGCTTTCAGGATGCAGACCTCCCAGGGGTCGAATTCTATACTGACTTTCGGGATCTTTTAGAGCGCAAGGACATCGACGCAGTCAGCATTTGTGTTAGCGATGCAGCCCATTTTCAACCAGCTGTTGCGGCTGCCCAGGCAGGCAAACATATTTTTCTAGAGAAGCCCATCGCCTTAGACCTGCAAGAAGCCAGACGGATCGTCCTGGAAGCCGGCCAAAACAGCGTCAAGCTGATGATCGGCTTCTTATTGAGGTTCGATCCGCGCTATGCGGGTGTCAAAGACCTTTTGGAGCAGGGAAAGCTCGGCGATATTGTGCATATCCACGCCCGCCGGAACAGTCCAAAAAACGAAGGTCCCGCCCGTTATAAAGGGACCACCCCGCTCCTTTTTCATGTAACGATCCATGACCTGGACTTAGTACTTTGGTACCTCGAGGATGCGGTCAAGACGGTGTACGCGCAGGCGACCAGCAAGGTTCTCAAAGAATCGAATATGGATGATACGATGTTCGCTATCCTTCGTTTCCAGAAGGATACACTGGTCAACCTGGAAAGTTCCTGGGCTTTACCCGAAGGCTCTGCCACCAAATTGGACGCATATATGGAGGTTCTGGGCACCCGCGGCATGGTCAGGGTGGAGTGTGGCTACAGCGGCCTTTGGTACTGCGACTCACAGAACACGAGCTTTCCTGATACCGTGCACTGGCCGCGTGTCAGAGATCAGCAAATGGGTGATTTGAAAGAAGAGCTGATGCACTTTGCCAACTGCGTCTTGCAGGATATTACTCCCTGCGTGTCCGGAGAAGATGGCTTGAGAGCACTGGAATTAGCCTGGGCTATCCAGAGATCCATCGATACAAATCAAATCATAATAGGGAACGGTGAAACGCGAAACACCCAGGGTGGATAACATGGCTTGCCAATTCCATGGAGGCTGGTCGTGATCACGTGGGGATGCTGGTGACTTGGTCAGTCTCCGAATGGAGGGCGGGCCATGTTGATCGCCATCGAGAGCCCAAAGATGATCGCCAGGGGGATGCCACTCGTCCAGGTGATCCGCACCGGGTCCTTACCTGCCCAGGTTAAAAACAGGTTGGTGACGATCAGGAACAGGTAGTTGAATCCCAATCCCATCACACTTCCAACCAGGAAGCCGATCAATGCCCGTTCTAATCTCTGCCCTTCCATTTTCGTATTGTACGCTTGGGTACCCCACATGATTTTAGCACCTTTTTCCAGATGTTACCTTATCCCCCGGGCTTAATCAGGTTTGGATCAACGGCCCCTATACTGGATCAAGACCCTCAAACCACTGCCCAAAACGATTCCGCCCATACCAAGTACAATTGCCATCCACAAGTTCCTGGTCGGAGAAGCAGATTCATTTTTCTGGTTTTTTGACATAGAGGCTGGCGAGGTTGGAAAAGCCGGTGAAAGTGTTGGCATCGCTGCCAATAAAGCCTCCTCCTCGCCGCGCTGACCCTCCTCCTGGCTCAAAATAGCGCTGCCTGTTACGCTCAGCCACGGACTCGTCAAATCATGCTCATCGCTGACGGCACGAATACGATAGGTGCCTTCTGGCAAGTCAGCAGGCAACAGGATCACCAGGGTAAAACCACCTTCGGGGTCAGTCATAATTTCTCCCAGTGCTTTTTCGACATTCGTTCCAACCAGCGAA
>Ga0153915_10003429_pt1 | contig 14570 bp, 8 predicted proteins | sample Opewatmetagenome_2_FD_107003 | JGI IMG/M metagenome (GOLD analysis project Ga0153915, IMG submission 107003) | Freshwater wetland microbial communities from Ohio, USA - Open water 3 Core 3 Depth 3 metaG | ecosystem: Environmental > Aquatic > Freshwater > Wetlands | place: USA: Ohio, Lake Erie...
CCGTCCATACCGCCAAGGAAATCAGGCACTTACAAAGAAATTTGTAGGTGCTTTTTCTGTTTGGTGAAAACATAACGCTGATTTATATCAGCTCGTCAAGTTCTTTATAGGTAGTCAAAAAAAGGAAAAAATTGAAGTCAGCAATTCCTTATTAAAATCCATAAAAGAGAATGGTTTTTTGAATGGCTGTTTATATCTTTGCTCCCCGTGAGATCCGTATCTGGCCAGCTGGAGGAAGTTGACGTGGCTCTTGATGGATAGAAAAAGGGTAAAGGCCTCACGCAGAAAGGATTTTCTGCTTTTGCTGAATGTTGATTTTCAACAGTTTAAATGCTTTTTTACCGAACTATTTTTTAGAAAAATCAATACTTTTATACAAAAATCCAAGCACTATGAATAAGCAACTACGCTCCGAAGGCAAATGCCTGTTTTGCGGGAAAACGTATGCGAAAGCGGGAATCAACCGGCATTTGAAGACGCATTTGCAGGAAAAGGCGGCAACGAATGCCAAGGGAAAATCGTTCCTGTTGAAGGTAGAAGAGAATACGCGTTACGGTGGAGGCTTTCCGTATTTTCTTTCGCTTTGGGTGGACGGAAATGCAACAATGAAGAAGATAGACGATTTCTTGCGGGATATCTGGCTGGATTGTTGCGGTCACCTGAGTGCTTTCCGCGATCCGGCAGCGCAAACGAGTAGTGGCATGTGGGGTTTCTTCGAGACCGAGGAGTTGCTGGAAGCGGGAAAAATCAAGGAGTACGAAAAGCTGATGGAGGAAACCTCGGGGGAAATCCCGATGAGCCGGAAGGCTTCGAACGTGTTTTTCCCCGATCAGAAATTAAACTACGAATACGACTTTGGCAGCACGACCGAATTGATGGTCAAGACGTTGGCCGAATATCCTTTCAAGGCGGACGAACCTGTCGTATTGCTTTCCCGAAACGAGCCGCTGGAAATTCTTTGCGAAACCTGCGGAAAGCAGCCGGCCACTCAAATCTGCACGGTGCACGGCTGGGATGAGGATAGTCTTTTTTGTCCCAAGTGTGCAAAGAAGCATGCCAAAACCTGTGAAGCTTTTGAGGACTACGCTGCCATGCCGGTGGTCAATTCTCCCCGGATGGGGGTTTGCGGCTATGAAGGAGGACTCATCGATACGGAAAGGGACGGAGTGTATCAGGCAGTGCCAGAAAAATAGTAACAATGGGCATGCTCTCTTATTACGATAAGAAAGAAACTGCAATAATTAAAAAGTCAGAAGTAAGTATTGCCAAAAACCACCTCAGCGAAGATGAAATAAAGTTGTTTGTTAGTACTGTAAAAATCGACAAACAGGAAAATGCTATAATGGCAGCAAATAGATAACGATTAAATAATATACATTCTTGGAATGAAGAAGGTATAATTTGACTATTTTTGCAGTTGTGTAAACAGTCATTATTTTTTTAATATAAAGCACATGTCAAAAGGATTTTTTACTATTCCGGAAGTCCGGAATGAACCGATAAAGAGTTATGCGCCGGGTTCGCCGGAAAGGAAAGAGTTAAAGGAAATGCTTGCCGGATTACGGTCAGTCGAGTTGGAGATACCGATGGTAATCGGAGGTAAGGATGTGAAGACCGATAACAAGGTTCGGATTTTTCCGCCTCACGAAATCAAACATACGCTTGGATATTATTACCAGGGTGATGCTTCGCATGTTCAAATGGCCATCGATGCTGCGATGCTGGCCAGGGAGAAGTGGAACAGCCTGTCGTGGCAGCATCGTTCAGCTATTTTCCTGAAGGCTGCCGACTTGTTTACCGGACCATACCGAGCAAAAATCAATGCGGCGACCATGCTTGGTCAGTCGAAAAATGCTTTTCAGGCCGAAATTGATTCAGCCTGCGAATTGGCGGATTTTTTCAGATATGGGGTCCGTTGTGTAACTGATATATATAAAATGCAGCCGGAATCTTCAGCCGGAATCTGGAACTACAATGAATTCAGATCGCTTGAGGGCTTTGTTTTCGCGCTCACTCCGTTTAACTTTACTTCCATTGCTGCAAACCTGCCTGTTGCGCCGGCGATGATGGGAAACGTGGTCGTTTGGAAACCCTCGAAGACGGCTGTTTATTCGGCTGCGGTTATCATGGACGTTCTCCGCGAAGCTGGTTTGCCTGATGGAGTGATCAATCTTGTCTTTGCCGGAGGTCCTGCCGCTGCTGACGTTGTTCTTCAGTCGCCCGATTTTGCCGGAATTCACTTTACCGGCTCAACCGGCGTTTTTCAAAGTATCTGGAAAACCATAGGTGAAAATATCTATAAATACAAATCGTATCCAAGAATCGTTGGCGAAACGGGAGGAAAGGATTTTATTTTTGCCGATCCGACAGCCGATCCACAGGCTCTTGCTATCGCGATGCTTCGCGGCGCTTTTGAATATCAGGGACAAAAATGTTCTGCTGCTTCAAGAGCGTATATTCCGGAGAGCATTTGGGATGATGTCCGTAGCCGCTTGGGAAAGGAGCTTTCAACCGTCAAAATGGGCCCTCCTGAAGATTTCACCAACTTTGTTAACGCGGTAATTGATGAATCATCGTTCGACAAACTGGCTGGTTTTATTGAAGGAGCCCGGAAAGATGTCGATGCTGAAGTGCTTTTTGGTGGCAAGTGCGACAAATCGGTTGGTTATTTCATTGAACCTACTGTGATTCTGGCTAAAAAACCGGATTATATTACAATGGTCGAAGAATTGTTTGGCCCGGTTTTAACAGTGTATGTTTATCCGGACGAGGAACTCGATCATACGCTTGATGTGTTGGACCGTACATCCCCCTACGCGTTGACAGGTGCGATTTTCTCTCAGGATCGGTACGCAATAGAGAAACTTACCAGGCGGTTGGTCAATGCTGCCGGTAATTTCTATATTAACGATAAACCTACAGGAGCCGTTGTCGGTCAGCAGCCATTTGGAGGAGCCAGAGGTTCTGGTACAAACGATAAAGCAGGTTCTATCTTCAATTTCCTGCGCTGGACGTCTATCCGCACGATTAAAGAAACGTTTGTTTCACCGAAGAATTATTCATATCCGAATTTTTTGCCTGAAGAATAACAAAAAGTTTTGCCGTTCTACTGTTCGAGCCATAGTGTTATCTCTTTCTCTTTCAAGGGGATGGTATAGAAACCTCTCGTATTTTTATCGAATGAGCCAGGGGCGTATTCTATGGCTGCAGATTCTTTTGTGGTGGTCGATACCTTCAGTAAAGCCTGGTTTGTATATGGATCACTCTTATGCAGCACCACTTTCACCTTTCCGGTTTTGGTATTGTATGAAACACTATTAAATTGTCCGGCGTCGAGGGTAAGCCATAAACCGGCAGGGGCTATGAATACACGCGATTTGGCGGCCGTAGTCAGTTCCATTTTCACCCATGCCCCACTTTTGGTGATGTTTCCTCCGAACGAAAGCCAACCGAATTCATCGTGATGCACCAGGTAAGAGGAGGTATTGACCGCGTAACCGAAGAAACCTGAACCATAGTCGCCGGAGATTCCGTCATTTTTGAGCGTCGAGGGAAAAGAGTGGAAAGCACAGGGGGCAAATCCATCCTCTGTAACAGTGGAAATGGTACCCATCAGACCACCGTAGCCTACCCTGAGTAAATAGAAATCAGAAGGGCTTTCGCGATAGGCATACAAGACCGGTATGGCATTCAACCCAGATCCGTAATGATGAATCATCCGTTCGAAGCGGGTTATCTTTCCGCCAAACTGGAAATCCCAGTATCGGCGGGCATTGCCATTGTATGCCCAATGAGGGACGGTGGGCATGTAGGCTAATATGGCATTCAACGTAACCAGTGCTTTGTCGTCGAATCCAAAGAATTTTGACCACATATACACCTCTTCCTGCCCGGTGGAATCCCAGAGCATTTCGCTCTCAAAGGGATACTTCTGTTGTTTCCAGATGTCAACCCTGGCTCTCATCGCTGTTTCAAGTTCGGCAGCCATGGCAATGCAACCTTCTGCTTTGAGGTCTTTCAATATCAGGATAAAAACCGTGCCTTCCATCTGCCCAAACCTGGCATAATAAGGGGCTAACTTAATCATTGCCATAGTGGTTTGAAATGCCTTTTCCAGATACCACTGCCAATCCTGCTGTGTCACCAATCCCTGATGATTTCGAGCCAGCCTGTACAATGCCCAGTGAGCCGCAGCCACGTGTGGATAGTTATAGGAACGGTCCACTATTTCAGTACCTTGTTTATTCCAGGAAGGGAAGCCACCATACTGGCCGTATTTTATCTCCTTGCTATAGGTTCCTTTGGGCATCGAATCCGGTTCATAATAAAATAAACTTTTGCGGACACCATATCTGTTGGGGCCGTCACTGTATTGAATCTTACCCCAAAGCGTTTGGTTGACAAAGTCTTCTAATTTGGCTACTTCTTCCTTGCAGGGCATCACCAACTGTTTCATGATGGCACCCAGCCAGCTGCCTGCGCCGCCTTCATCACTTAATCCCGCAATCCAGACACGTCTGTCCTGTGTGACTTGTCTTTTTTCCTCGTAATCGTACGTGATGACAGAAGGCGCCCTGCCAAATGGATCGTCTGTGTCGTTGAACCATTGCCTGGTGGTTAGAAAACGCCCGTACGAAGCGATGACATCTTGTTCAGGAGCGATAATCCTGTAATTGATACTCTGGCTCAAGCCATCCGAATAATCAATGACCAATCGGGCTCTTCCCCATTTCTGTCCCTTGATTTCAACCTTTTTCCATCCATGAGGAGTTGTCTTCGAGACCTTTATTGTCATGGCCTCTTCCGGTTGAACGCTTATTGACTTTATGTTGCTTTTATAGCGCAGAAACAATGATGCATTCACATCCATGGGCAGCACGTAACCCGGAACGCCAATACTTACAGGGCGGTCAGCCTGTTCAAGGGTTTGATCTATCTCCCTGACGGAATCGGCCAGGAGAAATGTTACACCATAATTTCTGGATTCACCGGGCTTAAGGATGACAGACGTGGGTTGATTCCATTGTTCAATGCCTTTCCAGGCTGTCTCGGTATAGGCTTTGCTATGAACGGTCCATTCATGCAAGCCTTCAAATGTGTATCCGCTTGGTTCGGGGTCATCAGTCAATGGCCGGTAGGCTTCAAAAGGGGTGTTACCATGAGGAACGACCAACAGTACTTTCCCTTTGCCATGAAGACGAACCACCTGCAAATAGCCTGCGTCTTTGCCGATATACGGGTCGAAAAAAACGTTTTCAGCATGAGCTCTATCCAGATCTTTGCCATTGAAATTATTGTTGAAGACCATCGGCAGGCCAAGTGCCCCTACTTCGACGGGCTTATCTGTTTTGTTTTTTATCTTAAAGCGCATAACCAGGTTATCACCCTCTTTTTCCCAGTAACGTAGAACCTGTAGCGGCATGTCAGCCGGTAAGGACGCTGACAAGTCCGCGGCAGCTATCGTAGAGGGCTTGTCCAATGGAAGGGCTTTGACTGGTTGCCTGTTTTTTGAGGTTGAATAATAGTGCCAGACACTACTACCTGCCATACGGACACCCAAGGTAATGTCCCCCAGATGATAAAAATTGTTTTTATCACGTTCATTCAAACGATCGCCCGGGGTAAAATCGAACATATCCTTGTCGTTGGTTGTCAGGGAAGCAACCGTCTGACTTGAATGTAACAGATTCAGCCTGAACAACGGTGTCTGATAATTAAAACTGCCGTTTTCCACGCCCAAGGCAGACGGCTCCGGATTACGCTTGTCTGACTGAAAACTTGTCGTGGTTACTCCTATCAACAATAAGCCTGATGTGTAAAGCACAACCCTGATTTTTTTGCTGCCAAACCATTTTTTGTATTCCATGTTTCTATATATTAAAATGTTGTTATTTTTGTGGCTGAATAACCCTACACGAGAAAAATTTCCGGCCAAATATCCGTGAAAAACCTGTATTTGCCAATCCATCGGTTATTTATTTTGTGTTCATCTTGTGTTCATTTAGTTCAATAAAGATGCAAAGGCTGCAAGAAAAAGAATTTTTGACTTATTGCAAACAGGAAATTGAAGCATTGGCCAATATCGGTGACAGCATCAATTGGACACAGCAGGATTTTGAGCACTTGAGTGAACTCATTTACGAGAAAACCGGGGTGCAACTCAGTGTTTCCACGTTAAAAAGATTGTGGATTTACAAAACCGATACCATCCCGAACATCTCGACCCTGGATGCATTAAGCCGCTTTGTAAATTACAAGAGCTGGTACGATTTTAAAAACAGGCGCAAAGAAGAGTCCACCGCACCAAAAAGCACGTTTTTATTAAAAAGATGGCCTCCGAAGATGTCTGCTTACGTGGCCATTGGATTGGGTTTGCTGTTCACACTTATCCTGTTGATGCGACCCTTGTTGAAAGAAGACAAGGTGTTGTTTCAATTGAAGAATGATCAATTATGTGGAGTGCCTAACACGGTTGAATTTCTGTACGATCTTACAAAGACAGGATGTGATTATGGTTATATTCAGCAAGACTGGGATCCGGCCCGCAGAGTCAAGGTTTCTGCCAATGAAAAATCCCTGTTCAATACCTATCATTTCCCGGGTTATTTCGAAGCCTCCCTGGTGGTTGACAATAAGGTTGTCAGAAAAATACCTGTGTTGATTAAAACCGATGGCTGGGTGCCCGTCGTCATGGTGGAACGATTTCAGGTAAAACCAACGTATATTGATCCGCGTTTGATTACTGCCCGGAACCTGCACATTGCCCCTGAAGATATTAAGGCGTCTGGCATTGATATTGAGAAACCCTATTTCACCAATTATTTCAATGTCAGGGATTACGGGAATATCGACTGTGACAACCTGACTTTAATTTCCGAGATCAGAAATACGGTGGAAGAAGGGGGCTCTTTTTGTCAATACTGTGAAATTATTCTGAAATTTCAGAACGGGCGTTTATTGACCCCTCTGAGCAAGGTTGGCTGTACTTCAACCCTGGATGTTGAATACGGCGAAAAATACCTGGATGGCTCTGAAAACGATTTTTCTTTTTTGGGCACTGACTTATCAGACTGGAAAAACATCAAGATTCATGTAACGAACAGACACGTGTATGTATTTATAGAAGGGTTGAAGGTCTACGATATGGTTTTTGAAGCTTCCATGGGTAAACTGGTAGGACTTCAGTATTGTTTTAATGGCTGTGGTTCTGTCAGAAAAACAGCATTGTATGATCGTGACGGGAATCTGGTTTTTTCAGATTATTTTGGAAATAAATAGTAGCTTGCACCATAATATTTTTGTTATTAATACCAACCAGCTAAACCTATGTGAAACGAGCATTTAATATGGCATGCGGCGTTCCATCTGGCCTTAAACGAAAAATATAGTAGAAGATGAAAACCAGTTTAACCTCTTTGCTTTTTGTGCTTCTCGGCATTTCAGCCCTGGCGCAAACGCCTGTTAACTTCAGGCTGAACCTTGAGAAAGGAAACGTGTACACCGTTAAAACCACCAGTAAACAAACCATGCAGCAGACAGTCAGCGGACAACAGTATGCCGTTGATATCTATTCAAACAGGGTGGTAAGCTGTAAAGTCCTCAGTCAGGAACAGGAGGTTATGGAAATAGTATTTACGTATGATACCATAGCTTCCAAAATAAGCGCTCCGATGTTTACCAGGGAAACCAATTCAGCCAACCCGGGTACTGAGCCATTGGAGCGGATCATGAACAAGATGAGTACCTATCCGTTGAAGGCAAAGATTTCGACCACAGGAAAATTCATCGGTTTCACCAATTACAGTATGTACAAAGACAACGTGCTGTTTGTCATTGATTCATTGCCTGCCAGCAAAAAAGATGAAGCCAGAAAACAGGCCGATATACTGTTAAAAGAATCAGCGCTGAAAAGCCTGATAGAACCCCTGTTTGCTTATTTCCCTGATAAACCGGTGAACACGGGCGATGCCTGGGAAACATCCTACCTCAGCACCTCCAACGATATCACAACCGTCGTGTTAAATGCTTATACGCTGAAGGGGCTAGAAAACAACCAGGCAACGATAGTTGGCACCTCGACGATGGAAACATTGCCATCCAAAGATCCGGATGCTCAGATAACACAAGAGCTTAAGGGCACTTCAGCATTCGCGGGCACCCTCGATCTTGCCACCGGGCTGGTGGTGAAAAGCACGGAGAACAGCCATCTGGAAGGGGAAGCAACTGTCAGAAACGCTGGCACTGTGATGAAAGTACAAATGAAGGTGGATTCCCAGTCTGAAATCATCATGTTCCACTAACCCATGATGCGTAAACTATTCCTGTTACTGTCCTGCCTGTTGGCACTGAACACAAGTGCCCGACAAGTAATAACCGGCTATCTGACAGATAAGCAAACCACCAATCCTGTCGAAGGTGCCAACGTTGAATTGCTGCAGTTGCCTGACAGCAGTGTTGCCGATCAATCCAAAACTGACACGGAAGGCCTTTTCATCTTTTACAAGGCTGATACCGCCCATACCTATTGTCTGAGGGTAAAACACATGATTTACAAAGCTTTGTCCCAGCCTGTCGCTCCCAAGACCGGCAGCATGATTAACAACGTGGGTATTGTCGCACTGGAACCTGAACTGTTCAACCTGAAAGAAATTGTCGTAAGCGGTGTCAAGGTCAGCGTAACGGAACTGGGTGACAGAACCGTTTACGGCATACCTGAAGGTATACAAAAAACATCCACCGATGGGTTGGACGTGCTTAGAAAAGTGCCTTCGGTGCAAGTGGATTATTTAAATGAAGACATTTCCGTAAACGGAAAAACCAACATCCGAATTGAAGTCGACGGCATTACCAGGGATAAAGGTTACCTGAAACGGTTGCATCCGACGCAGATCAGCAAGATGGAAGTCATCACCAGTCCTTCAGGAAAATACGATGCCGATGTGGATGCTGTCATCAACATCGTGACCAATCCTGCCATGCGTTACGGTCTGAAAGGTATGGCGTATGCAGGTGCCTTTCCGATAGCTTCATCGTCATACGTAGGCCTGTTGAATGGAAGCCTCGACTATGGCCTTGAGAAAATATCGTATTACGTTGCCGCGAACGGCATCATGCAGCATGTGGGAATGAACACCGATATGTACCGTACGGCAGGCACAGACAAAATCAATCAGTCGGGTATTCAACGTTACAACGTCGGTTTCGGCAATGTCAATGTCGGCTTTATCTATGATCCTGACGAAAAAAACGATATCAGTTTCAATCTGGCATACAAAAACACCAGTGTAAAGACTGACAATGATACCTGGAACAACACAACAACAAGCGGCATCAACACCCTGTACAGGACTATCAGCGAATCGTCTCAAAAAGATGGCGGTCTGACGTCTTCCTTATACTACAAACACTTGTTTGATAAGAAAAACCAGCATGGAATTGAGGCAGAACTGACTTACTTCAACAGCCTGAACAACCAGTCGGCCACCAATTTCAGAAACCTGTATTACAACGCGGCAGACACCACCGAATTGTACAGTACTTCCTGGCAACAAGAGTATAGCAATACCGAGGTGCAGACCCTTTCGGGCCAGTCAAACTATACCTTGCCGTTCGACAGCCTGTATTTCTTCAACGTGGGCATCAATGGCAATTACAACAACTATCTCACGGACAACACGAGTTCGGTAATGGAGGCTTCGGATATGGATTATCTGGATTTGCGTTTGGGTGGTTATGCTGAATTGTCGAGGACATTCAGTAAAGGAAGCGTCAAGTTGGGTTCCAGGTTTGAAAGTTCACGGGTGATCATCAATGGCTCTGATCCTCATTATTACCATTCGTTGTTGCCCTACGTGAACGGCTTTTACCGGATTAACGGTGACAACAGCATCAAGTTGGCTTATTCGAGGAGGGTCATCAGGCCTTCAGCCAGTCAGCTCAACCCGTTGGTCAGTGTGGTCGACAGTCAGACCATCAGCCATGGTAACATGGATCTGAGGCCGGCGTACAGGGATAATTTTCAGTTGACGTACAACTGGAAGCTTTCGCTGAAGAAGACGACCTTCAACCTGTCGCCTCAGGTGTTTTACGAATACAAGTCAGGGCTTATTCAGACTATCCTGAGCCAGAACAGCGTGACCGGACTATTCGAGAGTGTGCCGACGAACATATCGGATGGGTACGAGTACGGTGGTGCCCTGGCAGTCAATTCACAGATAGGCAAGGTTATGTTCAACTCTAATTTCAGGTATTCGTTCTATCATGTTGACCAGTATCTGGACCAGATAGACGCGATGAACCGGAACGGGTGGAACTGGAATTCGTTTGCCATGTGCCCGTTACCGGAAAACTTTCAATTCATGGCGTTTCTGAATATCAGCGGACCCGTACTGAACGGACAGACCGAAACCAAACAGTCGGCCATGTACCTGGTGGGCTTAGGCAAACAGTTTAAGAACAATAGTGTACTCCGTCTGATGATTTACAATCCCTTTACCAGTAACTTCGTGAGTTCTCAGACCACCATCAGCAACAGTTCTCTTTATCAGCACTCGAACACCTACCTGAAGAAAGATTACGGCTTCATGCTGATGTATGTCTATTCTTTCAAAGTCGGCAAAACCATCGAACGCCAGAAACGAAGCGTCGAACAGGAAACACAGGAGAATTTGCTGAAGTTGCCGGTGGGGATGTAATATACTATCGTGAATGATATTCGAAAATTGCCAAAAAAGTAAATATAATATTAAGCAGAAATGAATATCTTTGTAAAAAGTTTGATTGATAATGTAGTTTTCAGAAAATAAAACATTCGTATTAATTTATAAAAGCCATAAAATGAAACGATTAGTTTGGTTATTAGTTGCGTTTTCCATCGCGGTTTTCACGGGGATGGCACAACAACAGATACCGTCAGTTCCTGTAGATCAGGCGGTGCGTACCGGCAAGCTGGACAACGGTTTGACCTATTACATCCGTCAGAATGCCCTGCCTGAAAATCAAGCCTATTTCTACATTGTGCAAAAAGTGGGATCCATGCAGGAAGAAGAAAGCCAGCGGGGATTGGCCCACTTTCTGGAGCACATGGCTTTCAATGGAACCAGGCATTTTCCTAATGATGAGACCGGCCCGGGCATCATTCCCTATCTGGAATCGATAGGGGTGAAGTACGGCCGGAACCTGAACGCTGGCACGAGCTTTGACTACACGATTTACAATATCGATGCCGTGCCTGCAGCCAGGCAGTCGACGTTGGATTCCTGCCTGCTGATCCTGCACGACTGGTCCGGCTTCCTGCTACTCCGCGACAAGGATGTCGAGAAGGAGCGCAAAATCATCCATGAAGAGTGGCGGACCCGTCAGAACATGTCCATCCGCATGATGGAGACGCTATTGCCCGATATCTACGCGGGAACCCGATATGCCAACCGCCTGCCCATCGGCCTCATGGAGGTGGTCGATTATTTTGAACCCAAGGTATTGCGGGATTATTATCATACCTGGTACCGTCCTGACCTGCAGGGAATTATCATTGTTGGTGATATTGACGTGGACAAGACGGAAGCACAGCTGAAGGCTTTGTTTTCTGATATCGCCAAACCCGTCAACCCGAAAGAACGGGTCTACGATCAGGTGACCGACAACGAGGATCCCATCGTTTCCATAGCCACCGACAAGGAAAATCCCAACTCGCAGGTTATCCTGTTTTACAAGCGCGATATTGTCTCTGCCGATAAGAAAGCGGGCATGGACTATCTGGTTCATGATTTTATGAGCGACCTGGTACAACAGATGCTGACCAGCCGTCTGGAAGAACTGATGCAACAAGCCAACGCACCTTACGCCTATGCCGCTGCTGAAGATGGGGCTTACCTGGTTGCCCAGAGCAAAGATGCCTTGACGCTCTTTGCCATGGCCCATCCCGGGGGTAGCCGGAAGGCTATCGAAACGCTCATCCGTGAAGCTAACAGAGTCAGAACCTTTGGGTTTACCGCCGGGGAATTCGAGCGGGCCAAGGCTGAGTACCTGAGCCGTCTGGAGAAGCTGTACAACGAGCGCGACAAACAGCGCAGCGCGTATTATGTCGACCAATACGTCGATCATTTCCTGAAGAACGAACCTATTCCGGGCATTGCCGATCTGTACACCACCATGCAGCAAGTGGCTCCCTACATTCCGCTGGAAGGGGTGAATCAGGTAGTCAGGAGCATGATTACCGACAGGAACAGGGTGCTGGCCATCATGGGCTCTGACAAGGAAACCTATCCGTCCAAAGACGAGATTAAGGCTATCTTCAAACAGGTTGATGCCGAAGAGATTACCGCTTATGTTGACAATGCCGTCACTGAACCTCTGATGGCTTCCCTGCCACCCAATGGACAGATCGTGAGTGAGAAACAAGAGAAGGGTGCTACTGTCTGGACATTGTCGAACGGGGCTACCGTAGTGGTGAAACCGACCGCTTTCAAAGACGACGAAGTCCTGATTTCCGGTTATGCGCCGGGAGGTACCTCGCTCATAGGCAACGAGCACGTGGCTGAAATCAAGGTGATGGGCAAGGATTTCTACCAGAATATCGGCGAGTCATCGCTGGCCGCCGGTGGGCTGGGTAAATTCAGTGCCACCGACCTGAAGAAGTTGCTGGCTGGCAAGAACGTCAGCATGCAGTTTCATGTCGATGCTTTCAATGAGGAAATTGAAGGCCGGTCTACCGTCAGGGACCTCGAAACGGCGTTGCAACTGTTCTACCTGAACTTTACCGATGTCCGTAAGGATGAAACAGCCTACGCGTCATTTGTCACCCGCAACGTGGGTATGCTGAGCAATATCGGCAGCAATCCGATGGTTGTCTTTTCCGATTCCGTGATGAGTGCTGCTTATTCCAACAATCCGCGCGTCCGCTTCATCACGGCGGCCGATGTGGAGAAGGCTGATTATGAAACCATGTTGTTGCTTTACAAGGAACGTTTTGCCAATGCGGGTGCCTTTGTCTTCACCATCGTGGGTAACGTGAACCTGGACAGTCTTAAGCCTATGGTGGAACAATACATGGCGTCTTTACCGTCGACTTCCGGAAAAGCAGACTTCAACAAAAAAGCCCTGGTCATGCGGAAGGGTGCGTTCGTCAACCATTTCACCCGTGAACTGGAAACACCCAAGGCTACCACTGGTATCATTTACAGCGGGAAACTGGCTTATAACCTGCAGAATGCCATCCAACTGGATGCCTTGAAACAGATACTGGATATTCTGTTTAACGAAACCATCCGTGAAAAGCTGGGGGGAACGTATGGTGTCCAGGTCATATCCTCGTTGGATAAAACGCCGTCTGATCAGTTCTATGTGCAGACTTTTTTCGATACCGATCCTGAACGTCAGATGGAACTGGTGAACGCTATTAATGCCATCATCGACAAGCTGATGACGGCTGGTCCGAGTGCGGCCAACGTGCAGAAGGCGAAGGAATTCATGACCAAGGAACACGCCGACAACCTGAAGCGCAACGAATACGCCCTGACTGTGCTGAACAACCAGTACCGCTTCGGCACCGACTACGAGACCAATTACCAGCAGTACGTCGACCAACTCAGCGAACAATCCCTGAAGAAATTTGCCAAACAACTTTTCGGACAAAAGAACCGGGTTGAGGTGTCGATGAGTAGCAAGTAATCAATTTATCCGTAACGGATTTTCACCCATCTTTTCAACCAGGTTTTTCAATTCAGACCGGTTGGCCGTTCCCGTTTTCTGATAGATGTTCCGGGTATGGGTTTTTATGGTGTTCAGAGAGATAAACAGTTGATCGGATATCCCCTGGTTCGTACATCCTTTGATGAGCAAGGCAATAATAGCTTTTTCCCTGTTTGAAAGTTTGAAAATTGTCTGCAAATGCATCAGAATATCTTCATTTTTCTCAATTCCAACAAAAATGCAGAGATAACCAAACAGATCGTTGAACGAATTTATAAGTCCTGTAATACTGATCCTTACCCGGACTGTTCTCCCGTCCTCTACACGGCAGTCCGTTTCAAAACTGGCCGAATAGTTCCTGTTCGTGTGAATTTTCTTCAGTTCTTTCTCTACATTTTCAAAATCATTAAAGAGCTTCCTAAACGGTTCCCCTTCCAGATTTTTACGTTCATAACCCGTGATCAGAAACCGATCCTTGTTGGTTGACAGGATTGTACCATTGGAGGAAATCAATAACATTTCCGCAGGGAAGATACCGGTAAGGTTAGAAAAGAAAAAACTTGTTGACATATTTTCGGGTTGGAACTTATGGATAGACTGAACTATCAAAACCATGACAAATGCTTCAAAAAAATCAAGGAATAGCTCGATAGGCACCTTGAAGCAGGAAAGAAAAACATACGGGATTACCGAAAAAACAGATCCACAAAGATAATAAACCAGTATGGCCTGAGTCAGTTTCTGAACGGAGTAATTGGACGTCTGACGCTGTACTTGCCTAAGTGTGATTATGAATGCAGGAATTCCACTTACAAGGAAAAGAAAAAAGAGCCAGGAAAACCAGTCGAAGGGATCTAACAGACCTTCCCATCCCCAGAACC
>Ga0153915_10003430_pt1 | contig 14568 bp, 8 predicted proteins | sample Opewatmetagenome_2_FD_107003 | JGI IMG/M metagenome (GOLD analysis project Ga0153915, IMG submission 107003) | Freshwater wetland microbial communities from Ohio, USA - Open water 3 Core 3 Depth 3 metaG | ecosystem: Environmental > Aquatic > Freshwater > Wetlands | place: USA: Ohio, Lake Erie...
CGACCAACAGACCTCCCTTCATCGGCACCGCGTAGCTCGCACTCTGTGCATCCTGACCGTTCTTGGACACGAGCATAAACCTAGCACCCGGTTCAAGTTCGTCGGGCAGGGTCGCAGATGCCTCCAGTTGGTTGTTGGCAACCTTGCCAAGGGCCCCGGACAGACTCGTCCAAGAGTTCCAGTCGTACTGGTCAGTTACGGAACCATATCGGGAAAGCGAGGCGGAGGCAATTGACCCGTTCCAACCGTCCAATTCCAGTAGGTAATCCGCTCCGAGGTTCTGGACGGAGTAACCTGTCGAGGATGAATTGTCAGAATCTACGTACACGAACAGGCTCTCCACTTCGGGCCCGCCCATCAAGGCCCCTTGCGCCTTCGCGTAGACATATAGTTCCTTCTGGTATGTGTCAACCGACCAATCCAGTATGTTCACTGAGGTCACGGACGAGTGCGTCATCATGCCAAACTTCGTCACATCGCGCCAGTCATTGAACGTGCCATCGACTGAGATTCGAGGCCCTCCGTGTGAGTTTGAGATGTAGACAAATGTCGGAATGACCATCATTATGGAGATCAGAATCACGAGGAACTTCCAGTTGGTCATCATCCTGGTTATCGTGAGAGCGTCTGTACCTTTCCTGCGAATGGCACGCAGACCATTCGAAACGCCCGTTCCATTCACGTATGACTTGCTGTCTGGTTTCTTCCCGTTTACGAAACTCAACCCATTGGTCTCGCCCACTCCATTCGAGAGCCCGCGCCTGCTAACCCGCGAAGCCACTGGGACCGTGGTTGTGATTTGCGGCTTTGGGCGTGAGCTCTGGAAGCGTTTGCTTATCTCACGTAGCCCGGATCCGTTCTGCTCGAGCTTGTTCACAGGTCCCGCGAATGTCTTGGGAGCTTCGGGCTTCTGTATGTGATCAATATCCTCAAAGGCGACTCCGCAGTGCGGGCAACTCTTGTCTGAGATGGCGATGATGTTTCCACATGAGGAGCATTGAGCGCGCGACCCTCTGTCTATCTCCATTGGTGTCGCTGTGTGTTTGAGTTCTCTCACTTTCGGTTTCAGAGGTTCAACCGGTGTGACCTTTTCCTCAATGTATGGCACCGTGAGATCCTTGTGACAGTCCGGACAGGTCAAGTCTTCCCAAGTGACCCAACCACGGCATTTCGGGCAACCAATGGTCCTCGCTTTTGTTAGGTCTGCATTACACTTCGGGCATTTATCCAAGACAGACTCCAACGAGGTGTTGCAGTTGAGGCAGGTGAGGTACCTGTCCTGCCTGATCGGTACTTTCGGAGCCTCAGTTGTGTAACTGTGGAGCTGTCCCAGCAATTCATTGATCGCATCATCAACCGACTTCTGTTGCTGGGCGCCTATCTTCTCCTTGAATCTCGAGATGTCCACTTTTTCGAAATCGATATGACACCCTGGACACTGCTTTGATCCACGCACAACTTGTGTCCCACAGAACGGGCACTCAAACGATGTTTCCTTCCCCAATGACCTCCCACAAATGGGGCACGAGGTCTCGGAACCTGTGAGATTTGAGCCACAGGCTGGACATGACTGAGTCTTCGAATCTTCTGGGGGCATAGATCTACGGGCACTCCTTGAGCTGCTGTGCCTCCTTAAGGCGGCTAGGAGCGGGGGCTGGAAAGTCCTGCGATGAGGTTTTATCAATATTGATATAGTCCCATGCAGGCACTAGTTCTCGGCAGTATATCACATAATTCCTAGTATATTAATCAGGTGTCAGGCGGTGGTAGGAGCGCCCGTTCTGAGTCTCCAGAAGCGTTATGCATGTCGACTGCCATGCTTGGGCATTATAGGACAAAGCGCGCCAATAGACATGCGTCTAGAATCGAAATTGATACCTAGCTGGCAAATTGAATATGGGTAAAGGGTTTGTCGGAGATGCGTTTTCAGTTCAGAGTGATCTCCGTCGAAAACTCGAAGCTACGGTCATCAGGAGTCATCGCAACGATGAGTAGCACGATCGGTTCCGTCCCAGGGCCGGCTGGGTATGGTCTGGTGTCAAGGTTGAATTGGTAGAGATTACCATTCAGACGCGTCATCGTATTGCCCATCTCGGGATGATTCGTGCTTGTAGCCGGTTCACCGTTGACCCAGACTGTCACTTCAGCATCTATTATTCCTGTCTCGTCCGCATCCGTTACTAGGACCCGGAGGGGAAGTGTTGCCCCGCCGTAGAAATCTGTTAGATCCTTCAGTGGGGGCAGCGGAGAAACGCCCAATGCCCCTTCACCATGACGCAGGGTATGAGCAGACAGACTCTCTTTCGACATCGTCATCGTAGTCCCGATAGCCGGCAGACTCATGACAATGGCGAGACCTATCGCAGCTATTACAAATCCACGCTTGTGCATTATTTTCCCTTTCCTCCCCCAGCGTATCCGTGCCGGGATGAGGGGGTTTAGGCACGTTGGCCTCTTATTCATGATGCCGAACAAGCGCGTTCCCTCGAATGGATGGCGCTGGGATCGATTCCATTCTCAAGAAGAGAAACGAACACGCGCCTCCTTGGTTCTATCCGCGGGGCCGATGTCAGCCCAATTCCACTCTCGCGGAGCATTCCTTCCCGCGTATACAGACTCTTCTCACCTGTTCATTGCCCTCTTGAACAAGGGCACCGCAACTGAGAGCAGTACCGCTCCGAATACGGCGAGAATGATCACGTCCGTAATTATCGCATCGGTCCCTGCGCCCACCACCATTACTTTCCTCATTGCGCTGGCAGCGTATGTTAGCGGCAGGAAGTTCGCGATTGTCTGCATGAATGCAGGCATCTGCTGGATCGGGAAAAAGACCCCGCTCAGGAACATCATGGGGAACATGAGGGTCATCATCACCATCGTGGCCGTCTCCTCCTTGTCAGCGAAGGAGGTAATCAGGATCCCCAGTCCGACGAAGCTGAATACGGTCAACAGTATGAGAAGGACCACGAGGAAGATGCTCCCATGAATGACGACGCCGAACAGCAGCACGGACATCAGGAGTATGATGAAGCCCTGGACCAACCCCCTAGTAGTCTGGGCCATGACCTTCCCCAAGATGATCGCCCATCTGCTCGTTGGCGCTGCCAACATGCCGTCAAGAGTTCCAATGTCTTTCTCGTACGAGATCGCGTGTGGCAGACCCGTCATAAGGGACATCATGACGACCATGGCCATAATTCCCGGAGCAACAAATTCGAAATAGTTCGGGCTTCCGGGAACGATGCCCTTCAATTGAACACTGTATGGCTTCAACACCGCCGGAGCCTGTTCGAGCGAGATGTTGTATGTCTGGTCGAGGTTGTGCATCGCCAGCTGCGTGCCCAATTGCTCGATAATCTGAGTCAAAACGCTCTGAATCATCGAAGACATTTGTGGGTTTGACTGATCGGTCATTACTGTGATGTTGCCTTGCCTTCCAGACAGAAGATCCGTTGTGAAGGTCGGAGGAACTATGATTCCGCCGCTCACTTTTCCCTCCTGGATCATAGTCTTGATCTCCTCAAAGCCGGTGGCTTCGCGCAGGTCCATCACGTTGGTCTGGTTGTTCACAGCCTCTAGTTGCGCTACGAAGCTGTTGCCATAGGACGTCCCGTTGACCATTGCGTCTTGGTTTGCGAGAGCTACGGGCTGGTGGCTGATACTGTTCCCGCTCGGGAAGATGAACCCGACCATCATCATCATGAAGAGAGGCATGATGATGAGCATGGCAACCCGGAGCTTGCTCCTGCTGAACTCCAGCAGATCCTTCCAACAGATCCACGCGCTATGTCTCAGAACCCTTTCAATTCCCATCGGCTCACCTCACTCTCCTCTTTGGTCGCCATCCATGACCGTCCCCGCGCGCGGGGGCTGGGGTTTTCGCCACCGCATCCCTCACTTCGTGACCCGTGATGTGGAGGAAGACGTCCTCCAGGGTTGGCTCTAGATTCTTGACTGTTCGTATTTGGGCTCCGTTCTTCCGAAGGACGTCGATCAGCGTATCGAATGAGTCTTTGCCTACGGAGCTGACCTTGAGCCTGGTCGGATCGTCCTGGACCACTGAGCTGACGGATGTTAGGGCCTTCACAGACGATACGATTCCTGAATCGAGGTTCGGTATCTCAAACTCAAACAGGGTCGTGTCGTTCCCTGAGATGGACCTCTTCAGCGCGGCCGACGTATCGAGAGCGACGATTTTCCCGTGGTCCATGATACCAATCTTGTCGCAGAGCATGTCCGCCTCGGTCATCATGTGGGTCGTCAGGATGATAGTGGTCCGGTCCTCGATGTTTATCCTCCGCACGAGCTCTCTGATCTCAGCGGTGGACTGCGGGTCCAGGCCGAGCGTGGGTTCGTCGAGGAAAAGTATCTCAGGCTGGTTGACAAGGGCGCGTATCACGTTGATACGCTGCTTCATCCCCGTGGAGTACGTGTCAATCCTGTGGTCGGCCCACTGCTCCATGCGAACGAAGCTGAGGAGCTTGCCTATCCTCTTGGTAAGAATGTCCCCTGGAATGTCATACAGCTTCCCGAAGAGGGTGAGGTTCTCCCTCGCTGTCAACTCGTCGTACATGATCATCTTCTCGGACACTAGGCCGATGTGCTCTCGGACCTTGCCATCCTCGCTCTTGACGTCGAAGCCGGCGACGGTCGCGGACCCCTCAGTAGGGACACTTAGTGTGGATAGCATTCTGATCGCGGTCGATTTGCCCGCGCCATTGGGACCCAGCAAACCGAATATCTGGCCCTTGCTCACCTCGAATGAAATATGATCGACGGCTGTGAAATCCCCGAACTTCTTCGTCAAATTCGTGGCTCTGATTGCGACATCCGACATGCTTTCACACCCTATCCAGTTTGCACTTTTCCTTTTCATTCGGATCCAGCTTCGTCGTGATGGCTCTAATCCTCTTCATCGATTCGTGAAGAGATGAGATGTCTTGTGAATCCAGGGATGAGAGATTCTTCATGACCGTTTCTCTAACTCTCTTGCTGAATTCATTGATTGCATCTCTGCCTGCTTCTGTGATAGTAACATTGACCACCCTCCTGTCATCTGCGTATGAGACCCGTTCGACCAATCCTTCATCTATGAGCTTGTCGACTAGGAGAGTCATATACGGTTTAGAAATTCCCAGGTGTCTCCCTAGGTCGGACATCCGCAGAGTGCCATGCTTCCAGATTGCTCGGAGGACGAAGCGGCTTGGGTCGAATTTCTTCGAGCCCGGAGGGTGACTTCCTTCTTTGGATATTCTTCGGAAGAAGATCGGAAATGAGTCCAGAATGTCGTCGGCGATATCCTCGAGTTTCCGTCTGTTGGTGTCCGTCACAGAAGGACCCCAAATTTAGTTATTCTATTTAACTGTTCGTAGACTAAACTATTTTTAGCTGAACAAGGGGACGGAAGATGTTCCTCTCAATGAGGTTTAGGAGTGCGGCCGCCGGGATTTGAACCCGAGTTTTGAGCTTGGCAAGCTCAAGTGATAACCAGGCTACACTACAGCCGCGTCCAACGGGCCCATTACAGACTCGCCATTTATACCTTGTGCGCTCGGGCGAATCTCTCACCAACAGACTCCCACCATTGGATCGCCTCTCCGACAAGGTAGAGCGAACCGATCACGCACATTCCTTTCCCATCACTCTCTTCAATGGCCTTCGCGAAAGCCACATCCGCGCTTGTCACTGATGATTGAGGGCCAGTGTAATTCTCTCGCACAATTACCCCGAGCCTATCCACGGCAAGCGCTCTCTTGTATCTTGCTTGCGTCGAGATCACTCCTGAAGCGCTCGGAGCAATCGCTTTCACTATTCCTGTGGCGTCCTTGTCGTCCATGCAACCTAGGACGAACGTCAGAGGGGTCAAGCCTAATTCGGAAAGGATTCTGACCGTCGTGGAAACCCCATCGGGGTTGTGGCTCCCATCAAACATGACAAATGGATTCCTGCTAACGATTTCAAGTCTTCCGGGCCATCTAGTGGAAAGCAATCCACGCCTTATCTCTCCATCCGATATCTTGATGCCTCTATCTGCGAGATCCTCAATCACGGCGATCGCTGTGGCGGCATTCTCCGCTTGATATGAGCCGAGGAGTCTAGTTTCGAGTTTGTCCATGAAGTGCCGTCCTTTGAAATCGAAGACCGTCCCAGTAAGTGATTGGCGTACATGATCGACGTCGAAATCCTCGCCAATCCTTCTGAGATGGGCTGCCTTTCTCGCGCAGATTGTGGAGATTACCGAAAGGGCGTCGGCCTTCCTCTCGCAAGTGACCAATGGGACACCGGGTTTGACAATCCCCGCCTTCTCTCTTGCGATGTCAGGAATTGTTTTGCCCAGATAGTTCGTGTGCTCAAGACCAATGCGGGTTATGGCAGCCACCTCTGGTACGATCACGTTCGTCGCATCAAGTCTCCCTCCCATACCGACTTCGGCTATGACTATGTCCACACCCTGCTCCTCGAAGAACTTGAATGCAAGCCCAGTAGTGAATTCGAAGAAGGTCAACTGTCTCTCTGGATCCCCGGCTCGCATCTCCTCCATGACCTGCTTCAGCTCCATGCCTATGCGAAGCACGTCTCTCTCGGGTATGTCAGCTCCGTTCAGCTTGATCCGTTCCCTGAAATCCACCAGATGGGGAGAGGTGTACAGGCCGACTTTCAGGCCGTGTTGCAACAGGATCTCTGACAAGAATGCGCAAACTGACCCCTTCCCGTTCGTCCCGGCTACATGGATCGATTTGAATCTCAGATGGGGGTTTCCGATTCTCCTTTCGAACTCAATGATGTTGTCGAGTCCCAACTTGATGCCAAACCGCTCAAGGGTGAACATCCAGTCGAGGAATTCGCTGTACTTCATCGCGGATGGAAAATCACGTCTGGCTCTTAATGGCTTCGTCGTTCCGCAGGAATTCTGATTTCCGCACATACCTCAGAAATCCATTTTTGAAGGGTGGTGCCCAGTCTCTTTGATTCCCTCTCCATTTCTCTCATGACTCCCGAGCTGTACTGAGCGGCCTTCTTCGGCCTCATTGCCGATTCGAGATTCAAGAGTTGTGCCACCTCACGGAGGATGGCTTTCTTCTCATCTTTGTTGATCTTCCTTTCCAGGTCTATGGTCTTCGAGAACATGACCACCCTGTCTGCGGCAAATGGAGCGAGGAGCGTCTTTCCGAGGGCGTGCGCGGCAGATGAAAGCAGATTGTTCTCCGCCAACATCTTCTCCAAATCCCTATTCATCATCTCTAGGGGATCCGGAGCCGAACCGTATTTGGAATATCCTGCGAAGAGCTCATCCGCGCCTGTTCCTGTTAGTAAGAGGTCCTCATCGCACTTCTCGAGGGCGCAGATGATTGGGACGGTGTAGGCTATCTTGATCGGGTTGTCAGTGTCGAGCATCAATCCCGCCTCTGCGACATAGGACCGTAACTCCACCCTATCAAGAATGATCATCCTGAGCTCAAGTCCGTCTCGTTCGGCGAAAGAGCGGGCGTGAGCTTCATCGAAAGACCCCTCAATAGCACAAGTGTAACACTTGACCTCTGCCGACTCCCTCGCAAGCGCTGCTACAACTGAGGAGTCGACCCCTCCCGTGTACGCTACCGCCACCTTCTTTCGTTCCACCAACGAAGACGAGACGATGTCCCTCAAGATGCTCAGGAGCTCATCTGCATCCGTCACAGCATGAGTAGAACCTTGCCCGGTCTAAAAGCCATCGAACGTGCCAAAGAACGATGTCTGGCTAATAGCTTTTGCGTGCCAGCTGTTACCAAAGGCTTAAAAACCACCGAGGGCATTTACCTGCACTCGAAGCTTTCGGACCCCGAGGAGCGGAGGGAACATTGATGGCTGAAGACGACCTGATGAAAGTCAAAGTCTGTTTCATAGGAGACGCTGGGGTCGGGAAGACTAGCCTGATCAAGAGGTTCGTTCTCGATGTCTTCGACGACAGGTACATTGCGACCATCGGGACGAAGGTCACGAAGAAGATTGTCGAAACCGACGGCACAGCCGGGCAGCCCAAGGTCATGATGCTCGTCTGGGATATCATGGGCCAGAAAGGGTTCAGGGAGCTACTGCGAGAGGCATACTTCTTCGGTGCTCACGGTGCGATTGCCGTTTGTGATATGACGAACAAGGAGACGCTTGAAGAGCTCCGTTACTGGATCAAGGCGCTCACAGATGTGGCGGGAGATGTCCCTATCGTATTCGCAGGCAACAAGTCCGATCTGGAGAACGAGCGAGTCGTGAAGGAGCAGGAACTCCAGGATCTCGCGGTCAAGTACAAGGCGAGGGCGTTCCTCACAAGCGCAAAGACCGGTCAAAACGTGGAACCGCTCTTCAAGGAGCTCGCAACCCAAATGAGCGAGCGGATGAAGGGCTAGGTATTTTTGTATCAGGCCTGATAACAACCTGAGAACGCTTATAAGCCCAGCATTGGCTATGAAATCTAGATACCCCAGCCGGGGGGATTCGGTGGCCGTCATGGCAGGCAATGGTCTTATAGCTGTAAGTCTAACCTGTTTGCGCATACCCATGAGGCATGCCGCTGCCGTTTTCGTGCTAATTCTGCTATTGATATCAGTGGTCCCGATGCTCGGCGGGAACGAGGGGAATGTGACAGCCGCCTCTCTTGACTCGTGGGTCAGAGTATTCCATCTGCATGACGGTTCGACCCAGGCCGCGGGAGAGTACGACTGGATGAATTCCTCCGGCCCCTACAATCCCACATATACCGACTATGATCTGGACGGTCTCCCGGGCATAACAATCAAGAAGAATGTTCCTCCCCAGCGCTGGCATCACTGGTTCCTGGTTCCCCAGGTCGGAGAGAACATGACCCTGACGGGGGAAGTCAGCGCCTACGTCTGGGCGAAATCGAGGAACAATATCTCGAGCTCAATGATTACGGGGATACTCTTCGACATGCCCCCCGGACAGTATGGCGACCCTACTGCGTGGGCGGAGATTGGTCGCGTGACCATCCCGCTTTCTGGCCCAGTCTACTCCGAATTCCAGCTCTACAACCTGACAGTACCAGTTGAGTACACGATTGCTGCTGGACATTACCTTGTTCTGACCGTCCAGAGAGGGGACTCGCTGAACGATTGGCTCCTCGTCTGGTACGACACGACGTACTACGATTCCTATGTAGTCCTAAGAACGACCACTTTCGTCAGGGTCGATTCGGTCTTTACAAAGGACATAGATGGCCTACCGAGAGCTGTGTTTTCCGACCAGGAAAACGCCACGGTCGAGAGCAACGTCTCTAATCTCTTCGGAGCCTATGAAATCACTGGCGCCGAAGCTTCAGTTGCCTACGCCAGCAACGGGTCACTAAAGGACGGCCCCGAGCCTATGTCCTTGCTGGAGACTGATCCGTCCATTCCCGCGTACTGGAAGCGTTTCGAACTGAGGCTAGATCAGCTCCCGAAGGGAGAATACATCGTCAACGTTTCCGGCTTTGACCCCCAGGGCACTCCGAGCTGGACCACATGCCCGATAACAATCGTGTCGGTGGATCATTTCGCAGTTGATGGTCCGCCCTATGCGACGGCAGGATCAAACTTCTCGGTGAATGTCACCGCAAAGGACCAGTTCAATGCGACCGTCGTCGATTGGGTCGGTTCTGTTGACCTTGTGGCGATGAGACTCGACATGATAAACGCTGGAAACGGGTCACTTGGAGTCACATCGATTGCCTTTAATGGCACCGAGTTCGGAGTCGTCATGCTCAACAATGAGAGCTACTCGTATGGCGATGAAACGATTCTGATAAAGGCATCTTCAGGATCGCGGGTCGGGTGGAGCCAGCCAATTGATGTTCATAGCGGCCCAGTAGTGATTATTGATCTGGGAAACGCGACCGTTAACGCGACTGCAGGTGTGGGAGTACCGTTCACCGCGATAGGGTTGGACACTCTGAACAACACGAACACATCTTGGACGCCATACTGGTCGACGACTGGAGATGTGGGCTATCTGGTCGGATCGGGAACCCAGATCACGTTCATGCCCACCAAAGCGGGGATTGGATTACTCAGTTGTACCAACAACCTCACGGGGGCTTCTTCGACTGTCCTGATAAATGTGACATCTGGATTGCTGGATCATATCGTGATCGACGCCTTTCCACAGTTGACTCTTGAGGAGGGTCAGTCCCGCTTGCTGCACGCAGTTGGCTATGACGTGAACGGAAATGTTGTCGACTTGAAGGATGCCTGGTGGACGACCAACGCTTCTGGGAATATCACGGCTCTTGACGAAGGACGATCTGCGTTGTTCATCGCGGGACTCATACCTGGACCGGGAACGATACTCGTTCACAACAAGGAGGGCAATGTGGTTGGGTCCTTGCCTGTAATCGTCACCACCTCAGCCCATGGACCATGGTTCGGGAACATACTTCCGCAGAATGCGTATGAGGATGCCGGAAGCTGGGAGCTCAGTCTGGTCGGCATATGGAACCACGAAAATGGAACTCAGGAACTGCTATGGTGGGCTGAGGGTGTCGACACAAGTCTGTACTACGTAGCCCACGACCCGCTGGCCAATTCTGTAGTCATGTTCTACACTCAACCAAACCAATTCGGGGATGACACGTTCGTGCTCTGGGCTGTCGACAAAGTCGGGCACAGGGCCAAGACAACGATTTCCGTGTCGATCATAGCGGTCAATGATCCGCCTGAATTCATCCATGAACCACCCACGCAGCTGTATGTGAAGTTTGAAATGGTCTATGTCTTCGACTATTCGTACTATGTCTTCGATATCGACAACGAGAAGGCATCTCTCACACTTTCGTCAGCATCTGGCAACCTCGATTTCGAGGGGTTGAACGCGGCCTTCAACTTCCCCAAGAAGTCTGGCGACGAGAGTTACTTCGAGTTCGTTACTCTGACCCTGAGTGACGGTGCTGCAAGTGCGGACCTCAAAATCGTTGTGTGGGTAACAAGCGACACTCCGCCGTCACTGAACTCCAGCCTTCCACCTATCGACATCATGGAGGGCGATATGAATTTCTATGCATTCGACTTGGACTCCTATTTCTATGATGCTGACGGCGACGCTTTGTACTACTCCAGGGGTTTCGACAATGTCGTGGTGACGATCAACTATTCGACTCACGAGGTCTTCGTATCGGCGCCGGGTGAATGGGCGGGCGTCGAGGAAGGGGTGATTTCAGCGACAGACCCGACGGGAGCTATGAAGGTTTCCACTTTCAGAGTAACAGTGACAGCGGTGAACGACCCGCCGCGGCTCCTCAAGGCCATAGGCGATGTGTACGTGAAATACAACAAGACCTATCTCCTGTACCTCAGCCCGTTGATCCTCGACCCGGACAACTCGATGGATACATTGGACTTCATTGTCGCCCCTCCATACGATGAGTTCGTCAGGCACAATCTGAGCATAACGGGAGCTCATAGACTGGAGCTCACATTCCCTTCGACTCTGAATGGCTCGAGCTGGCCCTACACTGCTTCTGTGAAGCTGACCGTGAAGGATCCGGACAATGCATCGATTCAGTGCACGTTCAAGGTTATGGTGACCGGCAACGAGCCTCCAATGATCGCGATTCCAAATCCAGATCAGTTGTACTATTCATTCAAGGAAGATGAGTACCTCAATGGTTCATTGAGACTCTATAATTTGTTCAATGACCCGGATGACTCTATTCTCGACTTCCAAATATACGGCCAGAGGAACATTCGAGCGGCTATCTTCTCAGGCGGAATAGTGAACTTGAGCGCTCCTGTGAACTGGTCGGGGACTGAGCTGCTGAACATTTCGGCGAAGGACCCGCACAATGGTTGGGCATTCCTGCAGGCTTACATAACCGTAACTCCAGTCAATGACGCACCGGTGATCTCCAAGATTCCTAACATCATCAACAAGGGATCCGCATTCAGGACTGCTCATTACTTCATCGCCCAATACGTCTACGATAGCGACAACCCCTTCGCCGAGCTCAAGTTCACGACCACTCCAGCCGGCAACGCATTCGTCATCGGCCGCGATCTGTACATAAGTCTGCCCGAGAACGTAAATGTGATGACCGTGACCATCCAGGCGGACGATGGTGACCTAGTGTCGAACGTGGTCACGTTCAAGGTGGGAGTCGAGAAGACAATCGCTGAGAAATTGGGATGGCCATATTCCTTCCCGCTAGTTCTCCTAGCCGCTGGGATCGCCGCCTATTTTGGGGCAAGCAGAATCCCGAGACCGTACGCCCTTGAGAACCTATTCCTCATTCACAATGACGGCAGACTTGTCGCCCACGTAACCAAGGAGGAGAACACTAACTTAGACAAAGATGTAGTGAGCGCGATGTTCACTGCCGTGCAGGAGTTCGTCAGGGATTCGTTCCAGAAAGGAGAAGTCGGCCTGAAGAAGCTCGAAATTGGCGACAAGAACGTGGTGATCGAGAAAGGCCATTCAGTGTACCTGGCCATGATCTATTCAGGGTGGCCCACCAAAGATGTCTTCGGCATGCTACCAATGCTCGTCAGAGACGTGGAGGAGCGATACAAGCAGAAGATAGCTACATGGAATGGCACCATGAAGACTGTGAAGGGCGTCGACAAGATGTTGCAGGACTTCATGGCGGGGACCTATGAGCCGGGAACGTGGCACGAGGAAGAGGAAATGGCGGAGCAGGAGTGGGTGGATATTCTGAGCAAAGAAGCTTGAACCCCCCAATCAAGAATACCATTATATGGCATAGGGCGTGCGCAGATGCGCCAGTAGTTCATCTGGCCGAATTCCGACATCGAATGTCGTCTTCGCAAAGGCTTATACTCTGCTCTAATCATCACTTGCACCCAGATGTCTAGCACCTCTCGTCTACCAGTGACAGTCACGTTGAGGCGTGACCTGGGATTCATCGATGTAACGATGATTGGCATCGGCGCGATGATAGGGTCTAGCATCTTCGTTCTGATAGGAGTCGTCACGCAGGAGATTGGTGCAGGGATAATCATAGTCTTCTTCCTGAATGGAATCGTAACGATTTTCACCGCCACAAGTTATGCAGAGCTCGGTTCATCTTTTCCAGAAGCTGGTGGGGGCTATCTGTGGGCCAAGAAAGCTCTTCCACACCCGGCTGGATTCATGTCCGGTTGGCTGTCTTGGTTCGGGCATACTGTAGCATGTAGCTTCTACTCGCTGGGATTCGGAATTGCCTTCGTCCAGATTCTCGGCTATTTCCGCGTAGACTTGTTCGGCCTGGAGCCGGCTGTTCTTGAGAAGATCTTTGCGGCAGCTGCTATAGTCTTCTTCCTTGGAATTAACTACATCGGTGTCGGGGCTACTGGCAAGACAGGGACTTCGATTACCCTGATACAGGTCTTGATAATCGTCTTCTTCGTGACATTCGCAATCTTGTTAGCTGTTCATACGAAGGGAACGGGAGCATTCGACAGCTTCAAGCCGCTGTTGCCTGAGGGAAAGGGACCGAGCGACATCTTCATGCTGATGGCTTTCACGATTCTCGCTTTCGAGGGATACGAAATAATCGTCCAATGTGGGGAGGAAGTCAAGAATCCAAAGAAGAACATCCCGAGGGCAATATTCGTTTCTATCGGAATCGCGGTTCTACTTTACGTACTTGTCGCGCTTGCGTGCTTGACGAATTTTCCAGTCAGTGTGATTGGGGGGGAGGGGGAGGACGCGGTCTTCTTTACCGCGAGAAACGTAATCCCTATTCTGGGAACCCCGTTAATCATCTTCGGAGGTCTGCTCTCCGCGATGGCTGCTCTGAACGCTACCGTCTTTTCGTCCTCGCGCGTGAGCTTTGCGATGGGTCGGGATGGATCGCTTCCGAGCTTGTTTGGCAAGATACACACGATCAGAAGGATTCCTCACAACGCTATCCTAATCACTGGCGTGATTATGTTCATCATGGCGATGTTCTTCCCGCTAACCGTTGTTGTCGCATCAACGTCTGTGGTGTTTCTGCTCCTTTTCACGATTGCGAACATCGCATCGATAAGACTCATACCTCGCTTGACCGAGATGGACAAGGGGTTCAGAACCCCTCTCTTCCCGCTCTTCCCGGTTGTTGGTGTCGTGACGAAGCTCGGCTTGGCCGTTTCCCTATTCTGGCTGGTACCTGAAGCATGGTATGTTACCCTCGTTTGGCTCGTTGTTGGATTTGGGCTCTCAGTGTTCGCGAGGCCAACAGTTGAAATTGAGTCAATTGTGGAACAGAAGAGGGTTCCTCAGAAACCATTGACCAAGGAAGAAATCGAGCGTTACAGAGTGTTTCTTGCCCTTGAGAACCTAGGCAACATCAGACTTGTCGAGCTGGCCGGCCTGTTTGCCAGGTATTTCAATGGTGATCTCACGGTGAACAAGATCGTCGAAGTCCCGAGGGCGATGCCTCTTGAGGCGATAAGCAGAGAGTATGTTGATGAGCTGGCGATGAGCCTGCGCAAGACAATCAAAGTGGCTCCATCGACGATCAGCGTTCGACCCGTTGTGTCGGTTTCCTACGATGTCGCAGGAGCGATCTTGGACCAGACCAAGCATGAGGCCGCAAACCTACTCGTGGTAGGCTGGAAGGGCACC
>Ga0153915_10003431_pt1 | contig 14568 bp, 10 predicted proteins | sample Opewatmetagenome_2_FD_107003 | JGI IMG/M metagenome (GOLD analysis project Ga0153915, IMG submission 107003) | Freshwater wetland microbial communities from Ohio, USA - Open water 3 Core 3 Depth 3 metaG | ecosystem: Environmental > Aquatic > Freshwater > Wetlands | place: USA: Ohio, Lake Erie...
ATCATCCGGCGCGCGTCCGAGAGCGGCGAAGCAATCGGCGAGCTGACGGCACGCTTCACGCGCCTCATGGAGGAGGACGCGGCTGCCCTCGGCGTCGAAAGCCCCGATCACGAGCCGCGCGCGACGCAGTTCGTGCCGCAGATGATCGGCCTAATCGACGAGCTGGAGCGGCGTGGCCTCGCTTACCGATCCGCCAGCGGAGACGTCAATTTCGCGGTACGCAGATTTCCGGGCTACGGGATGCTCTCCGGCAAGTCGCTGGACGAGCTGCGTGCCGGCGAGCGCGTCGATGTGGACGCGTCCAAGCAGGACCCGCTCGATTTCGTGCTGTGGAAGCGCTCCAAGCCGGACGAGCCGAAATGGGATTCTCCCTGGGGCGCGGGACGACCCGGATGGCACATCGAGTGCTCGGCGATGAGTTGCGCGCTGCTCGGCAAGCACTTCGACATCCATGGCGGCGGCCAGGATTTGCAGTTCCCGCATCACGAAAACGAGATCGCCCAGTCCGAGGGCGCGAGCGGCGTCAAGTTCGTCAATTACTGGATGCACAACGGTTTCGTGCGCGTGGACGATGAAAAAATGTCGAAATCGCTCGGCAACTTCTCCACGATCCGCGACATCCTGAAGCAGTTCGATCCGGAGGTGGTGCGCTTCTTCATCCTGAGGGCGCACTATCGCAGCCCGCTGAACTATTCCGACGCCCATCTGCACGACGCGAAGGGGGCTCTGACGCGGCTCTATACGGCGCTGAAAGGCGTGCCGTCGTCTGCTGTCCCGCCGAACTGGAGCGAACCACATGCGGCACGCTTCCGCCAGGCGATGGACGACGATTTCGGCACACCCGAAGCGATCGCGGTCCTGTTCGATCTGGCGAACGAGATCAATCGCGGGAGGGCAGATCTCGGACCGCAGCTGCGCGCGCTCGGAGGGGCGATTGGCATCTTGCAGCGCGACGCGCAGGCCTTCCTGCAGGGCGGTCCTGGAGCCGCGATGGACGATGCGGAGATCGCGCAGCGCATCGCGCGCCGCGCCGAGATGAAGCGGCGCAAGGACTATGCGGCCGCGGATGCCGAGCGCAAGGCGCTCGAGGAAGCCGGCATCGTCCTCGAGGACGGTCCCTCCGGCACGGCTTGGCGACGCAAATAGGTTCGCGCCGGCCTCAGTACTTGAACTGCAGGTCCTTGCCGATGATGGTCAGCTCGACGAAAGAGCTGCCATTGTGATTGGTCGGCGAAAAGCTCAGGTAGTAGCCGCCGGCATCGTAGTCCGACATTGAGTCGAGTGCCTGCATGAAGGACTCGCGCGTGATTCGCGGGCCCGCGCGGCGGATCGCTTCCACCACCACCTTGGCGCCGATGTAACCCTCGAGAGAGGTGAACGAGAATTCCTTTCTGCCGAGCAGCTTCTCGGCCGCCTCGCGGTACTCGGCGACCACCGGTACGGATGCCTCAGAAGGAGGCGGCACGACCTGCGAGATCGCGACGCCGACGCCTTCTGCGCCGAGCTCCTGCGCCAGCGGGCTCGCCCCGGGGAACGAGTTGCTGATCATCTGCGCGGTCGAGCCGGCGCGCAGCGCGGCCTTGATGAAGTCCGCGGTTGTCTTGTAGAGCGTGGTTAGGATAATCACGTCGGGGTTGCCCTTCAGCACCGTCTTCACGCCACCGGCGATGTCCGGATGGGCGCGATCCTTGAACGAGGCCTCGGAAACGGGCTCCAGGCCGCGTTGCTTGAGCGCGCGCACGACGACGTCATTGTTGGCGTTACCGATCGGGTCGTCGTAGTGCACGACCGCGAAGCGCTTGATGCCGAACAGCGAGTAGTGGTCGACGATCTTTTCCAGCTCGTCGGCATAGCTGGCGCGGATGTTGTACACGTACTTGTTGAATTTCCGCATTGGCGCGGCGCCGGTGAAGGGTCCGATGAACGGCACCTTGAACTTCTCCACGAAAGGCAGCGCCGGGCCGGAGAGCGTAGCGCTCGCGTAGCCGTACAGGGCGAAGACCTGCAGCTCCTCGATCAGCTTCTGCGTATTCGCTGCGGCGCGCTTGGTGTCGTTGGCGTCGTCGAGCGTCGCGAGCTCCAGGCGGCGGCCGTAAATCCCGCCGCGGTCGTTCACCTTCTTGAAATAGGCGAGCACGCCGTCGCGGATGTCCTCGCCGAGCTCGCGGTTGCTCCCCGAGAGCGGTGCCGACTGACCGATCACGATCGTTGTCGCGCTCACGCCGGGAACCGGCGAGGCGGCCGACGCGTATGTCGCGACGGCGAAAGCCGCAAGCGCGCAGACCGAACGCAAAATTCGAATTGTCATTCGTCTCCCCCTCGCACCCGAGAGTCCTCGGAGTGCAGGCTTCCCCTCAATGGGAGGATTCTACTGATATCCAGGGAAGGGGACGCGGTACTACTTGGCGCGACTACGGCCTCTGACAACCGGCATGGGTCCCGCTCGGCGACGAAAAGTCGTCAGCTGATGCGCGTACTACTTCTTGAACGCCGCGGCCCCAAGTATTTGGGCGGAGCTGTCGGTAATTTGGTAAGCGACGCCGGCGCGTTCCGCGGTAGGTCCGGCAAAGAAGCCCTGAACCTGCGAACTACAGGCACCAGATGCGCAATTGCCCCCAGTCACAGAAAGTGTCTTTAGATCGGTTCCCGCGCTGAACTGACTGGAAGTCGTCGTGGTGTTTCCCGCGAGCGCATAGGTGGCGTCCGGCATCACCACATTGAAGTTCATACCGACGTTAGCGCCGGCGGCAGTGAATGCAACGTCAAGCGTGCCTGTGAAGTTTCCAGGCGAGGTGTGGCCATCGACATAGGTTGGGCTGGTAGCGCCAAGCATGGTGTATGTCGCCGTGCCGGTTGTCGGTAGAATCGGCGTTGGCAAACCGACGACGTAGTGCAGGCCTTGGTTGTCGGCGTACGTGGGTTGCGCCGTGCAGGGTCCGTCGCAGGGGTAGGTCATGTTGACGCCGCCCGTCCACCTTCCCCAGGCGATGATCCCGTCGTTCCCCGATTCTCCCTTGACCTGCGCACCATCCGGATTCAGATTGAAGACGGATTCGACCGACGTCGACTGGTCTTTGAAGTTGACGTGCGTTAGTCCGCCTGCGGCGTCGAAGACTGCAGTCGCGGGCAACCCGGAGGAGACGTAGCCATAGCCGGGGAATTCGACGTTAGGGTCGCTGTACGCGACCGCCGCCGCATAGCCGCTTCCACTCTGAAGCGGCGCTGGCGGGGGCGCGGTAACAGTGGCAATGCTCAGGCTGGCCGGCGTGCCGTCGGGCTTGACCTGGTCGCCCTGCCGAAAGTCGTTGTTTAGCCCGCCGACGGGAGGCGGGGGCGGCAGGCTGGGCCCCTGGCTTGTCTCGTGCGGCGGGATGCCGGGATTGGCGGGCGCGATCGCCGAGGTGCCGGCGGGCACTTCGACCGATCCGGCGGGGCTGGAAAGTACCCAGATGCCGCTGCTGCCCCTGATCAGCGTCGAGCCGTCATTCAGCACCTGGATCAGGCCGCCGGTGCCCCGGATGCCGACCGTTGCCGTCGGCGTTCTGATCCGGTACTTGCTATGGTCGACGTGGCCGATCAGTCCGGTGACGGCACGCATGGCGCCTTTCAACAGCGCGAAGAAACCTCGCTCGGTGCCGTCTGCCTTGCCGTCGAAGTTGTATTCCTTGATGCCGAATTCGGTGCCGGGTTGTAGCGAGACATACGCGCCGTCCGCGAAGCGAATCTGCGCGCGTCCCGCGTTGGTGTGGATGGTGTCGCCTTGCGACAGTTCTTCGCCGCGCGCCAGCGCACGGTGCTGGCCGGCGGCCGAAACCGCGGTGACGTCGCCGGTGACGAATTCGAGCCGGCCCACGTTGGCTAGAGCCTGGCCGGCGCCTGCCGTGGCCAGCAGCAGCAACAGCAGGCTTGCGAACTTCGGACGAGACAGATCAGCGGTGCGCATCGTCGATCTCCTAACGCTGCGATACGTGGCGCGAAAGCGATGTGCGAAGCCTGCCACCAAACCGGTTTTGAGACACCTGATTAGGCGCTCAGGCTAGCTGCCAATGCCCTAATCTGACAATCCCTTGCAGAAATTTAAGGCTAATAGTTAAAACGTACCGATATCAGTCCAACCGTGCGCCTGAACTTGTAGAGCTGGATATTGGAATCGCTGTCGCTGTGGCTGACCTGGCCGAGGAGGGTGACGCCCGCGCGAATCAGGTAGCCGACTCCGGCGCCGACATCGAGCTCGTTGTCCCGGCGCGTCTCGAGAAAGGTCGGATCCGCGCCGTTGTAGCGGCGCTGCTCGAAGGCTAGCGAGCCGAAAGCGGACCAGCCGCTGCCTAGCGTAGCCTGGCCGCCGAGCCGCACGCCCACGGGCTTGTGCCCGAGCCAAGGAAACTCCGAGTCGCGCTCCTTCTCCTGCCCCGCGTAGACGCTCGCGTACAGCACCGGGGTGTAGGCCCCGGCGAACGCCTGCGCGTAGCCGATGCCTGCGATATCCCGGTCGGCGTCGCGTACGCTCTGCGAGGGGTAATGCAGTCGCGCATGCTGCAGGTATCCCGTAATCTGGCGGCGCTCGTCGTAGCTGTGCTGCCACTGCGCGACTCCGCCCCACGCGTCGCGGTAGCGGTCGTTCTGCAGCCGGAAGTCTTGTGCGAGCGCGCCCAAGGTGATGGCGTCCGCGTCCTTCGCCCAGCGTGCGCCGAGGCTGCCGTCGAGCGTGAGCCGGTTGAAGTCGGTGGCATCGCGATAGAAGCTACCGGTGGCAGCGGCGCTGCCGACTGCCGACCAGCTGTCGCTCAGCTTGTGCGTGAAATTGACCCCGCCCGCGACGCCCGTGAACAGGTCGCTTTCCTGCGTCGATCCGGGATTGAGCGTCGCGATCACGCCGCCCAGGGAAGGAATGGCGACTTGCGAGCTGGCGGTGGCGGCGTTGACGTTGCTGTCCGAGCCGACGCCCATCTCGAAATAGGCCTGGACGCGCGTCACCTCCGAGGCCGCGATTGCCGAGAGGTAGCGATCCACGGTCTCGCGCGCCTTTTCCGGAATCTTTTCGTGCTTGACGGTCTCGAACTCGCGCCGCGCGGTGTCGCGCTCTCCCGCCAAGTAGTACGCGCGTGCGATTTCCGCGCGCGCCAGCGCATTGTCGGGCTGCACGGCGAGCACGCGCTCGAGCGCGAAGATCGCACGCTCGATTTCGCCTGAGTCGAGCGCTGCGATGCCGAGCAGATAATCGAATTCGGAGTCGCCGGCGCGCTGCGGTTCGAGCGGCGCCAGCATTTCGTACGCTTGCTTCGGCTGGCGCTCGACGAGCAGCTGCTTGGCGCGCTCGAGCGTCGCGTCCGCGAACGCGCTCAGGCTAAGCGCCGCAAGGATGAGGCCGACAAGCACGGACACGCGCGTCGCACCCATGCGTCGCATCGCCTTGCTCTCGCTTCTGTCTCCCTGTGGAGCAGTCTAGCACGGGGAGGGCGACGGCACGCCGGGCGTGGCGTCTAGCTCTCGAAGAACGCCTTCACCTTGTCGAACCAGCTCTTGCTGCGAGGGTTGTGCCGCGCAGCATCCTTCTGACTGATTGCCTCGAACTCGCGCAGCAGCTCACGCTGGCGCTCGGTCAGGTTGACCGGCGTCTCGACGACGACGTGGCACAGCAGGTCGCCTGCCACGTGGCTGCGCACGCCCTTTATCCCCTTGCCGCGCAGCCGGAACATCTTTCCGCTCTGCGTCTCCGCCGGCACCTTGATGCGCGCCGAGCCGTCCAGGGTGGGGATCTCGATCTCGCCCCCGAGCGCGGCTGTGGCGAAGGCTACCGGCATCTCGCAGTGCAGATCGTCGTGCTCGCGCTGGAACACCGGGTGCGGCTTGACGTGCACTTGCACGTAGAGATCGCCCGGCGGGCCGCCGTTTACGCCCGGCTCGCCTTCGCCGGACAAGCGCACGCGGTCGCCTTCGTCGACGCCCGCGGGAATCTTCACCGCCAGCGTCTTCTGGTGCTTCACCCGACCCGCTCCGCTGCAGTCGGGGCAGGGATTGGCGATCACCTTCCCACTACCGTGGCAGCGCGGGCAGGTCTGCGCGATCGAGAAAGGTCCCTGCGAAATTCGCACCTGGCCCGCGCCGTGGCAAGTGGGGCAGGTCTGCGGCTGAGTGCCTTTGCGCGCCCCGCTCCCGCCGCAGGTTTCGCATTCGGCGAGCGTGGGAATGCGGATCTTGGTCTCGAAGCCGTGCGCCGCCTGCTCGAGAGTGATCTCGAGGTTGTAGCGCAGGTCCGCGCCGCGGTAGACGGTCGAACGGCCGCCGCGCTGGCCGCCGAAGATCTCGCCGAAGATATCGCTGAAGATGTCGCCGAAGCCCTGCGCGCCGGCGCCCCCTGCAGCGTGCGGATCGATGCCGGCGTGGCCGTAGCGGTCGTACGCGCCGCGCTTTTGCGCGTCGCTCAGAATCTCGTAGGCCTCCTTGGCCTCCTTGAAATGCTCTTCGGCCTTTGGATTTCCCGGGTTGCGGTCCGGGTGCCATTTCATGGCGAGCTTGCGGTACGCCTTCTTGATTTCATCCTCGCCGGCATCGCGATTGACGCCGAGGACTTCGTAGTAGTCGCGTTTCGCCATGTCCCTTTCCCAGCGCAAAACGGGCGGCCGGCTTACGCCGCCGCCCGCTGCGGATTACCTGCCTGCGGCGTCAGCCGGCCTTCTTATCCTTGACTTCGGTGAACTCGGCGTCGACGACGTCGCTTTCGGCCTTCTTACCGGACGCCTGCCCGGCACCCCCGGCGGCCTGCTGCTGCGCAGCCTGCGTTTCGGCATACATCTTCTCGCCGAGCTTCTGCGCGGCCTGTGCGAGCGCCTGCGCCTTGGCGTCGATCTTCGCCTTGTCGTCGGACTTGATGGCTTCCTCGGCTTCCTTCGCCGCCGCCTCGATCTTATCTTTCTCGCCCGCGTCCAGCTTGTCGCCGTAGTCCTTGAGCGATTTCCGCACCGAGTGCACCAGCGCCTCGCACTGGTTGCGCGCGTTGACCAGCTCGTGCGCTTTCTTGTCCTCCTCGGCGTGCGCTTCGGCGTCCTTCACCATGCGCTGGATCTCGGCCTCGGTCAGCCCCGAGCTCGCCTGGATCTTGATCTTGGCTTCCTTGCCGGTCGCCTTGTCCTTGGCCGACACGTGCAGGATGCCGTTCGCGTCGATGTCGAAGGTGACCTCGATCTGCGGCATGCCGCGCGGCGCCGGCGCGATGTCGGTCAGGTTGAACTGGCCGAGGCTCTTGTTGCCCGCCGCCATCTCGCGCTCTCCCTGCAGCACGTGGATGGTCACCGCAGTCTGGTTGTCGTCCGCGGTCGAGAACACCTGGTTCGCCTTGGTCGGCACGGTGGTGTTCTTGTTTATGAGCTTGGTCATTACCCCGCCCAGAGTCTCGATGCCGAGCGATAGCGGCGTCACGTCGAGCAGCAGCACGTCCTTGACGTCGCCTTTCAACACGCCTGCCTGGATCGCCGCGCCGACGGCCACTGCCTCGTCGGGGTTCACGTCCTTCCTCGGCTCCTTGGCGAAGAACTCACGCACCTTGTCTTGCACCTTGGGCATGCGCGTCATTCCGCCCACCAGGATTACGTCGTCGATTTCCGATACCTTGACGCCGGCGTCTTTGACCGCGATGCGGCAAGGCTCGATCGTGCGCTCGATCAGGTCATCGACCAGAGACTCGAATTTGGCGCGCGTGATCTTCATCGCCAGGTGCTTCGGCCCGGAGGCGTCGGCGGTGATGTACGGTAGGTTGAACTCGGTCTGCTGCGACGAGGAAAGCTCGATCTTGGCCTTCTCGGCCGCTTCCTTCAGGCGCTGCAGCGCGAGCACATCCTTGGACAAGTCGACGCCCTGGTCCTTCTTGAACTCGGTGACGACGTAGTCGATCAAGCGCTGGTCGAAATCCTCGCCGCCGAGGAACGTGTCGCCGTTGGTCGACAGCACTTCGAACTGCTTTTCGCCCTCGACGTCGGCGATTTCGATGATCGAAATGTCGAAGGTTCCGCCGCCGAGGTCGTAGACCGCGATCTTGCTGTCCTTCTTCGCCTGCTTGTCCAGCCCGAAGGCGAGCGCCGCCGCGGTGGGCTCGTTGATGATGCGCTTGACGTCGAGGCCGGCGATGCGGCCCGCGTCCTTGGTCGCCTGGCGCTGAGAGTCGTTGAAGTAGGCAGGCACCGTGATCACAGCCTCGCTGACTTCCTCGCCCAGATAGTCTTCGGCGGTCTTCTTCATCTTGCGCAGCACTTCGGCCGAGACCTGCTGCGGCGCGATCTTCTTGCCGCGCACCTCGACCCACGCGTCGCCGTTGTCGGCCTTGACGATCTTGAAGGGCGCGAGGCCGATGTCCTTCTGAACTTCCTTCTCTTCGAACCGGCGCCCGATCAGCCGCTTGACTGCAAAGAGCGTGTTCTTCGCGTTGGTCACCGCCTGGCGCTTGGCCGGCGCCCCAACCAGGATTTCACCGTCCTCGGTGTAGCCGACGATCGAGGGCGTGGTGCGTGCGCCTTCCGAGTTCTCGATCACTTTGGGCTTTCCGCCTTCCATGATCGCCACGCACGAGTTGGTCGTGCCGAGGTCAATGCCGATGATCTTTGCCATGTCTCGATCCCTGTCCGGGTGGTTGCTGGTGGTCGATTAAGCCTGTGTTCAATATGGGGTTTGCGGCCGGCCTTTCAAGCGTCGTTGGCCGGACGCGGCTTGGCCACCGTGACGAGCGCCGGACGCAGTACGCGCTCGTGCAGGCGCCAGCCCTTCTGCAGCACGGCGACTACGGTATTGGGCTCCCCCCCAGCCTCCACGGCGGCCATCGCCTGGTGCTGGTTCGGGTCGAAGCGCATGCCGGGCGCCGGATCGATGTCCTGAACGTTCGCTTTTTCGAGCGCCGCGCGCAGCTGCTTGAATGTGAGCTCCACGCCGCTGCGCAGCGCCTCCGCCGAGCCGGCGGAAGCGCCCAGGGCGGCCTCCAGGCTGTCGATCACCGGAAGCAGCGAATCGACGAATCGCTCGAGCGCGTATTTCTGGGCGCTTGCGGCCTCGGCGAGCGCGCGCTTGCGCGCATTGTCGGCCTCGGCGAGCGCGCGCAGCGTCGCCTCGCGCTGCTCCTCGAGCTTCGCGTTCGCCTCCGCCAGCCGGGCCTCCGCCGAGGCCGGCTTGACGGCTTCGTCGGGTGCGGCTTGGGCGGCGCCTGTTTCGGGCGACTTCATTTGAGGGGTCGGTTCGGACATCCTTCCGGCTCCGTGGGTAGTGTCCCTAGACTGGGGATGGGTTCGGTCGTTTCAAGCCCCGGTGCGATTCGCATGCCAAAATGCCCTCATGAGCGAAACCCTTGATTTGCGGGTCGAAGCCGACAGCCGGCTCGCGCTTGCGGCACTCGGCGCGCTGCGTGAGCTGCGTCCCGGCCGCGAACTGCGGTTGATCACCCGCGAGGATCCGACGCTGCTGCTCGAGAGCCTTAACCTGCAGCTGCGCGACGCGCTGCGTTGGGATCTGGGCGCTAGCGGCGGGCACTGGGAGGCGTGTGTCCGGCTGGCGGAGGATGCTGCGCCGCGCGATGTGCTCGATACCCTGCGTCGCGACCACCGCCGTCTGGACGAGCTGCTGGCGAAGGCCCTGCGCCGCCTAAATGCTGGGGACGTGGCGGGTGCCCGGCCGCTGCTCGAGACTTTCGCGGCGGGGCTTCGGCGCCATGCGCGCGCCGAGAACGAGTTGCTCGCGCCTGCGCTCGGGCCGCGGCCGGCGGTCGAGCCCCTGGAGATCATGCTGCGCGAACACGACGAGTTGCTCGTCCAGCTGGACGCGGTCGAAGTCTGCTTCGCGGAGGCCCCCGCCGGGCAGACGCCCGAGGCCTGGGAAATCGAGCCGTTCGTTGCGATCTTGTCGGGTACGCTCGCCAAGCACGAGTACCGGGAGGAAAGCCAGCTGTTTCCGCTGTGGTTGGCGGCGCTGCTGCGCCGGCCGCAGGGCGAGGGCGAATCCCTGCATCGGGCGGTACGCGCGCTGCTGCAGGGCTAGCGCGCGCGCCAACCCTGCTCGCTGCAGATTCGTGCCAGCGCCGCTATCCACTCGGGCGACTCGTTAAGGCAAGGCACCAGGCGCAGCTCCTGACCCCCGTTCGCCTGGAAGCTTCGCCGCGCCCCGATTCCGATCTCCTCCAGCGTTTCGAGGCAATCGGAAACGAAGCCGGGGCAGGCGACATCGACACGCCGCACGCCCTCGCGTGCGAGCGTCGCGAGCGTCGGCTCCGTATAGGGCTGCAACCACTCGGCGCGCCCGAAGCGGGACTGGAACGTCACGATGTATCGATCTTCGTCAAGGCCGAGCGCTTCGCCGAGCAGGCGAGCCGTGGCGCGGCACTGACGTTCGTACGGATCGCCGCGCATGACGGCACGGCGCGGCAACCCGTGGAAGCTCACCACCAGCCGCTCGGCGCGCCCGTGCCGTTCCCAGTGTCCGCGTATGCTCGCCGCCAGCGCCGCCACATATGCCGGATGGTCGTGAAAATGCTTCACGATGCGCAACTCCGGAACGTTGCGCACGCCCGCGAGCCAGGCGCAGACCGCGTCCACGGTGCTCGCCGTGGTGCTCGCCGCATACTGCGGGTAGAGCGGCACGACGAGAATGCGCTCGCAGCCGCGAGCACGCAGCCGGTCGAGAGCGCCCGCGATGCCCGGCGCGCCGTAGCGCATCGCGTGCTCCACGGTCGGCCCGCTGTCCGCGAACGTGCCTGCGAGCAGGGCGGCCTGGCGCGCGGTGTGCACCGCGAGCGGCGAGCCCTCATCGGTCCACACTTCGGCATACTTGCGTGCCGAGCTTGCCGGACGCACCAGCAGGACGACGCCGTAGAGCAGGGGCAGCCACAGCGCGCGCGGAATCTCCACCACGCGCGGGTCGGCGAGGAACTCGGCCAGGTAGCGGCGCACTGCGGAGGCGGTAGGCGCTACCGGCGTGCCGAGATTGACGAGCAGCACGCCGTCGCGCGCGGCCCGGTCGCCGGATGGCGCCGGCTCGGGGCGATACCTGTCCGCCACGGCGCCTAGCCCTGCGAGAGCGCGCTGGAAAGCAGCTTCGCGGTGACGTCAACGATCGGCACCACGCGGTCGTAGGCCATGCGCGTCGGACCGACGACGCCCACTGTGCCGACCACCTCGCCGTCGACCCGGTATGGCGCGGTGACGACGCTCACGTCGTCCGGCGTGGTGACGCCCGACTCCCCGCCGATGAAGATCTGCACGCCCTGGCCGCGCAGCGATACGTCGAGGATGTGCAGCAGCGAGGTCTTCCGCTCGAACAGCTCGAACAGCTGGCGCAGTCGCTTCATGTCCTGCGACAGCTCGCTCACGTCGAGCAGATTGCGCTCGCCCGAGATCACGTAGGGCTCATTCTGCTCGCTTAGCGCCTCGGTGCTTGCCTCGAGTGCGGCGTTCATGAGATGGATCATGTCTTGCCGCAGCTCGCGCAGCTCGTCGCGCAGGCGCTGGCGCACCTCCTTGAAGCTCTGACCGGCGTAATTCTGGGTGATGTAGTTGCCGGCCTCGGCCAGCTCGGACTGCGAATAATCGCGCTCGGTGAGCAGGATCCTGTTCTGCACGTGCCCTTCGGGCGTGACCACGATCAGCAGCACGCGCTTCTCCGACAGGCGCAGGAACTCGATGTGCCGGAATGCGATCGCGCGCCGGCGCGGCGTCATCACCACGCCGGCGAAGTGCGTCAGCTGCGAAAGGAGGTTCGAGGCCGCCTGGATTACGCGCTGGGGGTTGTCCGGATGGAGCTGGTCTTCGAGCTGGTGGATTTCGACCGTTTGCAGCGGCTTGGTCACCAGCAGCGTATCGACGAAAAAGCGGTACCCGAGCGGGGTGGGAACGCGTCCCGCCGAAGTGTGCGGGCTGGTGATGAGGCCCATGTCCTCGAGGTCGGCCATCACGTTACGAATCGTGGCGGGCGACAGGTCCAGCCCGGAGTACCTGGACAGCGTGCGCGAGCCGACCGGCTGGCCCTCGGCGATGTAACGCTCGACCAGCGTTTTCAGCAAAACCTGGGCACGTTTGTCGAGCATCGTTCCATTCTACACAAGCCGGGCCCCGCGATCCTTCCTCGGCGCCTGTGTGCTGTGGTTAAATCGTCGGCATCATGTCCCCTGCGTTCCGTCGCGTCGCACTCGTCGGCAAGCAGCGCAGCCGCGAGATCGCGGCGTCTCTGGTCGAGCTGCGCTCGCTGCTCGCCGCGCGGGGCTGCGAGATTGTCCTGGAGCAGGACACGGCGGCGGCCCTCGGCAGCGCGGGCGGGGCGAACTTCGAGACCCTGGGCCGGGGGGCCGATCTGGCGATCGTGGTCGGCGGCGACGGCACGATGCTGTCCGCGGCGCGCAACCTGGTGCGTTACGGCGTGCCGCTCGCCGGTATCAACCTTGGCCGCGTCGGATTCATGACCGACATCGCGCTCAAGGATATGCGCGAAGCGGTCGGCGCGATCCTGGACGGGCGCTATACGCTCGAGGAGCGTACGTTGCTGGATGCCGAGATCCGGCGCGATGGCCGCCAGGTGCTGCGCACCCAGGCGCTTAACGAAGCGGTGGTCGGCAAAGGCTCTCAGGGCAGGCTGATCGAGTTCGAGCTTCATGTCGACGGCGAATACGTCTACACCTTGCGCGCGGACGGCGTGATCGTGGCCACCGCGACCGGCTCCACCGCCTACGCGCTGTCGGCGCAGGGTCCAATCCTTCATCCCGCGGTGCCTGCGCTCGCGCTGGTGCCGCTCAATCCGCATACGCTTTCGGCGCGCCCAGTGAGCGTACTCGACCGTAGTGTGATCGAGATCGTGCTGGTGCGCGCGCTCGACGCGCGCGCGCATTTCGACGGCTATGCGCTGGCCGACATGGCGCAGGGCGATCGCCTGGTGCTGCGCCGCTCGGCCGACGCCGTGCGCTTCGTGCATCCGCCGGGCTACAGCTACTTCGTCATGTTGCGCGAGAAGCTGCGCTGGAGTGAGGTGGTCGGCCGGCCGGGGGAGCGCATCGAGACCGAGGGCGAGTAAACGCATTCATGCTGCGGGCTCTCAGCGTACGCGACTTCGTGATCGTCGAGCGGGCCGAGCTGGAGTTGGGCGGCGGATTCTCGGCGCTCACCGGCGAGACCGGGGCAGGCAAGTCGATCCTCGTCGACGCGATCGAGCTGCTGGTTGGCGGACGCGCCGACTCGGCGATGGTGCGCGCGGGCGCGGAGCGCGCGGAGCTGGCGGCGGAATTCGAGTTCGAGCCGGGAGCTCCGCTCGCCGCTTGGCTCGACGAGCATGAGCTCGCCGGCGATGCAGGGGTGCTCCTGTTGCGGCGCACGCTGGACTGCAACGGGCGCTCCCGCTGCTTCATCAACGGCCGGGCCGCGACGCTGACCCAGCTCGCCGAGGCAGGGGCCTGGCTGGTCGACATTCACGGCCAGCACGAACACCAGTCGTTGCTGCGCATCCCGGCGCAGCGCGATTTGCTGGACGCGCACGCCGGCGCGCAGGACCTGGCGCGGGCGACGCAGGAGGCGTTTCGCGCCTGGAAGCGACTGGAGACGCTCGCTGCGCAGGCCGAGGAGCAGTTCGCGCAGCGCGCCGCCAAGCGCGGCGCACTGGAGGAACAGGTCGCCGAACTGAAGAAGCTTGCCCCGCGCGAGGGCGAGTGGGAGTCGCTCGCCGCCGAGCACACGCGCCTGGCTCACGGCTCGAGCCTGCTGGCGGGTGCAGAGTCGGCGCTCGAGGCGCTGTCGGAGGCCGAAGGCGCCAGCCTGTCGCAACTCGCCGCGGTCGCCGCGCGGCTGCGCGCCCTATCCGGGCACGATGCGCAGCTCGCGCCGATCGCCGAGCTGCTCGAGTCCGCGGAAGCGCAGGCGGGCGAAGCGGTGCGCGAGCTGCGCCACTACGCCTCGCGCGTCGAGCTCGATCCGGATGCGCTGCGCGCGGTCGAAGCGCGTGTCGAGGCGCTGCACGCGGCGGCGCGCAAATACCGCGTGCGGCCGCCGGAGCTGGCGCGAATGTCCGAAGAGCTGGTGGCGCGACTAGCGGAACTGGAGCTGGCGATCGACCCGGAGGCGCTGCGGCGCGAGGTCAAGGCGGCCGGCGAGCGCTACGTCGCTGCCGCGCACAAGCTCTCGGCACGCCGCAAGACTGCCGCGCAGGCGTTGTCCGAGTCGGTCAGCGAGGGCATGCAGCAGCTGGCGATGGGCGGCGGGCGTTTTGCGGTTCAGCTCAGGGCGCTCGAGGCGCCCTCGGCCGCCGGTGCGGAGGAGGTTAGCTTCGAGGTCGCCTCGCATCCGAGCCTGCCTCTTCGTCCGCTCGCGAAGGTGGCTTCCGGCGGCGAGCTGTCGCGCATCAGCCTTGCCATCCAGCTGGTGGCGAGCAAGGCATCGCCCGTGGGCACGCTGGTGTTCGACGAGATCGATTCCGGCATAGGCGGCGCGGTGGCGGAGACGGTCGGCCGCTCCCTCAAGCGTCTGGGCCGCAGCCGCCAGGTACTTTGCGTCACGCACCTGCCTCAGGTTGCGGCGCAAGGCGATGCCCAGTGGTCCGTCTCCAAGCAGGGCGCGCGCGGCA
>Ga0153915_10003432_pt1 | contig 14564 bp, 18 predicted proteins | sample Opewatmetagenome_2_FD_107003 | JGI IMG/M metagenome (GOLD analysis project Ga0153915, IMG submission 107003) | Freshwater wetland microbial communities from Ohio, USA - Open water 3 Core 3 Depth 3 metaG | ecosystem: Environmental > Aquatic > Freshwater > Wetlands | place: USA: Ohio, Lake Erie...
CGATCTGACGGAGATCCGGGTTGGCAAACTCTTTGGATCGGTTGGTTACGGCTTTTGGATATGGCTTGGGCGATAGAAAAATGTGGGTAACTTCAAGCCCTTCAGGGGCGGGTCAAGGCAAGCGATGCGTTCAGGTTCTTTGGGTATAAATTGTTTGGCAGCCCCTCAATCTGTTTTCTGTGGGATAATCAGCCATCCAATACAATAAATTATAATTCCCGGCAAAAAACCGGTAAGAAAACATATAAAAACCGTTACAAGTCGCACTACCGTCGGATCCACATTCCAGGTTTCAGCGATTGCTCCACATATTCCCGCTATCATTCTGTTTTCTCGGGATCGATAGAATTTTCGCCGAGGTAGGGGAGGCGATTGCCATGGTTCCTGAGGAATGATCCAGATAGCAATAAGGTATGCCAGCGTAAGAGGAAGAATCCCTGTGGAGAGCCAAAAAAAGATAAAAATTAGCCGGATGACCGTTGAATCAATTTGAAAAAAGCTTCCTAATCCTCCGCAGATGCCAGCGAGCATGCGATCGGATCGAGAACGAAACAGTCTATTCATAAATCCATACTATCAAATAAGATAGTTTGTTAGGGAGTTATTAATGTGTATACCCCAAAACCGATTTTTCAAGTTCTTTGGGTATAAGTCCAGATGGCTATTCGCATTATTTTCTTATTCCGCCTTATGCGGTTCTGTCAATGAACCAATCCGATGGGAATGGCAAACAGGGTATCGCAATGATATTTTTCACTGGCATCTTAAACAGTTTTCAGCACCTGAAAAGACTGTCTATAGCGAACGGTTTCGAGACTTGCAATTTTGGGTTAATTCGCTTACGGTTCGCGCGATTCACCGCGATATCGCCATTTTTGCGCGTTGTTCGTACGGAGCTTTAGGAAAAGGCGAGCTGAAACAGAAATATTCGAGCTTAAGCTTTGCACAAGATCCTATCATTTTTCATAGCAAGCCCTCGAGCTGGAATTTCGATAGTTGGGGATTTTTAGGGTACGCAGTCGATCTGACTGCTGGCCGCAACTATCATGTGATTTTAGTTCCCCTGATCGGTTATGGGCTGAATGCAGAACTGATGCATGGCAATGGTCCTCATGATTCTAAGTCAGAATCCGTTTTATTCTCATCGGAGCTTTTAAGCGAAGAAAGAACCTCCTGGTTCGGGCCTCTTTTTGGATCTCAAGTGATCATTCAACCTGGAGGATCGCTTCAGTTCGAAGCTGGTTATGCTTACCATCGACTTCATTTGCGTTTTCGGTCGAAAAATCGAATAGAAGCAACCTCCGAAGAGCGCCAGGTAGAGAAAATCCACGTTAAAGACCGAGCTAATTTAGCGCATAGCGGGTGGGCTCGGATAGATTATACTTTTTTCGATGTTTGGCGGATCGGTTTAGAAGGCGGAATTAATTATTTCAGCTCGCGCATCCTCGATGCCGCAGTTAAAAACGAAACAACATTAATGCGCTCGCCTCAAAAATTTAAAGCACGTTGGGCGGCTGTTTCCGGAACCTTTATTTTATCGAGGTTTTTTTAATGAACGATCCCCATTCATATCCCCATCGGCCTTGTAGGTTGCCCCCAAAAGATCAGTTGATCATGGGCGTGCACGCAATTTCAGAGGTTTTACAATACGCTCCCGACCGTCTGTTAAAATTATTCACTTTGGCAGGAAAATTCTCTCAAAATCGTAAAAGCAATGTGATCGTTGAATGCGAGAAGAGGGGAGTGCCTATCGAGTACGTTTCTTTAGATTTATTGACTAAGATGGCAGGATCCGATTCCCATCAATCGTTCATTGCCCATATTAAAGGACGCAAGTACTTTAGCGTTGCCGAATTTTTAGAAGAAACCGAGGAGAAGGAAAAGGTTTTTGTTTTAATGCTTTCCGAGATCTTTGATCCTCAGAATTTTGGAGCTATTTTACGTTCTGCTGAATGTTTTGGGGCCGATGGAGTAGTTTGGTCAAAAAATCGTGGTTGCGATTTGACGCCGTTAGTTACAAAAACCAGTTGCGGCGCCAGCGAATTATTGCGGCTGATCCGCATTTCCAATCTCGCGGATGCGATCGACAAATTCAAATCGTCAGGCTACGAGATTATCGCGGCAGTAGCAGATCAGCAAGCTGTCTCTTTGCGTGAATTTGTATTCCCTCAAAAAACGGTATTGATCGTTGGTTCGGAAGGAGAAGGAATCCAACCAATCCTTTGTAAAAAATCGGATCAATCCGTGCGCATTTCGACGGTTGGCAAAATCCAATCATTGAATGTTGCACAAGCTACGGCAGTCTTTTTGTCTCACTGGGAGCCTTAGGGTCTGTGAAACAATAAATCAAAGTTAGCTTCTTTTTGAGTCGCCGTTCATATAAAATCATTCTCTTTAATAGGCATTCGGAATACATTTTTTTCACTTAAAACTCAGGATTGAAATTATGAACACCGCACCCAAACATCTTGAAAAATTGGCTTTTATTGCTTTACCGTTGATGAGCATCATGACGTTAATTTGTCCGATTCAAAGCGACGCGGTTCCTCAATTGCCTCCAAATTCTCAAGAACAGGCATCGGATGATATCCGCCCCTTCTTGCTCTGCGGCTTTGGGGATATTAATTTATCGTATCAAAATTTCTACGGTGCCCTCGACTTTTATAAAAAAGCTCTTGAAGAAGTGAATTTTGATGATGACTTTGATAATAAGATGATGGAATTTATGATTTTATTTAGAATGACTGTAGCTTATGACAATTTGAACATGATTGATCAGTGCAAAAACAATATCACTCAAATGAAAGAACTGATTGCTTCTATTCCAGACGACACCGAGACTGAAGATGAGGACGAAGAAGCAAGTGAAGTGATGCAATTTCTTACATCCATCGCGAATTTATCTCCCACGGATGAAATTCGAAACGAGCTGGTGGCCATGCTTCAATGAGTTATACCACGTTCGATTGAACGCATCGCTTGCCGCAATCCCGGTCCCTTCAGGGGCGGGTCAAGGCAAGCTACTTAACAAGCGAAAGCAGATGTAAGCTGCTTCGGTTCCTTGAGCGGCGGAAGAATCTCCTCCTTTCAGGGAGGAGTTCTTCAAAAGTACATGTTTCGGCTAGCTGGGCGTCCGCCTTGCAAGATTTGCGTCCAGGCAGTCTTTCTGCCAAACATCAAAATTCGACACGGCTGCTAAAACTGAATTGAACAAAAATTTATTTTGAAATTTTGGGCCAAGAAATAGAGAGAGTTTCGCGGTGGTTCATCGAGAGCCACCCATCAATGTCTTCTTCGAGAATCTTTGCTTTCGTGATTACCTCCTCGAGTTCCGGGTAAGTTTTGACGAGCCGAGCTTCATCGATTAGCTCGATGAGTTCATTATAGAATTGGGCATCCTCATCCAACATTCCCTGTTCAATGCATACATTTAGAGTGACTTGAATAGACTCTAAGTTTAAGATTATATCCCGTTTATCCGTATCAAATTGCTTGGAAAGTTTTGGATTAACCATGATAGGCTCTTTTGATTTTTATCATATTAAACAAACTTTTAACATTAAATAAAAAAACATTACAAAAAAAAATCTATGACAACATTTGCGATTACCGAAGAAGTCTGTCGTAATATTGGTCCACTTGAAGTTAAGCGCTATCTTCAACAAGCTTACAAAAAGGTTGATAAACGGATCCAAGCTTTGATTAAAGAAAGGGGATTTCCTCCTGCAATTTCATCTTATATTTTGGAAGCGAGAAAAACAGTCTCTTTATTACCGATAGAAGGGTTAGCAATCAACCTTCACGATCTCTATGAAGCGACAACGATTGAATCGCCTTCTCTCAGAAATGAAGCGATCCAACAAGCAATGGAAGACCTTCTGGTCTGGAAAAGACTCATGGAAGCTCAAGAAAGAGCTGGCAAGGAAATGATGTTGACTCGGGATTTTTGGGTTCATTGCGAACTGTTAATGAATGAATTAGACCCTGATGGATCTATTCGATCAGATATCGAAATAGTAAATAAGCTTTTTCTCGAACTGAAACAAACAGCGCTGACAACTCTGATACTTGTTGGCAGTTATAAAATTGGAAGCTACTTACCTTCGGCCGTTAGAACAACAGTGTGGACGGCTTACTCTCTTTTGACAATCCAATGCTGGTCATCGGCAGTAGTAAATTCTCTTCGGTCTTTAAAAGAAAAACCAGCACAAAGTCTCGTTCTAGCGGGGATTTGCGGAGGTTTGTTGTATGTCCAGACGTCTGCATTTTTGAAAGGGTGGGCTCCAAGCGAAGCCCCCACCATTATATAAGCTGCTGAACGACTTCGCCCATTAAAATTAAAAGAGCAAAAAACATCAAGACGGCCAACATGGGTTTTCCCCCAGGCAGCTGTCGCGCATCTTCGTATCGTTTGATATATCGACCCACCCAAGCCATAATTGGCGGCATTAAACCAAATAAAAGTGCGCAGCTGATCCCGCCAGCATATCCCAACGCTACCAGAAAAATATTAGGGTAGATCAAGGCGAAAATTGTAGGAATCCCAAAAATTCCTAAAACAAGGCTCGCTTTTTTGATTCCGGTTTTCTCGATCTTCAAGCCATCAGCCATAAAATCCAAAAATGATAATGCCAATGGAATAAATGATGTGGTTAAGGCAAAAAACGCAAACGCTTTGCCAATCGAAAAGATCGATCCATTCTCAATGTAGTAGCGCAAGGGGGTTACTGCATTTTGTCCAAGGCGAGCAGCTTCTGTTAACCCCTCTGGGGGAACAATACCTAAAATCAAAAATTCCCATACCAGATAAATAACGAGAGGAATCGCTGAACCAATTAATATGGCAAGTCTGATCTTCGGAACATCCCGTTTCATATAAGTCATCAACGTCGGAACAATGATCTGGAATGTGAAAGCAGTAAATAGAATCGGCAGCGCAATCCAGGCTTTGCCCCAAGAGGCGTAATTCAGTAAATTAAAATTAACCTGGCCTGCGGATACTGCAACGAATGCTAAATATGATAAAGCCACACCCGAGATCAAAATCTTATTAATACGATCTACTGATCGGGCACCAAGATACACAATTGGCGCAATTGCTACGGCGTAAATGATCGACGACAATTCATGAGAAACGTCCCAACCCAAAATATCGCACAAAATGGCACCGCCGCCAGCAACGTGTGCAATCATAACCGTCAGAAATAGAAACAGATATGCTACCCAATATATATTTCGGCCAATGGGTCCCAGCAAGCGGTCTGCCATAGAGATGAAACTAGTACCAGCGGGCAGCCATAAACCGACTTCAACCAATAACAGCCCGGTACAAATCATGAAAACCCAGCAAATCAAATAAATCGACACAGAAGGAATAAAGCCGCTCGGTCCGGTAGCAACAGGCAAAGCCAGCATACCGACTCCAATCGTAGTGCCTGCGATCAGTAATGCGCCGCCCATTACCTGGCTGAGTGAGTGTATAAGTTTCATAGGGCTCCTTCGATGTTTGTAGCATCATAACGGAAGCCTTGAAAAAGAGCATGTTAATCTTAGCGGGCAGTGAGAAAAAGCTATAAGGCGCTTACCGTTCTTTTATTAAACATAACATGTATTATCAGACGTATCGTTACATTCACCTGAGACTACTTCATGCCTCGCTACCAAGTTAATTTTTTAATTTTCGTTAATACAGTCACTGCTTTACTAGCTATAAATGTTAATAAGCGATGATAAGATCTTTCGAAAAATTTTGGGAATTTAGGAGGATCTTTGGGTCGAATCACAATTTCAGGTAATTATCATAAAGGCTCATCCTCTCCATGTATAGGTGGATCGCCTACCCGAACCCGCATATCGGGAGACTATTTGAAAGGAGGTTCCTGTAAATCGGGCAGTTTCTCATCGCCTTGTTCTCCCCCCCTTCATTACACCTCAACTTGCAGGCCTACAGCAGTCCCATGTATGCCCGCGGCTCCCGCTTACAGCCCCGTGACTTGCGGACCTATGTTCACACTAATCATTCTACTGCTGATGAGATTTGTACAGGAATTGTCGTCGCGGTCTTTGCAGGTTTTATTTTAACAGGCTGTGTAGCTTTGGCTTCTGCTAGAGATATTTGCCATTTAGATAAAATTACCGATGATCTCTCGGACCAGTGTATTCGAATTGAAGAAGTCTGTAGCGGTTTTTTTGGCTCATACATAAACCGTATATTACCATGCTAAACACATAAGTTTTTTCAGCGGGATCAAAGCCCGCTGATATCTATCGCAAAATGCTGTTTTATTCGCCGTGCTTTGGTTGATTGTGAATATATGGCAACTTTGCTGCGATTCCTGACGGAAGCAATTTAGAAGTCTCGAGTTTGTAAAGCTCTTCTTTTTTTAATGGACGATGATATTTTTCTTCGAAAGCGCTTCTGAATTCTTTTTCATCAAATAATAAATGGTGATTGTGAATCAATTGCAAGCATTCTGATTCGCTACGTGAATTTGCGATCTGAAATTGGAAGCTGGTATCTTTTTCTAAAATCTCGAAAAATTGTTTTGCATCTTTTTTGGACATATTCCTTTCCTGCTATTTCTTTTGAGTAATCTCCTGGCCGAATTACCAATCATTAAAATTTTCTTCCCGCTCTTCATCAAGCATTTTCCAGTCCTCTTCATCCAGCTTGGGTTTTGAAGTATCTTCTTTAGAATTTGAGTCATCATTTGCAGGTTCATTCGAATCTTGGGTCGAAGGTTCTATGCGTTTGGGCCTGCTGCACATTGAGACTTTTTTATTCGGCTGAACGGGCGCATTTTCCAAGGATGAAGCGGGTATAGATTTAGGCTGATTGTTAGGCGATGGAGTCAATATTTTTTCCAATGGAACGTTTTCTCTATTTTCTTTCATAGGTTCGGGTGCAGAGGGAGGTTCGTTGGAAAGAACCGGCTGTTTTGATTTCTGAAGCAGTTGATTATAATAATTTCTTCCAATCGCGATAAAAACCCCGTCCTTAAAAATTAAAGGCGTGAGATTGCGCGCGACGAGTTGACTTTGATCCAAAATGCTAGCTTTTGTGATATAAAACCAAACATCATAGCTGCCATCGTCGGTTACAATTTCATCTTCAGTCGCTGGATAGCGCATGATTTGGTATACTTCGTCTTTTGTCATTCCAATCTGCAATTGATTCAGTCTTTCAACATTTTGGATAGCGGCTGAATTAGATGTTAAAACATGATTGGAGAGACACCCGCCAAGAATGAGGGTAGTTGATATTATGAAAGCTCTTGTCATCATGACACTTCATTCCTGTTACAGATTTCTTTTAGCAATATCCGATCAGCGATTCGCTGTCAATTGAAAGGAATTTTATGCAACGCCTTACAGATATCGAATCACTATTAACTGAGAAAGTTATTATCGACGTTCGCTCTCCGATTGAATACAACCACGCGCATATTCCTACGGCGAAAAACCTCCCCCTTTTTAGTGACGAAGAGCGAAAAATTGTAGGAACTACCTATAAGCATTTGGGCAAACGGCCGGCTATTGAAAAAGGTCTCGAGTTCGTATCTTTTCCGCGAATTCTCAAAGATATATCAAGGTTAGAGATCCCCCATTCAGTGGCAATCTATTGCGCACGAGGCGGCATGAGAAGCGCTTCGATGGCTTGGCTTATGGAGCTTCTTGGCTATGAAGTACATCTTGTCGATGGAGGATATAAAAAATATCGCAAATGGGTATCAGATCAATTTTTGCGCCCTTATCGGTTACAAGTTCTAGGCGGTGAAACAGGATCCGGTAAAACAAAAATTCTTAAAGCAATTGAAAAGGCAGGTAATCACATCGTTGATCTGGAAGGGCTTGCCCAGCATCGTGGATCCGTTTTCGGATATATGGACAAGCAACCGACCCAAGAACAGTTCGAGAATACCCTCGCCCAGTTACTGAATGCTTTAAAAAACAACACCATCTGGATCGAAGATGAAAGTGAACGGATTGGCTCCTTGGTTATCCCCCATCATTTTTTTGAACAAATGCGATTGGCGCCAATGATCGTCCTTGATGCGCCTTATGATACAAGAGTGCAAGAATGTCTGAATGAATATGTACCGCTAGGCAAAAAACAACTTTCAATAGCAATTCACCGTTTGCAAAAACGACTTGGCGGCTTGGAAACGAAAAAAGCGGTCGAAGCGATCGAACAAGATCAATATGAGGCTTGTTGTAAGATCTTGCTTCATTATTACGATAAAAAATACCGATATGCAATCGGTCGGAAAAACCCCGATAAGGTTTCGATTTTTCGAAGAGAAAATAGAACCATTGAAGAAACAGGGCTAGCTTTGTTAAGAATATTGAATTTCTAGTACTCGAATTCTGGCCAGTTTTGGGCAAATCCGCTTTCATTTTCTTCTTGTTCTTCGGACTTTCTTTTCGGATCTTTTTTTCGCTTCGGTCGCAAGAATGGCCGATTAGAAAACGTCCCGGAAAACGGAACAACGGAAATCACACGGCAGTCTGTAGATATAGCAACCGGCGAGTCGTGCGTTGCTCGTGAACGCAAACGATTGGCATCCAGTAACTGAGGAGCGGGTAGGGGGAAATTTGGTGGAGCGATTTCGGCGACAGAAGCTGCGGAGATGTTGGAAGGAGTTTGAGATACATGCATCGGCCGGCTGCCGGATTCTCGCGAAATATCCATTAAATAACGCCTCCCCTCCCCTCTGTCTCCTCCGCCTTTTATATCAGGATTAAAATTACTCAAATTCATGCGGTTGGCAGAATGTAGTTGGAAATTCAAAGGAACAAAGCGCCCCTTCGCAAAAACATTTTTTTCGACAAATGAATCAGAAGAAAAAGACCTAGCGGACATAAATTTAACATGTGTATCAAAAGTGCGTACAGGAAAGTTTTTATCGATCCGTTTTTCGACCAGTCCGTTTTCTGACTGAAAGTTCTGAAAAGATTCAAGTAACTGTGCAGCTGCTCCAAAAATCAATAGAAATTTTGCATCAGTATCGTGACAGGATAACACAATAAATCGAGCAATCGAATGCGACAATTCATTGAGAGATTTTTTATCTGAAGTGTGCGCGGGTTGATTTTTAATAGATTCTTTAGTTTTTTCTACAGCACTTTGACTTTGATTAAACTGTGGTTCTTGATTTTGGCAAATCAATGACTTAACGATTTTCACAGAATGATCGACGGATGAACGATGATCCTGGATGCGGGATAACTCTAATAATGCATTGCGGAAAGATTCGATCGCTTTTGTATTGATGCTTTTTGAAAAGCTGTCAAATGACGACGGCTGTATCAATGAAAGCATCTGCAAGAGCAATTTTAGCTGATTTGAATTGTCGCTTGGAATCATCGTGCAGATGATAGCATGTAAGTCTTTATCAATCAAAAGCCAATTAATCCCAACGGCGCGGTCGCTTTTTTTTGACTGAAACTGGTTTTTCCTGAACTTGATAATCGATATCAGCGTCACTAAACCATTCAGAAACAGCGTTATATACGTTTTTAGACTGGTCAAGAACCCAATCTTCGCGTCCTGAAGAAACTATCCAGATGTAGACACCTAATAAAAAAACAGCCCAAAAAATTTTTTTCATATTCGCAAATTCGGGTTGCCATCTTCATATTCTTTCGATCGGACATTAATTGAAACTCTTTTTTATTACAAATTAATTAAAGAACAACTATGAACAAGATTATGCAAAGAGCGCTAAAAGGAGATATCAATGACGCAAGTAATGTTACAGGGTAAACCAATTCATACATCAAGTAATTTACCAACAAAACATTCTCAAGCACCGGATTTTGTACTAGTCAATCGAGATCTTCAGGACCGTACGCTCGCATCGTATAAAGGAAAGACGAAACTTATCGCAACCGTGCCGAGTCTCGATACCGGAGTTTGCAGTACAATGACTAAGCAATTGAATCAACTAGCAAAAAGCCACCCCAATGTGCAATTTATTGTCGTCTCAGCAGATTTGCCATTTGCTCAAAAGAGATTTTGCTCTGTAGAAAACATCCAGAACCTAGAAACGCTTTCCATGATGCGGAGTAAAGAATTTGGAAAATCATATGGAATTCTTATCCAGGATGGACCACTTGCAGGAATCTTGGCCCGCTCCATTACAATTTTAGATGAAAAAGATCATGTGATATATACCGAACTGGTTTCTGAAATCACTCATGAGCCCGACTATCCCAAAGCTATGCAGGCGTTAAAACTTCTGTAATATTTACGAAACGACCTGGATGATATCACCTTCTCCCCAGGATCTTTCAAAATCAGCTTTTTTAATTAATACTTCCCAGCCATGAAAAGGATCCCTGATTCTTACGCCGCTCTGTGAAATTTCATCCACAACGACATAATGCCCCCCTAATCCGCTATCGACAGAGACTATTGCTGAACCGCCATTTTGAATTTCCCGCTGCAATTGATCGATCGAAGAACAATGCCTTGTCAATACATTCACATTTGCTCTTTGAAAAATTAAAGATAAATCTTCATCGTTAGAGAGAGAGCAGCAACGCAAACTATTGAAATCGAAACATTTTTGAGGAAAATTTTCGATTCCATAATGATCGACAATTAACATGGCAGCCGCGGCTGGGCCGCATCCTCGAGCTGCCTGTTGTTGTATAATTGCTTTTGAATTTCTTGTATATTCAACATAAATTTTGGGGAGTGTTATACAGAATGAATAGCCGCGGGCCTCTTCAAATGTTGGATTCCTGTTAATGATTTCAAATTCTGGTTCACGCTGAATTTCACACGGCTTTATCGCTTGGCCACCTACTTCATAACAATCAACCAACGGGTAAATACCAATAATGCTAGAATCCGCATAAGAATGACAATCGTCCTCTCTTAAATGCTCGCTTCTAGGAACTCGAAAAATTTCTCCAGCGCGATTTCGAACTAACATAAACCCAATCATTGTATCTATAATAGCAGAGGTTGGCGGCATTCTTCGATGCGCAATTTCAGAAATAGAAATCATTTCTTGAGAATGTTGAGACGACGCTAATCGACTCGAAGGCTGGGATAAAGGCGCGATTGTTGTCGACACTGTAGCCATTGGATGTACAGTAAGTTGTTTAGAGAAAAATGAACAATAGCAAATGCAATGCCAATATTTTTGAAACACATTACTCACTCTTCGGGCCAGTTCTGCAAGGCCGCAGAACTTCTGCCCAATAGAATGCAAAGCGTAACGAATATTTGAAAACACCACACAAGAACTCATAACACCAATCATTAATAATGATTGGAGCAAATTATATTATATTAACCAATTAATTACAACAAAAACAAACCTTTTAAGATTGGTTTGGTTTTGTGCAAAACAAATTAGCGATTTCTTCGAGAATCGTTGTTTTCTCAAACACGATCAGAGAGTTTTGAGCGAATCGTTCCGTGTCGATAATATTTTTTCGAATATTTTTACAGTTTTCGCACACGGTTCCAATCTCCCAGATGATAAATGCCCCAAATAACCCTGCAGCCATCGGAAATATTGCGCAACTTGTAACGGCAATCGCAGCTAAAACAATGGCTGAAATTCGAATTGCAACTGATAAAACAGCTAAGCCAAGAACATGAATTCTACGATTGCGAGCTTCTTCTGGAGAAGAAATTAATTCATAAGCCTGGTTTGCGATCGAATGGATAATTTGCGACATGAAAACAATCTCCTATCTATTGACGGCGGATTCTTGAAGTTCAGATTTTTTGAAGAGAAAAGCTACTACGGCAAACCAACCGATGAAAATGACAAACAATAGATAGTTTGCCAACGAGAAAACTCTCTCTCCCACAAACCATTCGAGTCCGATTAACATAAATGAAGCCAACGCCTTTGAAGTTCGGTGGGCAAATACATCAATGACAGCTTTGGCACGATATTTTTCATCTAATTTCAATGGTAGAAACAACATTTCACGCAAAACACCAAAAATGGAGTAATCGATCGATTTTGTCAGGCTGTAAGCTACAGCTGTCATAGCAAAAGTCGGGATCATCCATTGTCCGAACGCCATAGCACATAAAATTGCCGGAATAAAAAAATGGCTGTTTCGCAAACCAATAACTTTCAAAAGAAAGAAACCGCCGACAAACTGTAAAACCAAACTCACAACATTGATGATGCTAATCAATTTGCCATAATATGCCGTCCGAAGATCCTGAGATGGAATCAATATTTCTAAATGATGGCTAAATTGAAAGTCGATCAGTGCAACGGAAATTTGCATGAATACAACCAGAAGCAGGATAGCGCTGATATAACGATTGCGCAGAATCAATAAAAAACCTTCGCTCGCTGAAGAATGCTCTGCATCAATAGAATGGGCAAGCTTATTTGCGCCGCTTAAATAATAAGCTTTGCGATAAGAATAAAAAAGAACGCTATAGAGCGGCAGGGATAACAAAAGCAATGGGGGCGACCCAAAATATGGCGCCAAAAACCCCGGAATTAAACTGCCCAACGCAGCTCCGCATGTTCCCATCCCGAAAATGAAACCAAATAAGTATTTCGCCCTCGAAGCGGGGATCGTACTGTGGATCATCGACCATAACTGTTTATACATCAATAAAATGTAAACATCTTTCCAACAGATGTGAAAAAATATGATTTGAGGAAAGATTGGCAGCACAAACACGCACAGCAAATTCATTACAGCAATGGCGATTGCGGATAACCCAACCATCCGCAGCGGACCCAGACGAGGCAAATAATGATTATAGAGATAAACAATGCCCAAATTCAGAGGAACGGTCGCTAACCAAAATGCGGGGATAGAAGCGGCTGAAAATACAGTCAAAAAAATCGATTGCACAACTGGGCGAATGATTCCATATTCAGCTGAAATACAAAACCCAGTAAGCATCGCAAACGCGATGAATAATTTTTCAGACCGGCTAAAAGAAGCGATTTCATTGCGAATATTAAACATAAAATTAGCTATTCCATGATTCAAGAAAATTGATCAAAGCACGATCGTGCTCTGGCGAAACATATACCCAATTCGTCCTTAACTCAGGGACTTTGAGCAAAAGTTCCGAACAATCACGCGCTTTTTGAATGATGACATGCCGTTTCGATACAGGAAAATTCAGTTTTTCAGAACCATTGAATTCTTGATGAAACTCTGTGACGAGTTCTCGATCAGGAATATGATTGCTATTTTTAAAATCAGCAATATCTTTTTCAGTCATTCCTTCGGGTAAATCGATTGCACGAAAACGGTGCTGGCGGAAAAACACACATTTGGCATCCGCGTGGCCCTTTGTGTTGGGGTCGCGAGCCGCGCGGTTAAGTGAACAGATAATGTCGGTATCGCTCAGGTTTAGAAAGTCATCAATAGTCGGAAAGGAAGTAAAGTTGTCCGCCATATAACGACGAAGGTGGAAATTATAAGCTTTCACTGAAGAGTAATGGTATACACGGCGGTGCATGAAATGGCGTGCAAGAAGCAAAGCCTCGCAAGATTCAAGTCCATTTTCATCAATCCCCAACTGCATCTCATCAGCGCCTCGATCAGCGCTAGGTAATATTCTTAAGGTTTCCATCAGTTGACGATAATCAAACAAGCCGTAAGCAACGCCAGTACTTTGCGCGTCTCGTAACAAATAATCGATGCGGTCTGCTCCAAAAAATTCACCATTAAGGATTTCAGACACGATCCGCTCCCAAGGCGAAAAACTTCCAAGCTGAAAAGACTTCCATTTCGCCTCACCTACCGCGATCTTTTTGATGTCTTGGACAATATCTCGTTCAATAAGGTCTTGTAGATAAGCGGGAGCGTTTCTCAACTTATTCCAAACACCTTGCAAATGGGGGCTATCGATAATTCGCAATGTCCACATCTCATGGCCTTGGGAACCTAAAATCTCATTTTCAGCAACGTGTGAAAACGGAAAGTGACCCAAATCATGGCAAAGAGCAGCCATGCGCAGCACACGACGCCAATACAGATAATCGGACGAGCCTTTGCGAGGTACAAAATGAAACACATCCGGACGAACTGACTTACAGACTTTTTCAAACATCTGCGTAACTAAATCCATCACTCCGATGGAATGCTCGAAACGGGTGTGGTTCGCTCCAGGGTAAACGAGGTATGCCATTCCCATCTGATGAATATAATGCAATCTCTGAAACGGCAAGGAATCGATCAGTTCTTTTTCAAACTCATCGAATGGAATGAAGCCATGAACGGGCTCGAAGATCTTTTTATCGGAGTAGAGAAAATCTTTTACCATAATACTCCCAATTATCAAGCATCCAACCGTTATTTACAATCATTCCAAAATTCAATAGCAACAGCTAAAACTAACTTGACTTTTTATTTATTCTTCTGTTGCCGAAAGGATTGTAAATTATACCACGCGCGGCCTGAAACTTGGATTTTGAGCTGCGCGAAAATTCGCTAGAATCGACGATCGTAAACTGGTTCATATTTCTAATATTGACCAGTTTACGATCGTCGATTCTAGCGAATTTTCGCGCAGCTCAAAATCCAAGTTTCAGGCCGCGCGTGGTATA
>Ga0153915_10003433_pt1 | contig 14559 bp, 10 predicted proteins | sample Opewatmetagenome_2_FD_107003 | JGI IMG/M metagenome (GOLD analysis project Ga0153915, IMG submission 107003) | Freshwater wetland microbial communities from Ohio, USA - Open water 3 Core 3 Depth 3 metaG | ecosystem: Environmental > Aquatic > Freshwater > Wetlands | place: USA: Ohio, Lake Erie...
ACGTCCGTATCGCTGCCGAGCGCGTAGGTTTTCGTGAACGGATTGTAAGTCATTCCAATCACACCGGCGACGCTCAATGCCGCGTTGCGGCACATCGCCGCGAGTTCGGAAGGCTTGATGAATTTCGCGTAATCGTGCGTGCCGCGCGGCAGCAAGTGCAGCACGTATTCAGCGCCGATGACCGCAAACAGATATGACTTCGGATTGCGGTTGAGGGTGGCGAAGAACGCGCAGCCGCCCGGCTGGAGCAGTTCGGCGCAGGCGCGAACAGTCGCGGCGGGATCGGGCACGTGCTCGAGCATTTCCATGCAGGTCACTATGTCGAAAGCATGGGGCGCTTCGCGCGCCAGCGCCTCCGCCGAGATCAACCGGTAATCGACCTGCCGCCCCGATTCGAGCAGATGCAGTTGCGCAACCTTGAGCGGCTTTTCTCCAAGATCGATGCCGGTCACGCGCGCGCCGCACGCCGCCATGCTTTCCGCGAGAATGCCACCGCCACAGCCGACGTCGAGCACCGATTTGCCGCTCACGCCCGCAATGCGGTCGATGTAATCGAGCCGCAGCGGGTTGATGTCGTGCAAGGGCTTGAATTCACTTGTCGGATCCCACCAGCGGTGCGCGAGCTGGCTGAATTTTTCAAGTTCGAGGGGATCGACGTTGATCATTTGAAAGCAGGATTGAGGACTGAGGATTGAGGATAGAAGGTTGAGGATTCGGGATTTAGTCCTGACTTCAGATTGTACCAAAACGCGATCCTCGGTCCCCGATCCTCAATCCTGGCTCCCGATCTTCTCCTTCCAATGGGCTGCTTTTGCCGTCAGCTCCCGCGCATCGATCCGGGTGAATGCGCCGTTGTCCACCAACAGTTCGCCGTCGACCCAGACATGGCTCACGTGTTCGCGGCCGGCAGCATAGGCAAGGTGCGACAGCGGATCGTAGCAGGGGGCGAGTTCAGGCGCTGCGAGGTTGACCGCCACGATATCGGCGCGCTTGCCCTTGCTCAGCGAACCGATGCGCTGGTCGAGACCGAGCGCACGCGCGGCATTGAGCGTTGCCATCTCGAGCGCCGCGTGCGCCGGCAGCACGGTCGGGTCGCCGCTCGAGCCCTTGGCGAGCAGCGCCGCGAGCCGCATTTCGGTGAAAATGTCGAGGCGGTTGTTGCTGGCGGCCCCATCGGTTCCGAGGCCGACGTTGACGCCGTGCCGGTGCATTTGCGCGACGGGCGCGATCCCGCTCGCCAGCTTGAGGTTGGAAGAGGGGCAGTGCGCAACGTGGCAGCCGTGCTCGGCGAGCAACGCGATTTCGTCCGGCTCAACGTGCACCGCATGCACGGCGATGAGGCTGGGGCCGAGCAGCCCCAGCTTTTGCAGCCGCCGGATCGGCCGCAAACTGTGCGCGGCCAGACTGTCGCGGATCTCATCCGTGGTTTCGTGCAGGTGAATGTGAACCGGCACGTCGAGTTCCCCGGCGTAGGTCGCGACCCGCTCGAAAGTGGCGTCGCTGACGGTAAAAGGGGCATGTGGCGCGATGCAGAACGACAACCGAGGTTCATCGCGGTAACTGTCGCGCATTGCGAGACCCTTGCTCAGGTAATCTGCCGCGTCGTTGGCATAGGGCGAGCGGAATTCGATCACGATCATGCCGAGCGCCGCGCGCATGCCGGCGCCAAGCACGGCCTGCGCCGCGGCTTCGGGAAAGAAGTACATGTCGTTGAAGCAGGTGACGCCGCCGCGCAGCATCTCGGCGCAGGCGAGCAGCGTGCCGTCGTGCACGAATTCGGGCGAGGCGAGCCGCGTTTCCACGGGCCAGATGTGTCGTTGCAGCCAGTCCATCAACGCCTGGTCGTCGGCGAGCCCGCGCATCAGCGTCATCGCGGCATGGGTGTGCAGATTGACGAGGCCGGGGATCAACGCGTGCTCCGCAAGCTCGATGCGTTGCTGCGGGAGATAGCGCCCGAAGACCGTGGCACTCGGCGTCACGTCAACAATCCCTCCGTCTTTGATCACCACGGAGTGGTGCTCGAGCACCGTCCGGCGAGGCTGCACCGGAATGACCCAGCGCGCGTCGATCACGCAATCGACGCTGTACGGATGATCTGCCATCGTAAACGGGCGGCAAAAAAAAGCCCTGCCGAAGCAGGGCTTTCAATCGGGTTAAATAGACCGCCGATCAGCGTTTCGGCTTCGGCTTCGCGCCGGGTTTCGGCTTAGCTGCTGCCGGCTTCGGCTTCGCCAAGTTCTCCGCGCGGCCGACTATTTCCACCGTGACACGGCGGTTCGGGGCCAGGCACTCGATCAACTGCTTGCGCTTCATCTTGTTGTCGCAGAACTTGGTGACCGGGATCGGATCCTTGAACGCTTTGCCTTCCCAGAAGATCAGCTTGGGATCGACGTTGAGCTTGCTCACCAAGTAGTCCTTGACGACGACGGCACGGCGCTCGGACAGCTTCATGTTGTACTTGAGGCTGCCGATACGGTCGGTGTGACCGGTCACGACCACTGCGCCGAACGTTACCGGACCGCGTGCCTTGGTCGCCTTGCGCAACCCGGCGACGAATTTCTCAAGCTCCTTCACGTTGTCCGGAGTCATTTCGGCTTTCGCGAACGGCATGCCCTGAAGCTCGATCTTCTCGGTGATGTTGAGCGGTGCGGGTTTCTTGGGCTTGGCTGCCGGCTTGGGCTTGGGTTTCGGCGCCGGTTTGGCGGCGGGTTTCGGCTTGGGTTTCGGCACCAAATCCGGATCGCATTCGGCGATTGCCAGCGCCGGAGTCCATTGGCTGGTGCGTACGCAGACGTTCGCACCAAGCGCCCTGACAACGCCGCCTTGGGTATCGGTAAGATACCCGTCTTTGGGTTGCGCGGACGCAACCGCAGGCAGTAACGTTCCTGCCGCAATTGCAACGCACGCCAGGGTATTCCGCAATGCTGAACTCATGATTTTTGATCCTCCTGTTTATGCGATAAAAATAGGGACCGCCAGCGTGCCGGTGAACCTACGTCAATCTCCCCAAGGACTTAATATCACAACCGTGATTTCAAAGCAATCTATGCCGAAATCATAACACGGTTTTGAAAGAAAAGGCATAGTCTGTTGTTGCCAAAATGAAACAATAGCCCATTGAAAGGCCATGCATTTCATGTGGTGGACCCTGGCCGGCGTCCCGACGAGATTGGGCGCCGGTTTACCGGGGCGGGGGCGGTCGCGTTCGCCCGCCCCCGCCCCGCCATGCCTTGGCGGTCCGACCGGGCACCGGCTGCATAAGCGTTGGCGTGGGGCCAGAGGTGTTTAGGCGTGGCGCCTTTGCGGACCCGAACCCCATTAATACGTACGCGGCGCACGGATGTTTCTGGTGGAATAGGGCGGAGCCGGTCCGGTTCGCGTGACCCGGTGCCAGATTGACCTTGTGAGTACCGTCTTCCAGCGCACGTACCGGGCCATTGTCAACCGGCAGTTTGCAAAATTGAGCCGCGCGTTGCGCGATGCGTGGACCCTGCGCGGCAACGCGTCGGAGCAGGGCGCCTTCAGCCGATTTTGAATGATGATTTTTTCAGTCTCGTTGGCTGCGCCTTAAGCGCCAGGCGGGGACGTTCGCGATGACTGCGAACACGGCCGCATGATAGAATTATAAGCTTTACGCGCTCGCAGAAAAACGCCGCACGTACGCCCCGAAATCTGACGTCTTCCATGGATCAGTTCGCCAAAGAAACGCTACCCGTAAGCCTCGAAGAAGAGATGCGCCGCTCCTATCTCGATTACGCGATGAGCGTGATCGTGGGGCGGGCGCTGCCCGACGTGCGCGATGGCTTGAAGCCCGTGCATCGCCGCATCCTGTTCGCCATGCACGAAGCCAACAACGTGTGGAACCGCCCGTATGTGAAGTGCGCCCGCGTGGTCGGCGATGTGCTCGGCAAATACCACCCCCACGGCGACGCGGCGACTTACGAGGCGCTGGTGCGCATGGCGCAGGACTTTTCAATGCGCTACACGCTGATCGACGGCCAGGGCAATTTCGGATCGGTCGATGGCGACTCGGCCGCGGCCTACCGCTACACGGAATGCCGGCTGGAGAAGATCGCCTCAGAGCTGCTGGCCGATATCGACATGGAAACCGTCGATTTCGTGCCCAACTACGATGGCAAGGAACAGGAACCGGTCACACTACCCACACGCATCCCGAACCTGTTGATCAACGGTTCCTCCGGCATTGCGGTCGGTATGGCAACCAATATCCCGCCGCACAACCTGTCGGAAGTGGTCAACGCCTGCCACGCGCTGCTCAAGAACCAGGACATTACCGTGGACGAGTTGATCGAAATCGTGCCGGCGCCGGACTTCCCGACGCGCGGCATCATCTACGGGACGGTAGGGGTCAAGGAAGGCTACCGCACCGGCCGCGGCAAGATCGTGATGCGCGCGCGTACCCATTTCGAAGAAGCGGAAAAGGGCGGCCGGGTATCGATCGTGATCGACGAGCTGCCGTACCAGGTCAACAAGGCGACCCTGATGATGAAAATCGGCGAACTGGTGCGCGAGAAGCGCATCGAAGGCATCGCCGACATCCGCGACGAATCCGACAAAAGCGGCATGCGCGCGGTCATCGAATTGAAGCGCGGCGAAGTGCCGGAGATCATCCTCAACAATCTGTGGAAGGAAACGCAGATGCAGGAGAGCTTCGGCATGAACATGGTCGCGCTCGTCGACGGCCAGCCGCGGCTCCTCAATCTCAAGCAGTTTCTCGACGCCTTCCTGCGGCATCGTCGCGAAGTGGTCACGCGGCGCACGGTGTTCGAATTGCGCAAGGCGCGCGAACGCGGCCATATCCTGGAAGGGCTCGCCGTCGCATTGTCCAACGTCGACGATGTGATCGCGCTGATCAAGGCGGCGCCGACACCCGCCGATGCCAAAGTGGAACTGATGGCGCGCTTCTGGCGCTCGAAGCTGGTCGAGGAATTGCTGGCGCGGGGCGAAGGCCAGGCGTCGCGCCCCGAGGGACTGGCTGCCGAATTCGGCCTGCAGAAAAAGGGATACCGGCTGTCGGACGCGCAAGCACAGCAGATCCTGGAACTGAGGCTGCAGCGGCTGACCGCCCTCGAGCAGGACAAGATCGTATCGGAATACCGGGAGACGATGAGCAAGATCGTCGACCTGATCGACATTCTGGCGAAGCCCGCGCGCGTGACCCGGATCATTTCGCACGAGCTCAACGAGATCAAGAAACAGTACGGCGACGAGCGCCGCAGCGAGATCGTGACGCAGACCCAGGATCTCGGCATGGAGGACCTCATCGCCTCCGAAGACGTGGTGGTGACGCTTTCCCACGGCGGCTACATGAAGTCGCAGCCGGTCGCCGACTACCGCGCCCAGAAGCGCGGCGGGCGCGGCCGGCAGGCCACCACGACCAAGGATGACGACTTCGTCGACAACCTGTTCATCGCCAACACCCACGACTTCATCCTGTGCTTCTCGAACCGCGGGCGCGTCTACTGGATCAAGGTCTACGCTGTGCCGCAGGGCAGCCGGAGCTCGCGCGGCAAGCCGGTCGTGAACCTGGTGCCGCTGATGGAGCACGAAAAGATCACCGCCATCCTGCCGGTCAAGGAATTCGATGACCAGCATTTCGTGTTCATGTGCACCGCCAACGGCACCGTCAAGAAAACCGCGCTGTCCGCGTTTTCGCGCCCGATGTCCAAGGGCATTATCGCCGTCAACCTCGACGATGGCGATTACCTGATCGGGGTGGCGATCACCGACGGCAAGCAGGACATCATGTTGTTCTCCGACGGCGGCAAGGCCGTGCGGTTCGCGGAAAGCGAAGTGCGCGCGATGGGCCGCAACGCGGCCGGCGTGCGCGGCATGAGGCTCGCCAAGGGCCGGCATGTGATCGCACTGCTGACCGCGCACGACGAAACGCTGACGGTGCTGACGGCGACGGAGAACGGTTACGGCAAGCGCACGCCGATTTCCGATTACACCCGCCACGGTCGCGGCACTCAGGGGATGATCGCGATCCAGTGCAGCGAGCGCAACGGTCCGCTGGTCGCGGCGCGGCTGGTCAGCAAGGACGACGAAATCATGCTCATCACCACCGGCGGCGTGCTGATCCGCACGCGCATATCGGAGGTGCGCGAGCAGGGACGCTCGACGCAGGGCGTGCGGCTCATCAATCTCGACGCAGGCGAGAAGCTGGCCGGGCTCGAGCGGATCGTCGAAGCGGATGATGAGGAGGGTGAAGAGTGAGGGGTGGGGGGTGAGGCGGAATACCAAATTTGCCTTTTCGGTGTTGCGCCTCACGCCTCACGCCTAACGCGTCACGCATTTCTAGGGGCACCTTTCAGTAACGCAACGATTGGGTAACGAGGACATTTTATGTCGCGAGTGTTTAATTTCAGCGCCGGTCCCGCGGTGTTGCCGGAACCGGTGCTCAAACAGGCCGCTGCGGAGATGCTCGACTGGCACGGCAGCGGAATGTCGGTGATGGAAATGAGCCATCGCGGCAAGCAGTTCATCGCGATTCACGCCCAGGCCGAAGCCGACCTGCGCGAATTGCTGGCGATTCCGGCCCGCTACAAGGTGTTGTTCCTGCAGGGCGGCGCGGCGGGGCAATTTTCGATCGTGCCGATGAACCTGCTGCGCGGCAAAGCCGGCGCCGACTACGTCAACACCGGCCAATGGTCGAAAAAGGCGATCGGCGAAGCGAAGAAATACTGCAAGGTCAACATTGCGGCAAGCTCCGAAGACGCGAATTTCAGCTACGCGCCCAAGCAGGACCGGTGGAAGCTTGATCCCGATGCCGCATACGTGCATTACACTTCGAACGAGACCATAGGCGGCGTCGAGTTCCAGTGGATCCCCGACACCGGCGCCGTGCCGCTGGTCGCCGACATGTCCTCGCACATCCTCTCGCGGCCGCTCGATGTCGGCCGCTACGGGCTGATTTACGCGGGTGCGCAGAAGAACATCGGACCGGCGGGGCTCACCATCGTCATCGTGCGCGAAGACCTGATCGGGCAGTCCGCGCCCGGCACGCCTTCGGTATTCGACTACAAGATCCAGGCCGAAAACGACTCGATGTACAACACTCCGCCGACGTATGCGGTGTATATTGCCGGACTGGTGTTCCAGTGGCTGAAGAATCTGGGCGGCCTGATAAAAATGGAGGAGATCAACCTCGCCAAGGCGAAGCTCGTCTATGACTACCTCGACCAGACCGAGTTCTACCATTCGCCGGTGGCGAAAGAGGACCGCTCGCGCATGAACATTCCCTTCACTTTGCGCAATTCTGCGCTTGACGACGAGTTCCTCACGCAGGCCCGGCAGCACGGCCTCATCGAGATCAAGGGCCACCGTTCAGTCGGCGGCATGCGCGCCTCGCTTTACAACGCGATGCCAGTGGAAGGCGTCCGGGCGCTGGTCGAATATATGCGCGAGTTCGAACGCAAGCATGACTGAACCCTTTCGCATCCTGACGCTGAACCAGATCTCCAGCGTCGGACTCAAACGTTTTCCGGCTGAGCGCTATAGCGTCGGCAGCCAGGTCGACAACCCCGACGCGATCCTGGTGCGCTCGCAAGACATGCACGAGATGGAGATTGCGGCGCGGGTGATGGCGATCGGCCGGGCGGGAGCGGGGACCAACAACATCCCGGTGGGGAAGTTGAGCCGGCGCGGGATGCCGGTGTTCAATGCGCCCGGCGCCAACGCCAATGCGGTCAAGGAACTGGTGATCGCGGGGCTCATGCTCGCGGCGCGCAACATCGTGCCGGCCATCAAGTTCGTCGATGGTCTCCAGGGCGACGACAAGGCGCTCGACAAGCTGGTCGAAGACGGCAAGAAACAGTTTTCCGGCAGCGAGTTGCCGAGGCACACGCTGGGCGTGATCGGGCTCGGCAAGGTGGGGAGCCTGGTGGCCGATGCCGCGATCCGGCTCGGCATGAACGTGCTGGGCTACGATCCGGAGATCACGGTCGATGCCGCCTGGAGCCTGCCATCCCGGGTCAGGAAGGCGCACAGCATCGAAGAAGTGCTCAGGAACTGCGAATACGTGACGCTGCACGTGCCGCTGCTCGATGTCACCCGTCACATGATCAACGCCGAACGCATCAAGCTGATGAAGCACGGCGCAATCCTGCTCAACTTCTCTCGCGACGGCATCGTCGACAACGACGCCATGCTCGAGGGGCTGCATACCAAACGGCTCCGCTGCTACGTTTGCGACTTCCCGGCGCGCAAACTGCTGCGCCACCCGCAGGTGATCGCATTGCCGCATCTTGGCGCCTCCACGCGCGAGGCGGAGGACAACTGCGCGGTGATGGTGGTCGACCAGGTGCGCGAATTTCTCGAGAACGGTAACATTCTCAATGCCGTTAACTTTCCCGAGGTGGTGATGGCACGCGAATCGCTGTTCCGCGTCGGTATCGCCAACGCCAACGTGCCGAACATGGTGGGGCAGATCTCGACGGCGATGGCGCAAGCGGGGCTCAACATCCACAACATGCTCAACAAGTCGAAAGGCGACATGGCGTACACGCTGGTCGACGTCGACAGCGCGGTGCCGGCCGACGTGACCGCCCGGATCGCGCAGATCGCGGGCGTGCTCTCGGTGCGTTACCTGCCGCTGGAAAGTCAATGACGGTGAGCGGCGAGCGGTGAGCGGAAAGTGACAAGTCTTGCGCGGGCTGGCGGGTTTGCCGCTTACCGTGTTACGACCTTGGTCCGATGTCATGAGCGATAAGCTGACGACGATACGCAGCCAGATCGACGCGCTCGACAAGCGGCTGGTGAGGCTGCTCTCGGCGCGGGCGCGCCTTGCCCAGCGCATCGGCCGACTCAAGCAGGGGTTCGTATACCGCCCCGAGCGCGAGGCACAGATCCTGCGCCGCGTCGCACAGGCCAATCGCGGGCCGCTTTCCGACAGCGCCCTGCAGCGCCTGTTCACCGAGATCATGTCGGCGTGCCGCGCTCTGGAAGACCACATGACGGTCGCCTATCTCGGCCCTGAAGGCACGTTCAGCCAGGAGGCGGCGCTCAAACATTTCGGCGGACTTGCCGCGACCGTGCCATGCGCTTCGATCGACGACGTGTTCCGCCAGGTGGAGACCGGCGCCGCGGGCTACGGCATCGTGCCGGTCGAAAATTCAACGGAAGGGGCGATCGGCCGCACGCTCGACCTGCTGCTCACCACGCCGGCAAAAGTCTGCGGGGAGGTCATGCTGGTAGTGCGGCAGTGCCTGATGAGCAGGGCGCGCAACCGGAGCGACATCCGCAAGGTTTATTCGCACACCCAAAGCCTGGCCCAGTGCCAGCAATGGCTGGCGCGCCACTTGCCGAACGCCGAGCGCATCGCGGTGATCAGCAATGCGGAAGCGGCGCGGCGCGCAGCCAGGGAGCGGCGTGCGGCGGCGATCGGGAGCAAGACCGCGGCGGCGCTCTACGATCTCGATCTGCTCGCGCGCAATATCGAGGACGAAGCGAAGAACACGACGCGCTTTCTGGTAATCGCCGAGCACGACGCAGCGCCCTCCGGCAACGACAAGACGTCGCTAATCCTGTCGACGCGCAACGTGCCGGGCGCGATGCACGAGTTGCTGACGCCGCTCGCGGTCAACCAGGTGAGCATGACCCGGCTCGAGTCGCGGCCGGCGCGCACCGGGCTGTGGGAATACGTGTTCTATGTCGATGTCGAAGGCCATCAGCGGGAGGTCCATGTCGCGAAAGCGCTTTCGGAACTCGAGCGGAAAGCGTTGTTTGTCAAGAACCTGGGTTCGTATCCGGCGGCAGTGACGGGAAACCGTCAGCGGTGAGCGGAAGTCTTGATTCGTTGTTCGCCGCTCACCGTTAACCGTTTACTGCTTACCCCACACATGAACATCTCCGACCTCGCTCCCCCGTATATCCGCGGCATCGCGCCATATCAGCCGGGCAAGCCGATATCGGAGCTCGCGCGCGAGATGGGCCTTGACGCGGCGAACATCATCAAGCTCGCGTCGAACGAGAACCCGCTGGGCGTAAGTCCGTTGGCGCAGCGCGCGATCCGCAGCGTCCTGGACGATCTGGCGCGCTACCCGGACGGCAACGGCTTCGAGCTCAAGCAGGCGCTTGCGGCGCGTTACGGCGTAGTGCAAGAGACCATCGTGCTCGGCAACGGGTCCAACGACGTGCTCGAGCTCGCCGCGCGGGCGTTCCTGACGCACGCCGACAGCGCAATCTATTCGCAGCATGCGTTCGCGGTCTATCCGCTCGTGGTACAGGCGATTGGCGCCACCGGCATCGAGGTGCCGGCCACGGATTTCGGCCACGATCTCGACGCCATGATGCGCGCGGTGCGGCCGAATACGCGTCTCGTGTTCATCGCCAACCCCAACAATCCGACGGGGACCTTCGTGCGGGCGCCGCGGCTCGAGGCGTTCGTTTCGGCGCTGCCGCGGCAGGTGCTGATAGTGCTCGACGAGGCGTACAACGAGTATCTGTCCCCTGAACTGAGAGCCGACAGCGTGGCCTGGCTCAAGCGCTTTCCCAACCTTGTGATTACCCGCACTTTTTCCAAGGTTTACGGCTTGGCGGGCCTGCGCGTGGGCTATGCGTTTGCCGATCCCGGCGTGGCCGACCTGATGAACCGCGTACGGCAGCCGTTCAACGTCAACAGTATTTCGCTCGCCGCTGCCGCGGCAGCGCTGGGCGACACCGATTTTGTGCGCAAGAGCTACGAGTTGAATCAGACGGGTATGAAGCAGATTACCGAGGGCCTGACGCGGCTGCGCATCGAATTCATCCGATCCTATGGCAATTTTGTGAGCTTCAAGGTGAAGGATGCTGGCGGGGTGTACCGCGGATTGCTCAAGCGCGGGGTCATCGTGAGGCCGATCGCGAGCTATGGCATGCCGGACCATCTGCGCGTGACGATCGGCCTCGAATCCGAGAATGCGCGCTTTCTCGAAAGCCTCAAGCAGGCGCTTGCGTAAGATCAAAGGCAAAAGACAGGATTAACGGGATTTAAGAAGCAGGATTTACAAGATCTTTGCGCTCTTGATTTATCCTGTTAATCCCTGAAAATCCTGTAAATCCTGTCAATTTAAAAATGCACGCCAAGCTCAAAATCGGCAAACTGGTGGTGATCGGCGTGGGCCTCATCGGCGGCTCGTTCGCGCTGGCGTTGAAGAACGCGAAAGCGGTGCGGCACGTGGTCGGCGTCGGGCGCGGCCGCAAGAATCTTGCCACGGCGCTGAGAATGCGCGTCATCGACGAGGCGACCACCGAGGCGGCGCGCGCGGTGCAGGACGCGGATCTCGTGTTGCTCGGCACGCCCGTCGGCCAGATGGCGGAGGTGATGGCCAAGATCGCGCCGCATCTGCCGTCGCATGCGGTGATCACCGACGGCGGCAGCACCAAGGAGGATGTCATCGCCCATGCGCGGCGCTTTCTGGGCGAGCACTACGCGCGCTTCATCCCCGCGCACCCCGTCGCCGGCATGGAAAAAAGCGGTGCGGCGGCGGCGCGGGCCGATCTCTACCGCGACAAAACGGTGATCCTCACGCCGCAGGCGGAAAGCACCGCGCGCGCGCTGCGTCTGGTGCGCGCGGCGTGGCGGCGATGCGGCGCGCGAGTGATGCAACTCGATGCGCACGAGCACGACGGGATTTTCGCCGTGGTAAGCCATTTGCCGCACGTGATCGCGTTTGCACTGGTCAACACGCTGGCGCGGCGCGCCGCCGCGCGCCGGCTATTCGGATTTTCCGGCGGTGGGCTGCGCGACACGGTGCGCATTGCGGGGAGTTCGCCGGAAATGTGGCGCGATATCTGTCTCGCCAACCGCGAGGCGCTGCTGGCCGCGCTGGACGGCTTCGAGGCGGAACTCGAGCGTGTGCGTGCCGCGATCGAAAGCGGCGATGGCGCGGCGCTCGGCGAAATGTTCGAGCGCGCGCGCGCCGCGCGCAGCAAGTGGCTGTTGGGAACACGGCGGTAGAATCGACTGCGTCCACGATTGACGGGTGAATGCCGTGGACTATCTCGACCTCTCTCCCATGCAACGGGTCCGCGGCACGGTGAAGCTGCCCGGATCGAAGAGCATCTCCAACCGCATCCTGCTGCTCGCCGCCCTGGCGGAGGGTGAAACGACCATCCGTGAACTGCTCGAAGCTGATGACACCGAATACATGCTCGGGGCACTTCGCAAGCTGGGCATAACATGCCGGGCTGACGGCGAGCGCTCGGTTCGCGTGGGCGGTGGGGGCGGTGCGTTTCCCGTGAAGAAGGCGGAACTCTTCCTCGGTAACGCCGGCACTGCATTCCGGCCGCTCACCGCGGTGCTGGCGCTCCTCGGCGGGAATTACCGCCTGTCCGGCGTGCCGCGCATGCATGAGCGGCCGATCGGCGACCTTGTGGACGCGCTCAAGAGCCTGGGCGCGGACATCGAATATCTGGGCCAGCCTGGCTATCCACCGCTCGCCATCCGGCCGGCGACCATCCGTGCCGGCGGCACGCTCAGCGTGCGCGGCAACGTGTCGAGTCAGTTTGTCACGGCGTTGTTGATTGCCGTGCCCCTCACGCGCGCCAAGACTCTGATCGTGGTCGAAGGCGATCTGGTTTCGAAACCCTACGTGGAGATTACCCTCAATACCATGCGCCGCTTCGGCGTCGATGTGGCACGAGACAACGGGTCGGCGTTCACGATCCCGGAGGCATCCCGCTATGTGAGTCCGGGCGAGATCTACGTCGAGGGCGATGCCTCGTCAGCCTCGTATTTTCTGGCCGCCGGGGCCATCAGCGGGTTGAAGGGGGGCGGGCCCGTTCGAGTCGAGGGCGTGGGGCGCGCGAGCATCCAGGGCGACGTGCGCTTTACCGAGATTCTCGAGCGCATGGGAGCGAAAATCACCATGGGTGACGGCTGGATTGAGGCGGGCGCGGGAGAAGAGGCTGCGAAGCGCGGCACGCTCAAGGCAATCGCCGCCGACTTCAATCACATTCCCGATGCCGCGATGACGGCGGCAGTGACCGCGCTGTTTGCCGACGGCCCAAGCACGCTGCGCAACATCGGCAGTTGGCGGGTGAAAGAGACCGATCGCATTGCCGCCATGGCCACTGAACTCCGTAAGCTGGGCGCTACTGTTGAGGAAGGATCGGACTATCTACGTATTACCCCGCCTCACGCCTTACGCTTCACGCCTCACGCTTCAATCGACACTTACGACGACCACCGCATGGCGATGTGTTTTTCGCTGGCAGCGCTGGCGGGCGTCACGGTGCGCATCAACGATCCGGGTTGCGTCGCCAAGACCTTTCCGGAATATTTTGACGTGTTTGCCGGTATCGCGGGGCGCTGAGCGTGGCGCGAAATCCGCCGCCGGTAATCGCCATTGATGGCCCATCGGCTTCCGGCAAGGGCACGGTGGCCCAGCTTGTCGCGCGGGAGCTCGGTTTTCATCGCCTTGACAGCGGGGCGCTCTACCGACTGGTTGCGCTGGCGGCGCTGGAAGCGGGTCTAAATCTAGACGATGGATTAAGAGTATCTATTATTGCATTGAATATAAATAGTAACTTTAATGGTGACATCGTTCGGATCGGCCCCCGGGATGTCACGGACGCGATTCGCGCGGAATCGATCAGCGACGCCGCGTCCCAGGTGGCGGCGTTGCGTGGGGTGCGCGACGCCCTGATTACTCGCCAACGCGCTTTCCGCCGCCCTCCCGGCTTGGTGGCGGATGGGCGCGATATGGGCTCGGTGGTGTTTCCAGACGCAACGCTCAAGATCTTCCTGACCGCAAGCCCAGAGGAACGCGCCAGTCGACGGCATAAACAGTTGATGGAAAAAGGAATCGATGCTAACATTACAACCCTTTTGCAGGATATTCTGGACCGCGACATGCGCGACACGACGCGCGCCGTGGCCCCATTGCAGAAGAGCGTGGATGCCGTCGAAGTCGATACCACGGGCATGACGATAGCGGCGGTGGTCGCGCAAGTGCTGGCGCAGTGCAGGCACGCGTTACGGGCGCCATGAGCCGGCTCGGCTCATGGTTTTTTTAACTTTCCCCGTCGCCAGGACGGGTTTCCTAACACACTGAATCTGAATGATGAAAACATCTTCCCCGGCATCAGGGTCCGCCGAAAATTTCGCCGCGTTATTCGAGGAAAGCCTCTCCCGCAAGGAGATGCGCATCGGTGAGGTGATTACCGCCGAAGTGATACGCGTCGACGACAACTTCGTGGTGGTCAATGCCGGACTCAAGTCCGAAAGTTATATTGCAGTAGACGAATTCCGCAATGACCGAGGCGAGGTCGAAGCCAAAGCCGGGGAGTTCATCAGCGTCGCCATCGAATCGCTCGAGGACGGCCATGGGGAAACCCGCCTGTCGCGCGACAAGGCCAAGCGGCTGGCCGCGTGGCACGAACTTGAAGAGGCGCTCGAAAAGGGCACCGTGGTGACCGGCACGATCAATGGCAAGGTCAAGGGCGGGCTCACGGTCATGGTCAACGGCATCCGCGCATTTCTTCCGGGATCGCTGGTGGACATCCGGCCGGTCAAGGACACGACGCCGTACGAAAACAAGCAGACCGAGTTCAAGG
>Ga0153915_10003434_pt1 | contig 14553 bp, 11 predicted proteins | sample Opewatmetagenome_2_FD_107003 | JGI IMG/M metagenome (GOLD analysis project Ga0153915, IMG submission 107003) | Freshwater wetland microbial communities from Ohio, USA - Open water 3 Core 3 Depth 3 metaG | ecosystem: Environmental > Aquatic > Freshwater > Wetlands | place: USA: Ohio, Lake Erie...
CTCAAGAAATAGGAGCCCAGGATCGTGAAACTGCTGATTAAGAACGGGCGGGTGGTCGACCCGGACTCCGGGACGGACGAAACCCTCGATATTCTTATCGAGGAAGGAACGATCGCGGACCTCAAAGCTCGAATCGAAGTCGAAGACGCCAAAGTCATCGACGCCTCCAGACTCGTCGTCGCTCCCGGTTTTATCGATATGCATGTCCATCTCAGGGAACCGGGACAGGAAAACAAGGAGACCATTGAAACCGGCTCGCGGGCCGCGGCCAAGGGGGGCTTCACGTCTATCTGTGCGATGCCCAACACCTCGCCACCGAATGACCACAGGCAGATTACGGAGGACATCCTCGCCGAGGCTGCCAAGCGGGCCGTGGTCCATGTTTTCCCGATCGGCGCCATCACCAAAGGGCTTCAGGGAATTGAGCTGACGGACATGGCTGAGCAGGTCGCGGCTGGAGCCGTGGCTTTTTCTGATGATGGTATGTGCATCCAGACCAGCCTGGTCATGCGGCGGGCCTTGGAAAAAGCCAAATCGCTGAACGCCCTGATCATCGATCACTGTGAGGACCGTAGCTTGAGCCAAGGCGGCGTCATGCATGAGGGGTTGAATTCCTCTCGGTTCGGGCTTCGGGGCATTCCCGCTTCCGCCGAAGAGATCATGGTCGCCAGGGACATCATCCTGGCCGACATGGCCGAGACGCGCCTCCACATCGCCCACCTGAGTACAAAAGGCTCCGTCCACCTCGTCCGTGAGGCCAAAAGGAGGAAGGTCAAGATCACCGCGGAAGCGACACCGCACCATCTCATCCTGACGGACACCTCATTGGAACATCATGATCCCAACTGCAAGGTCAACCCTCCCTTGCGGGGAACGGAGGACGTCAGAGCCCTCCTCGAGGCGGTCAAAGACGGCACCATAGACGTGATCGCGACCGACCACGCCCCTCATACGATGGAAGAAAAAAATGTCGCATTGGACGATGCGCCGTTCGGGATGATCGGGCTGGAGACGGCGGTTTCGCTCATGCTCGACAGGCTGGTCAACAAAAAGGTCATTGCCCTGGCCCAGTTCATCGAGATGATCTCCGCCAGGCCCGCCCGGCTTCTCGGGCTGGCGGGCAAGGGGAAAATCCGTGTCGGTGCCGACGCCGACCTGACGATCCTGAACCTGCACAAGGAGGTTGTCGTGGACGTCCACACGTTCCAATCGAAGAGCCGCAATTGCCCGTTCGACGGCTGGAAGCTGAAGGGCGCTCCGGCCATGACGATCGTGGCCGGCCAGGTTGTCTATCCGGCCAAGCCATGATCGGGCATGATTAAAGGACCACCATGAAAACAAATCTTTCACAATTCGAAAGAAGAATCCGCTACCATTTCCGTCGCAAGGACCTCTTGTCCCAAGCCCTCACCCACAGCTCGCATGCTTACGAAAATCCGGATAAGGTCAGGGACAACGAGCTTTTGGAGTTTTTGGGGGATTCCGTGATTGGCCTGATTACGGCCGACTTTTTCTTCACCTCCTACCCGGAGAGGACCGAGGGGGATCTGTCCAAGCTCAAATCCTCCGCGGCCAGCACGATCGCCCTATCCGAGTTCGCCAGACAGATCAGGCTGGATAAGTTCATCCGGCTGGGGAAAGGGGAAGAAGCGAGCGGCGGGAGGAAAAAGAACACCATTCTGACCGGCGCCTTCGAGGCCGTTCTCGGCGCTTTGTACCTCGACGGCGGCTATGAGGTCGCCCGCAACTTCTTCTTACCCCTGCTCGAAGCTTCATTCAAAAAAATAAAGAGCGAGAGATTCCAGATCAACAACTACAAATCCGCCCTCCAGGAATACCTTCAGAAGGAAGACCTGCCGGCTCCCCATTATCGGACTCTGACCGCGGTCGGGCCGGATCACAAGAAGATCTTTGTCGTCGAGGTCTATGCCAACCGGACGCCTCTGGGCAAAGCCAAAGGCCACTCCAGGAAGAGCGCCGAGCAGAAAGCGGCCGAACGAGCCCTCAAAAGCTTCCTGGGAAAACGCATCAAATCGTTGACCCCGGAGACGTTCATCATCAAAAAATAGCCGGCCATGGTCAAATGCTCCAAGTGCAAGAGCCGGAAAGCCAAACGGCATTGTCCGGCTCTGAGAAGTGATCTATGCTCCTTGTGCTGCGGAATCGTCCGCGACAAAGAAATCCACTGTCCGCCGAGCTGCCCGTTTCTTACCCGGCACAAGCCATACCAAGAAAAACGGATCGTTGAAAAGACGACGCCCCCTCCCTTCAAGTCCGGGCTGCCTCAGGATGATCTCTTACGAGACGAACGAATGGCCTGGCTCGCCCTCCATATCGAAGCCCCGTTCGTGGAATACGGACACAAGGTGCCTTCTTTCACGGACGCCGATGTGATCGTCGCCCTTGAGTACGCCAAAGACAAACTCAAGAAAGCACGGTCCCTGATCCTTATTCCTGGAGAAACGCATCAGCCCAAGAACGAAATCGGAGAGGCGGTTTATACCAACATGGAAAGCTGCCGTTACGAGCAGGCCGTGATTCTGGCCGGAGGCCAAGAAGGCTACGAAACCGAAGAGAAGCTCCGGTGTCTGGACCGGGTGGTCTTAGCGGTAAAAGCCTGGGCCCGGAATAATTATCAGGGCCGCGGCTACATCGAACACCTCTTCGAGCGGTTCGCCAAGATCGAGGAGCAGTCGCGCGGCACAAAAATCATACCCCCCCGCTGAAAATTCGGCGGCCCGCACCGAATGGCTTTGACGTCCTTAATTGTGGCAAAGCGACGGGATTCGCCCCGATCTTCTTATTTGCTCAACAGCACTTCGACGAACTTGAGGGACGGGAAATTGCCGCAGACGATTTTCAGGATGACCATGATCGGAACGGCCAGAATCATGCCCGGAATACCCCACAGCCAGCCCCAGAAGAAAAGGGCGAACAGGATGGCCAACGGGCTGAGCCCGAGCCGCTGGCCCATCAATTTCGGTTCAACCACTGTGAGCACGGCGTCCACGATGAAAAGGACCGCCAGAACCCAAAAGGCCGGCCAAAACTTCTCGAACTGAAGAAAGGCGAATACAAAAGGAAAGATCTTGGCGATCAGGGGACCGATATTGGGGATATAGTTCAAAAGAAATGTCAGAAAACCGAAGATGACGGCGAACTTGACGCCGAAGACGACCAAGACGAGCGTCGCCAAGACCCCGGAGACAATACAGATGAGGGTCTTCAAGGCCAGATATCCTTGAACCTGGCGGTCGATATTGTCGAGGATCCGATTTAATTGGCCCGCCCGGTGGGGATGAAAGGAATTTTTGATCTTCAGGTTGAGCTGGCCCCTTCCGGCCAGCATGAACACCAAAAAAATCAGAATTAAGAACAGGTTGGAAATAAAGGACAGGATCGTTCCCAGCGAGGCCAAGAAAAAAGAGCCCAGCTTGTTGATATCCAAGCTTTCGACCCAGGCTAGGGGCTCCCATTTGGCCTTGGGGATCTTGAGGCTCTCTTGAAGGGATTCGAGCATTCCGCCGAGCTTCTGGCCATACTTGGGGAACTCGGCGGCGAACGTCTCTCCGCTGGAATAAAAAAGGATCCCCATGAGATAGATGATAAGAAACGTCAACAGCAGAATAGCGGCGACGGCGATCAGCTTGGGGACTTTCAGCCTCGTCAGGAAGTCCAGAACGGGCGACAGGACGAAATAAAAGAAGATGGCCAGGAAAAAAGGAAAGAGCACCGGTTTTGCCAGACGAAGGAAGACGCCCACCAGGAAAATTGCGACGATCCCGCTGGAAAGCGTCAGGATTTTGTTATTTTCCATCAGGATTATTTTAATCCAATCGGTCCCCTAAGTAAAACCCGACGTTTGATACAATATTTTCATCGAAACGCCCATCCGCTCCGACCCTGGTTCAGCAACCCGCGGCCCGTGGGGCTCTCCGCAGCGCACTCCCATCATCGATCCTGGATTTGTCATCCGGTTTCAGGGGGGATCGGCTCTACTCTCTCCTGGTGAGACGTCCCCTGAAAAAATCACCCCGTCCATCACCATGGGAGGCGATTGACCGCTTCCTGAATCCGTCTAAAATGGGGATGGACGAAGCCCTGAAATCTGAACTTTGGGGCAAAACCCATGACGAAAATGGATCAGAAGAATCTCATGTTTTTGGAATCCCTCCTGGACAGCCTGAACGACGGCATCATCGCCTTGGACCGGAAGAACAATATTATCGAATGGAACGGGGGCGCCGAGGCGATCTTCGGCTACAGCCGGGAGGAAGCCCTGGGGAAAAACTTGGACCATTTGATAGGCGGAGATCTAAAGAGGGAGGCGGCACGCGTCACGAGAACCGTGATGACCAACCGGAAAACGGTCGTCCACGCCGAGACCGTCCGAGAGGCCAAGGGCGGAATCCCCGTCCAGGTCAGCATCTCCGCCTCCCCTATCCTTTCCCGCGGGCAATTGCGCGGGGCGGTCGCGATTTACAAGGATATCACCGAATGGAAACAGCGCGAGCAGGAAATCCGGTTCGTCAGCCGCCTCCTCCGTGCCATCGGAGAGGTCAACCAGCTCATCCTTCATGCTTCGGACACCGACCTCCTCCTCCAATCCGCCTGTGAGGTTTTGAAGAAGAACGGATACTACAGCCAGGTGCAGGCGGTCACCCTGGACGCGGATGGCCAGCCCGATAAATTTTTCGGGGTCGGCGAGCGATGGAAAGGCCTCGTGCCGCCCTGCGCCGTCAAGGTCTTGAAAAACCGGCGCTCCCTCTTCATGCCGAACGTCTCGAAAGTCTCGTGGTGCAAGTCCTGCCGGCCCAAGCATTCGGGTTGGAGCGCCTGCTTCCTCCTGAAAAACAAGAACGACGTCTACGGAGTTTTTCAAGTCGGACGAGACGCCCAATCCTTCAATCAGGCTCAAGAAATCAAGCTCCTGGAGGAGATCGTGGGCGACCTGGGATACGCCTTAAAAAGCATCCGGCAAGAAAGAGAACGGCAAAAAATCGAGAAGGATCTGCGGTCCCTCAAAGATTTCAACGAGAACATCGTCACCAGCCTGGCCGAAGGGATCATTCTGGAAGACGAGCAGGGCTTGATCACGTTCATCAACCCGACAATGGAAAAGCTCATCGGATATCCGGCCAAGGAGCTCATCGGGTATCACTGGAAAAAGATCGTCCCTCAAGGGGAACTCGAAAAGATCAGGGCCAAGACCCGGTCCCGGACGACGACGACCCTGGAAACCTATGAATCCAGGCTTCTGACCAAGGGCGGCACCGATATCCCGGTGCTGGTCAGCGCCCAGTCGATATTCGACAAGGGCCGTCTGCGCGGCGTGCTTTCCGCCATAACGGATATTACCGCCCTGAAGCGGATCGAACTGGAACTCAAGGCCTCTCAAGCCGAAGCCCAGGCTGCCAACCGGGCCAAAAGTGAATTCTTGGCCAACATGAGCCACGAAATCCGGACACCGATGAACGGAATCATCGGGATGATCGAACTCGTTTTAGACTCGAGGCTCACCGACGAGCAAAAAGATTTCTTGAGATCGGCCCGGGCCTCGGCCGATTGCCTGCTGGCGATCCTCAACGACATCCTGGACTTCTCGAAAATCGAAGCCCGCATGATTGAATTCGAGCCCATCGATTTCAACCTTCACAGCTCGATCACGGATATCGTGGCCAGCCTTGCCCTTGAAGCCCATAAAAAAGGACTGGAACTGGCCTGCCATATTCCTCCCGCCCTCCCCGACGGCGTCGTAGGCGACTTGGGCAGGCTGCGACAGGTCCTCATCAACCTGGTCGGCAATGCCGTCAAATTCACGGAAAAGGGCGAGGTGATCGTCGATGTCCAACTTCTCGCTCAATCCAAGCGGGAAATCGTGCTGCAGTTCTCCGTGAAAGACACCGGCATCGGAATTCCCAAGGACAAACACAAAATCATTTTTCACGCCTTTGTCCAGGCCGACGGGTCCATGACCCGCAAATATGGCGGCACCGGGCTCGGCCTGGCCATATCCTCACAATTGGTGGAAATGATGGGCGGAAAAATCTGGTTGGAGAGCGAGCTGGGCAGGGGCAGCACCTTCCATTTCACGGTCCGCCTCGGCCTCCAGACGGGAAGCCGGAAGAAGCACCGTCGGGTCCAGCCGAAGGTCCTTCATGACTTCCGCGTCCTCATCGTCGACGACAACACGACCAACCGTTCCATCTTGCGCGAGATGCTCCTCAGCTGGTCCATGAAACCCTTCGAAGCCGGGAGCGGGGAGGAAGCCCTGAAAAAAATGCGCCAGGACAAAAAAAGAGGGGAATTTTTCAAGCTGATTTTGGTCGACTCCAGCATGGCCGGCATGGATGGATTTCGCTTGATCGAACACATCCAAAGGGACCCGGACTTTAAAGCGGCGACGATCTTGATGCTCACCTCATCCGACCGACGCGGGGATTACGCCCGCTCCAAAAAATTGGGGGTCTCCGCTTATCTGACCAAGCCCATCAAGCAGCCGGACCTCTTCGACGCCATCATGATGGCCCTGCGCAATTCTTCGAGCGAGTCGGACGAGCGCCGCTTGATTACGAGTCAAACTATTCATGAGGCTCGGCCGAGGCTGCGCATTCTGCTCGCAGAAGACAACCTGATCAACCAAAAAGTGGCCGTTCATCTCCTCGAAAAACGCGGCCATACGGTCACCGCCTACAACGACGGCAAAAAGGTCCTGGCCGCCATGAAGAACGATCATTATGATTTGGTCCTCATGGATATCCAAATGCACCGGATGAACGGATATGAAGTGACGGCCGCCGTCCGAAAACACGAAGAGAAAACTCGAAAGCATACACCCATCGTAGCCATGACCGCCCACGCTATGAAGGGCGATCGGGAGCGTTGCCTGAACGCCGGCATGGACGACTACCTGGCCAAACCGTTGCGGCCTGAGGAGCTCTTCGAAACCATTGAGCGGGTCATCGAAGAGCTTCATCCTTCATCCCTTTTCAAGTTGAGTTCCTGAAGGAAAAAGCACGATGAAACCTCAGTCGGAAGCCAGACGAAATGAGGCCGGGGAGGCCATGCAGATTCTCATCGCGGATGATGATCCGGTGACCGGCAGGATGCTAGAAAAAAATCTCAACAAATGGGGGTACAAAACACTCTTGGCCAACAACGGGCATGAAGCCTGGCAAGCCCTCCAGAAACCCGGGTTGCGCCTAGCCTTGTTGGACTGGATGATGCCTAAAATCACGGGTCTAGAGCTGTGTCAAAGAATCCGGAAAATCTCTAAGCCAAACTATACCTACATCATCCTTCTCACCGCCAAAGACGAGCGCCAGGACATCATCAAGGGACTTGAAGCGGGGGCGGACGATTACATGACCAAACCCGTGAATTTTCTGGAACTGCATGCCCGCCTCCAGACCGGTCGTAGAATCATCGGGCTGGAAGATCACCTCCTGAAGACTCAGAAAAGGCTCTATGTGCTCTCGACACGGGACAACTTGACGTCTCTCTGGAACCGGGCGACGATCCTCCGATTTCTCGACGAAGAACTCGAGCAGGGCGTTCGACAAAAAACTCCAATCGGCGCCATCATGCTCGATGTCGATCTTTTTAAAAAGATCAACGATACCCATGGCCATCTCGCGGGAGACGGAGTTCTCCGCGGGATCGCCACCTGCTTGACCGAGAACATCCGGCTCTACGATAAAATCGGACGCTACGGCGGTGACGAAATCCTGATTATTCTTCCGAATTGCAGCCTTAAAAATGTGGCCAAAATCGCCGAAAGACTGCGCTCCGCCTGCGCCAAGAATAAAATCAGCATTTTCGGAAAACGGCTGTCAGCGACTCTTTCGCTCGGCTGCGTCTCTTCCGAAACAATGGACCGGCCGTCGGTCGACCGGATGATCTTCGCCTGCGACCGGGCCCTTTATCAAGCCAAGCAAGAGGGGCGCAATTGTGTCGCGCTCTCGGATCCTTTGGCAGATTATAGAAAAGGAACGACCCATGGAAAAAAAGCCAGATGAAGCGATCCTTCCCATCAATCGCGCCGAAGTTTTAGACAGGATCGGGGGAGATCCGGGCTTTCTCACAGAACTCCTGGAGATCTATTCCCAGGAGTACGTCGTGCGAGTCAAAGAACTCCGCGTGGCTGTGGAGAAACAGAAGTTCCAGACAATGCTCGAGCTGGGGCACGCCCTGAAAGGCTCATCCGCCAACCTCAGCCTGCCCGGGCTTCGACAAGCGGCCGCGGACATCGAAATGGCCGGACGGGAGAAGGATATCCAAAAAGCGAAAGATTCTTTCTCCCAGCTCGAAAAAGAATTCGAAAGGCTGAAACAGCACCTCGCCCAGTTCCCCGACTAGGCGTCTTTTTTTGCCTTCAAAGCCGTCGCCATCGCCTCGAGGTATTTCTGGCCGACCTCGACAGAACCATCCTTGATCTTGGAGACGCCGCATAGAAATTTTCCGACCTGAGCCAAAAAGACATGCTTGAGATACGGGTCCACGGCGTGAAAGCCGAGGCCCTGCCTCTCGGCCGGCGGACCGGTCTTGGCGAAATGATCGAGGTACTGCTTCAGCATGGCCCCGGCGTCCGCTTCGGATTTCCCTTCGATGAAAAAGCAATCGAACTCAAGATCGTTCACCTTGTAATTGGCCGTGAAGCCGTTGCCCAGGAACCTGAACCCCAAAAAATTGCGCAGGACAAATTTTTCTCCGTTGGCGATTAGGCCGTCTTTGGGGAAGACGGTCAAGAGGGCCGGCAGACTCCCCGGCTCCTTGACTTTCGCGGTCATATCCTTTGCATAGAGTGTCAGGAACCCTTCGGATCGGGTCCCGGCGTCGAAACAGAGGAGCTTAACGTAGTAGCGGCCGACGAGAAAGTTTAGCGTCGCCTCATCCAGATAACCCTTGTTCTCGATAAGAAGGAAGCGGCTTTCCGGATAGCGTTCGGCGCTGTAGATGCCGAACGCATTGCGCCCGTTCCCCATGTCATAGATTTCCACCGTCATCGAAGCCTTCGAGCCCTTTTCCTGAAACTGGGCGACGAGAAGCTCTTTGAAATCGTAGCTCAAGTAGACCTCGGCGGCCCCGTCGATATATTCAAAAAGCGTGTCCGGCCGGAACGGCCGGGGCTCCTCCGTGAGCTTCCATTGATTGAGCTGAGGGAGGAGAGAGGCCAATGGAGAATCCGTTGCCGCGGGCTTTTGTCGGAACGCGGCTCCGGAGAATAACATCAGCAAAACGGCGACCAAGGCTAATCCCTGTTTTTTCCCATGAAAATATTTCATGTTTCGACTCCTGTTCATGAAGCCTCTATTTTACTACAACATCTGGGATCAAACCCACCCCTTTGGTATTTGAATCCCCCGCGAAAAATACGCGTCTGGCGAGCGGAACCGAGTAAAAAGTCCTGATCGGATGGTTGAGGCTAAAAAAATCTATTTTAAATAGATAGTAGTGAGGAACATGTCGCGATTAAAATAGAGTCGGGTGGCACCGACTGGGGCGCCCCATCGCCCGGAACTGAAGGAAATTTGGGATTTATTGCCGATTCCAAAAACTCTAGACCTAATCCCTAAATTTTTCAGTGAGGACGATGGGGCTGGTCGGTGACAGGCCCGACCTTTCTATCTCCCCCCTTGATTGTCCAAGGGGGGAAGGGGGGATTAATATCGCTACCTAAAAATCTTTTTCCTTATTTCCTTAAGGGAGCGCACGTTCCGAGCTCCGTATTATTGACTTCATGCCGGAGCCGGAGTAATTTAAAAATGATGGCCGCCGTGAAAGTCGTTCGGGTGAGAGGCAGGGGAGTTCTCCGCGCCGAAGGGGATATCGACCCCGTTATCATCCGGCGGATGCACGAGCGCGGGATCCAGCTGCTGACCGGACAATCCTCGGCCGCTGCAGGGCTCGCCTCTCTTTTCCGCCCATCGGACCGGGTCGGAATCAAGGTCAACACGATCGCGGGACGCCGGCTGTCGACGCCTCCCGAGGTCTCTCTCCCCTTGTCCAAGCTCTTGACTCAGACCGGCCTCCTCGAAAAAAACATCGTCATCTGGGACAGGACGAACGACGAGCTGAAAGAGGCCGGATACAAACTCCAGGCGGGCAGCGGGCTCCGGATTTTCGGCACGGACGCAATGGGCGCCGGCTACACCCAGGAGCCGCTCATCCACCTGAATATCGGGAGCCTTTTATCCACCATTCAAGCAGACTTCGTCACGGCCTCGGTCAGCCTGGCCGTCCTCAAGGATCACGGGCTGGCGGGAATCACGGCCGGCATGAAAAACTATTTTGGAGCGATCCACAACCCCAATAAATACCATGATTCGAACTGTAACCCGTATGTCGCCGAGCTCTTCGACCTGCCGGAGATCAAGGCCAAACACCGTCTGACAATCCTCGACGCCCTGGTCGTTCAATACCATCGGGGACCATCGTATAATGCCCGCTGGGCGGAAAGGTTTGAGAGCTTGATTTTCAGCCTGGACCCCGTCGCCGCCGACTTTATCGGATGGCAGATCATCGAGAGATTGAGGAAAGCCAAGGGCCTCCCCAGCCTCTCCGAAGAGAAACGGGAGCCGCTTTACATCCGGACCGCGTCTCGCCTGGGTTTAGGCCGGGCGGCTGTCAACGATATACAGTTGATCGAAGAGGACGTATAATAATAAGGATGACGGAAAAGCTGCCATGAAGAGGCGCTGTTTCATTCAAGCGACGGCCGGCGCTGGCCTGGCTGTCAAGGCGAATCTCCGAGCCGGCCTGCAGAATCTGTATGCCTTCGGCCAGACGGCCAACCTGTCTCACGTCGAAGCCCGCTACTACAAGAAGCTTCCCGACCGGGAAATCGAATGCCTCCTCTGCCCGAGGAAGTGCAAACTCGGGGATAAAGAGCGGGGATATTGCGGCGTCCGGCAAAACGACGGGGGCATTTACTACACGCTCGTTTACGGCAAAGCCTGCACGATGAACGTGGACCCCATCGAGAAAAAGCCTTTTTTCCACGTCCTGCCGCAGACCCAGGCCCTCTCTATCGCGACGGCCGGCTGCAACGTAAACTGCAAGTTCTGCCAGAACTGGGAGATCTCCCAGGTCAGGCCCGAACAGGTCAAACATTTCGACCTGCCGCCCCAGGCTGTCGCCGAAGCCGCTCTGGAATATCGTTGCCAAACGATCGCCTACACCTACACCGAACCGGTCGTCTATTTCGAATATATGGTCGATACCTCGATCGAAGCGCACAAGAAGGGGATCCGAAACGTCGTCGTTACGGGCGGCCATATCAACCCGGAGCCGCTGGAAGCGCTGATCCAAGTCGTCGACGCCATCAAGGTCGACCTCAAAGCGTTCAACCAGGATTTCTACACGGATTATGTCCGCGGCGAGCTCCAGCCCGTGCTCGACGCCATCCGGTTGATCGCCCGGAACAAGCGCTGGCTCGAGATCGTCTATCTGGTCATTCCCACCTTGAATGATGACCCCGGCCAGGCTCGGAACATGGCCCGCTGGATCCTCAAGGAGGTCGGTCCCGATATTCCGCTTCACTTCACCCAATTCCACCCTCAGTACCTGATTAAGAACTTGCCTCCCACGCCTATCTCCACCCTGGAAAAATTGCGTCAGACGGCCCTTCAAGAAGGACTGCACTATGTCTACCTGGGGAACGTGCCCGGACACGAGGGCGAGAACACGTACTGTCCGGGCTGTAAAAAAATCGTCATCCAGCGGTCCGGCTACGAGATCGAAAAGATCGAGCTCAAGGGAGGCGCGTGCAAATTCTGCCAAACTCGGATTCCGGGAATCTGGTCCTGAGATTCTCGTCCCCCGCCTTCCTCCTGGGATTTCTGGCGACTTCATTTCAGGTTTTCCTGGCCAGAGAATTTTCGGCCCATTTCTACGGGAACGAGATGACCTTCGGGTTCGTCTTGGCCGCCTGGCTGCTCTGGGGCGGCCTGGGAAGCATCCTGGCTTCCAAATCTCATCTGTCCAACCGCCACTTGGCCAGGCTCTACTATACGGTCCTGGGGATTTCTCCCTTCTGTCTCCTGGCCCTCCGGTTTTCACGCTTTCTTCTCGGGACTCTGCCCGGAGAATTGACGGGCATCGCGCCCATGCTAACCTTCGCCTTGATCCTGACCTTTTTCATCAATTTTCCGCTGGGCATGCTCTTTGTCCTGAACGTCGCCGTCGACAAAGGGAACATTGCCCGTGTCTATCTGTGGGAATCGGCGGGAGCCGCGGCCGGCGGTCTGTTTGTTTATCTGCTGCTCGTTCCCTTCCTCTCCAACTGGAAGGCCGTCGCTTTGCTCGGTTCCTTGGCCGCGGTTTTCATCTTTTTTTCGGTCGGCGGGAAGAAAGAAAAGTCTGCTCCGGGACTCGTCGTTTGTCTGTTGCTGGGTTTGTTCCTGTTTGATGAGCCCAGCCAAAGGATTTTTTGGAAGCCTTTCCTACTCGTTCGGAGCAAGGACAGCCTTCACGGCAAGCTCCAGGTCATCCGGACCGGCGAGCAGGTGACTCTCTATAACAACGGGCTTCAGGCATACTCTTACCCGGATCCGGCCGCGGCTGAGGAGGCGGTCCACTTTGCCTGCCTCCAAAACCCGGACGCCGGAAAGGCCCTTCTCATTGGCGGAGGGGCCGGCGGCAGCCTCCAAGAAATTCTCAAATATCCGAGACTGGCGGTCGATTACGTTGAACTCGACCCTGAGATCATCCGGCTCTCCCAAGAATTCTTGCCCCACGACGGACAAGCGGCCCTGACAGATATCCGCGTTCATATCTTTTTTGAAGACGGCCGACGATTTCTGGAACGGTCAGGACAAAAATACGACCTGGTGATCCTCAACCTGCCTGAACCGGCGACGGCCCAAATCAATCGGTTCTACACTCGAGAATTCTTCGGCAAAGTTAAAGACAAACTCAACCCCGGGGGTGTGTTTTCCTTCCGCGTTCCTTCCGCAGAAAACTATGTCAGTCCCGAGCTCCGGGAGTTCCTTCGAACACTGCGTGTCACGGTGAGGGCCGTCTTTGCCGAAGCGGCGGTCGTTCCCGGCGATACGAATATTTTCCTGGCTTCTGATTCTCCTCTCACCCTCGAAGCATCGGAGCTCTGCCGGAGAATCGAATCGCTCCGGCTCCGGACAAGGTTCGTCGCTCCAGAAATTCTTCCGGCAAGGCTGAATCCAATCCGGATCACCAGGCTCGAGGAAAACATTGGATCCGGGCCGGGTCCCATCAACTCGGATCTTTCGCCGATCTGTTATTTTTTCAATTCCGTCCTGTGGAGCACCCAATTCAAAAGCCTGGAATCCGGCGTTCTTCGCTTCCTGGCCGGGACCCGGCTCTTCTGGCTCCTGGATGTTCCGCTTCTCCTTTTTATCCTAGCGCTCGTGTTCTTCAGGATGAAAAACCGAGAAGCCAGTTTCTTTTTGGTCCCTTTGGCCGTCCTCGGGCTGACCACCATCGCCTGCGAAATCATGATCATCGTCTGGTTCCAATCCCTCTATGGCTATGTCTATCAACGGATCGCCCTTCTGCTGACTTCGTTTATGGCCGGTTTAGCTTTGGGCGCCTGGCGGGGATCGAAAAGAAAAACGGCCCGCTATGCTCAGGTCATCCTCATTCAATTCTGCGTCCTCCTGCTCGTTCTGGGCTTTAGAATCCTCTTAACCACGGCCCCGGCAGAGCCGATCTTTTTTGCCGGGCTGCTCCTGCTCGGTTTTTTGGGAGGCGACCTGTTTATCGTCTCCAACAGGCTTTTCATAAAGGACAAAAGCCAAGCCGGGCTCGGCTACGGATGGGACCTTCTGGGGTCGTTTTTTGGCGCCATCTGCCTCTCCTCCATCCTCATTCCCCTGGCCGGGCTACCCGTGCTTTTTCAATATCTCTTCTTGGCCAACTCGTTTTGCCTGTTGTTTCTCGTCCTCAAGCCGAAATCGACCGTCTGACGATAGGGATTTTAAAAAAGCTTATTGGGAAAAAAAGGAGCGATTCCGAGCCGGTTTTCCTGGCTGGAGAAAATCCGAGCGGCGTACGCCCAGCGGGTGCAAATTTCTTGACAGAAATTACAAATTATGCTTAACTGTAACCTTTACTTTTTCTGCTTTGTGCGAGCCTATAAGACGGCGGAACGATCTCGTAGAGAGAAAGGGAAATTTGGATGAGAGTTAATATATCGCAGAAGAAAGTCCGGGACCAATTCGTTGCCAAGATCGAGGAGCTCAGCGGGCAGAGCATCCTCGCCTGCTACCAGTGCGGGAAATGCTCGGCCGGCTGCCCGGCCGTCTCTGAGATGGACATCCTCCCCAACCAGGTCATCCGATTCGTCCAGCTGGGGCTGAAAGACGAGCTCCTCCAAGCCAAATCCTACTGGGTCTGCGCCTCCTGCTTCACCTGCAACGCCCGCTGCCCCAAGGGCATCAAAATCGCCGAGGTCATGGAGGCCTTGCGACAGATTCTCCTGCGCAAGAAAAAAGATTACGTCAAGATCCCCAAGTTGACGGATAAAGAAAAGGAAGACGTTCCGCCCATCGCCCTCATCAGCAGCTTCCGGAAATA
>Ga0153915_10003435_pt1 | contig 14552 bp, 13 predicted proteins | sample Opewatmetagenome_2_FD_107003 | JGI IMG/M metagenome (GOLD analysis project Ga0153915, IMG submission 107003) | Freshwater wetland microbial communities from Ohio, USA - Open water 3 Core 3 Depth 3 metaG | ecosystem: Environmental > Aquatic > Freshwater > Wetlands | place: USA: Ohio, Lake Erie...
ATCGAATCGGCGGTCGCGATCTGGTTGAGGACGATCTGCTCGATCTCAATCTCCGCCCGCTCGACGCAGGTCCGCAGGTTCTGGACCGAGGTGATGGCCGAGGTGACGATGTGGACGTTGACCTCGAGCTTGATCCCGCTCATGCCCAGCGGCGCCTTGATCCCATCCTGCTCGTCCACCACGAACTCCTGGGGAATGACGTGGATGACGTCCCGGTCGGGCGGGATGGAGACGGCCTTGGACTGGTCGATGACGCGGCGGATATCTTCGCGCGTGATCTCCCGGTTCTTCCCCGATACGGCAATGACCCCGCGGCTGTTGAAGCTCTTGATATGAGCGCCGGAGATGCCGACGAAGGCGGAGTCGATCTCGACCCCGGCCATGAGCTCGGCCTCTTCCTGGGCCTTCTTGATGGCCGACGTGGTCGCCTCCAGGTTGACGACCACCCCCTTCCGCAGCCCCTTAGACTCGGTCGTCCCGATGCCGATGACTTCGATCTTGCGGTCCTCGGTGATCTCTCCGATTATGGCCGCCACTTTCTTGGTGCCGATATCCAGTCCGACGATGTAGCTGTTCTTGGGCATCAGTTCACCTCCTCACTGGAGTTGGGAATTGCGGCCATCTCCACGACCGGGAGCGGCTTGAAGATGATCCGGTCGTCGAAGCGCAGGTCGATGTATTCAAGGGCTCCGTTCTGGGCTTCCATGGACTCCTTGTAGCTCTTGATAAAGGCCAGCCTCTTGGCAAAGAGCTCGCCGCCCAGGACCAGACGGGTCGCCTGACCGGCCAGATAGACCGACACGCTTCCCGGCTCGCTCAGGTCCAGCGCGTCGAGTTCAAGCAGCTGGCCCGGCGCCAGGTCATCCAGGCATTGCCAGGCCAGGGCCAACTTGTCCCGGTAGTCGTCCCGGAACGAGGCGCCGTCCAGGAGCAGCGGCAGGTTGGCGTCTTCCCGCGCGCCCAGCTGCTCGAGCCAGACCCCTTCCCGGTCGATCATCAGATAGCTATCGCCGCTCTTCAGGATCGCCGCCGGCTCCCTTTCGGTGATTTCAACCTTCAAGGTGGAGGGAAAGACCTTACGTACCCGGGCCTCCTTGACCCAGCGGTGGGCTTCGATCCGGTCCCGAAGCTCCCCGACATCGAGAAGGAGAAGGTTGCCGAGCCGGGAGGCGTCGAGGAGCGCCCGGATATCACGGCCGACGAAATCCCGTTGGCAGGCGATCTCCGTCTTCTTCACGGCGAAATCGTCGCAGCCGATGAGATAAAGATATCCTTCCGCAAAGAGGAGGAAGAAGCCGGCGATGGCCAGGAAAAAGAGGACGATATGCTTGGTCCGGATGTTGAGCTTTCTCTGGATCTTCTTGACCGGGACTTTTTCCAGGCCGCGCTTGAATTCAAGGGCTTCCCCGAAGGCGGGAAGAAGGCGTCGTCTGACCGGGGGGTTCAGTTCGATCATGGCTTCCTTTTCTCCTCCAGCTCAGCGATGATCTCCGGCACGATCCGGGTGATGTTCCCGGCTCCCTGGGCCAGGATGATGTCCCCCGGTCTGGCCAGACGTCCGATGAGAGCGGGGATCTTCTTGGGGTTCGGCTCAAAATGGACGTTCTTGTGCCCATACTGCCTGACCGCCTCGTAGAGCGCCCGGCCGTTCACTCCAGGGATGGGCGTTTCCCCGGCCGGATAGATCTCGGTGACGATCAGGACGTCCGCCTGATTGAAGGCGGTGGCGAAGCTCCCCATGAGCAGCGAGAGCCGGGTGTAGCGGTGCGGCTGAAAAACCACGACCAGGCGGCGCTGCCATCCCCGCTTGGCGGCATCCAGGGTGGCTTTGATCTCCGTCGGATGATGGCCGTAGTCTTCGACGACCATAATGCCGTCGACCACCTTCTTCATCTCGAAGCGGCGGCCGATGCCCGTGTATCCCTCCAGCGCCTTGAGGATGACCTGGGGGGGCATGTCCAGGTCGAGTCCGGCCGCGACCGCGGCCATGGCGTTGGAGATATTGTGCTTTCCGGGAACCTGGAGCTTCAGGCCGCCGAGCTTCTTTCCCTTGTAGAAGAGCACGGAGCTGCTCCGGAACCCCGAAAAGGCCTGGTCGCGGGCGAAGATATCCGCCTGGCTCGAGAAGCCGTAGGTGATGAGCCGGCGCTCGAGGTGGGGGATGAGGCTCTGCAGGTTGGGGTCGTCCAGGCAGAGGATAATGGGACAGTAAAAGGGGACCTTGTTGGCGAAATTGACGAAGGTCTTCTTGATCTCTTCCACGGTCTGGTACTGGTCGAGGTGCTCGTCATCGATGTTGGTGAGAACGGCGATGAAAGGCGAAAGATAGAGGAAGGACCGGTCGCTCTCGTCGGCTTCGGCGACCATGAAATCGCCGGCGCCCAGCTTGGCGTTGGCGCCAACCGTATTTAGGCGGCCGCCGACGATGATGGTGGGGTCGAAACCGCCGAATTCAAGGACCAGCGCGATCATCGATGTCGTCGTTGTCTTCCCGTGCGACCCGGCCACCGCGATCCCGTATTTCATCCGCATCAGCTCGGCCAGCATCTCGGCCCGGGGGATCACTGGGATCTTCAGCAGCCGGGCCTCCTGGACCTCGACGTTGTCCTCTTTGACGGCCGAAGAGATGACGGCCACATCCGCGCCGTGGACGCGGTCGGCGCGATGTCCCTTCCAGACTTTGGCGCCGAGCTCGGCCAGGCGGGCGGTCACCTCGCTCGACTGGAGGTCCGTTCCCGAAACCTTATACCCGAGGTTGAGAAGGACCTCGGCGATGCCGCTCATACCCGTACCGCCGATGCCGATCATGTGGATGTGCTTGAGCCTGCGGTAGACTTGCTTGACCAATAATCCCTCCTAGACCTTTCCTTCGAGCATCTCGAAGCAGAGCGCGGCGATCCGGCCCGCGGGATCTTCCGTTCTTAGGGAAGCCAGATTGCTTTCCATGGTGCTCAGGCGCTCGGGATTTTTCTGATAGAACAGGATCCGCTCGGCGAGAAACGGCGGCGTGAGGTCCTTCTCCGGGATCACTTCCGCGCCGCTGATTCGCTCCAGCTCTCCGGCGTTCTTGGCCTGATGATCTTCTGAGGCCTGGGCGAACGGAACGATCAAGGCGGCCTTCCGGGCCACGATAAGCTCGGCGATGGTCGTGGCGCCGGCCCGGCAGACGACCAGGTCGGATTTCTCGAAATGGCTGGCCATATCAAAAAAGAAAGGCGCGACCTCGGCCTCAGGAAAACCGTTTTGAACATAGCTCTCCTTGACTTTCTCGAAGTCCGCCGGCCCGGTCTGGTGGGCCAGGCGGAGGCTATCCCTACGGAGCCTGAGAAAAGGGAGCGCCGCAGTCGTGGCTTCGTTGAGGACCCGCGATCCCTGGCTGCCCCCGAAGACGAGTACGGAAAGGACGGAGTCGCGCGGCTTGGGGCGGATGCGGGTGAATTCCTCTCTCACGGGATTTCCCAGAAAGACCGCTTTTCCCTTGAAGTAGGGCAGGGAGCTTCGGAAGGCGACCACTGCCTTCCTGGCCCGGCGGATAAGGAGCCGGTTGGTGAACCCCGGCGTCGCATTCTGTTCCAGGATCAAGGTCGGGATGCGCAAGAACGAGGCGGATAGGACGACCGGCCCTGCGCTGTAGCCTCCGACTCCGATGACCAGGCCGGGTCTGAGGCGGACCAATAGAAAGAGGGACTTGACCAGAGCCAAAGGCACGAGGACCATCGCCTTCAGGCTTTTCAAGCCCCGTCCCTTGATCCCCTCTATTCTCATCGGGATGAAGTGGGCGTGGTGCCGTTCCATAAGGTCCTTTTCCAGAGGCCGGTGGCTGCCGATGTAAGTCAGCCGGAGGTCCGGGTCCATCTCCTGGAGTTTGCGGCCGACGGCCAGAGCGGGGTAGAGGTGCCCGCCCGTCCCGCCTCCGCTGATGACGATCCCCCGCCGTTTCATCGCGCCTTCCGTTCCGCCCCTTTGCGCTGAGAGATGTTCAGGATGATCCCCGCGGCCGCAAGTGTGCAGACAAGCGATGATCTCCCGAAGCTGATCAGGGGAAGGGGAACCCCTTTGGCCGGACCCATCCCCAGGACGACGGTGATATTCAAGAGCGCCTGGACGCAGATGACAAGGGTCAGACCGACGGCCACGAGTTGCGCAGCCGGCGTCGGCGCTCGCGAGCCGATGACCAGCCCGCGCCAGAGAAACGCCAGGAAAAGGCCCAGGATAGTCAACGTCCCCAGGAGCCCGAATTCCTCCCCCAGGATGGCATAGATGAAGTCGGTATGAGCGTAAGGCAGGAAATAGAGCTTCTGTTTGCTCTCTCCGAGGCTCACCCCCAGGAGGCCGCCCGAGCCGACGGCGAGCTTCGATTGATACGGCTGGAAGCCCTTGCCCCGGATGTCCTTGTCTGGCGACATGAAGCTCGTGATCCTGTCCATGCGGTAGCTGGCTGAAAAAAGGTAGACGGCGAAGAGGGCGGAGGCCGCGACGCACAGGGCGGCAAGCAAACGGAGCTTTACCCCTCCGAGGTAAAGCATCAAGCCGCAGATGGCGAAGATCAGCATGGCCGTCCCGTAATCCGGCTCCTTCAGGATCAGCAGAGTAAACAGGCCGATGACCCCGATCGGAAGCGCCAGGATCCGCCATTCATGAAGCCTGTGCTTCTTCTGCTCAACGAAGTAACCCAGGTAAATGACCAGGCTGATCTTGGCCAGCTCCGAGGGCTGGAACCTGATGCCGAAAAGGCTGACCCAGCGGTTGACCCGGGCGACCGAGGGCATGACGAAGCAGGCCGCGAGAAGGAACGCCGAGATGACGAGAAGTCCGTAAACGATATGCGGATTCTGGTAAAAGGGCTTGCGCACGGAAAGAAGATAGATGATCAGGATGATCCCCGCCGCGGCCCCTATGACCTGCTGGATGAAGAAGTGGAGGGACTGCTGGTACTTTTCGGTCGCCAGGACGGCCGAGGAGCTGAAGACCATGATGAACCCGACGGCCAGCAGGAAGACGGTGATGACCAGAAGGCCCTTATCGAAACCGCCGGGCTTGAAGAACTCCATCGCCTAGCTCCTCTCCTTGCGCGCCTCGACGGCCAGCCGATCGGCTTCGCGCTTGAAGGCCCGTCCCCTGGCCTCGAAGTTCTTGAACATGTCAAAGCTCGTGCACGCCGGAGCCAGAAGCACGATATCACCGCGGGAGGCGGAAGAGGCCGCCGCGCCCACGGCTTCGCGCAGGGAAGCCGCCTCGACCATCGGGACCAGACCCTGTAGTGCTGCGGCGATCTTTTTCGCGGCTTCTCCAAGAAGGACAACCCTCTTGACCCTCCGTCTGATCTCGGGCCGGAGGAGTTTGAAGTCGGCCCCCTTATCCCGGCCTCCGAGGATGAGAATGATCCTCCGCTCGAAACTCTGGAGAGCTTTGATAGTGGCGTCCACCGTCGTCGCCTTGGAGTCGTTGATGAATTCGACGCCGCGCCAGGTCAGGACCTTTTCCAGGCGATGCTCAAGCCCGGAGAAACTCCGGATCGAGGCCCGCATCGAGCGGGGAGTTGCGCCCAGCACCCAGCCGACGAGCGCCGCCGCCATGACGTTCTCCTCATTGTGCCGGCCGAGGAGCGGAATCTCACCGACTTTCATAAGGGGATCCTCGCGGGTGTCCTCCCGGAGGAGGATCCGGCCGTCCCGCATAAAACAGCCCCGCCGGACGGGCCTCCGCCGGCTGAAGAGATAGGTTTTCGGGCGGATGACCTTGGCCAGCCCGCCAACCAGGCGATCGTCGGCGTTGAGGATGGCGATGTCTTCGGCGCCCTGGGCCAGCACCAGCTTTTTTTTGGCGGCGACATAGGCGTCAAATGAGGCATGCCAATCCAGGTGGTTCAGGGAAAGGTTGAGAAAGACGGAGACGTCGGCCTTGAAATGCCGGACGTGCTCGAGCTGGAAGCTGGAGATCTCGGTCACGTAAACGTGGTCGGCCCGGCTTCTCTCGGCGAAAGAAATAAGAGGAGTGCCGATGTTGCCGGCCAGGAACGACTTGAAACCGGCTTCCTTGAGGATCTTGTGGGCCAGCGAGGCGGTCGTCGACTTGCCGTTCGTCCCGGTGACGCCCACTATCCTTCCCTTCAGGAAATGGCTCGCCAGCTCGATCTCCGAGAGCACCGGGACGCCGGCCTTCTTCGCCGCCGCGAGCGCGGGCAGAGCGGCCGCTCCCGGGCTTGGGATAATGAGGTCGGCGCTGAGCAGGGTGAGAGGCCGGTGCGCACCGGTCTCGAAGGCGACGCCCTTTTCTTTCCATCTCCGGATTTCTGACCCGAGGTCGCGCTCTTCCCGGATCTCGCTGACCGTCACCCGGGCGTTCCGGTCCACGAGGAAGCGGGCCAGGGCCCGGCCCGTCTTCCCGAAACCGACGATCACGACCTCTTTACCCGCGATATCCATTTCTATCTCAGCTTCAGCGTCGTCAGGCTGAACAGGGCAAAGATAATGCCCAGGAGCCAGAACCTGACGACAACCTGCTCCTCGGGCCAGCCGATGAGCTCGAAATGATGATGGAGGGGAGCCATCTTGAAGATGCGCTTGCCTCCCGTCGCCTTGAAGTAGCCGACTTGGAGAACGACGGAGAGCGCCTCCAGGATGAAGACGCCCGCCACTGTGAAGAGCAGGAACTCCTGCTTGATCAGGATGGCGACGATCCCGAGGGTCGCCCCCAAAGACAGCGCGCCCACGTCCCCCATGAAGATCTGGGCCGGATGGCAATTGAACCAGAGGAAGGCGATGCAGGCCCCGGAGAGAGCTCCGACGAAGACGGTCAGCTCGGCGGCCTGGGCGACATAGGCGATATTCAGATAGGCGGAGTAGTTGATGTGTCCGGCGATGTAGGTCAAGGCCGTCAGAGCCGCGCAGCTGATGGAGGTCAACCCGATGGCCAGCCCGTCGAGGCCGTCGGCCAGGTTGACGGCGTTTGAAGACCCGACGAGAATGAGCACGATCCAGGGAAGATACAGCCAACCGAGGTAGGGGACCCATTGTTTGAAGAACGGAAAGCTCAGCCTGAGGCTGAAGCCGTCCGTCACGCCGATGTAGACAAGAGCCAGACCGATGAGGCCGGCCAGAAGAAACTGGAGAAGAAGCTTCGTCCGGCCCCTGAGCCCCAGCGACCGGTGCTTGGAGACTTTCCGGATATCGTCCCAGAAGCCGATGGCCCCGAAGCAGAGCATCGTGACGATCCCCATCCAGACGAAGAAGTTGCCCAGGTTGCCCCAGAGGAGGGTCGGGATGAGGGCCGAGCCGATGATCAGGAGGCCGCCCATCGAAGGGGTGCCCTTCTTGGCCAGGTGAGACTGGGGGCCTTCCGGCCGGATCTCCTGGCCGATCTGATGCTTTCTCATGAGGCGGATGAACCAAGGGCCGAGGATGAAGCTGATCAGGAGAGCCGTGATCCCGGCCAGGGCCGTGCGGACGGTGATATAGCGGAAGAGGTTGAGAAAGGAGACATGATCGCGAAGAGGAACAAGCAGCCAGTAGAGCACTTCAGTTCTCCTTGAAGTCAACGCTCAGCTTTTCAACCACGCGTTCGGTCCTCATGCCGCGCGACCCCTTGACCAGGACCAGGTCCCCGTCCTCGAGGAGGCTCGAGATCCGGGCCGCCGCCTCATCCGATGTGGAGAAAATATGGATCCGTTCCTTTGGCAAACCGGCCGCCATCGCTCCTTCGGCGATGCCCCGCGCCAGCGGCCCCACGGCGAGCAGAAGGTCCCAGCCGTTCCGGGCGACCTCGCGGCCCGCTTCCCTGTGGAATTCTTCCGCCGCCGGGCCGAGTTCGAGCATGTCGCCCAAAACGGCGATCCTCCTCTTCGCAGGAAAAGAGGCCAGACCTCTGAGAGCGGCCTCCAGCGCCTTGGGACTCGAGTTGTAGGAATCGTCGATGAGCCGAATCCCGCGGCGCAGCCCGATGAGCCGACCCCTCCCGGTGACGGGAGCAAGCCGAGGGATTTGTTCGACCATCGCCTCGAAGGGAACGGACATGGCCAGTCCCACCCCCACGGCGGCCAGCAGGTTGGAGAGATATTCCTCGTAAAAAAAGGGGAAGAGAACCCGCCTGGACTTCCCTTCCAGCTGGAGTTCGAAACTCATGCCGATGGTCCCGGATATCTGGACCCGGGCTGCCCGGATATCGCAGCCGGGCGAAAAGCCGAAGGTGAGCCGCCGCCCCTTCCACGCCCGTCCGATCTCCTGGACGAGCGGGTCATCGCCGTTCAGGACCGCTGTCCCGTCCTCCCGGGCGCCCTCGAGGATCTCTTTTTTGGCCGAGGCCACGGCCTCGAGGCTGTGGAAGAACTCGAGGTGGACCGGGTTGATGTTGGTGATGACCGCGACGTCGGGCGGCGCGATCCGCGTGAGGGCGCGGATCTCTCCCGGTCCGCTCGTTCCCATCTCCAGCACCGCCGCCTGGTGCCGCGGCTTGAGCCTCAGCAAGGAGAGCGCCAGACCCAGCTGGTTGTTGAAATTCCCCTCGGACTTGAGGACTTTCAGGCAGGGGGAGAGAAGGGCCGCGGCAAATTCCTTCGTCGTTGTCTTGCCGATGCTTCCGGTGATGCCGATGACTCGGGGGCCGCACTCGGCCAGCACCGACGCCGCGAGCGCCTGGAGCGCCGCGACCGTGTCAGGGACGAGGAGCAGGGCCAAGGAGGGGTTGACCGCTGCGATCTTCTGGGAGATGACCGCACCGCGAGCCCCCTTGGCAAAGGCGTCGGGGACGAAATCGTGGCCGTTGCGTTTGGCCACGATCGCGAAGAACATCTCTCCCGGCCGGCTTAGCCGGGAATCGATGTTGAAAGCGCCGAAACGGGCCGAGGGATCGCCCTGAACGATCCTCCCGCCCGTCCGGGCCGCGATCTCATCCAAGCGGAGCTCGGCCATCAGCCCTTGCCCTCCAAACTCTGGAGCACCGAGCGGGCCACCTCGGCGTCGCTGAAATGGATGGTCACGTCCTTGAAAACCTGGTAGTCCTCGTGGCCTTTTCCGGCGATGAGGACGGCGTCGCCCTTCCGGGCCGCGGCCAGGGCCTGCGAGATCGCCTCCCTCCGGTCGGGGACGATCCGGTAGTTCTTGGCGCCCCTGAGGGTGAAGCCCTTTTCTATTTCAGCAATGATGGCCAGGGGGTCTTCGGAACGGGGATTATCCGAAGTGATGAAGCTCAGGTCGGCGAGCGTCGCCGCGACCTCACCCATCCGCGGCCTCTTGCTCTTGTCGCGGTCGCCGCCCGCTCCGAATACGAGGATGATGCGGCCGGGCTTGAGGTCACGGATCGTTTCGAGGAGGCTTCGCAGCGCCTGGTCGGTATGGGCATAGTCAACGAACACCTGAAAGCCCAGCGGGCTCTCGATCTTCTGCAGCCGGCCGGGGACGTTCTTGAGGGCGGAGATGCCCTCCTTGATCGTCGGCCCCGGAATGCCCAAGGCCAACCCCGCGGCCACGGCCGCCAGGATATTGTAGAGGTTGTGCCGGCCCATCAGAGCCGAGCAGATCTTGATCTGGCCTCCCGGATAGTCGACCTCGCCCTTTATCCCCGTCTCCGTGAACCGGTACTGCTCCGCCCGGACGATGGCCGCCGGCTCCAGGCCGAAAGACACAGTGGTCAGGGGGAGCTCGGAGATCAGACGCTTGCCCCAGGGATCGTCCAGGTTGACCACGGCGGTGCGCTTCTTGGCATTGAGATAAAAGAGTCTCTTCTTGGCCTCGAAGTATTCCTCGATGGAGACATGATAATCGAGGTGCTCAGGGCTCAAGTTGGTGAAGACGGCGATATCGAAATGGACCCCCCAGACGCGTTTGAGGTCAAGGGCGTGGGAGGAGACCTCGATCACGCAATGGCTGATGCCCTGGGCGAGCATGTCGCTCATCATCCGCTGCAGGTCGGGCGCCTCGGGCGTTGTCCGCGGCGCCGGCTGGGACATGTTCGGCCAGCGGTAGTTGATCGTGCCGATGACGCCGGTCGGGTGTCCGGCCTTCTGGAAGATGGATTCAAGCAGGTAGGTCAGGGTTGTTTTTCCCTTGGTCCCCGTGATGCCGATGACTTTCAGCCTTTTCGAGGGATGCCCGTAGAAGTTGGCAGAGGCCAGGGCCAGCGCTTCTCGGACATCGCTCGCCTGTACCCATGGTCCCGTCCAGGTCTGAGGCCGCGGCCTGCCCGAGAGGACGGCGGCGGCGCCTCCGCTTACCGCCTCGGCGACAAACTCGAAGCCATCCCTTTTTTCTCCTCGAATGGCGGCGAACAGGAAGCCCGGTTTGACCTGCTTGGAGGAATAAGCCAGGCCGAGGACCTCCACGCCGCCGTTCCCGTTGAGCTGGATCCCGGGAACATCCTGGAAGAGATCCTTGAGCGTCATGGCCGGTCCTCGTTGCGAAAGTGGGCGGTCACGACGCCTTTATCGGGACTGAACTGCGGGGCCTGCCGGAGATAGAGCAGGACGCGGCGGGCGATTTCCCTGAAGACCGGCGCCGCGACCTGGCCGCCGTACTGGAGGCTGAACTTCGGCTCGTCCAGCACCACGACCATGGAAATGACCGGCCGGTCCGCGGGAACGAACCCGACGAACGAGGCCACATGCCGGCTTGCCAGGTAAATGCCGAGGTCGCGGTCCAGCTTGCGCGCGGTGCCCGTCTTCCCGGCCGCGGAGAACCCCTCTATGCGGGCCGACTGGCCGGTGCCCTCCTCGACCACTCCCTCGAACACCCGGGTGGTGAGCTCGACCGCTGTTTTTTCCGAGATGACCCGGGTTCCGGACGGCGGGACATCGGGGCTGAAATCCTTGGCGTTGAGCGTTGGCCTGGTCATGCGGAAGGGGATAAGCACGCCTCGGTTGGCGATGATGTTCATGGCCTGAAGGATCTGGGCGGCGGTCACGGAAATCTCATAGCCGATGGAGTGGGCGGCGATCGACGTCCGGCTCCAGCTCGGCAGGGGATGGAAGATCCCGCTTTCCTCGCCCGGGAGGTCAAGACCGGTCTTGCGGCCAAAGCGGAAATCCTGGATCGTGCGGAAGAGCCTTTCTTGGCCGATCCGCTGTCCCACTTTAATGGTCCCGACGTTCGAGGATTGAATGATCACCTCAGAGAAGGTAAGGACGCCCATCTTCTTGTGGTCGCTGATCGTCCACCCGGCGACCCGGATCTTGCCCTCGCTGCAGTCGAAAAGCTCGTTGAAGCCGACCACGCCGGCCTCCCGGGCCGCGGCGGCCGTGACGATCTTGAACATCGAGCCGGGCTCGAAGTTCTCCTGGATTCCCTTGTTGCGGGCGAGGTCGATCGGCGACGGCGGAAAGTCGTTCGGGTCGTAGCTTGGAGAGGTGGCCATGGCCAGGATCTCGCCGCTGGCGGGGTGGGAGATGATGACCGTGCCCCAGTTTGCTTCGTGCTCCCGGACGGCCTTCTCGAGCTCCCGCTCGGCGATGTATTGGATAGTTTCATCCAGCGTGAGGATAAGATTCTGCCCGGGCTGCGGCGCCTTCAGGATTTCCCAGCCATAGCGTCTTTTATTCGCGTCCCTCATGATGAGGCTCAGGCCCTTGACCCCCTCAAGACGGGAGTTGTACTGGAGTTCGACGCCGCTCTGGCCGTCCCCGTCCATGCCCACGCCACCGAGAACATGGGCGGCCAGCGTGCCCAGGGGATAGAACCGCCTGTTCTCCTGCTGGACATAGATGCTCTTCAAATTGAGGGCGGCGACGCGCTCGGCCTCCTCCCAGCCGGCTTTTCTCTTGATATAGATGTACTTCTCTCCGCCCCGGATCCGCGACTCGATCTTCTGCCGGTCTTTTTCGGACAGGTCGAGGATCCTTCTCAGCCGCTCGACCCGGGCGATCAACTCATCCGGGCGGTCGCCCTCGTTAGGGATCAGGCAGACGGTCGGCGCAGGCAGGCTCCGGGCCAGGATCTGCCCGTGGCGGTCGTAGATCGCGCCCCGCTCGGGGATGATCGATCGCTTGAGCTCGCTCTGGCTGATGACCGCCTGGCGGAGCCGGCGGTGCTCGATAACCTGGAGCTGGATGAGCCTCAACGTGATAATGAAGAACCAGAGGAAGAAGAAGAAGCTCAGGATGATCGTCCGCTTCCGGATCCGGCCCTGGTAGGAAAGTCCGAGTTCATTCATGATTCTTGGCCGGCGGGATACCCTCGTAGATGATCTGCTCCGGTTTGGGCTCGAGGAGACCGAGTTCCTCCCGGGCGATGCGGTCGACCCTGACCGGAGCGAGCAGGACGGCCTTGTCCGTTTCCAGCTTCTTGATATCCTCCTCGAGCGCGGCCTTTTTTTCCTCCAGCCGGCTCGTCTGGAAGCCGATCTGGATCACGGCCGCCTGATGCCAGACATAAAAAGTCAATGTGGCGACAGCCAGCACGATGCAGCCCGCCGCCGCGGCGATCTCCTTCTTGGGCAGCTTTTTCCGGACCATCAGATCTTCTCCGCCGCCCTCAACTTGGCCGGTTTTGACCGCGAGTTGACGGCCACCTCGGCGTCGCTCGGCGTGACCGGCTTCCGGGTGAGGAGTCGCAGCACCGCCGGTTTGCCCGCGGCCCCGGCCAGCCGGGCGAACGTGTGCTTGACGATCCGGTCCTCCAGGGAGTGGAAGGAGATGGCGACGAATCGGGCGCCCGAGGGGATGAGCCCGGCCATCGTCTCCAGGAACTCGCCGAGGCCCTGAAGCTCCTGGTTGACCTCGATGCGCAGGGCCTGGAAGACCTTGGCCGCCGGGTGGACCTTGCCTTTCTGCGGGACCCAGTGGCAGACCTTCTCGACGAGGACCCGCAGGTCGACGGTCGTTTCGAACTTCCTCGCTTTCCGGCGGGCCACGATCTCCCTGGCCAGCCGCTTGGCTTGCCTCAGCTCGCCGTACTCCTGGAAGAGATGGGCGAGCTTCGGCTCGGAGTAGGTGTCGATGATCTTGAAGGCCGTCGTTTTGTTCCGCAGGTCCATCCGCATGTCCAGAGGACCTTCCTGGTTGAAGCTGAAACCCCTCTCGGGAGAGTCGAGCTGGAAAGACGACAGGCCCAGGTCGAGAAGGAGCCCGCGGACGGCCGAAAAGTCGATGTCGAGGTCGGGGATGTAGCGGAAATCCGCCTGGTAGAGGAGGACGCGGTCGGCGTAGGGCTTGAGCGTTTCCTTGACCCTCTCCAGGGCGAGCTCGTCGATATCCACGCCGACCAGGCGGGCGCGGGGATTCCTTTTCAGGATCTCGACGGAGTGACCGGCCAGACCGATGGTGCCGTCGATGTAAATTCCTTCCCGGCCGCTGTCCAAAAGCTCAAGGACCTCGTTGAGAAGGACAGGTACATGTCCTTTTTCAATCATTCCGATTTTCCGCGAGGGATGAGATTGGCGATCGTCTCGAAATCCTCATCCGTCAGCGGTTTGTTTTCGAGTTTTTCGTCCAAGACCTCTCTGTTCCAGACTTCCAGGTGATTGTTCAGGCCGATCACCTCCACCTCTTCCTGAAGCTTGGCCGCACTCCGCAAAACCGAGTTGAGGAGGACGCGGCCTTTAGAGTCGATCTCGTGCTTAGCGCCCCGGCGGTTGACGCGGAGCAGGAAGCGCCGGACATCGGGCCTGAGATGGAGCGCTCCTTCCTTGGCCACGCCCGTCATCTTTTCCCAGACGGACAACGGGTAGATCTGCACGGCCTCGTCGGTCAGAGCGGTGATGAAAACGTCTACGCCGTATTCCCCGAGGATCGCCGCGCGGAACTTTTCGGGGATCTTGATACGCCCGCTGCGGTCGATTTTTGCCGTATAGCTTCCAATTAGCATTCCCGTTTCATCCCAATTCATCCCATTTGCCATGAATAATAGGGGAGAGAGAATGCTTTGTCAAGCGGAAAATGGAAGAAATAATCTATATACTTAGTAAGAGTCTAAGTAATAAGAATGGCGGAAAACCGGGACTCCCGGAGCGTTATTCTGTCTCGCGAGGCGGACGCTCGGAAAGGAGGTCCTTGGCCAGCGGAAAATCGGCCTCGGAGACCATGACCTTGATCTCTCCCATCCCGTCAACAGAAAAGGGGTAAACCGTCGGGGCCATCTGACCCCGGAGAACGCAGAGAATGCCCTGGCTCTCCAGGAAGTTCTTGAGAACCTCGGCCTCGACCGGGCCCATCACCCGGGTCAGCTCGCGGAGCTTCAGGCTTTTATCGACCTTTGTCTTGTCTTCGTCTTCCACGCCTTGGATTCTGACCTGTCGCCATGTCATTTGTCAAGTTCTTGCCGGATGGGAAGGGCAGTTCATCGACAACTACGCGCCGAAAGAAGCCTAGGCCGCGCTCCGGCCACGCTTTTTCCGCAGATAATCCTCGATGATCCTGTCGTGGTCGAAGGCCAGCGGCCGGGGGCGGTCTTCGATCGTGAAAACCGCGATGTTCTTGGCATCGTCCTTGGCCTGAGGCCTTCCCTTGGCGGTGGCCGTGTAGACCGTGGTGATGGTGTGGAAACGCGGGTCGCGGCCGGGGTCGGAATAGGTGTGCAGCTGCTCCAGGTTTTCAAGGTCGAGCGACGTCTCCTCTTTGGCCTCCCGGG
>Ga0153915_10003436_pt1 | contig 14551 bp, 11 predicted proteins | sample Opewatmetagenome_2_FD_107003 | JGI IMG/M metagenome (GOLD analysis project Ga0153915, IMG submission 107003) | Freshwater wetland microbial communities from Ohio, USA - Open water 3 Core 3 Depth 3 metaG | ecosystem: Environmental > Aquatic > Freshwater > Wetlands | place: USA: Ohio, Lake Erie...
AGAGGATGATCGTGATCACGAACGCCGTGTCGATAAGGCTGGCGTAGTCGAGGCCTCTTTTGAAGAGGAGCTTGTCTCCTATATACATGAAGGGAATAACGAAGAGAACGATCAGGCTCTCCAGGAGCCTCATGGCGGCGTCGCGGATTTCCTTTTCAAGCATATTCGCCTCCGATGAAAGCGGAGACGATCTCCGTCAGGTCGAGATCATGGACGTCGCCTTCGAGGCCCTGCCGAAGACCGTCATGAAAGGGGTAGACGTAAAAATCGGAATGGTCCGAGTAATCGATCCGGGAAAGGACATACAACGAATCCGGCCGGCTTCGCGAACTGACTTTTTTCACCTTGGCCTTGAGATCCTCGATCGTCTCGTCGACGGCGATTTCGCCGGCCTTCAAGAGGATGACCCGCTCGATCAGATGTTCGATGTCGTGAAAGTTCACGTTGACCATGACCACCGTCATGCGGCGCGTGGAGAGAAGCTGGACGATCTGCTCGAGGAAGATCCTCCGGAGGTAGGCGTCGATCGAATGGATGATTTCGTCGATCAGCAGGACTTCGGGGTCGAGGGAGAGAACGAGCTCGAGATGGAGGATGGTCCGCTGGCCGATCGAAAGCTCGCGGATCTTCTGGCGGGATCCGATCTTCGTGTGCCGGATGAGCGAATCGTCAAACGTCGACAGGCCGTAGACAGACTTATGAAGACGGATGGCCTCGGCGACAGTCAGGCTCTCGTAGAGACTCAACGCGTCCGAGATGAAGCCGATTTTGCGTCGCGGATCCGCGCCCAGAGCGGCCTCATACCGGATGGTTCCCTTGTCGGGCCTCAGGACGCCGGCCATGAGCCTCAAGAGCGTGCTTTTGCCCACGCCGTTGATGCCGGTCACGAGACAGACCTGGCCGGCGGGAAGGCTGAGGTTGAAATCCTCGAATAGCCTGGTCTTTCCGTAGCTGAAGGACAACTTCGTGATGTCAATCATGGCATCCGTCCTTCCTCTCGCCGCCGGGAATTCCGGCGCTCGTCAGCCTGGCGAGCTCGCGAAGCATTTCTCCGGACGAAAAACCGAGATCCACGGCTTTGGCAACGTAATCCTGCGTCACCTCCCTGAAGAGTTTCTGCCTGGCCGCGCCGGATTTCGCCCGGTCAAGCCTGACGTAATAGCCTGCTCCGGGGCGGGAGTAGATGAAGCCCTCATTTTCGAGTTGGTCATAGACCTTGATGATCGTATTGGGGTTGACCATGAGCTTGAGAGCCATTTCCCTGAGAGTCGTGAGCCGTTCGCCCTCTTTCAAGCCCCCGGATAGAACGGCCAATTTGATGGCCCGCTTGATCTGCTCGTAAGCGGGCACGGCGGACTTGGCGTCGATTTGAATGATCAGATCGCTTCTTATCTTGTCCATTGCTCTACTTATATAGAGCAGTAGGGCGCAAGCTGTCAAGCGATAAAATTGGCGTCTTCATGGATTGTTCCCCGCCGGGAGGCGCGCTTGACTCCCCCCGAGGCCGTTGTTATATTTCCTTATAGCAAAGTTGAACACCATCTATGTCGTGTCCGACGGGACGGGAAGCACGGCCGAACGGGCCCTGAGCGCGGCCCTGGTGCAGTTCCCCAACGCGGAAGTCGAAATCAGCGTCCGGTCGCGGGTGAGGACGAAGAAGCGGGCGCTCGAGGTCGTCCTCGAGGCGGCCGGCGCCGGGGGCTTCATCGTCCACACCATCGTGACGGACGCGGTCCGCGAAGCGCTGATCAACGCCGGCCGCGAGCACAACGTGGAGACCATCGACCTGATGGGCCCTCTGCTCGCCCGGCTGACCGAGACCCTCGCCTCGTCGCCCTCGGAGAAGCCGGGCCTGTTCACCCGGCTCAACAAGTCGTATTTCCGCCGCATCGAATCGATGGAATTCGCCTTCCGGCACGACGACGGCCAGCGCGTCGAGGACCTGCGGCAGGCCGAGATCGTTCTCCTCGGCGTGTCCCGGACGTTCAAGACGCCGCTCAGCATCTACCTGGCCTTCAAAGGCTGGTTCGTGGCCAACATCCCGATCATCCTCCAGCATGAGCCGCCGGCCGTTCTGCCGAGGCTCACGCCGAACAAGGTCTTCTGCCTGGACACGAACGCCCGCCAGCTGGCCGAGCTCCGCCGGGCCCGCCACGATTATCTCTCGGGCGCCGTCGGCGAATACGCCGACCAGGAATACGTCAGGATCGAATTGATGCACGCCAGAAAATATTATAGCCAGCATCCCCGCTGGAGGATCGTCAACGTGACCAACAAGCCGATCGAGGAGATTGCGACGGAAATCCTCGCCCTCCGGGGACAAGCTGGGAAACTCGCGAGCTACGATCTCGTCTAGGGGAAAACGCATGAAACGACACATCCGGCCGGCCTCCCGATTCTCCCTTGTCCTGATTCTTCTTCTCCCATGGCTGTCCTGCGCGAAGGCGCCCCGGGATGTCGCGGCCTTCGACCGGGCCGTCGACGGCCTCGCCGCCCAGGGCTATCCGAAGGAGCTCGAGACGCACTTCTGCTCGCTCGGCACCAATCCCGACCTCGGCTTCCGCTGGGCCGGGACCACGGCCGAGCGCGCCGTCGGGACGCGCGTGGCGGCCGAGATGCGGGCCGCCGGCCTCGTCAATGTCCGGCTCGAGCCCGTTCCCGTCGACGTCTTCGAATTCAGGAAGGCGAGCCTCGCGGTCGGCGGCCGCGTCATGACCGCCTCGACCGTCGGCGGCGTCCCGCCCACTCCCGCCGCGGGCGTCACCGCGCCCGTCGTCTACGCCGGGAGCGGCACGGCGGCCGAGTTTGACGCGGCCGGGGACGTCGCCGGCAAGCTCGTCCTGCTCGATCTGAAGATGAGCTCCTGGTGGCTGTCTCTGCCGGCCTTCGAGGCGGGGCGCCGCGGCGCCGCCGGCGTCATCGGCACCTTCACGCCGGACGATCCGAGATATTTCTCCGTGAACGACCGGGCCCTTGGCAGTTTCGACGGCCAGTACGATCTCGACGCCCCGCCCTGGATCTATATCGCGCAAGCGGACGGCGACCGCCTCAAGGCCGAGCTCAAGGCGGGGCCGGTGACGGCGACCCTGCTTCTGGAGGAGAAGCTCACCCTGACGCGGGACGGCGGCCTGGCCTATAACGTCGTCGGCGAACTGCCCGGCTCACGGCCCGACGGCCGGATGATCCTCATGGCCGCGCACCAGGACGCCCACTTCCGGGCCGGCGCGGACGACACCGGCGCGCTGGTCAACATGCTGACGATCGCCAAGGCCATGCGCGAGGCGGACTTCAAGCCGAAGACGACGATCGTCTTCCTGGCGACGGCCGGCGAGGAGTTCGGCTACACCAACGCCTACTACGAATGGATCGCCGGCGCCTGGTGGGCGGCCACCCGCGCCCATCCGGACTGGGCCGGCCGGGTCAAGGCCATGATCAACCTCGAAACCATGGCCGTCAAGGGCGCCCCGCTCTCCCTGCGCTCCAACCCCGAGCTCAAGCCCTGGCTCGAGAAGCTGGCCTCGATGAGCTCGAAGCTTCTGCCGTACAAGGCGGAATTCCTCACGCCCGTCAATTCCTGGAACGACCAGTGGACCTTCACGGCGGCCGGCGTCCCGAGCGTGAAGTTCGAGACCTTCAGCGACGATTACGACAAGCTCTACCACTCGAATTTTGAGACCTCGGAGCTGGTCGATTGGGATTATCTGGCGAAGATCGCGAAATTCGCCTTCCGGGCCGTCCTGCGGCTGGATGACGGCCTCCTGCCCTACAACCTCAGCGCCCGGGCCGACGACCTGGCCGCGGCGGTGAAGACCGACGAGCTGATCAAGGCGGGCGCCGAAGCCGCTCCGGTCTCCCGCCTGGCCGCCGCCCTGGGCGCCTTCCGCGCCGCCGCGGCCGCCTTCGATTCGGCGGCCGGTTCGATTCCCGCGGCGAAAATCGAGACGGCGAACGGAAGCCTTCTCGCCATCGAGAAAGCGCTCAACGGCGGTCTCACGGCTCTCTCCCCGGCGGACGACGACGCCACCGTCTATCCCCACCAGGTCGCGCTGAAGAACGCCCGGGGGATCGACGCGGCGCTGGCCGCGCTCAAGTCCGCCAAGCCCGACCGGGGCGCCGCGCTGAAGGCCCTGGCCGGAACGTCGCTGACGCGGCTCGGCCTCGCCTTCAGCCCCGCGGTTTATCGGAAACAGCTCGCCCGGCTCGATCCCGCTTTCGACCGGATCACGTGGGGCGCGCAGGGCCATCTGGCCAAGCCGCTCGACGTCCTGCCGGAATACCGCAAAGTCGAGGCGGGGGATTACGCCGGGGCGATCGCCGGCCTGGAGGCCAAGCGGCGGACCGAGCTCGCCCGGCTCGATGAGCGCCTGGCCAGGATGGCCGGCCTTCTCGAGTCCGTGACGCCGCGCCTCAAGGCCCTGCGATAGCGCCCGCGGCCGATAGCCCCCGCCATGTCTTTTCGGCGACGATAAACGTTTGACGCCAAGATATGCGCCAGCCGTTATTCCCGGCGGCATATTTCGCCGAATCAGTTAAACACGACATATCATCAGGGCCGTGATTTGGCTGGTTACCTCATATGTCATTGACATTTCCTTAGCCGCGGAATAAAATAATATGTTAAACGGTATAGTTAATAGGAGTATCTGATGCCACGGGAAAAGAGCAAATCCAAGTTCGTCGGGATGCGATTGAGCGAGGACCAGAATCAAGCTTTGAACCGCCTTCAGAAGGACTCGAAGACGAGCAAGAGCGATGTCCTGCTCAGGGGGCTCGAACTGCTGAGCGAGTACTACTCTCTGGGCCTCGACAAGCCGCCATTGAACTTCGATCTGCGCGCCCTCGAATCCGAAGCCATTCACCTGGCCGAGGCCTTGAAGCAGGTCCAGGACAAGAAACAGGCCGTCCGCCAGATGGTCCAGGAACTCGCCGAAGTCGACAGGATCCTGGACAGGTATCACGGCCAGAAGAACGCCCTGATACAGGTGCTCCTCGACATCCAGGCCCAGAACCGCTGGCTGCCCAAGCCGGCCCTGATCTGGGTCTCCGAAAGACTGGGCGTGCCCCTCGCGCAGATCTATCATATCGCCACTTTCTACAAGGCGTTCAGCCTGACGCCCCAGGGGCGCCACGTCTTCCATGTCTGCCTGGGCACGGCCTGCCAGGTGCGCGGAGCCAAGCGCCTGCTGGACAACGTAGTCGGCGTCCTGGGGATCGAGCCCGGCCAGACCGACGCCAAGCAGAAATTCACCCTGACCACGGTCAACTGCCTGGGCTGTTGCGCCCTGGGACCGGTGATGATGGTCGACGGGCAGTACTACAGCAAGCCCGGCATCAAGGAAATCCAGCAGATCGCCGCGTCCTGCGACTGAGGCGCGAGGCAAAGGAAAGAGGCAATCATGTCGAAATTGAATTCAGCGGCTGAATTGAAAAAATTCAGGCAGGACATCCTCTCCGGGCGGGACCCCGACAAGCCCTGCGTGACCGTCTGCCTGGGCACGGGCTGTCTGGCCTGCGGCGGCGAGAAGGTCTACCAGGCTTTCGTCGCGGAGATCCGGAAACAGGGCCTCGAGGCCAAGGTCGACATCCGGCGGACCGGCTGCCACGGCTTCTGCGAGAGGGGGCCGCTGGTCGTCATCTTCCCCCGGGAGATTTGCTACCTGAAGGTGACTCCGGCCGACGTGCCCGAACTGGTCGCCAGGACCCTGGTCGAGAACAAGATCGTCGACCGCCTGCTCTACACGGGCGAGGACGGCAAGAAGATCGCCCACGAGGGAGACATCCCGTTCTACAAGCACCAGAGCCGGATCATCCTCGGCACAAACCGGCTGGTCGACCCGACTCGCATTGAGGATTACATCGCTCTCGGCGGCTATTCCGCCCTGGCCAAGTCCCTCTTCGTCATGACCCCCGTCGAGGTCCTCGACGAGGTCAAGAAGTCCGGCCTGAGGGGCCGCGGCGGCGCCGGATTCCCGACCGGAACGAAGTGGGAAACGACCCGCAACGCTCCCGGCGAACCGAAATACGTCATCGTCAACGCCGACGAAGGCGATCCCGGGGCCTATATGAACCGGAGCGTCCTCGAAGGCAATCCCCACAGCGTCCTCGAGGGCCTGATCATCGGCGCCTACGCCATCGGCGCCCACCAGGGCTTCATCTACGTCCGGCAGGAATATCCCCTGGCCGTGGCCAACCTGACCGTGGCCCTGGAGCAGGCCCGCGAGTTGGGCCTCCTCGGCGACCATATCCTCGGCTCGGAATTCAGCTTCGAGGTCGCCATCCACAGGGGCGCCGGGGCCTTCGTCTCCGGAGAATCCAGCGCCCTGATGACCGCCATCGAGGGCCGGGTCGGCGAGCCGAGACTGAAATACATCCGGACCGCCGTCAGCGGCCTCTGGGAAAAACCGACCAACCTGAACAACGTCGAGACCTGGGCCAACGTGCCGGCCATCATCAACAAGGGCGCGGCCTGGTTCAACGGCATCGGGACCAAGGGCAGCAAGGGCACCAAGATCTTCTCCCTGGTCGGCAAGGTCAAAAACACCGGCCTGGTCGAAGTGCCGATGGGCATGACCTTGAAACAGGTCATCTTCGACATCGGCGGCGGCATCACCGGCGACAAGAAGTTCAAGGCCGTACAGACCGGCGGCCCGTCCGGCGGCTGCATCCCGGCCGAATATCTCGACCTGCCCGTGGACTTCGAGGAACTGGACAAGGCCGGTTCCATGATGGGCTCCGGCGGCATGATCGTCATGGACGAGGACACCTGCATGGTCGACACGGCCAGGTACTTCGTCAAATTTCTGTCCGAGGAATCCTGCGGGAAGTGCGTCCCCTGCCGCGAGGGCCTGAAGCAGATGCTCCTCCTCCTCGAGAACATCTGCGCCGGCCGGGGCCGGGAAGGCGACATCGAGCTGCTCGAGGAACTCGGCGAGGTCATGACCGAGGCCTCCCTCTGTGCCCTGGGCACCACGGCCGCCAATCCTCTGCTCTCGACCATCAAATATTTCCGGAACGAGTACGAGGCCCACATCAGGGAAAAACGCTGTCCGGCCGGCGTCTGCAAGGACCTCATCCACTATTACATCGCCCCCGACAAATGCCAGGCCTGCCTGCTCTGCGCCAAGAGCTGCCCGACCGGGGCCATCAGCGGGGACAAGGGACTGGTCCACGTCATCGACCAGGCCAAGTGCACGAAGTGCGGCGCCTGCTTCGAGGTCTGTCCCTCGCGCTTCGGCGCCGTGACCAGGATCTCCGGCAGGCCCGTGCCCGCGCCCGTCGCCGCCGGGACCAAAGTCCAGGGGAGAAAGTGAGTCCGACATGGAAACCATCAAGTTGGAGATCGACGGCAAACAGGTCGAAACGGCCAAGGGAACGACCATCCTCGACGCCGCCCGGAAGGCGGGGATCGACATCCCGACCCTTTGCCATGACGACAGGCTCGCTCCCTGCGGCGCCTGCCGCCTGTGCATGGTGGAGATAGCCAGGAACGGACGGAAGCGGCTGGTGGCCTCCTGCGCCTATCTGGCCGAAGAAGGCCTGGTGGTCAGGACCGAGACCGAGAAGATCACAAAAATCCGCAGAATGATTCTCGAACTGCTCCTGCCCGTCGCCTCGACGGGACCGCTGGAAACCATGGCCAAGAGATACGGCCTCGAGGAATCGAGGTTCGAAGGCCGTGACGAGCCCGCGTGCCTCCTCTGCGGACTGTGCGTCCGCTATTGCGCCGAGGTCAAGAAGAAGAACGTCACCTGCTTCATCGGCCGGGGCATCGACAGGGAGGTCGTCTTCCTGTCGGACCTCTCCCACACCGAGTGCCCGCTCTGCCGGGAATGCCTGCCGCTCTGCCCGAGCGGCACGCTCTATTCGCTCTATCTGAAGGGCTTCAGCGGCGGTCCGGAGGCAGGCTCGAACAAGGGCGCTTGAAGCGCCGCCACTGATAGCCGTCGGTCATCCGGCCGTGGGGCAGAAAGCGGATCTCGACGATCGCGCCGCCGCCGCGCTCGACCTTGAGCGTCATCGGCTCGCCGTATTTTTCCTGCGCCGTGTCCTGCGAGGTGGCCCAGACGATTTTGTCGCCCTCCCTGAGGCCCGCCGCGGCCGCCGGTGACCGGGGATCGAGGCCCTTGATGACGCGCGGCGACGCCGCCAGGCTGACGGGATCGAATCCCAGCTCGAACACCGGCACTCGTTCCTCCACGCGCCGGAAGCAGGGGCCGAAGGCGTCCGAGGGCAGGACGATCTTCCGGCCCGACATCATCGCCTCATAGCCGCTTTGGGCGGCCGGGCCCAGGTCGCGGGCCACGAGCTCCAGCCAATCGGATACGGTGACGGACCCGCCCGCGTCGCGGCGGGCGAGGAATTCGCGCATGACCGCGTCCAGGCCGCGCCGGCCGCCCGTGGCCGCTTTCAGCTCGGCGTCGACCAGGCAGAAATACATCCCGCCGCGCACGTAGGGCTGCAGGCGGGCCCGGGCGTCGGTCCAGAAGCTCGCCTGCGCTTCTTTCATCGGCATGCCGAACCGCACGTTGCGGTAGTACGCGCGGGCCGTCGCGTTGACGTCGGCGATATAGGCGTCCTCGCCGATCAGTCCGGTCATGAAGGGGGCGCGGTTCTGGTAGACGACCGCCAGTCCCTCCGCGAACCAGGGCTCCGGATCGAGCCCGTTCAGGAAGACGTGGACCATCTCGTGGGACGCGAGCAGCTTGACTTCGTCGAGGGGTGTCCCGGGCATCATCGTCGCCATCAGGGCGCCCGGCAGTTCGGTGCCGCTGGCGCGGCTGATCCGACTGCCGCGGAACATCACCGTGAACGTCGGTTGCGGCGGCGGGCCGAAGAACTTGAGCATCTTCCCGTAGGCCTCGGCCGTCCAGTTCAGGAGCTCCATCTGGTCGTAGGGCGTGTCGGCCGTCGAGGCGGCCCGGAACGGGCCGTCCCCGCGCGTCATGAACAGATCGCCGGCCATGAAGTAGGCCTCGCGCAGGCCGTCGGCAGTGATCGGTCTGGTTTCGATGTCGGACGGCAGGCTGGTGATCGAACGACTGCCCGCGGGCATCGCCGCGAGGTCCCATCTCAGCTTGATGCGATAGGCCGTTCGATCATCGGGCAGGAGCAGGAAGGTGTTTCCGGCGGCGCTGACCCCGCGCGGCTCGGAGCGCACTTCCCAGGACGGGCCGGCCATCATCTCCCGCGACACCCTGGCGCGATAGCGGACGGTGACGACGCCCCTGGCGGGGCGCGCCGGGGTCCACAGGCGGATCTTGTCGCCGAGCTGCGTCGCGTCGCCTGTTTTTCGCTCGCCGGACGTCATGGCCATCTCCAGCGGGCCGGACTCGTCCGCGGCGGTCACCTCTTCGATGCGGTCGGCGATGTGAAACAGGGGGCCCAGGCGCTCGGGGAGGAAGAGCGGCTTGAACGCGCCGTCGGGCAGGTCGAAGCGGATCTCGACTTCGAGGGACGCGGCCAGGCCGTTTTCCACCGCCGGCCTGATGGTCAGGCCGAGGCGCGGCTCGCGGTCCGTGGCCGCGGCCGGCGCCGCCGCCGACAGAAGGATGAGGGCCGGCAGGGATAAGGCGGCGAACCGGCGGATGCTCATTTTCCGTCTCTGCAAATGGCCCTCTCGCCCTTCTCATTACTCGATGGGGACAATAATGTCAAACCGTCCGGAGATCGCATCGCCGGCTCGGGCACGGCAGCTTCCGGCTTTCGATCCGGTTGATTCGCCGGCCGTCTTTTGAGAGAATCGCGCCTTGGCCGGGCGCGGCGCCGGCTCGGACCCACGGAATATGTTCGAGGAGGTTCATCGATGAAGCGATGCGACAAGCTCACAAGGCGGCTGGGAAGGACGAAGAGGCCGTCGGCGGTTTCGACCGCTGTCGCGGCGGCCGTCCTCATCCTGTCGCTGTTCGCGGCCGGTCAGGCTCCGGAAGCCGGAACGAGCGGCCGACGCGCCCCGGCGCGCCTCCCGATCATGACCTGGCCCGGCCCGGACGCTTCGCTGCTCACGCCCGAGTCCTTCCGCCTTGTCGCGGAAGCCGGCTTCTCGGTCAACATGTCCTTCCTCGGCGCCCGCGAGGCCAACCTCAAGGCCCTTGATCTGGCACGGGCGGCGGGCCTGCGGCTGATGATCCAGGACGACCGCGTCTCGAAGCTCATCGAGGATCCGAGCCTTCCCCTCGACGTCCTGGCCGGCGTCGCCGCCGACTACAAGCGGCATCCCGCGTTCTACGGCTACTACGTCATCGACGAGCCGAACGCCTCGAAGTTCGGACGCCTGGCGGCCATCGTCCGCCGGCTCGAGGAACTCGACCCGGCCCATCCCGCCTACATCAATCTCTTCCCGACCTACGCCAGCGAGCAGCAGCTCGGCACGCCGACGTACGAAGAGCACGTCGCGCGCTATCTCGACACGGTGCGCCCGCCCTTCCTGAGCTTCGACCATTATCCGGTGATGAGATCCGGACTGCGTCCGGACTACTACCGGAACCTCGAGATCATTCGGCGGGCCGCCCTCGAGCGCGGCCTTGATTTCTGGGCCTTCACGCTGTCGGTTCCGCACGCCGTCTATCCCCAACCCGACGCCGGCCACCTCCGGCTCCAGCTCTGGAGCGATATCGCCTACGGTGCCAAGGGCCTCCAGTACTTCACCTTTGCCACTCCCACCGGGACGGATTACGACTGGGGGATCGGGCTCATGGACAAGCAGGGCCGCCCGGGGCCGGCCTATGCCGCGGCCCGCGAGGTCAACGCCGAGATCCGCCGCGCGCAAGACCTGATCCTGAGGTGGAAATCCGTCGCGGTCTATCACAGCCAGCCCGTCCCCGACGGAGCCAGGCCGCTCAGCGGCGAGGGCCCCGTCCTTTCGGCCGAGGGCGCGCCTCTCGTCATCGGCGTTTTCGCGGACGGACCGGCGCGCTACGTCGTTTTCGTCAACCGGGATTACGAGAAGGAAAGGACGGCCGTTGTCCGCTTCCCGGCGGACGTCCGGGAGGCCCGGGAGGTCGAAACCAGCCGGTTCGCCCCGGCCCGGATCGCCTGGCCGGACGGCCAGGACGAGCGCGTTTGCGTCCTCGAATTCGGTCCCGGCGCCGCGCGGATCTTTCGCCTGAAATAGGCCCCGCTTCGGGGGACAGTCTTCAGTACTCATGAACCGGAAAAGGTGAATGAGTGCAGGCGCTCCCTGGCCTGCAAGGGGCAGATCTCCCGGACGTAAGTTCGTGGAGCTTCAGACGTCCGCCGGAGGCTCCTCGAGACGGCGGAGGAAGACGGCGCGGACGCGCTCGATGAGCTGGCCGACGTTCTCCTTGGAATAGCCGGCCGTCGAAACGGCGGGTTCGATCCTCATCTCGACCCGGCCCGGCCGGATGAGGCGGCTTCCCTTCCGGTTGATGTCTCCCGCCCCGACCTGGACGAGCGGCAGGATCTCGAGCCCCGTTTCGATGGCCAGGAGAAAGCCGCCGCGCTTGAAGGGGCCAAGCCGCCCGTCGCGCGTCCGCGTCCCCTCGGGGAGAACGACGAAAGAGTATCCGGCCCGGGCACGGATCCACTTGGCCGCGCGCTTCAGGCTTTCGATGGCCCGGGTCGGGTCTTTCCGGCTGATGGGAATGATCCCCAGGCGCCCGATCGTCCCGCCGTAGACCGGCCAGCGGAAATGGCTCTCCTCCTCGACGCCGCGGGCGAAGCCGGGGAAGCCCGCGTAGAGGACGAGCGGATCGAAGAAATTGACGTGGTTCATCATGACGATGTATTGCCGGCCGGGGATGAGGTTTTCTCGCCCTTCGAGCCGCAGCCGGACGCCGCAGAAAAAGAGGATGAGCCGGCAGGCCCCCTTGACCAGGCCCTCGAGCGGGGGCCCGGAGAGGACGAAGGAGCCCAGCCAGATGACGAGACAAGCCGCGATGAAGACCGGGAAAGCGACGATCCAGATGAGGACGGAGCGGGCGCGTTCGAAGGCCGTTTTCATGTGAGGAGGGTCAGCTCGCCCGGAAGGACTGTGAGCTTGAGCGGCGTGCGCCCGAGGAGCTCGCCGTCGGCCATCAGGCGCAGGGGAGGATCGGCCTCGACCGTGATACGGGACGCCCGGAGCATCTCGACCTTGGGGTGTTCGACGTGCCTGCCGGAGAACACGCCGCCGAAGATGCCGATGATCTCGCGGCGGTTGACCTCGTTGAACAGGACGAGGTCGACCCGGCCGTCGGAGACGTCGGCCGCGGGGGCGATCTTCATCTTCCCGCCCGTGAACTTGGAGTTGGAGATGACGAGGGCGCTGTCGGCAACCGTCCGCCGGACTCCGTCCGTTTCGATCTCGATCCGGTTCTTCATGCCCCGGGCCAGCCGGAGGAGGACGGCCAGGCTGTAGCCGGCGGCGCCGAGGAATTTCAGGCGCTCGTTGGTCAGCTGGAGGATGTCGGCGATGAGCCCGACGCCGAGGATATTGAGCGAATAGCGCCGCACGGTGCGGCCGTGGTCCTCACAGGTGAACTCGACGAGGTCGACGGAGCGCCGCCGGCCGCTCAGGATATTGTCGAGCGCTTCGCCGGGCGTCGCCGTCCCGAAATCGCGGAGGAACGAGTTCCCCGTCCCCGCCGGGATGAGGCCTATCTCCGGGCGCCGCGCCGGCCGCCCCCGTTCGTAAAGGCCGCTGATCGTCTCGAAGGGCGTCCCGTCACCGCCCAGGCAGACGAGGCGCTCGAAGCCTTCTTCCGCCGCGCGGCGGCCGAGTTCGAAGGCGTGGCCGGGATATTCGGAGAAGCGGACGTCCGCGCCCGGCATCTTCTCCCGCAGCGCGGGCTCCAGCCGCTCGAAGCACTTTTTTCCCCGGCCGTGGCCGGCGGCCGGATTGACGATGAGAAGCGTTTTCATTTCCGTCCTTCCTCGGCCGCGCCGGCCGCCATGTCGCCGGCCTTCGGCGGCGTCAGGGGCGCCTCGAACCGATAGGCGCCGGACCCGATGGAGAACACGGCTCGGAAGCCCTCCATCCGGAGGAATGTCACGCCCTCGGCCCGCGCCGCGGGCTTTCCCCCTTCGCGGACGAGGCCGGCTTCGGCCGCCGGGACGAAGACGGCCGCCGAGGCATTCGGCGGGATGGAGACGTCAAGCGTCAAGCGTCCGCCCTGCCTCTTCCAATCAACGCGGAACGTCCCGCGCGACGTCTCCAGCGAGTACCGGCACTCCGTGACGTCCCCGACCGGGGCCGGGCGGACGATGACGCGCTCGAAGCCGGGGCCGGACGGGTCCGGCCGCAGGCCGGCCAGCCCTTCATAAAGCCAGGCCACGCCGCTGCCGAGGGCCGGATGGTTTTGCGAGGCCCGGCCCGCCGGGCCGTCCCACGTCTCCCACAGGGTCGTCGCCCCGCGCCCGATCCAGTAGCCGTAGCCGGGATAGGTCCGCTGGTTCATGATGGTGAAGGCGACGTCGTCCCGGTCGAACTGCGACAGGACGTCGAAGAGAAACGACGTTCCCAGGAAGCCCGTGTCCAGGTGGCCGCCGTTGTCCGAGATGATCCGGCCGGCGAAAGCCGCGGCCGCGGCTCTCGCCGTATCCGGCGGCAGGCCGTCGAGGGCCAGGCCGAAGACGTCGGAGCCGGTCTTGCCGTCGTGGAAACGGGCCGCCTCGGGATGGAAAAACCTGGCGATCAACGCCCGCCGGGACTCGTCGGCGATCCCGGCGTAGCGCTTCTCATCCTCGGTCCGGCCGAGGACCCGGGCCGCTTGCGAAACGAGCCGGGCGCAGAGCGAATGATAGAAGGTGTGGACGAGCTCCTTCGGCGGCAATTGGCCGACGCAGACCCAGTCGGCCAGGTTCCAGCTGCCGGCGCGGTCCTTCAGCGTGATGCCGTCCCTCGTCCAGGTTCCGAGGTAATCGACCCACAGCTTCATGCCCTCGAAGTGCTCGCGCAGGACACGCTCGTCGCCGTAGTGGACATAGAGCTTCCAAGGAAGGATGACGCAGGCCGAGCCCCAGCCGACCCCGCCGGCCCCGCCGCCGAACGGCGCGGTGTGCGGGACGTATCCTTTCTCGCGGCCGAGGTCCTGGGCGTCGCCGATATCCTCGAGCCACTTGGCGTAGAAGCGCTCCATGTCGAAGTTCATCATGGCCGTTTCGGACGACGCCTGGCCGTCCCCGGTGTAGCCCAGCCGCTCGCGGTGGGGGCAATCCATCGGCACGCCGCCGTGGAGCGCGCTGAGCTGGCCCCAGACGTAGTTTCGATGGATCCTGTTGAAGAGATCGTTGGAACAGGCGAACTCGCCCGCCGCCGGGACGGCGGTGTGGACGACGCGGCCCTCGATCATGGCCGGCTCGAGCTTCCCTGGCCAGCCGCCGACGATGGCGTACTGGAAGCCGAACCAGGTGAATCGCGGCTCGTAAACCTCGGCCCCGCCTCCCTTGAGAATATAGGTGCACGAGGTCGGGACCTCGTCGCCGTTGGCGATCTTGTTGCCGGCGGCGTCGATCTGCTCGGCGAACTCGATCGTGATCCTGGTCCCGGCCGGGCCCCGCGGCCTGATCCGCGCCCAGCCGGTGAAATTCTGCCCGAAATCGACGAGCCAACGCT
>Ga0153915_10003438_pt1 | contig 14549 bp, 11 predicted proteins | sample Opewatmetagenome_2_FD_107003 | JGI IMG/M metagenome (GOLD analysis project Ga0153915, IMG submission 107003) | Freshwater wetland microbial communities from Ohio, USA - Open water 3 Core 3 Depth 3 metaG | ecosystem: Environmental > Aquatic > Freshwater > Wetlands | place: USA: Ohio, Lake Erie...
AAAGTGAACGGTTTGGGTAGCGTGAAAGCTCCGTATAATCGACGACCGCAAGGCTTCGCAAACGGGTACGTATTAATGCAATACGCGCCCGTTTGCGATCGTCGATTATACGGGCTTTGACGCCGCCAAATCGCCCACTTTATTGTTTCACAGACCCATAGTGTCGTTTCCAAAAATTCTTTGCCGCAACTGGGCCGGGCTGCTGCTAACGACTTCCTGAATTGTCAAAGCCTGCCGGTGATTCGTTAATTCAAAATAGGGACGCTGTGAATCGAGACGCTGGTCTTGTTTTTCATCATCATCCAACCGAAAGCGCCCGATTCGATCCAGGCAGATCTCTTGATAAGGGTTGACTAGAAGTTGGAGAATGATAGCGCTTTCCAATTTTGCAGGCAGGGATTCTTGCGTCAAGGTTGCCCAGCTACGTTCACGAACCAAACGTTTGATATCCTCAGCTGCATTCGCTAATTTATCGTCGGATTCAGTAAGATCAATTTTGACGAGAGCCAATGAATCAGTGGCAAGATGATCCCAAAAATTGAAGCGCGCGATGAGTGGCAACATGTTTTGCGCTTTCACTATACCGCTTGCGGTAGCAAATTGCGCGTGGTATAACTCAGCAATCTGATGTTCTTGATAAAAATGTTCGATATCCAGAGGGGTCCATGTTTTTAATTTGCGCAGCTGATCGGCGGTGCCCTGTTCGACATCAGCCTGAAATTGCAAGCGCCATGCTCTATTAGCAAAAATGTTGTCGACATAAAAGAGAATTGGTGTGGCAACTGCCAATCCGATCGAGATGGTAAGATATCCGGCGGTAAATGCAAGGCCCAGGATTGCCAAAAACGATGCCGCTGCGATAATTGCTCCCAGCGCAACGAGCGTAACTGTTCTGGCAATCGTACACATCATTTGGCGGCGATGCATCTGCTGAGATATAAGATCGGGGGATTCACGCAAGTAATGCGTAAGCTGAGGGGATCCAACTGCTGCAACTGTCATTGCACCTCCTGATCAGGCGCATCTATTTTAAAATGACGCTGGATTGAGTTCCACTCATTTTGCTTGATACTAAAAACTTTAATGCATCCGCCTTCATTCTTTGGTGAATATGAGCTAAGCCGTTGGATCTTGAAGGGGTTAGAGTGGAAAGGATGCCGCAATCGACTAGAAAATTCGGGGGCGTGTTGAGGATAGTCTGTGGCAATTCGTCGCTATATACGGAAATGAGCAGCGCCGCTAAACCGGCTGATAACAATGCATCAGCGCATGCGCAAAAAATAATTTTTCCATCATCTAAACGAGATGCAAGATAAAGAATGCTTTGACAGCCTGCCACTTTGTTTGTTGGAATCTTAAGCTTATCTGGAAGAAGAGGTAACGAACGGCCCAATTTTAATAGATATTGAATTTTTTCTTCCGGCGAAAGCCTGGAAAATGAATCTTTTAAAGATTCGATTTTTTTCTCGATAGATGGTTGTTCGTCAGCCATGTGCAGATTTTACCCAAAAATCGCATTTGCTGCAAAAGTCCATTGACATTTAACCCCAATATATTGTTTTATTGTTTGCATTTGCTAGCTAAATCACTAACCAAAGTACCAACCCCATGGCGAGAGAAGAAACCATCAAAATGGATGGGAAAGTCGAAGAATTGCTTCCAAATATGCATTTTAGCGTGGTTTTGGAGAACGGAATGAGGGTGATTGCGCATTTATGTGGAAAGATGCGAATGCGGAACATCCGAGTATACGCGGGAGATGTTGTCTCGGTAGAGATGTCACCGTATGACCTGACCAAGGCGCGGATAGTTTACAGGCAAAAGTAGAAGGCCTGGGAAGGGCTTGCGAGAATTAGACCATGAGAGCTAAGCTTTTAGCTTTTTGATGAATTGTACAATTTGAAACACAGCAAACGCCCAGGTAGCTCAGTGGTAGAGCACTTGCATGGTAAGCAAGTGGTCGTAGGTTCAATTCCTATCTTGGGCAAAAGAAGATCCTAACGGAGGAACAATGGCGAAAGAAACGTATCAACGGAAAAAACCCCATGTCAACATTGGAACGATCGGCCACGTTGACCATGGCAAAACAACGCTGACGGCGGCGATCACGAAAGTGCTGGCTGAAGAAGGGACAGCAAAATTTCGCGACTATGCATCGATCGATAACTCGCCAGAGGAAAAAGCTCGCGGGATTACCATCAACTCGACCCACGTTGAGTATGAAACCGCTAATCGTCACTATGCACACGTCGACTGCCCTGGCCACGCCGACTATGTCAAGAACATGATCACCGGTGCTGCGCAGATGGACGGAGCAATCCTCGTTGTCGCTGCGACAGACGGTCCGATGCCTCAAACGAAAGAACACATTCTTCTCGCACGCCAAGTCGGCGTTCCTGCGATTGTCGTTTTTCTCAATAAGATGGATATGATCGGCAAAGGCGATGAAGAACTGGTTGAACTCGTTGAAATGGAGTTGACAGAGCTTCTGGAAGCGAAGGGTTATAAAGACGTTCCGATCGTCCGCGGATCGGCCCTGAAGGCTTTGGAAGGCGATCCGTATTATGTCGGTCAAATCAAAGAATTGATGAAAACGATCGATGAAAAGATCCCGACTCCTACACGTGAAATTGATAAGCCGTTCTTGATGCCAATTGAGGACGTTTTCTCGATTTCGGGACGTGGTACGGTAGTAACTGGACGCGTTGAGCGTGGTATTGTTCGAGTTAACGACAAACTTCAGCTCGTCGGTATTCGTGAAACACGCGAAACCGTTGCAACTGGTCTGGAAATGTTCAACAAGGTTCTCGATGAGGCCCGTGCTGGTGAAAACGTTGGCGTTCTTCTGCGAAGCATCGAGAAAAATGATGTTGAGCGCGGAATGGTGCTGGCAGCTCCAGGATCGTGCACGCCTCATACCCAATTCAAAGGTACGATCTATGTTCTGACGAAAGACGAAGGCGGACGCCATAAGCCTTTCTTCAGCGGGTACCGTCCACAATTCTATTTCCGAACCACGGACGTTACGGGTACCGTAACTCTCCCAGCGGGAACTGAGATGGTGATGCCGGGCGATAACGTTGAATTGTCGGCTGAACTTATCCATCCGGTAGCGATGGAAGAAGGTATGCGCTTTGCGATTCGCGAAGGCGGCCGTACGATTGGAGCCGGTACGGTTTCTAAGATCATTAAGTAAATGGGTCAAGAGCCGCGCTAACAGTGCGGCTCTTTGCTTGAGGGTGTGTAGCTCAGTTGGTAGAGCAGCGGTCTCCAAAGCCGCGGGTCGGGGGTTCGAATCCCTCCGCACTCGTATGTAAGGTGAAAATGAGTACAATTATACCGCAAAAGAAAAAGCAAAGTTTTTTTCGCGAAGTCATCAATGAGCTGAAAAAGGTTACTTGGACAACGCGGGAAGAACTGTTGATAAGCACGAAGGCTGTGATTATCGCAACATTTGCTTTCGGATTGATGATCTATATTTGCGATTTGGTGATTCGCGGGACGGTCACAGGGATCGGAACGCTTGTACGGATGATTTTTGGTTAAAGGAATCATATGCAGCAGTGGTATGTCGTTCAAGTGATCCCGAGCCATGAAAAAAAAGTGAAAAAGAATATTGAGGAAGGCCTCTCGAAAGGTATGGGGGAGTTCATTTCCGAGATTCTGATTCCTACGGAACAAGTGGCTGAAGTGAAGCGCGGTCAGCAGCATGTTAGCGAAAAACGAATTTGGCCCGGTTATCTGCTCATTAAAATGGAATGGAATGAAGAATCGTGGGCTTATGTGAAGAATGTTGCAGGCGTCATCGATTTCTTAGGCGGGGATACGCCGACTCCTCTTTCGGAAAAAGAGATCAATAATATTTTGCAAGAACTTGAAGAACGCAAAAAAGGCGTTGTTCAGAAGCACAAAGTCCAGGTTGGCGACCGCGTCAAAATTATCGACGGAGTTTTTATCAACTTTATCGGAACTGTCCTCGAAGTCAACCACGAGAAGGGCCGTTTAAGTGTAATGGTTTCGATTTTCGGCCGCGATACGCGTGTCGATGACCTCGAGTTCTGGCAAGTCGAACAAGTTTCTGCGGATAGCGCAGGATAATATCCTCGGTTATAACCGGGATTTAGAAACGTTGCGGGGAGAGATCAAACTCGAAAGGCAGCTGTATGGACTGCGGACCCGTAAAGGAGAATAATGGCAAAGAAAGTTGTAAAAACAATTAAGCTGCAAATTCCTGCAGGAAAAGCCAATCCGGCACCTCCGATCGGCCCAGCCCTCGGTTCCGCCGGGATCAATATTATGGCTTTTTGCAAGGAATTTAATGCAAAAACACAAGATAGGGCAGGAGATATTCTCCCTGTCATTATCACTGTTTACCAGGATAAATCTTTTTCATTTATCACTAAGCAGCCACCGGTTTCGCGCCTCATTTTGAAAGAGCTCGGGATCGAATCGGGATCGAAAGTGCCCAACCGCGATAAAGTGGGAAAGCTGACGAAATCTCAGGTTTCGAAAATTGCAAAATCGAAAGTCCAGGATATGCGGATCGTATCAGAAGAAGCTGCCATGATGATGGTCATGGGAACAGCCCGCTCAATGGGCGTCGATATAGTAGAGGGTTGATATGGCACATAGATCGAAACGAATGAAAGAGATCGATAAGCTATTCGATCCTTTAAAATCGTATAAGCTCGATGAAGCTGTTGCGATATTGAAAAAATGCCCTCCCGTCAAATTTGACCAATCTATCGGTATTGCATTGAAGGTGGGGATTGACGTTAAAAAATCTGACCAGCAAGTGCGTGGAACTGTTTCTCTCCCGCACGGAACGGGTAAGAACGTTACTTTGGTAGTTATTGCAAAAGGCGATAAAGCCAAGGAAGCTTCAGACGCGGGTGCAGATTTTGTTGGCGCTGATGAAATAATTGAGAAGATCAAAGGTGGATGGACTGATTTTTCGGCCTTGGTAGCAACGCCGGATATGATGCGCGAACTCGGAAAGCTGGGTAAAGTGCTCGGTCCACGAGGTTTGATGCCTACACCTAAGGCTGGCACGGTAACGACTGATGTAGCGAAAGCCGTGAAAGAGCTTAAAGCCGGAAAGATCGAATTCAAAGTTGATAAATTGGGCATTGTTAACAATGCAGTGGGAAAACTTTCATTCAACGACAATCAAATCGTTGATAATGTCAATGCCCTTCTGCATGCCCTTTCACGTTTGAAGCCCGCCAGCGCGAAGGGAACTTTTTTCCGTTCGCTGTATTTAACATCGTCGATGGGGCCCGGATTGAAAATCGACCTTCAGTCGATTGAAGTCGCAAAAACGGAGGAGCGGCAATGAGAGCTGAAAAACAATTGTTGCTCGATGAGATCAAGCAAAAAATTGATTCATCCAGCGCAATGATTATTACACGTTATAACCGGCTGCCGCCAAACCTGTCATGGGATTTCCGCGATCGGTTGACTAAAGCTGGCTCTCTTTTTGAAGTGGTGCGCAAGCGAATCTTCGTGAAAGCCGCTGAAATGTCCGGAATCAAGATCGATGAATCGATTTTGAGCGGCCATATTGGCGTTGTTTTTGTTCAACAGAAAGATTCTATGGCATCAGCAAAGATGATTTTTAAATTTTCGGAAGATAATCCAGATTTATTGCAAGTCATCTACGGAAAAATCGAAGGAAAAGAATACAGTGGCCCAGAAGTAGAGTTTCTATCGAAGCTGCCCGGCATTAATGAGCTGCGTTCTGAGTTCCTGGCCTTGCTCGTTTCTCCGATGTCTCAAATACTTAGCGTTATGGAAGCGGTTGTAAGCGAGCCTATATCGATTTTGGAACAAAAAAATTAAGAAATACAATTACGAGGTAAGAACGTGAATGCACATTTAGATGAACTCATTGAAAAACTCAGCCAATTGTCCGTAATGGATATGGCTAAATTGAAAACTGCTCTCGAGGAAAAGTGGGGCGTTAAAGCTGCAGTTGCCGCAGCTCCTGCCGCTGCTGGCGCAGTTCCTGCCGCTGCTGCTCCTGCATCTGAATCGACCGAATTCAAAGTTATTTTGGAAGGGCCGGTGCCGGATGACAAGAAAATTGGCGTGATTAAAGCTGTTCGCGAAGTCACAGGCTTTGGTCTGAAAGAAGCGAAAGATTTAGTCGAAGGCGCGCCTAAGGAGATTAAAGCTTCGGCTCCGAAAGCGGAAGCAGAGGAAATTGCGAAGAAATTGCAAGCTGCCGGCGCTAAGGTGACCCTGAAAGGTCTCTAAGAGTAGCCAGAATGAAGTGCAGAGATCTCTAATGAGGTCTCTGCACTTTTGTCGTTGTTGTGAACCATTTTCAATAGAAGTTAGGAGCGAAGCAACATGCTAAAAAAACCGCCGAAAAGGGTGAGTTTCAGGGAACGGGAAGAGATTATCGATCTTCCTAATTTGATCGAGATTCAGATCAAATCTTACAATCAGTTTCTTCAGTCCCATTTGTTGCCTCATGAACGAGAAAATGTCGGATTGCAGGAAGTCTTCAATGAGATTTTCCCAATCAAATCATATGATGAAAAGACTGTCCTCGAGTTTCTTTCATATAATCTTGGCGTTCCAAAGTATTCGCCGGAAGAATGCATCCGCCGCGGGATCACATACAACGTGACAGTCAAAGTCAAGTTTCGGCTGACTGATGAGACGGGTATTAAAGAAGAAGAGGTTTACATGGGGACAATCCCTGTGATGACCGAAAAAGGTACCTTTATCATTAATGGCGCCGAGCGCGTAATCGTATCTCAGCTGCACCGTTCGCCTGGCATCTCTTTTGAACAAGAGCGTCATACGAAAGGAACTATGCTTTATTCATTCCGCATTATTCCTTACCGCGGCAGCTGGCTCGAAGCTTCTTTTGACATTAACGACTTGGTATATATTTACATCGACAGAAAAAAACGTCGTCGCAAAATTCTTGCATCAACGTTTATTCGAACTCTTGGCTATTCAACAGATGCAGATATCATCGAAGAGTTTTTTGAGACCGTCAAAGTCAAGATCAAGTCGGAAAAAGATTTTGTTAAATTGGTTGGTAAAATTCTCGCCGAAGATGTTGTTGATGAGCAGACAGGGCTTGTATTCGGCAAGGCTGGCGAGAAGTTGACAACAGCTATGCTTAAACGGATGGTTGACGAGGGAGTTCAGGCTGTCCGCATTGCTGAAGAAGCCTATGAGACTCATCCGGTCATCAAAATGATGATGAAGGATACCACTGACTCCTATGAGTCGGCTCTGAAAGATTTTTATCGTAAAATTCGTCCTGGCGAACCTCCGACTCTTTCCAATGCGCGTTCTGCGATCATGCGGCTGTTCTTCGACCCGAAACGCTATAACCTGGGTCGTGTTGGACGTTACAAAATGAACCGCAAGCTGGAGCTGGGTACAACGGATGAAGATCTCTCGGTTGTCATATTGCGCAAAGAAGATGTGATTGCCGCTCTGAAGTATCTAATCCGTCTGAAGATGGGTGATGAACATGCTTTTGTGGACGATATCGACCATTTAGGCAATCGCCGCGTACGTTCCGTTGGTGAATTGATTCAGAATCAATGCCGCATCGGTTTGGCTCGGATGGAGAAAATTATCAAAGAAAGAATGAATCTCTTTGATTTCTCTTCCGATACGATGACGCCAGGAAAGATCGTTTCTGCGAAAGGGCTTGCCGGTGTATTGAAGGATTTCTTCGGCCGTTCTCAGCTGTCGCAATTTATGGATCATACGAATCCGATTTCTGAGCTGACTCACAAACGCCGTCTTTCTTGCCTTGGACCAGGTGGTTTGAATCGAGAGCGAGCTGGTTTTGAAGTGCGTGACGTACATCCTTCCCATTATGGTCGGATTTGTCCGATTGAAACGCCTGAAGGTCCGAACATCGGTCTGATCACCTCTCTGTCTTCATACGCGAAAATTAATGAATTCGGCTTTATCGAAACTCCGTATCGCAAAGTCAGAGATGGGGTCGTAACAGACGAAATCGAATACATGACTGCAGACCAGGAAAGCGACTGCATTATCGCTCAGGCTTCGACTCCGCTTGATTCAAGCAACATGTTTAGTGAAAGCATTTGCTGGGCGCACCATCGCGGCGAACCCATGGAGATTGAAACTGACAAGATTACGCATATGGACGTGTCGTCCAAACAGCTAGTTTCGATTGTGGCTGGGATGATTCCATTCTTGGAGCATGATGACGCTAACCGTGCATTGATGGGATCGAACATGCAGCGCCAAGCCGTTCCTCTTTTGAAGAGCGAGGCGCCCATTGTCGGAACAGGGCTTGAAGGCCGTGCTGCTAGGGATTCCGGGGCTGTAATCGTTGCTATCGAAGATGGCGTGGTTGACTATGTCGATGGTTTTAAAATCGTTGTTGCGCCAAAAGATAATCCGTTGAACAAGCGCGTTTATGAGTTGAAAAAGTTCATGCGCTCAAATAGCGGCACATGCATCAACCAGACGCCGATCTGCGGAGTAGGCGATAAGGTGAAAGCGGGCGATGTTTTGGCTGACGGTCCGGCTACCGATAAAGGCGAAATCGCCATCGGCAAAAACGTACTCGTCGCCTTCATGCCATGGTGCGGGTATAATTACGAGGACGCAATCATCATTTCCGAAAAGCTGATCCGTGAAGACACCTATACGTCGATTTACCTCGAAGAATTCGAATTGACTGCACGGGATACGAAACTGGGAAAAGAGGAAATTACAAAAGATATCCCGAATGTTTCGGAAGACGCTCTGAAGGATCTCGGAGACGATGGCATTATCCGCATTGGCGCTCATGTTGAGACTGGCGCTATTTTAGTTGGCAAGATCACTCCAAAATCTGAAACGGAGCTGTCCCCTGAAGAGCGTTTGCTGCGCGCGATTTTCGGCGAAAAAGCTGCTGATGTCAGAGATGCTTCTCTGACCGCGCCTCCAGGGACTGAAGGAGTCGTTATGGATGTGAAGGTATTTTCACGTCGCGACCGCTTGTCCAAAACCGATGATGAACTCGTTGAAGAGGCGACGCGGATCAAAGATATCCACTCCGATTATAAGACAAAAGAAGCCGAGCTGCAAATTGAGTTCCATGAGAAACTCGGTGCTCTCCTGCTCAATGAAAAAGCTCCTGCGCCAATCATGCATCGCAAGACGGGCGAAGTTCTTGTTGAAGAAGGGGCGGCTATTACTCAAGAGTTGATCGAGACTTTGGAAAATGAGAAGGCCGAAGATCTGATCATGGCTGATAAGGATATCTATCTTGAGCTCAAAAAGACGCTTCGAGAATATGAGATTGCTTACCAGACGCTGCAGACAGTTCATAAAACTGAGATCGAGCATATGCGCAAAGGCGATATCGATCTCGACCCCGGCGTCATTCGCCAAGTCAAAGTTTATGTAGCGACTAAGAGAAAGCTGCAAGTCGGCGATAAAATGGCAGGCCGCCACGGTAACAAAGGTGTCGTTGCACGGATTGTACCTGAAGCCGATATGCCTTACATGTCAAACGGTGAAACGATTGAGATGGTGCTTAACCCTCTTGGCGTGCCTTCCCGTATGAACATGGGACAGCTATTGGAAACACATCTTGGTTTTGCGGCGAAAAAGGCTGGCATCTATGTGAAAAGCCCTGTATTTGAAGGGTTCCCCGAATCCAAGATTTGGGAAATGATGCGCACCCAATCGATGTTTGAGAATGGAAAGACTTTCTTGTATGATGGCAGAAGCGGCGAGCGCTTCGATAACCGAATTGTGGTCGGTTATATCTACATGTTGAAGTTGAGCCACCTCGTCGCAGACAAAATCCACGCTCGCTCGATCGGACCCTATTCGCTTGTCACTCAGCAACCGCTGGGCGGAAAAGCGCAGATGGGGGGCCAGCGCTTCGGGGAGATGGAAGTTTGGGCTCTCGAGGCTTATGGCGCTGCGCACCTGCTGCAGGAAATGCTGACCGTTAAGTCTGACGACGTTGCTGGGCGTACGCGAATTTATGAATCGATCGTCAAGGGCGAAAACACTTTGGTTACCGGCACGCCGGAATCGTTTAACGTTCTTGTGAAAGAGATGCAAGGTCTTTGCCTCGACTTTAGAACTGAATTTGTCGAAGCACAATAATTTTTTTTGAAAAAAATTCTCTCTTGAGGAGACGAAGATGTTCTTTGATGCTGATGAGGATGTAAGGGGTTCCCAATTTGATAAACTGACCATCAAGATTGCGTCAGACGATGTGATCCGCAATCAATGGTCGCGAGGGGAAGTCAAAAAACCCGAAACCATCAACTATCGTACTTTTAAACCGGAAAAGGGGGGACTCTTTTGCGAAAAGATCTTCGGCCCGACGCGCGATTGGGAATGCGCATGCGGCAAATATAAGAAGATCAAGCATAAAGGAATTGTTTGCGATCGCTGCGGTGTCGAAGTGACCCTTTCGAAAGTACGTCGCGAGCGGATGGCCCATATCGATCTGGCTGTTCCTGTTGTGCATATCTGGTTTTTCAAGACGATGCCTTCGCGGATTGGCAATATTTTGGGCATGTCCACAGCCGATCTCGAGCGGGTCATTTATTACGAAGAATATGTCGTCACCGATGCTGGACGCACCGATCTTCAGCGCAAACAGCTGCTCAATGACAATGAATTCCGCGAAGCCCAAGAGAAATGGGGTTCGGACGCCTTTACGGCCAAGATGGGTGGGGAAGCGATTCAAGACATCCTGAAATCGGAAGATTTACAGGCGCTCGTCGTCGATCTAAAAGACAAGCTGCGCAAGACAAAGTCGATGCAGGCGCGGATGAAGCTGGCTAAACGGCTGAAAATTGTAGAAGGTTTTTGCTCATCAACGAACCGTTCCGAATGGATGGTGTTGAGCTGCGTTCCTATCATTCCGCCTGATTTGCGTCCTCTGGTGCCGCTCGATGGCGGGCGATTCGCAACCTCCGACTTAAACGATCTTTATCGCCGAGTCATTAACCGCAATAATCGTTTGAAGTCGATTTTGAAACTGAAAACTCCTGATGTAATCGTGCGCAACGAAAAGCGGATGCTGCAGGAAGCCGTCGATGCTTTATTCGATAACGGACGACATGGCCACCCTGTCATGGGCGCAGGAAATCGCCCCCTGAAGGCTCTTTCCGAGATGCTGAAAGGGAAGCAGGGACGCTTCCGCCAAAATCTTTTGGGTAAACGTGTTGATTACTCCGGACGTTCTGTAATCGTCGTTGGACCCGAATTGAAATTTAATCAATGCGGTTTGCCGAAAAAAATGGCGCTTGAACTTTTTGAGCCATTTATTGTGAAGCGTTTAAAAGATCTTGGCTATGTCTACACGATTCGGTCTGCTAAAAAAATGATTCAGAAGCAAGCGCCTGAAGTGTGGGATGTTCTTGAAGAGATCATCAAAGGCCACCCCGTTCTTCTGAACCGCGCTCCAACATTGCACCGTCTCGGTATTCAAGCATTCGAGCCAGTTTTGATTGAAGGAAAGGCGATCCGCATCCATCCGCTCGTAACGACGGCGTTCAACGCCGACTTTGACGGCGACCAGATGGCTGTCCACATTCCGCTGTCAATCGAAGCACAGTTAGAAGCCAAGTTGCTCATGATGGCGCCGGATAATATCTTTTTGCCATCGTCCGGCAAGCCCGTCGCCGTGCCTTCTCAGGATATGATTCTCGGTCTTTACTACTTGATGCATGATCCGATTATCCATCCTGAAAAACACGGCCGGAAAGTACGCACGTTTGCCAATCCGCAAGAAGTGCTGATGGCGGTCCATTCAAGCGGCAGCTATAACTGGTATGAGGCGAAAGAACAGCCTTCCAGGCAAGATCATCTGGGCTGGGGTCTGCATATCCATGAAAAGATCAAAGTCATGATCGATGGAGGCATCATTGAAACGACTCCTGGCCGTGTGATTTTCAATACAATTGTCCCAAAAGAACTGGGATTCCAAAACTACGTGCTTCGCAAGAAACGTCTCTCCGAGCTCGTATTGGAGTGTTACAAGAAAGTCGGTCTTGAAACAACCGTACGTTTTCTCGACAGCATGAAAAATCTCGGCTTCTCCCAAGCGACAAAAGCCTCTATTTCCATGGGGACTTGCGATGTTAAAGTTCCTGATAATAAGGCTCGTGTGCTTGAGGAAGCATATAAGCGCGTTGCTGTCGTTAAAAAACAATACGAAGACGGTATCATTACCAATGGCGAGCGGCATTCGAAGATTATCAGTATTTGGACAGAAGTTTCTGATAAACTGTCAGAGGAACTCTTCAAACTGATTTTCGATACCTCGCACAGCGAATCTCTCAATCCGCTCTATCTCATGGTTGACAGCGGCGCTCGCGGTAACAAATCTCAGGTAAAACAGCTCGGTGCGATGAGGGGATTGATGTCCAAACCCTCTGGCGAGATTATCGAATCTCCCATTACTGCAAACTTCCGCGAGGGACTTACAGTGATGGAATATTTTATTTCTACGCACGGCGCTCGCAAAGGTCTGGCCGATACGGCGTTGAAAACCGCTGACTCGGGATACCTGACTCGACGCCTTGTCGACGTTTCCCAAGACGTGATTGTGACGCGCGAAGATTGCGGTACGATCAATGGAATTGAAGTATCGCCGATCAAGCAAGGGACGGAAGAACTTCTGGCTATCAAAGACCGTATTTTCGGTCGTACAGTACTCGATGACATCTATCTTCCCGGCGATAGCACGAAATTGCTTGCAAAATCAGGCGATGTGCTGACTGCTGCGCAAGCTCAAGCAATCGACGACGCGGGGATCGAGAAAGTGCGGATTCGTTCTGCGCTTACTTGCGAGAGCCGCCGCGGTATCTGCGCCAAATGCTATGGCTTGAATCTTGCCACCGGCAATCTTGTCGGTCTAGGTGAAGCAATTGGCATTATTGCTGCGCAGTCGATCGGTGAACCGGGAACGCAGTTGACAATGAGAACGTTCCACATGGGCGGTATCGCAACGGCGGCATTGAGCCCCGAGCTGATTACCGAACAAGACGGCGTCGTTGTTTATATGGATCTTCGCGTTGTCCAGAACGAGGAAGGCCATTGGCTTGCTTTGAACAAAAACGGTACATTGCAACTCGTCCGCGACGAAGGACGTGCTTTGGATGATATCAAGAAGCTGCTTGCCAATAAATCGATCGAGCCGCTGCAAGTTTTCCCGATTGAATTGGGTACCAAAATTCTGTTTGCGGATGGCGCAAAGGTAAAGGGCAAAACAAAAATTGCTCAATGGGAGCAGCATAGCAGCCCGATCATTTGCGAACGTCCGGGCTATGTCAAATATGAAGATCTCGTCGAAGGGATTTCCACTCAACGAGAGGTCAATAAGCAGACAGGGCAGGTTGAGCTGATTGTAAAACAGCATCGTGGCGAGCTCCATCCGCAAATTGCGATCTATACCGATTCGAATTTCAGCGAACTTGTTGGAACCTATGCGATTCCGTCCAGCGCTGTGATTTCTTGCCGGGAAGGACAGTATGTCTCCGCAGGGGTAGTGTTGGCAAAACTTCCTCGCGGCGCGATCAAGACAAAGGACATCACGGGTGGTCTGCCTCGCGTGGCTGAGCTATTCGAAGCCCGCAGGCCCAAAGATGCCGCCGAGATTGCCAAACTTGATGGCGTTGTGGATTTCCGCGGCGTGCAAAAGAATAAACGGATTGTTGTCGTCCGCGATGATACTACGGGTATGGAAGAAGAGCATTTGATCCCGCTGACGAAGCACTTGATTGTGCAGCGCGGCGACATAGTGGTCAAAGGCCAGCAGCTTACGGAAGGCCTAGTGGTTCTGCAAGAGATCCTGGATATTTGCGGTGTTCGCGAATTGCAAAAATATCTGGTGAACCAGGTGCAGGAGGTCTATCGTCTGCAGGGTGTTGATATCAACGATAAACATATTGAGATCATCACTCGTCAGATGCTGCAAAAAGTCCGCATTACCGATCCGGGCGATACGACATTCCTCCATGGGGAAGATATCGACAGGAAGGTATTCCACGAACAGAACCGCAAAACGATCGAAGAAGGCGGCAAGCCTGCTCAGGCAGCGCCTGTCTTGCTGGGAATCACCCGCGCTTCGCTAGGCACCGAATCGTTTGTCTCCGCGGCGTCGTTCCAGGAGACTACGCGTGTTTTAACCGAAGCGGCAAGCGAAAGCAAGACCGACTATCTGTTGGATATCAAGGCCAACCTGATCATGGGACATATGATTCCGGGTGGAACTGGTTACGAATATCACAAGAAGGTCAACAAGTTTATCGAAAGCCAGCAGAGTGAAGTGCTGGAAATCGATTTTACGTCAGAAGCTGTTACTTCCGCGTAATGAGTTCAATATGCGGGGAGACAATACGTACTTCCCGCTTCTTTTAATGTTAAAAGTTTTGCATTGGGTATAAACAAAAATCGGTTCATCCGGCTAATGAGTACCTGCTCATAGGAAAATGTGGCTAGTGCTTTCGGAAAATAAAAGAATCTGACAATGAGCGGTTTAAGAAAATAGGCCAAACTAAAAAAGATCAAAAAAAAGT
>Ga0153915_10003439_pt1 | contig 14548 bp, 16 predicted proteins | sample Opewatmetagenome_2_FD_107003 | JGI IMG/M metagenome (GOLD analysis project Ga0153915, IMG submission 107003) | Freshwater wetland microbial communities from Ohio, USA - Open water 3 Core 3 Depth 3 metaG | ecosystem: Environmental > Aquatic > Freshwater > Wetlands | place: USA: Ohio, Lake Erie...
ATGCTAGAAAATATCAGTGTGTTTGATTTTGAATTAAATGCGGAAGATTTGGCAGCTATTACAACTCTAGACACAAAAACCAGTTGTTTCTTTGACCATCATAACCCTGAAATGGTGAGAAGGCTGGGTGAACGAAAACTAGATATTTAGCGAATGAACGTCCGGCACAGCGCAAGGCGTCGCTTTCAAGTAAAAAGCGGGCTAACAAAGCATGCACCTGACGCGGGGGATTCTGCGGTATTTTTTGGCTTTTTCTATGTCTCAGCAGAATCCATATCCCAAACAGAGTCCACGCCCGCTACCGCACAGGCAACGCAAACCGTTATGTTACCGAAATTACCCATAACTGGAATTGAACCTTTAACCCCTAGGTTCCAGGTTTTAGCCCTGGCGACTAAGGGCGATTAATGAAAATCACCTTGGCGGCCGGTTATGTGAGTAATTCGTTTAAATCAGGTTTAATCCTTGGGACAAAAATCGGTCTCCAAATCAGCCTGGAAACCAGACGTAAACAGATTTCAGGACTTCAGACAAATCAGCAACTGCTTATCTCATCCCATTTTTCAGACCCATGAGATCGATCGGAATCGGAGTGAGAATATCATCCATCAGTTGAGCAGCGTATTTTGCTGCGAAACCAAGGGAGCTACTTTTGCTAGCGGGGCGAGCTGCCGCAGCTCCCTTTTTTTGTAGGTTGCGGTTGAGCGTTCTTTGCGAAACCCAACATCAAGCTCCCTTTTTTCGTAGGTTGTGGTTGAGCGTTCATTGCGAAACCCAACATCAAGCGGCTTTTAAGATCGCAAAGGAGTGACTCAGCATCCCGCCGACACCATTGGAGGGGTATCTCTCTTCGGATCACACTGTTGTGGGTTCGAATTCACGCCTGATAACAATCATGGCGTAATATCACGTATAACCTCACTTTTGAAATAAAAAACCCAAGAATTCAATTCTGGGCTTTTTAATTCTATAATATTCAAGTAATATGGCGCTAAAAGATTGAATCTACCCTCTCAAGCCACTCGTCCGGTAATAATGGCTGCCTTCACCTCGCCGATCGCCTGGGTAATCTCGATCTCACGCGGGCAGCATTCTGTGCAATTGAAAATCGTGTGGCAGCGATACACCCCGAATTGATCATTTAATATGCGTAGCCGTTCAGCTGCTGCCCGATCGCGGCTATCGAATATAAAACGGTGTGCAGCTACGATGGCTTGTGGTCCAACATATTGATCGCTCGCCCAGAAGATAGGGCAGGAGGCAGTGCAGCAGGCACACAGGATGCACTTGGTTGTATCATCGAAACGCTCGCGCTCCTCAACGCTCTGCAAGCGTTCCTGAGGCGGTGGTGGCTCATCATTGATAAAGTACGGTTTCACCGAACGGTAATGAGCGAAGAATTGCTCCATATCCACGATCAGGTCTTTGATCACTCGCAATCCGAGGATGGGCTCAACGGTGATCTTGTTGGTATGCAAGTCCTTCAGCAATGCTTTGCAAGCCAGGTAGTTGCGTCCGTTGATCCGCATGGCATCTGAGCCGCAGATTCCATGAGCACATGAGCGTCGGAAAGACAATGTCCCATCATAATAACCCTTGATGTATTCGAGCATGTCCAGGATGCGCTCAGTGGGCTCAGCTTCCAACTTGTAGGTCTCGTAGTGGGGTTTCTTGTCTATCTCAGGGTTGAAGCGGTAGACTTTGACTTTGACTTCCATGTTTGCCACCTCGTTTAATAAACTCGTTCCTTGGGCTGATACTTGGTGATTACCACCGGCTTATATCGCAGCTCTATCGCGCCATCTGGTTTTACCCATGCCAGGGTATGCTTCAACCAGTTGGCATCATCGCGCTTCGGGTAATCCTCGCGGGCATGTGCCCCCCGGCTTTCTGTGCGCGCCTGTGCTGAGACCGTGACCAGTTCCGCGATGTCAAGCAGGTTACCCAGCTCCCAGATATTGATCATCTCGGTGTTAAAGATTTTTCCTTGGTCGTGCAACGGGATGTGTTTGTACCTCTCCTTCAGCTCACGCATGGTCTCTAATGCTGATTGCATGCCCTCTCCCGTGCGGAACATCCCGACGCAATCCATCATGACAAATTTCATTTTGCTCGAAATATCCAGGATTTTTTCATTGCCTTGCGCATTACGGATGGCGTCGAATTGCTGCTGGGCAAACTCGGTCGGGTCAGCTGGCAGGGGCTGGAAATCGGCACCCTGGGAAAATTCAGCCGCCCGCAAGCCGGAGTGCTTGCCGAACACAATCAGGTCCAGCAACGAGTTCGTCCCCAGGCGGTTGGCACCGTGCACTGAGACGCAAGCCACTTCTCCAGCCGCATATAAGCCCGGCATCACGGTATTATCTTCATCAATGACCACTTCGCCATACTTATTGGTCGGGATGCCACCCATGGTATAGTGAGCGGTAGGCTGCACCGGCATGGGTTGAGCAACTGGATCGACTCCCAGATATGTACGTGCGAAGTCAACGATGTCGGGCAGCTTGGCGATGATTTCCTCACCCGTCATGGTATACGGGGAACCATCCAGTCGTTTGCGACCATCCAGGGCCGCGTATTTGTTCACCGTCTCCGGGCGCACGTCAAGGTACAGGTAATTTTGACCGTTGATCCCATTGCCAGCCTTTATTTCCAGGTACATCGCCCGGCTGATCACGTCGCGCGAGGCCAGGTCTTTCACCCTGGGGGCATACCTCTCCATGAAGCGTTCGCCCTTGCCATTGATTAGAACTCCACCCTCACCGCGCACGCCCTCGGTGATCAGGATGCCCAGTTTGTAGATTCCCGTGGGATGGAACTGGAAGAATTCCATATCTTCCATAGGCACTCCTCGGCGCATCGATATGGCAATCCCGTCTCCGGTGTAGGCATAGGCATTGGACGTGATATCCCACACCCGTCCATGACCACCCGTCGCCAGGATCACCGACTTGGCATGGAACACGTGTAATTCAGAAGTACCCAGCTCAATGGCTACCACCCCGGCAGTTGCGCCATTCACCACCAACAGGTCTACGACCTGGTATTCATCGTAGAAATTAACGTTATTTTTCAAGCACTGCTGGTAAAGGGTCTGCAAGATCATGTGCCCGGTGCGGTCAGCAGCATAACAAGCCCGGCGGACCGGCTTCCCTGTGACGTTATTGGTATGGCCTCCAAATGGGCGTTGTGCGATCTTCCCCTCCGCAGTGCGTGAAAATGGCAGGCCATAATGTTCCAGCTCGTATACTGCCTGCACTGCTTCGTAACACATGAACTCAATCGCATCTTGATCACCCAGATAGTCGCTGCCTTTAACCGAATCGAAGGTATGCCATTCCCAGTGGTCTTCTTCTTCATTTCCCAGGGCTGCCCCGACCCCACCCTGAGCAGTGCCGGTGTGTGAGCGGGTCGGATATAGCTTGCTGATCACTGCTGTATTGGCTGTCTTTGAGGCATAAAGAGCTGCCATCAGCCCGGCTCCTCCCGCCCCGATGACGATTACATCAAATTGGTGTTTTTTCATAATGCGTCGGCTCCTCACATCCTGTATCGGCTCTAATACGCAGAACCGAGCACTACATAGATGCCAACAATGACCATACCTATCCAGACCAATGCAATTAACGCCCGCACGAATGGTTGCCAGAATGTGTGACCGAGATAATCCTCTACGATCATGCGAATCCCGTTAGCAGCATGGGTAAAGGCAAAAAAAATGATCAGGTATTGCATAATCTGCCAGAATGCAGTCGCCCAGCCCACGGTTACATCAGGGATATTGCTGTTGACCACATGGTTGGGGTTGGGTAAGAATGTCCATCGTAAAACTGTGGGCAGATCCAGCTGCAGGCGGGCGCCCATATACATTGCCGATCCAAATCCGATTAGGGACAACAGGATGATGCCTAATCCTGAGATACGGGTGAACAACCACATCAAGTAATCCAGATTAATACCGCGGTTTGGTATGTAACGAGGTCGCATATCTTTCTCTCCAAGAGCCTTATCCACCCGCAAGGGCTTTAGTCACTATCACGTACACAGTCAGCACGTAGACAGGGGTAAATATCGCCCACAGAAGATAAACAGCTTCGCGTTCATATTTGATCAGCTTTGGCCATATATCCAGGATCGCCACACGAAAACCGTTTAGCGCATGGAAGAGCACGCAAAATACCACGATGATTTGAAACCACCAGGATTCATAAATCGTGTTTATCGTAGTTCCCCAGGTTCCCAACACCTGTTGCATTGAAAATGATGCTGCGATATGTATTCCTACGAACAGGATGATCCCCATGGCAGTGAGACGATGCAGTGCAAACGCGTAATAAGGCGTGCTTCCCTTATATAGCCATCCCTTAAAGCCGGTGTATTTTCCATACGCCATGTGTTCCTCCTATAAGTACTGATTATATTGGCGGAATCTGGACTGACCAATTATCCCATTTGTCTTACAATTGGGAAAAGTGATGAAACTCATGGATTATTCATATTACTTATCCTTATCATCATAACATGATTTGTTCTACAATTATAAATGCGGGACAAGACGATCTTCCTGTAACATTGAAGTACAATATGCACACATCACTGCTCATAGCAGCTTCCAGGAAGATCGTCTTCCCAACTTTAAAGGTTATTTTCTGCACCTTGCTCACCAGGAGGTACAAATGCCCAGTTCCCCCCACATGAGCCGCCGAGAGTTCGTCACCATTGTTACTGCTGCTGCCGGCACAGTCATGGGAGCAGTGATCGGCATCCCGGCTATTGGTTACCTAATTGCCCCGGCTCTGCAGAAGGTAGCTGCCGACGCATGGATCCCGGCAGGTCCTTTAGAGAATTACCCCGACGATACTCCTACTTTATTCAACTTTAATCGCACCACGGTCAATGGCTGGGTCACTACAGTCAATAGCTACGGTGTCTATATCATCAAGCATGCTGATGGCACGATCCTGGCACTTTCCAACAAATGCACCCACCTCAGTTGCCGCGTAAACTGGAAACCAGAATCGTCTGCTTACATCTGCCCATGCCATGACGCTTATTTTGATATCAATGGGGAGAAAATTAAAGGCCCGCAACCTCGAGCTCTCGATCGGTATGAGACGAAGATCGAGGAGAACAATCTCTTCATCCATTTCCTGGGGAGTTAAGCATGTTCCAAAAGACCTTTAACTGGCTAGATGAACGCCTGGGTTTGAAGACCGTTTATGATACGGTGCTCGATCGCAAGGTTCCAAAAGTAAATTGGTGGTTCACCCTTGGTAGCGCCAGCCTGTTCCTCTTTCTCCTTCAAGGCATCACAGGCATCATGCTCACCATTTATTACGTCCCCTCCCCCGACCATGCCTACGACAGCATCCAATACATCATGACGGGAGTCAGTTTCGGTTGGCTGATTCGCGGCATACATCATTGGGGCGCCAGTCTCATGGTGTTGATTGTGTTCTTCCACATGCTGCGCACCTACTTATTCGGTGCTTATAAATATCCGCGTGAATTCACCTGGGTCACGGGGGTTCTCCTGCTATTGCTCACCCTGGGTATGGGCTTTACGGGCTACCTGCTTCCCTGGAATCAACGCGCTTATTGGGCTACCACGGTCGCCACATCTATTGCCGGCACTGTGCCTTTTATAGGAAACTTCATCAATTATGTATTGCGGGGTGGAACTGACCTCTCCGCAGTGACCCTGGCTCGTTTCTTCTCCGTCCACATCTGGTGGTTCCCCGCCATAATCGCTGCTTTGATCGGTGTTCACCTGTATATGGTTATCCGCCTGGGTATCTCTTCGGTCCCCAAGGAAGAAGACTAGATAAAGGAGCATGCCTGTGAACGAAGAGCAAAAGGAACTTTATAAAGAGAAATATGCCCAGGAGAAGCAAAAAGGCGTTAAATTCTGGCCTGATATTATCTATAAAGACCTGGTCATCAGCTTAGCCTTATTTATCGTTCTGGTGATTATGGCCACCTGGATCGGCGTCTCCCAGGAGCCAAAAGCCGATCCGTCTGATTCTGCCTACATCCCCCGCCCGGAATGGTACTTCTTGTTCCTTTTTCAAATGCTCAAGTATTTTCCAGGGTCGTTGGAATGGCTCGGCACTACGATCATTCCGATCATTGCCATCCTGGCTCTCTTTTTGTTGCCGTTTATCGACCGCTCACCGCGCCGCTATTGGAAAAGTCGACCATGGGCGGTGGGCATTATGTCTGCCATGGTGGTGGGAATCGTTGTACTCACCATCCTGGCGGTGGCTACCACGCCTCCTCAGGAGGTGACCGGAACGATTGCTGGGACCGTCCCTGAAAAGATCATTGCCGGGCAAGACCTTTATTCAGTGAACTGCACCGAATGCCACGGACCAGATGGTGAAGGGGGTGAGATCAAGGGTGTCGAAGGGCTCGAAGGATACATCATGAAGGCGATTAATACCAAGGATGAAATGTACACCCGTGATGACCAGACATTCAATGACGTTATCTCTTATGGCCAGCCGGATTTGGGTATGACGCCTTTTGGACGCGCTTTTGGCGGAGCATTGGGACCATCTGACATAGAAGCCATCGTCACCTTCATGCGCTATGCCTGGGATGACCGCGTCGAGCTGCCAAAAGAGGTTGCCGCTACAGGTGCCATCCCCACCCTGGCTCCCGGAGAGGTGCCTTCCTATGAAGTGCATATCTCTGCCATTCAAAAACGTTATTGCGTCTCCTGCCACCGGGCAGGCAAGAAGAATAACAATTACATCATGGACAACTATGAGGACACGATCAAGACGGGTGACCATGCACCTGATCTGATTGCTGGTGATCTGCTGTGTAACACGATGCAGATGCTCAACCGGGTTGAGGGACTTGAATCTGGCAACCCAATGCCGCCAACGAAAGCCCTTCCCCCTGAGTTGGTAGAGATTTATAAAGCCTGGATCCTGGCAGGCATGCCCAACACAGCCGCAGACGCAGCCGCAATGACTGCCCCCACCCCGGCTGCTGGCACTCCAATCTATCCACCACCAGCCAATACAGAAACTTCAGCTGTGCCAGAAGCAACACCTGCTCCTTAATCAATCCACTCAAGGGCATAGTGATAATTCGCTGTGCCCTTTTGATTCCTCCTGTGCTAAAATACCCTGCATGCTAGGACGCCTCGGGCGGTGGTTACCACCGCTCATAATTTTGCCGCTCGTATTTCTGGTCTGTGCGGGTCGTTCCGCAGCACAGGAAGCTTCCATTGCCACCCTTACTTCTCCTGATACCAGTGCTTTTCCTCATCTGACGGCATTTCTTGATGTACATGACCCGGCGGGTGCTTTTATCCATGGCTTTACCTCAGGAGATATCCTCCTGCAGGAAAATGACCTGCAGGTACCCGTCAGTGAGCTTGAAGAGCAAAAGCCCGGCGTCCAATTCGTGATCGCCATTACCCCAGGGGAGTCCTTTGCGATCCGAGACGCCATGGGCACCTCTCGCTATGAGTATTTGCTCCAGGGTATCCTGGCTGGCACCTGGAAAGATCAACCTTCCAATGGGGATGATTTTAGCTTGCTGACCATGGGTGGCCCACAATTGATCCACTCATCCGACCCTGGCGCAGTGCAGGCGGCTCTTGTGGCTTATCTGCCTGATGCTTCGAAGGTCACCCCCAACCTGGAAGTGCTGGCTTCAGCCCTCCAGGTGGCTGGCGATACGCCGATTCGGCCGGGCATGGAACGAGCTATCCTTTTCATCACTTCCCCTCAAGAAAGCCAGGTCTCTCTAGGACTGCAATCCATCCTCAGTAGCGCCATTCAACAGAATATTCATATCTATGTCTGGTTGGTTGCCGCCCAGGAGGTCTTCGACCTGCCTGAGATAGACCTGCTTCGTAACCTGGCGACACAGACCCAGGCTACATTTTTTGCGTTTTCGCATGATGAGCCTGTCCCAGATCTGGAAAGTATTTTAGAACCTCTTCGTTATATCTACCGGCTGGGATACGACTCACGGGTGACTCAACCGGGCGCCCAACAGGTGGTTGCGCAGGTTTCAACTGGTAGCGCCTTGATCACATCGCAACCCGTGTCATTTGAGGTCGACCTCCAGCTGCCGGTGATAACTTTACTTACTCCCCCTATAGAGATCGTCCGTACCTTTTCTGGCCAATCGACGGAAGGGCTATCGGAGGTGCTTGGTGAGCTCGAGCCAAACCAGGAAGTCTTGAATATCCGCGTCACGTTCCCCGATGGATATGAGCGTTCGCTCACGCGTACCAGTCTCTACGTGGATGGCACCATTGTCGCAGAAAACACCAGCCCACCCTTCGATCAGTTCATCTGGGATTTACATCCGTATAACCAGGATGGCGCGCATGTCCTGAGCATCGAAGTCATTGATAGCCTGGGTCTCATTGGCAAATCGGGAGAAACCTTGATAAAGATTAAACTTCCGAGCACCACGCAAGGGGTAATGGTAACCGTTTCGCAAAACAAGTGGCTGGTAATTGGTGTGACGGCGTTAATCGTTGGGTCTATCCTGGTCTTGGGATTAATCCTTGGTGGGCGTATCCGCCCGAAGCTCTATCCCGGTCAGGTTAAATTTCCAGCTGGGGTCAGAGAAAGGGTCCGTACTCGGAGATATCACCTGGGCGAAAACCTGCGCCCAAATATGTTGAGCCAGCCGGCAAAAATGGCTGTCGGACCCCCAGCCCAAACAAGGTCACGTCCTAAAAGCTTGCTGGAGCGATTGCCCTGGTTTAGGTCTAAAGCAGTAGCCGTATCCGCCATGGCATATTTACTTCCACTCGCCGGTCTCGATGAAATTACTTTGCCTGCCCCGATGCAAGTTGTCGCGGACGAGGTCACACTGGGATGTGATCCACGTCAAGCCGACCTGGTCATTGCTGATCCCTCCATCGAAGGCTTGCATGCCCGGATTCAACACGAGGGGAAATCATTTATCATTACCGACGCCGGCTCGGTGGCTGGAACCTGGGTGAACTTCGCAAAGATACCCCCTCAAGGGACGCGCCTCGAACATGCGGATATTATCCATCTTGGACAGGTCGGCTTTCGATTTAATCTCGCTGAACCAGACCGAGCGCGGAAAATTGTGGTCACTCCTGTGGAGCCTGAACGGTGATCCCAGCTGAACGTGCTCACCTGAATGTCGCAGCCGCCACCCATCCCGGTGTGAAGGGCAAGCCAAATGAAGACCGGTACTCGGTTTATGCCTACCGTTTTTCGCTCGATGACCGCGCCCCTTCTGTGCTGGCATTACTGGCTGATGGTATTGGCGGCCATCGAGGTGGTGAGATAGCAGCAGAACTGGCTGTAAATGACATCAGGAATTACGTGGTGAGATCTGCCTCGGGTTACCCAACACAAATCCTGATGCAGGCCTTTACGCATGCCAACCAAGCCATCATCAATTATGCTAAAAAGGACTTATCGTTGGCCGGTATGGGCACCACTTGTGTCTGTGCCTTGGTGATTGGCGATCAGCTCTTTGCCTCCTCGGTCGGTGATTCTCGGCTCTACCTGCAACGTTCAGCCGCTCTCATCCGCCTGACTACTGACCACACCTGGATCCAGGAAGCTTTATCCCAGGGTAGCCTGACTCCCGACCAAGCCAAAGACCATCCCAATGCGCACATAATCCGCCGGTTCCTGGGTTCGCTGCATGCTTATACTCCGGATATGCGCCTGCGTCTCAGTTCGTTTGAAAGTGACGACCAGGCAGAGGCCAATCAAGGCTTGCACCTGCTTCCCGGTGATCGTCTGTTGCTGTGCACTGATGGGTTGACCGATCTAGTCAAAGATGTTGAGATCCTGGATGTCTTGCGCACCCAAAAGTTAGATATCTGCCCGACTCACCTGATCAACCTTGCCAACGCGCGCGGCGGGCATGATAACATCACGGTGATTGCCTTGGAAGTGCCTCCGCCAGCAGCCAAAACCAGGCCAATTCAAAGCCGGCAGGGATCTGCTAAAATCCGTACCCGCACGGAACCCCATTCCGCTGCTTCTTGGCTGATGCTGGTTCTAATATTGGTGGCTATATTCATGCTCGGATTATTGCTGATTTTTAATTTTGTCCGTTGATGAATTCGGATCCATCCCTACCCAGCTTTCCCCAGATTCAGCTACAGGATGGTTTATGCCTGATCGATGGTGTTCTTTATGAAAATATCAGGTTTATCATCCTGGGGTGTTATACTCTTTATCGCTTTATCGATCAGGAGTATCGATTATCTCTGCGGAGCATTGATCGAATGCTATTCAAGAGGATGAATGCGTGCTGACCTGGGTTTGACCAGACTGTGGAAATTCAGCCTGAGGAAACTCCCTATATTGCTGTGCCTCATCGTATTGGTCAGCTGTGACTATCAGCTACCAATCACCCAAGGGGATCCAATCAGTACTCCTATCCCAGGCACTGAAACGAATCGGTCAGCCCCGACAGTCGAGCCCACATCCATCCCTATACTCAACCCAGCGAAGATTCCTGCTACTGTTGCCGACCCCTCCCCGCAGATGACTCCTGATGTCGAGGCCACCTCCGCCCCTTCACCATCCTTTGCCATCCCCACCTGGTATGATTTAGATGCCACGCTTGATTACTACCAGCATTCGCTTTCGGTCACTGAAGTGATAAATTATGTCAATTACACCCCCGGCGCCCTCAATGACTTGCTTTTGATTGTCGAGCCAAACCGTTGGGCGGGGGGTTTCTCTTTGCTCTCGCTGGCATGGGAAAACGGGGAAGACATCACCCAATATGAGCTAGAAGACGACCAGCTGCTCATCTCTTTACCCCAGGATCTGGCTTCTGGCGATGGATTAAGCTTGAAAATAAACTATGCGCTGCAATTCCCTGAGATTGCCCCACCGTCTGGCACGGAACGCCCGCAGCCGTATGGTTATACCCTACGGCAAACCAATATCGTGGATTGGTACCCGTACATCCCTCCCTACCAGCCTGGTGAGGGATGGTTGGTTCACAAACACTGCTGGTTTGGTGAGCATCAGGTTTTTGATGTCGCTGTATTTCGGGTGATGCTCACCCTGGCTGAGCCTGTCCAGGATTTGGTCATCGCCGCATCGGCACCGGCTGAGCAGGATGGGGATACTTACATCTATCACCTGGAGGTCGGGCGTACATTTGCCCTCTCAGCCAGTGATCAGTATCAGGTCCAACAAACCGCCGCTGGGGATGTAACCATTTACAGCTACTCCTTTCCCTACGACCAATATTCGGGGCAGGAGGTCCTCCAAAATACCGCCGATGCCCTGCAGTTATATTCCCAGCTGATCATGCCGTACCCGCATACTACTCTGAGCATTGTCGAAGCAGATTTCCTCGATGGTATGGAGTACGATGGGCTATATTTCCTCAGCCATGGATTCTACGACCTGTACGATGGCACCTCCAAGGGATACCTGACATTTATTGCTGCGCACGAAACCGCTCACCAGTGGTGGTATGGGTTGGTTGGGAACGACCAGGCGTTGGAACCCTGGCTGGATGAAGCCTTATGCACCTACATGGAGAAAATTTTCTACGAAAACATCTATGCAGAATATCCAATAGACACAGGTCAATCCTTGGTCGATTGGTGGTGGTATTACCGGGTGAATTTCTATGATCCTACCGGCCCAGTGGATGGCACGATTTATGATTACAATTCATTCTATTACTATCGCAATGCAGTCTACCTCAACGGCGCCAAATTCTTAGACAGCTTACATAGCTTGGTTGGCGACCAGGACTTTTTTGCTTTTTTGAGGCAGTATGCATTCCAATACCGTTATAAGCTAGCTACACGCGCTGACTTTTTCACCATCCTGGGGGAAAGTACAAACAAAGATTTAGGTGGCTTGATCGCCGAATACTTCCAGGAGGCTAGATAAGTGAGGGGGTTGGCATAACTTGCCAAACCTCTCCCATACGGCTAGAATGAGCCCTGTATGACCGCAAACTTGCGTTTTGATGTTTTTACATTATTTCCTGAGGTTTTCACTCCTTACCTTCAAACGAGCATCCTGCAGCGCGCCCAGGAGAGTGACCTGGTAGAGGTTCAGCTCTATAACATCCGCGACTGGGCCACTGACCGGCACCATGTATGTGACGACTTGCCTTATGGCGGTGGAGGTGGCATGGTGATGAAACCCGAGCCCATTTTCGCTGCCGTCGAAGCGGTTCTGGGGGCGCAACCCAAATGCCCGGTGATCCTGCTCTCCCCTCAAGGCAGGGTATTTACCCAGGCAATCGCCCATGAGCTATCCCAGCAGCCACACCTGGCATTGCTCTGCGGCCGCTATGAAGGGATCGACGAGCGTGTGCGTGAGCACCTGGTGACAGATGAGATTTCCATCGGCGATTATGTGCTCAGCGGGGGTGAGCTACCTGCGTTGGTATTAATCGATGCTGTCACACGCCTCATCCCTGGGGCCTTGGGCGACCCGGAGGGAGCCTGGGATGATTCTCACGCCACCGGTCTGCTGGAATACCCTCACTATACTCGCCCCCCTGAATTCCGCAATTGGCGTGTGCCGGAGGTGCTCCTTTCGGGTGACCATGCCCGTATTGCCAGGTGGCGGCGGCAGCAGGCCTTATTGCGCACCAGGCAGCGCCGTCCCGATTTGTTGAAAATTGCTGACTTATCTGAAGCTGACCGCGACTATTTGAATGGTTTGGAGATAGATGGAAAATAATTCCGCTACCATGCGTTTCAGTATCACCATGCTTGCTGCGCCGTTCTTCATGCTGTTGGCATTCATCATGATGTTGGGCGTGCGCAGGGGGGAAGCGGCGACGCAGCCGGAGACCTTGGAGACATCGGCGACCAGCCCAATTAATTACCCGCTGGAATGAGTGGGTCGGTGGATATTGAAGTGCTTTTCTGTGACACTGCCTTGCTGGTGGTCAACAAACCCGCAGGTCTATCTACCCTGCCAGATGGCTATAATCCTAGCCTGCCGCATGTCAAAAGCCTGCTCGAGTCAAACTATGGCCGTTTGTGGACCGTCCATCGCCTGGACAAGGAAACCAGCGGGGTGTTGGTGTTGGCACGCACCGCCGACGCCCACCGATCTCTCAACACCCAATTCGAGCTGCACCAGACGGTGAAGGTTTACCATGCCTTGGTGATTGGGCCCGTGGATTGGCAGGAAAAAACCGTTGACTTTCCTTTGCGCCCGGATGGAGATCGCCGACATCGCACGGTCGTTGACCCTCTTGCCGGTAAACCTGCTATCACCCGCCTGAAGGTGATGGAACGCCTCGGACACTATTGTCTGGTCGAGGCGATTCCTGAAACGGGTCGCACTCATCAAATCCGTGCCAACCTTTTTGCCCTGGGTCTATCCATAGTCGGAGACAAATTATATACCCGTAGGGTTAATCACAAACCCAGCGTGGAAGAGTCACGTAATCATGGGGAGGTCGTTCCCGCCCCGCCCATTTCCACTGGCATGGCATTACATGCCTGGTCTCTGGAGATCAACCATCCCCTCACGAAGGAGCGGATGAAATTCACAGCCCCTTATCCTCCTGCACTATCTGAACTGTTACAGCAATTGCGCCGCATTTTTCTTGAGGGCAAGGGGTGATAATCGAATATTAGCCTGGGTTTTAATTAACTCCCTGCCTGATTGGACATCTATTTCCTTTTCAAATTATCGGGGGCATGTTATAATCTGCGACCGCGCCGCCCATGGCGGCTTTGTGTTCAAAAAGCCATTATTATGCAATTTTAGAGAGGTGGACCACCATGAACGACCTTTTAAAATCAGTTGAAGTAGCCGAAAATCCCAATATTCCCCAGCTACGGCCCGGTGACCTGGTCAGTGTGCATATTCGCATCAAGGAAGGCAACACCGAGCGTATCCAGGAATTTCGCGGCACGATCATCAGCCAGAGGGCACGTGGTAACGACGCCACCTTTACCGTCCGCAGGATTGCCAGCAATGGCATCGGTGTTGAACGCACATTTCTCACCCGCTCTCCCCGTCTGGAAAAAGTGGTCGTCCAACGCCATTCGCAGGTGCGCCGCGCAAAGCTCTATCATCTGCGGGAGCGCACCGGGAAGAATGCCCGCCTCAAACAAAAATTTACTGCCTGATCTCGTTTTGCTTATTTTTGGGGTGCAGCTACCATTACTGCACCCTTTCTTTTTAACGTATAATTTAAATCGATCGTTTAACTTACTATTAGGCAATTTCCCCAGATATATCTCGCGGAGGAACTATGTTGCGTGCTCTTTACTATAACGGGATTGTAGACCTGCTGACTGAAGTTGCCCCGCAAGCCTATGCAGAAGCCCTGCAGAATAAAACCGCCGTCCTATGGGTCGATTTTGGCGGAGAAGAGCCTGAATCCTCTGAAGAAATCCTGCTGAACACCTTTGAGTTCCACCCGCTGGCAGTAGACGATGCCCTGCACGAGACCCACGTCCCCAAAGTGGATGACTGGGAGAAGTATTTGTACATAGCCATGCACGCCATCAGTTTTACCAGCGGTGAGGAGGATATCGAGGCGATCGAGTTGGACGTCTTCCTGG
>Ga0153915_10003440_pt1 | contig 14547 bp, 10 predicted proteins | sample Opewatmetagenome_2_FD_107003 | JGI IMG/M metagenome (GOLD analysis project Ga0153915, IMG submission 107003) | Freshwater wetland microbial communities from Ohio, USA - Open water 3 Core 3 Depth 3 metaG | ecosystem: Environmental > Aquatic > Freshwater > Wetlands | place: USA: Ohio, Lake Erie...
GATAAAGGTGAAAAGAAATTTTTTTTTAATTTAAATTTGTTTGGGAATCTCCGTTTATTTTTCGTCGATTTTTTTATCAATCCGGATTATCTCTTCGAATAGAATTTCAAAATTTTCGATATCAGGATATTGAAATTTCTCCACTTTAATTTTCATTTCATCAAGGTTCTGTATTATACCTTCAGTTTGAGAAAAGTTATTATATCATTCACCGAGTACGCTTTTCAATAAAGAATGAAAAGAATGATGATATGTGACAAAAAGGACAAAAATTATGGAGAATAAAAGATTAGTGAGATTTGAACTGATCTAGATTAGATTAAAGAGGAAAAGATAATTTGAGATGAGGTGTTTATCTACAAATGTTACTCTCTCATCATCGATTTCACTCATTATTTTTTCATCGAATTCCCCGGTGGTGAATATAAAAATCTTATCCGTGCTCACAACCAGCGAATCAATAAAATCTTTTACAATTTTCTTTGGTACAACATTCATATTCAAACATTGGACAGCAGTTTTTACTTCGGTAGTATTTTTTGCAGCAATACAGAATAATCTTACCTCGCCGGGATTATGTGAGGTCCTAATTGAAACATTTTTATAACCGATTCTTCCGACAAAAGCTTTTATTTTATTTGCAAAGTCCTCAGCACTGAATTTAGTGACATAATCCAGATGGGATTCTTTCATCGATATTATTTCAGATTCACTTTTGGGTTCAATCAGATCAAGCAATTCAAGCCAATCTTCATTACTAATTAAAGAATAAATAAATTCGGAGCTGAGCAGGTCAAATAATAATTTATTATCCAATCCCTTCTCTGACAATTTAAGCTTAATCTTTTCTTCTACACTGTCTTTGATCAAGTAGTTGTATACGTTTATTTTATCTCCCGCCTTACTCAATTGAGGATGGATTTTTTCTTCAGCTTGCCACGTACTTACCGGGCTCCACCATTGATCGAAATGAATCAGATAAGATACATCTGTAAGATTTATTTTTGTACTTATTGCTTTCATCCCTGCAAGAAAAACAGTAATCGCTCTATTCTTTAGAAAGCGTTTAATAGCTTCCTCCATTTCCTTTAGAGAAATTCCTGTCTGATACAGAACATATTTAATTCCATGCTTCGCAAAAAGTTTTTCAAGTTTCTGAGTTCCCTGCCGGTCGTACTGTGTAAGTATAAGCACCTTTTCGCCGCATCTTTGAATAGTCTTTATATGGTGAAGGAGCAATTCAGATTTCGGGCTGCTATCTTTGTCCCCCTTAAAGTTTCCTATTTGAGTCAGTTGATGAATTAATGTAAATACGTTTGACTGAACCAGGAACGGATTACCGGCCTGAACAAGATCATAAATTCTTTCCCTGCCCAATTCAAGAGCTTTTTCATATTCAGCCTTCTGATCCTTTTCCATCTCGATCCAGTAATCCTGCCGGGTCTTGAGACGTAATGAATCCGACAATTCTTTTCTGGTCCTTCCAAAGTGAGATGCATACTCAGTTAAACCGGTAAGAGTTGAAATTTTGTTTGTCAAATCAGTGGAAGGGACACTGTTTAACAGCCAGAGATATTTGGGTAATGGATTAATAGTCATTTCAGGAGAATCCTCAAATTCATCTATTATAAGGCATCCGGTCCGGTTTAATTCTTTGATTGATATGTGTCCTTTTTCAATTCCTTCACTGAATACCTGGTAGCTCATTATTTTTACCGCAGCTATTTTCTCCCATTCCTCCTCAGATCCCTGATCAATTTTTATGACGTCTAACTCAGGATAAAATTCCCTAAAATGATCATACCATCCAGAAAGGGATTTTTTGCTCAATTCAGGATTTCTTTTCTCCCATCCGGTTTCATCATTACGGCAAATGATTATTACTTCGGAGATATCTTTTTTAAGAAACAATATTTTTAAAGCTCCGATAACTTCAAGAGTTTTACCTATTCCAAGTTCATCATTTAAAAGAGCAAGGTTATACTCCGATAAGAAATCTGCAGCAGGTTTCTGATAATCATATAGGAAATTATATATCCTTTCTTTGTCAACTTTCTCCAGCTTAACGGCAGGTTTAAGAATTTCCCCGATAACACCCTGAGCCGCTGCCGGAGGTTTTTCAACGTCCTCTCTTTTTTTATTTTCGAACGTAAAGTAATTAACTTCGGACAGGACTTTAGCGATAATTTTATTCTCCTGTTTAACTTTAACGGGGTGTATTTTAACATTCTTAACCGTCATTATTTTCAATGTGCTCTTAACGACAGAAGGAATTTTAAATTCCCTGGTTTCAGGCATACCTGCGGCCGATAGTTTCGCAAATCTGAATTCCTTTACGAGCTGTTTTTGTTCATTGACAGAACTAAGCAGTGTCTCAAGATTCAGCACATCAATCTTTCTTACAGCAGCAATTTTAGGCAGGGATGGAAATTTTATCTCTCTGTTCTCAGAGAATGTTATTGGTCCGGCAAAGTTCTCAGAATTTAAAAGCTTAATTTTTATAATCTCTGTTTTTAAATTTGAAAGAAGATCATAAACTTCCACTTCTTTTGTTAAACTAAAATTCAATGAACTGACTTCATTAAGTGGGAGTAAAAGCGGAACCTGATGAACCTGTGGGACAGACGGGCGTAAATTTTTCACACCGGTTAATTCGGAAATCCTGTTGACATCTTTGTGTACTAAAAGAACATCCGAATCAGAAACTTTTAACGAATAGCTAATCTCCGCGGGTGGAAGAATTTCTTTTAATGGTTCAACATACGCTTTTGGAAAGCTGAAAAATATTTTATTGGTTTTTTGTTTAGTAATATTAAGCTGTTTAAAGGCTTTCGAAATTTTAATCTTTTGGGGAAGTTCGAAAGAATACCCTTTCGTATCAGGAACAATAGTTTCAATACTAATATCATCAGTCTCAAGAACCGCTGAATAAACCGGTTCGATATGGTAATCATCAGAAGCAGGTTCTCTAAGCCATTTATTCCAATCGTAAAATTCAGGGGATTCTAGTTTGCTAAGGGACTCTGCAACTTTCTTCCTTATGGATTTGTACATCAGTCGCTTGTTTTTTGTAAATGAACCTGTTCACAGGCTTGTTTAAGTCTTTCAAAGGGCTCAAGAAGATTCCTGTTTTCAGCAATTTCATTTAACATATCCTTGATCTGACCTAATTCAGATTCATATTTCTTTGAAGTCTCAACGAATAATTTACCATTCCCGCCGAAGTTTTTAAGTTCCTGAACACTTTTACCGGTTTTATTTCCGGGTTCCTGATCACTAAAAATCCGTACAACTCTTACTCCCTGTTTATTATTAGCGCTCAGGAAGAGATTATCTTTAACGAGTATGATATCAATTTCTTCGCTCAGTGCATTTATAAGCGGAACTGAAATCAACTCAACGAGAATATGTTCAAGAAGTACATCTCCGTATAAAGTTTTCTGAAAATTGGTAGTTTTTATAGGAGCTGTTACCCTGAATTCGAGCGGTTTAGTATCTGCATCGGTGACAAGAATTGCTCCCATTAATCCGCCATTTTCATCCGGTGCATAGGTTTCGAGGAACCCGATTTTACCTATTGACATTATTGCTGCCTCATGTTGTTTATTAATATTTATTTATATTCGGAATAAACTAAACAGGTCTATATTCCTAACTGAAAATTTGACCGACAAATGTGACGTCAAAATGTACAAATATCCGCCTTTCATTAGAAAAGCAGACTTTGTTGATATCATTGCATCAAGTAATATGCCGAGTAGTTCAGGATTTGCCTGAAAAATATAATCAAAATATTTTAAAAGAATTACATTTTTAAAATAATATCCGAAGTATATATAAAATACTCTATTATTTATATTTATTCTTGAATATTTTGTCAAATGGATATTATAGGACATAACGTGCATGAAGAAATTTTACTTTTTAATCTTTTCCCTCTTGTTTTTTAGCCACGAATCCTTTTCTCAGTATTCACTGACCACAGAAAATTCAATCCTCTTTTCGGGTTCCGGTAACTGCGCCGACTGCCATACAGGAAATGGCGATGTGCTTTCACTAAATGGAGTGGATATTTCACCGCCAACCCTCTGGCGTTCCACAATGATGGCGAATTCAAGTAAAGATCCTTTATGGCGTGCAATGGTTTCCGAAGAAGATCATGCTTTCCCGGTTCTTCAGGACAGCATTGAAACGTTGTGCAATAAATGTCACGCCCCTATGGGTTATACAGAAGCAAGGTATGAAGGAGAGACAACTTATACTATGTCACAATTAAGACAGGATCCCCTCGCAAATGATGGTGTAAGCTGTACTGTATGCCACCAGATAAACCCTTCCAACTTTGGAAAACAGTCTTCCTACTCAGGCGGATATATTATAACAGATGACAGTTTGATTTACGGTCCATATCAAAATCCGGATTCCTTTTTTATGCAGCAGTTCATTGGTTATAAACCGGTCTATGAGCCCAAAGCATCTGCTTCGGAGCTTTGCGCAACATGCCACACCCAGTTTTCTCCTACATTTAATGATCAGGGAAATTTAACAGGATACCTCCCTGAACAGACACCTTATATTGAATGGAAAAATAGTATCTATCCTTCACAGCAGATTACGTGTCAGACCTGCCATTCTCCCAAAATCTTCGTTCCCATTGATATTGCAACCGTGCCAGAATTTGATACCACACATAGATCTCCATACTGGAAAGAAAACTTTGTCGGAGGGAATACATTAATATTGAAAATGCTAAGGGATTATCCCGATACACTGCAGGTTACTGCTACCACAGATCATTTTGACTCAACCTTAATCCTTGCAGAAAATAATCTGAAGAGTTTATCTTTGAATCTTTATGTTGATGCCGTGGAAGAAAATGATTCTTTAAGTGTTAATGTTAAAATTCTAAATATTACAGGTCATAAACTCCCGACAGGTATCCCGCTTAGAAGGATGTGGATCCATTTAAAGATTGAAGACCTGAATCATCTAAAAATTTTTGAATCGGGCGCCTGGGATAATCAGGGAAGAATTTATGGCATGGATCAGCCCTATGAACATCATCATAATATTATCAGAAATGAAGATGAGGTTCAGATATACGAAGCCATCCCTGTTGATGTGAATGGAAACGTAACATTCACATTGCTGAAGGCAGCAACATTTATAAAAGATAACAGAATTCCGCCTATAGGATTTGTTCCTTCACACAATAGTTATGATACTACAGCCGTCTACGGAGAAGCCTTGAATGACCCTAATTTCAACAGATATAATAATACTTATGGAACAGGCACAGACATAACTACTTACAGGATTCCGCTGACGGGCATTCAAACTCTTCACATAACTGCCGACATCTGTTACCAGACATTAAAACCGGAAGTAGCAGAATATTTATCCGGTTTAAATTCTCTTGATATCGACCGGTTTAACTGGATTTACGCCGCTGCAGATAAATCACCGGTGATAATGAAAAGTGAGGAGTTAAACTTTGAAGTGACTGATTTACAGGAAGAGGAAATTACAACTTTGAGTTTTAAACTTGATCAGAATTATCCGAATCCCTTTAACCCTGCAACTAAAATACGGTTTACTATTCCGAATTTTGCCCTTACCACACTTACGGTTTATGATCTGTTGGGAAAACAAATAATCTCATTAATCAATAAAGAGTTGGATCCCGGTAATTATGAGGTTGAATTTGATGGTTCACATCTCCCGAGCGGGATATATTTTTACAAATTGACATCGGGCAGATACACTCAAATACGTAAAATGCTGCTGGTAAAATAACGACATTTGTCACCGGTCATTGGTGGTTTTTTTCCAGTATCTTCAAATCAACTTCCCAATTTTATGGAAAGCAAAAGATAATCTCATCTCATTTGTGAAATTCGAATAAATTAATGAACAAGATAAATGATGTTCCCTTTCGTAAGTACTGACCAGAGAACCTTTCAAATTTTCAAAATACTTAAAAAGTGAAGAATAAAAACTTCCGGACGTCAATACAACATTTACTCAATCAACGTTGGTCAAGTGTCCAAATATTTGTGATTTTGAATGTTTTTCAATTTTTTCAATTGGCATATAAATTGATAAATTTTGAAAATAAATGAACTTATTAATTCTGCTTTAATCTACTTTATAAGAATATCATAATGAAGCTATTATTGTATAATATCTTACTTTTCTGTTTGATATTTTTTAACACTTCTACTTATGCCCAGATTTATCAAAATGGCTGGAGTTTTGGATTTGGGGGAGCTTACCCAAGATTCATCAGTGTTACCGGAGATGGATATTCTGCAAATACTAATTTTGGAGGTTATTTATCCCTGGCACGGGATTTTTCAGAACGTATCTCTTTTAGGCTGAAGGGTGGGGTTTATCACCTGGAATCGGTTTATTTTAAAGATTCAAAACCAAATACTCAAAAAGTAAATGCTTTTGTCGGGGATCTCGATTTGATTTATAATTTGCTTCCCTGTGAACCTGTATCTCCATTTGTACTGGCCGGCGGAGGATTCGTAGGTTCAAAATCCCAGAATTCCTTTGATGCTGAACTAAACGATTTTTGGGCAGGCTATGAACTCAACCTTGGATTAGGAGCTTTTTGGAGAATATCAGATTCATGGAAAGTAAAGACCGAGATAAACTATCATACTCTTTCAAATAATAAATTGGACGGGAATTACAGCATAAATGAACAGGATAAAGGAATCTTAGGCGGTAACGGCGATACATATATGACGTTTGAACTTGGTTTGGAATGGCAGTTTTCAAAAGGTGAAAAATCAACTCTTTGCGACAGATGTCCGGAAGGAATCAGAGAGATAATTAAGATTGATACCATTTATAAACAAATCCCTAAAGAAGTAATTAAAATTCAAAAAGATACGATTTACCAGAAGAGCCCTATGCTATTTAATGTGAACTTTAATTTTGATAAATCAAATATCAGAGTAGAGTCTTATCCAATTCTTAATCACGCAATTAGTGTTTTAAATGAAAATCCTGATATGAAAGTCGTAATATCCGGTCATACCGACAGTATGGGTTCGGATGAATACAATATTAAATTATCCCGCAGACGTGTAGACGCTGTTTATAATTTCCTCGTTGGAAATGGAATTAGTGCCGACAGAATCAGTGAAGAAGCTTATGGTGAAAGTAAGCCAATAAAAGAAAATAATTCATCAATTAATCGTGCATTTAACAGGAGAGTTGAATTCAGAATTATCAAGTAACTATTTATATACTCGCTGACTAAAATCAGCGGGGGGAATAAATTCGGTAGACTTTATCGGACATGTAAAGAAATATTAATATACAACTTTTTTTAGTTCTATCTTTTTTTATTCAGATAAAAGTTGAATATTTAAAATTGAAAATAAAATATAGTTGAGTTCTACAACAGTTTTAGCTAGTTGAGTTACTGAAAATTAAAACTTATGGATTCAAAATGGGCAAATTAACAACTACTTTGGGGATAGTTTTACTACTTTCCTTTTTTACATATTCTCAATCTTACATTGTGAATAACATTCATCCTTATTCCCGTTCGCTGATCGGTACTGCAGGCGGCGGAATAACAATTGGAAAGACAGATTATAAAAATGTTAAATTGGGTATAAACGGTTTATTATCTGTTACTTATTTCCTCCCTTCAGCAGATGAAAATATATTAGGGCTTAGATTAATGGCCGAACTATCTAATGTGCAAGGTAAAGATCCTCAGAAAATATTATATGCTAAGGATGGGACATTACTAAGACCGGATATTTTCAGCACTGATGCATTTAGTCTTCGTGCTTCTCTGCTTTACTCCTATGCTATTTCGCAGAACTTTTTACCATATGCAGGTGTAGGACTTTCTTATTTTTTCTTCAATCCCCAGAATACAAATGGTCAACTTCTTTATAATAATCGTAATAGTGTTTATGATAAAAAAACTCTCGGATTTGATGCTGACCTTGGTTTCAGCATTCCTTTGGGTGAGCAAATAAGTCTTGATGTAAATTCATCCCTCCATTTTTTATTCACTGATTACTTTGATGACATAGCGGTCGGAAAAAACAAGGATTTCTTTTCTTCGGTATCATTAGGAATTTCATACGTTTTTATCAGCAACCTTGATTCTGATGGTGATGGAATTGCAGACGATAAGGATTTGTGCCCAAATACGCCTCCGGGTGTAACTGTAGATGAATTCGGATGTCCTCTCGATACAGATGGCGATGGGATTCCCGATTATCTCGATAATTGTCCAAATACACCAAAGGGTATGAAAGTCGATAAAAATGGCTGTATTATTGACTCTGATAATGATGGGGTTCCCGATACACTTGATAAATGCCCAAATACACCAAGGGGAATGCATGTAAATGAGTTCGGCTGTCCTGATACAGATGGAGACGGAGTATTTGATAACGATGATAAATGCCCTGATACTCCCAAAGGGGTAGCTGTAGATAAAACCGGATGTCCTATAGATAGTGACGGCGATGGGGTTCCCGATTATCTTGATAAATGTCCTGATACACCTAAAGGTGAACGGGTAGATAAAAATGGTTGTCCGCAGGAAGCACCTAAAACTGAAACTGGTGGAGAAAGAATAAAAAGTGAAACCACAATTATTCTGCCCGCCGATGATATTTTCTTTGACAACCGCTCAGAAATTAAGCCGGAGGCGTATAAGGAACTGGATGATGCTGTTGTACAGCTTAAAAAATATCCGAATACCTATTGGAGAATCGAAGGACATATGGATAGTCAGGGTCCCGACCAATGGATAAGATCAATGTCCTCGAAAAGAGCTGAGGCAATTTATTACTACTTCATTTCTCATGGACTCGATGCTTCTAAGTTTACGATATACGGTCTGGGTGATAAATTTCCGATTGCAAATAATACGACAGAAGAAGGCAGGGCGAAGAATAGAAGAATAGCAATTGTCAAAGAACAGCAGTGATAAAAATCACTGCTGTTCTTTCTTAATGGATATAAATATTTTCGCATCCATAAAAAATTTTTCCGGTAATTTCTACATAGCTCTTCAAATCCACCCAATAAACGATATAAATGGATTATTTTTATTAAGGTATGATTTTTGTCACTATTCTATTGAGTGTGTTGGATTTCTATATATAACTGGAGAGAATATGGCAACTAATATACAACTTCGGGCACTGGAAGAAGATTTTGAAGTCACAAGAAAAGCTCGACCGGTTAAGGTTAATCTGACAACAGTAAAATCAGAGAATGTTGACACACATAAGGGAGCATTTAAATTTTTCTTAAGTATGATTTATTTTGGAGTGCTTGTTTTTTTCCTCATCAAGCTTTTATTCTGACCCCTCGCAATTCTTCTGGATTAATTAAATTAGGAAGCTCTTCTTCGTAGAGAATTATTTCTTATTAATGTTTTTAATTTTGATTATTTTGGCCGGTACTCCGGCAACTACTGAGTTCGCCGGAACATCCTTAGTAACTACAGAACCTGCGCCTACAATTGCATTCTCACCTACCGATACGCCGCATAATATTGTAGCCGAAGAACCAATAGAAGCCCCTTTACGTATATAAGTTTCTACAACTTTCCAATCTGCTTCAGTTTGCATGGAACCATTAGGATTCACTGAGTGGGGGTACTTATCATTTATAAATGTCACATTATGACCTATAAAAACATTATCCTCTATATGCACACCTTCGCAAATAAATGTATGGGAAGATATCTTACAGTTTTTCCCTATATAAGCATTTTTTTGTATTTCGACGAAAGTTCCGATTTTTGTGTTTTCATCTATAGTGCAGCCGTACAGATTAACAAAATCAAAAATCTTAACGTCCTTACCGAGTTTTACATTGTTAATATTTTTTTTATCCATATAGTATAAGTGAGCAGATAAAGAGTCAGGCCTCAATTGGTGAATTAGAAAAGTAAATCATCTTTCCCCTCTTCTTCAATGATTCAGAACTCGCTTCAAGTATTCTTACAACTTTCAAACCGTCGGTTCCATCAGTCAACGGCTTACGATTCTCAATGATAGCATCCAGGCACTCTCTCGCCCCTAACGCGAGAGCTTCTGTTTGATTAATCTTGGGTGAAAACATATCTCCGATTCTGTATTGAACCAGAGCTTCGTGAATGCTTTCCGTAGTTTTGAATTCAACACCGCTGTCATAAACCTTAATTTTCTCCATATTTTCCATATCATCAAACACCAGCATTTTTTTGTTTCCCCCCACAATCATCCTTCTTATCTTAACCGGGGAAGTCCAGTTAACATGAAAATGTGCAAAACAATTATCCTCAAAATAAACAGATAAATGTGCAATATTTTCTTTGCCATTAAAATTTGCTATTCCATTTGAACAGACCGATTCAATCTTAAGATCACCAAGTACATAATTCATTATCGAAATATCGTGAGGGGCAAGATCCCATATAACATTTACATCTTTTTGAAATAAACCAAGATTTATTCGTTCCGAATCAAAATATAAAATTTTCCCTAATTCACCCTTACTTACGAGTTCCTTCATTTTTCTTACAGCACCAGTATATATAAAAGTATGATCAACAAAAATTTTACGGTTTTTCTTTTCTGAGAGTTCAAGCAATTTTTCTGCTTCCGATGTGGTAGCTGTAAATGGTTTTTCAACCCATATATGCTTACCGGCCTGAAGACTCTGTTTTGCCAGTTGATAATGAGTAAAAACGGGAGTGGCAATAACTATCAAATCAGAGTCCCCATTAATTACTTCATCACTATTATCCGATAGCTGTGCAGAGGGGAATCTGGTTTTTAAATATTGTAATCTATCTTTTCTCTGGTCACAGGCCAGTACTTTCTCTACATCCGGCTGTGCTGTAAAATTTCTTACCAGGTTTGGACCCCAATATCCTAATCCTATAACTCCTATTTTCATCATTCCTTCCGCATTATAAACCAAGCATAATATAAATTCTATAATTTTTCGATATCACTTCCCGCCTCTTAAAAAGAGCATGGTGGGAATTGTCTTAAATATTAATTGTAAATCAAACCACGGTGACATATTGTTAATATAATAAAGATCCAGCACAATTGAATCTTTAAAAGATACCGAACTTCTGCCGCAAATCTGCCATACACCGGTACATCCGGGAATAGCTGAGAGTCTTCTTTTCTGCCATTCATCATAATTGTCATATTCGTAAGGAAGGCATGGCCTGGGACCGACAAGGCTCATTTCCCCCTTTAAAACATTAAATAATTGAGGCAATTCGTCTAATGATGTTTTACGAATAATCTTGCCTACCCACGTTACTCTTCTCTCATTAATTATTTTTGTATCGGTTCCGGTGGATTTATTATCCTTCATAAACTCAATCATTCTCTGTCTGCGTTCTTCATCCTCGCCGGTAATTACTCTCATCGAACGGAATTTGTAAAATTTAAACGGCTTCCCGTACCTCCCTATTCTTATTTGATTAAACAAAACCGGTCCAGGAGATGAAAGTTTGACTAGTATAGCAATCAATAGTAATAAAGGTGATATAATTATTATCAGAATGAAAGTAACTATTATATCGAATATTCTTTTTATACCCAGGGTTACCCGGTTGTTATATCGTGCGGAAACATCTATCACAGGTATATCAATATATTTTTCTGTATCTACTTTCTGAGTGACTATCTCAAATAATTCCGACGTGAGACGTACCACTATATTCTGCGCTTTACAATAGTCGATGACTCCAAGCAGCTTCTCATAATCATTTCCATCCATAGCGATGATTATCTCATTTACATCATATTTACGAATGACCTCCCCAAGCTGATGTAACCTACCAATTACACGCTTGCCATTAACCACTTCCTCATTTAATTCCTTGTCATCGTCCACAAAACCGACTATCTCTATACCCGCAAAGTTTTCAAAGATTAACTTTGCTGCCAGCTGCCTCCCTGAATATCCTTCTCCCACTATTACTACATTTCTCCTGAATGAATTTTTTCTTAACCTGTTAAATATTTCTCTGAGTAATTCTACACGAACCAAATAAAGAGTCGGAATTGATATAAATATATATGAAAAAATAATCAGCCTTGGGTGAATTATATCGTATGTATTCATCAACAAGGAAACAAGCACAATGTTTAATAACCCGTAATACTGTGACTTAATAATGTTTGCAAAATGCGAAGCACGGCTCAACATTATATTAAGTCTGTATAGACCGTTATATTGAAATATGAATAGAAATATTATCGAGAGTACCGCTAATACATATAATAAATAGAAATTCGAGGAAAAGAATTCTGTAATACCCAGTTCCTGATTGCTTCTTTGAATATAAACTGAGAAAAGAAAACAAAGGAAAATAGTAATCAGATCTGTTAAAGCATATAGTATCTTATAGTTCGGGATCTTACGTAATCCAAATAAATTCACTTTATATTGCCCTCAATAGTTATGAAATCATTCCCTAAAAATGTGCCATCAATTTATTAGTCATATATGAATTATTTATTGACTCTTCAAGAACTTCGCTTTTTCATTATGAGAAATTGGTTGAACAAATAAACATAATGAGACACAAATGTCTATGATTAGCAATAATTCAAAGTCAGATCGTGAAAATATCACAGCAGGGAACCAGACAACTATTCCCTCTCAGAGGAATTTAGTGCAAATCTAAGATACAGCTTTTATCTTTTAAAGAACTCTTTTATTTTTTCAGAAATGTAATTTAATTGTTCATCACTTAGTTCCGGAAACATCGGCAATGAAAGTCCTGTATCCGCTAAATTTTCAGTTACGGGGAAATCTCCATATTTATAGCAAAGATCTTTAAAACACTCCTGTAAATGCAGAGGAACAGGATAGTGGAGGCCCGTTGAGATTCCCTGTTCATTGAGGAATTTTTGCAGATGATCTCTTGTTTCCTTTCTATTATTTTTATCCGAAGAATTTACTCTGATCACATAAAGATGATAAACGTGTTTAGCATATGGCATTTCTCTTGGGGGTATCACAGAATCTATTTCCTTAAATAATTTATTATACTTTTGGGCATTTGATCTTCTGCTTTCAGTCCATTTTGAAAGGTGACCTAATTTTATACCTAAGACAGCTCCCTGAATTCCTTCCATTCTATAATTATGACCCATTGTAGAGTGATAATATTTCTGTGATTGGCCATGTTCTCTTATTTTCTTCATATAGTCGTAAGTATCAACACTATTTGTTGTTACTGCCCCTCCTTCCCCAAATGCACCCAGGTTTTTCCCGGGATAAAAACTGAAGGAGCATGCGTCGGAAAGTCCCCCCACTCTTTTTCTTTTATACTCTGCTATATGAGCCTGGGCCGCATCCTCTACAAGAAAAAGATCATATTTTTTTGCTATTTCCCTCAGCGGATCCATATCCGCAGGCTGGCCATACAGGTGTACAGCTACAATAGCTATCGTTCTTTTAGTAATTGCAGCCTCAATTTTCGCGGGATCTATATTGTAACTTTCAGGGTGACAGTCAACAAAAACAGGTTTAGCACCACATAAAGTTGCTCCCCAAGCAGTAGCTATAAAAGTATTTGCAGGCATAATAACTTCGTCACCGGTCTTAATACCAAGCGACCATAAAACCATATGATTCGCATCGGTTCCTGAACTGGTGCCCAGACAATATTTTACCTGATGTTCCTTTGCAAATTTTTCTTCAAAGTCTGATACACTTTTGCCTAATATAAAAGCACTATTATCAATTACATTTTGGATTGCCGGATCTATTTCTTTTTTGATCGAGTTGTACTGTATTTTTAAATCAAGAAACGGGACTTGCATTATTACCTCGAAGATGGATACTTAAACGAAAATTAATCTTATTTTAAATTTATAAATTTTTAACAATTAAAGAATAAATAATTAATTAATTAATATTTTTTTCTGATTATACGTGGGTAAAACATCGGTAATAATTACATTAAGAATATATAGGAAAAAATAGAGGAAATGACAAAATCAAAGAACAAATATACTCTCGTACTTTTTAACAGGTTGACTGTTTACATATTGTTAATTCCTTGTAATATAATCAATTAGACTGGTGAATCGTAATCAAATACCTATTAAACACAATTTTGGCTATATAGTCTATCCCGAACTTGTACAAGCTAATATATTTTTGTATCATTTTGAATTATGATAAAAAGCTGATTAAATTGAATATTAAGATTTTGCCGAATGTGAAGGAAATTTTTTTCACATTTAAGTTTCCTCCTAAATGTTTTAAATTTTGTTACGGATAATGCATCATTTTAAGATTTTTCATTTACAAAATTCTCATTTTAGTATTAAATCAAACGTTAATTTGATATGATTACATTGAATTGTATTCCGTTGATGGCATATATATTGAGTCAACAACTTCAAATTTATGATTTATCCCCGGTTGAAAATATATCACCATCAGAATTGCTGTCACAAAGTGCCAGGAATTATTTTTATAATTTATTGGAAGGTCAGTAAGGAGTTTTGTCAGAACGAATGA
>Ga0153915_10003441_pt1 | contig 14539 bp, 12 predicted proteins | sample Opewatmetagenome_2_FD_107003 | JGI IMG/M metagenome (GOLD analysis project Ga0153915, IMG submission 107003) | Freshwater wetland microbial communities from Ohio, USA - Open water 3 Core 3 Depth 3 metaG | ecosystem: Environmental > Aquatic > Freshwater > Wetlands | place: USA: Ohio, Lake Erie...
CCTTCTCGTTCGCTTCGTCCTCGTTGTAGGTGGTCGCGCCCTCGAAGGTCTTCTCGTCGATCTCGGGCACCGATGCGAGGACGCCCGCGATCACCTTTGCGGTCGTGATGCTCTCGCTCGCGCCGCCCCGTGCTGCCTTGCGACCGCGCGCCTGCCGGGGCTTCTCGCCCGCAGGCGCTCCCGCCGCCGCCGCCTTCGCGCGCCGTGGGCGAGGAGGAGGATCATCGGGGATCTCCGGCTGCGGGAGGTGCACGAGGCGGTAGAGCGGACGGTCGTTGCGGACGGCGAGCTTCTCGAACGGCGCGAACGAGACCGACAGCCACCACACGAGCACGTGGACCGCCAGCGAGGCGAGGATGTAGAGCTTGGGGCGGAGCTCCGGGGTCGGCATCGGCACAGGGATGTCGGTGCGGAACGTGCGCTCCATCGTCACCGTCACCAGCCCGACCTGATGGACCCGCCGCGCGAACCGCGGCGACGCCTCCGTCGGCAGGGTCATGGTGCCGAGCCGGTAGGCCTCGCCCGGCACGAGGTGCGCGAGATCGAGCATCGTTTCGCCGAGCTTGGCGACGACCTCGATGACGACGGGCATGCAGAGGTGACACGCCAACGACGTGTCGGTTTCGCTGCAACCCGCCGGATCCGCAGCTGTCTAGATCTTCACTTGGACCTGGACGACCGCGATCGTCGAGCTCTGATCGAGCAGGCCGGGTGGCTGGCCGATCAGCGGCGATCCTGACTGGACGATCGAGCGCGACACGTCGACGAGGAGCCGGACCTGGTCGTGACGATCCATCAGGTTCAGTGCACCGCTGAGGTAGTAGCGGCGGCCGACACCGTGCTCGCGATCGGCATCGAGCCACTCGACGCGCACGGCAGGCAGCAGCGCGAGGTCGGGCAGCTTGAACTTCATCGCGGCGACCGCCCACACACTCATGAACGTGCGTGCGCCGCCGTTGCCCATCGCATCGTCACCGCGGTGATTGAAGTCGGCACGGTCGCCGAACATCCACTCCGCGCGGAGATGGAGCTTCTTCGCCTCGTAGCGGACGTCGGCGCTGATCGCCTTGCCTTTTCCGACGCTCGGCGTGAAGCCGGCCGGGACCTCTTGGCTCTTGGGCCGCCACACGCCGTCGACGCCGAAGATCAGGTGCTTGACCGGCTCGCTCGCGACGCGCGCCGCGAGCAGGCCATCGACATGTGCGTTGGCGCCGGTCAGCGCGCCCGAGAGCGTCGACAGATAGATGTTGAGCCAGCGCTTCTTCTCGAGTGGATCGACGCGCACCATCGCGCCGATGTCGCGGCCGCCGAGCTCGGCGTCCTTGATCAGGTTATCGGCCGGGCCGATGTCGGCGAGCTCGTAGTCGGAGATCGCGAGCAGCTCGAGCAGCGAGAACGTGCGCTTGAACAGGCCGACCGTCGCGGTCACGCGCGGATGCAGGTTGATCTCGGCGTACGCGAGCTTGACCGACTTCGCGCCGGTCTTTCGAGCGAGCTCGGCGAAGTCGATCAGCAGCTTGCCGTGCAGCCACGGCGTCGGCTTCGCGGTCGCGCGCATGAACGTGCGGAACAGCGAGTAGCCATCGGCCACGCGCGGGTCGTCGTGCATGGTGTCGGTGACCGACGGGACCACGTGCGTGTAGCGGGTCTGGAACAGCCAGCGAAAGCGCAGCCCGCGACTCGCGATCTCCGGCTCGGCCTCGTCGTCGACGATGTCGTTCTGGATGTCACCGCCGGCGGGCTCGCCGTCCTCGTCGTGCTTGTGCTTCTTCTTCTTCTTGTCGTGCTCGTCCTCCGTGGTCGGCGGTGGCGCCGTCTCGGTGGGGGGCGTCGTCGCCTGATCCGGCGGCGTCGGCTCGGCAGGCTGCGCATTCGTGCCGGGTGGTGGCACACCGCCATCGGTCGGTGCATCGGGATCGGCGAACGCGATCGTGGTGAACGAGGCGAGGACCAGAGCCAGGAGAACGCTGAAGCGCACGAGCAACGCACCTTGCACGAAGTGTGACGAAGTTGGTGTGCAAGGTCGGTACGGGTCGTCCGGCGCGCGGCGTGCAATGCGTCTGCGATCGCGATGAGGAAACCCTACGCCTGTCTCGTGCTCGCCATCGGTTGCGGAAATAGCGGCGGTACCGGCGCTGACGCCGCCCGCGGCGATGGACCAAACATGCACATGGTGGACGCACCGGGCGCAGCAGCCTTCGATGCGCCGACGCCGCCGACGGGCCGCTACGAGCCGTGGCACGTCGGTGCCGTGTGGTCGTACAAGCTGACCGACCCGACGGGCGTGACTGCTCCGGCGATGAACAAGAAGACGACGATCGTCGGCTGGGAGAACATGCCGGCGACGGCAGGCTCGCAGCACGCAGGACAGCCTGCGTACAAGGTTCATCTCGAGCAGCTCATAGGCAGTGCCGATGCCTGGGAAGGCTTCGAGAACGATCTCGACGTTCGTTACGCGCAGATCGACTACGACAACAACGGCGCCGTCGTGGACATGCAGTACCAGGCTCCGCATCGCCTGAAGCTCGACGAGAGTGCGGCCCACATCGCCGCGAACGCGGCGTTTGCCGAGACCTTCAACGAGACGACAACGACCACCGCAGGCACGGTCACGAACCCCAAGACGGAGAACTGGCTGGTCGTGAACCCGGCCGAGTCCGTGACGGTGATCGCCGGGACGTACACCGCCCTCCATGTTCAGCGCACGAACAACGCGGGCGGAACGCCGAAGACGAAGGACTACTGGTTCGTGAAGGACATCGGCAAGGTGAAGGAGATTGGTGGGTCACAGAACGAGGAGCTGATGTCCTACACGCCCTGACCCAACATTTTTGCCCCACCACTGGGGCAGGAATGTCAGGTCGTCGCATTCGGAATGATGACGCGGAACTCGGCCCCTTTGCCGCCGGGGCCGTCGTGGACCTCGATCGAGCCACCGGCCGTCGCGACGAGGTGACGGCACACCGCGAGGCCGAGACCGGTGCCGGTGCCGGGCGCCTTCGTCGTGAAGAACGGATCGAACACGCGCGCGCGGTCGCCCGGCGGGATGCCGGGACCGTCATCGGAGACGCTGATCTGGGTCGCGATGCCGCCCGCCGTCGGCTGCGCGCTCACTCTGATCGTGCCGCCATCGTTCATCGCCTGGGCGGCGTTCTGCACGAGGTTGACGAGGACCTGCTGCAGCGCATGCGCTTCGATCGAGACCGGCTTGCCCGGCTGCACGTCGGTCACGAGCTTTGCGCGCGCCTTGCGCAGCTGCGGAGCGACGAGCGCGGCGACGTGCTTGACGACCGCCGATGGCTCCGACGCTCCAGGTGCGGCCGTTCCCGTCGCGGTCTGCGTCACCGGCTCGGAGTTGCGCGGCGCGCGCGCGTACTCGAGCAGGCCGCCGATGATCTTCTTCATGCGCTCGGCCTCGTCCGCGATCAGCTCGAGCGCCGTGTGATCGGGGTGACCTTCGGGCTTGTCCTCGAGGAGCAGCTTCGCGTAGCCGAGCACCGTCGTCAGCGGATTGTTGATCTCGTGCGCGACCTGGGCGGACATCACGCCGACCGACGCGAGTCGATCACCGCGCGCGAGCGCGGCCGCGAGCTCGGCGCGTTCGGCGATTCGCTTCGCCATCTCGTCCACCGACTGCGCGAGCATGCCGATCTCGCCGGGGCCGCTGATCGGCGGCGCCTCGGCCGCGTGACCGGCGGCGATCGCATCGGCGCGCTCGGCGAGCTTTTCGAGCGGACGCGTCAGCTTCGTCGCGAAGAACGCACCGAGCGCGAGTGCGATCGCGAGCGCCGCGATACCGATGATCGCGGTGTCGCGCGTCGTCGAGCGGGCGAGCGCGTAGGCCTGCGTTTCGGGCTGCTTGTGGATGATCGCCCACCGCACACCACGCAATGACTGGTAGCTCGACAGGTTGCGGTACGCGCTGACCCAGCCGTTCTCCGACAGGGTTCCTTCGACGGTCGATGCGAGCGCGTGGTCGACGACGGGATCGTGACCGGCGAGCGACTGTGCCGACAGCGGTGAGTTATCGCTCGTCGCGACGGGCACGCCGGCACCATCGACGACGATCACGCGCGCGCCTGGACCGAGTCGCGCCGCCGCGATCACGTCGCGCACGAAGCCGAGATCGAGCGCCGCGACGACGACGCCCATCAGCTCACCGGTGCGGCCTCGGGCCTGGACGACGGCGTGTACGGTCGGTCCTCCGCCGACGAACACCGCATCACCGATGTAGCCGCCGAAGCTATGCGAACCGATGTCGACACCTGGCGGCACCGGATCGCCGTAGAGCAGCTTGCCGTCTGGATCCAGGATCGACACGGTCTTGACGATCGGCACCTCGCGACGGAGCCGGCGAAGCAGCAGCAGGGTCTCGCGCTCGTCCTGCGGGGCATCGGCCCACTGCGATGCAGCGAGCTCGATCGTCCGTCGCGTTCCTTGCAGCGTGCCGTCGAGCGACGAGCCGAGGGCGCGGATGTGAGCGAGGGCGCCGCGCTGGACCTCGTTCTCGACGTCATGCCGTGCGCGCATGATCGCGAGCACACCGACGACGACCGTCGGCACGACTGCCGCGAGCGACAGCACGAGCAGGACGCGCCAGCGCAGGCCGCTCCTCATCGTCGGGCCTCGTGTTGCTGCGCCTCGAGGCGCCGCCAGCCGCGTCGCACGCCGTCGACGACTTCGTCGGGCTTCGCATCACCATTGACGACGGCGGCGAGCGCCGGATTGAGGTCGTCGAACAAGAGCGGCGTGAGAGGCGAGCGCGGCAGCATCTCGGTGCCGGCGAGTGCGTCGTGGATCGCGTGAACGAGCGGCGGTGCTGCGGCGAGTGCGGCCTGGCGCGTGGGCACCGTGGCAAACACCTCGGCGAACTTGCCCTCGACTTCCACCGACGTCAGCTCGCCGGCGAGCCGCCATCCTTCGCCTGGATTCTTCGCGCACGCCGGAACGACGAGGAGCTGGCCGCCTCGCGGCGCCCTCGCGAGCGCGGTCACGGCGAGCCGCTCTCGATCGCCGAGCGCGCCGACCTGCCACGGACCCGTCACCCAGTACGCGATCTCGTGTGCGGTCCACCGGCGGAGCTCGTCGGGCGCCTCGCCGCCCGCGGGCGGCGGAGGAGGGGCGAGCTCGCCGAACAGCGCCGCGAACTTCTCGACGGCTCGGACCGCGCCGGCATCGTCGATCCGACCGACCGCGAGGTCCGCACCCTCTGCGCGCAGCCACGGCACGAGCCAGTAGCCATCGACGCGAAGGCCGAGCGGGTGGGGACGGCCGGGGTGCTGCGTCGCCTTGGCTGCCGCGATGAGATCTTCGATCGACGCGCTCGCCGGAGCCGGCGCCGCCTCGTCGCGAATCACGACGAGGCCATCGACGGCCTGCGGCAGCGCGGCGAGTCCGTTCTCGTCGCTCGCGAGCGCCACGGCCTCGGGCAGCCAGTCTCCCTGCGCGAGGTTGGCGGGCACCGGCTGCAGCAGCTTGGCCGCGACGAACCCGGGCAGCCACGTCGCATCGATCCGGATGAGATCGGGACACGCGTTGCCGGCTCGCAGAATTTCACTGATCACCTGCTGGCCACGCGCGAACGGGACGAGCGAGGACTCGACGGCAATGCCGCGCTCGCTCATCGTCGCGTTGAACAGCTCCGTCTCGTCGGCGCCGAACGTGTGGAGGAAGCGGATCGGGGTCGGCGCGGGTCTCTCCGATCCGCAGGCCGCCAGCGCGAGGCACAGAGCCGCTATCCGCACCGCGAGACTCTAGTCGATCAGCGCCTCGGTCGTGATACCTCTTGCGTCCATGCGCAGCATGACCGGGTTTGGCCGCGGTACCGCGGAACATGGCCGCTCGCGCGCGACCGTCGATATTCGCGCCGTCAACCATCGCTACCTCGATCTCAAGCTGCGCGGACCGCTGTCGCCGCCGCTCGAGGATGCGATCGGTTCTCGCGTCCGCGCCGTCGTCGAGCGTGGGTCCGTGTCGGTCACGGTCCACGTGACGACGAACGAGCCCAGCGGCGTGCGCATCGACCAGGGCGTGGCGAAGGCGGCCCATGCCCAGCTCGCCGAGCTCGCGCGCGCGCTGAACCTCCCCGGTCCCGATCTGGCGCTCGTCCTCGCGCAGCCCGGTGTCGTCACGACGGTCGAGGAAGAGTCGACCGACAGCGACGCCGCCGTGATCGCCGCGCTCGATGCCGCGCTGACGCAGCTCGTCGGCATGCGCGACCACGAGGGCCGCGCTCTGTCTCGCGAGCTGTTGCTCCGCCTCGCCGAGCTGGCGGCGCTGCGCAAGACGATCGAGAAGATCGCCGCCGATGTCCCCGAGCGGATGCGCAAGCGGCTCGACGAGCGGCTCAGGCGCCTGATCGCCGACGAGGCCGCCGACAAATCCAGCGACGCTGCTGGCCCGGAATGGAGCGGGGCGGGCTTTGCCCGACCCGCGGGGCAGCTCGATCCGCAGCGGCTCGCGCAGGAAGTCGCGCTGCTCGCCGATCGCGCCGATGTCACCGAGGAGCTCGTCCGTCTGTCGAGTCACCTCGAGCAGGCGCGCACCCTCGTCACCGGTACGGCCGCCGCCGGTCGCCGGCTCGAGTTCCTCGTGCAGGAGATCGGGCGCGAGCTCAATACGATCGGGAGCAAGAGCTCGGTGACGGAGATCAGCACCGCGATCGTCGAGGCGAAGGCTGTGCTCGAGAAGGTGCGCGAACAGGTCCAGAACGTGGAATGATGCCGGCCAGTCAGATGAGCACCCGGGGAGTTCTCGTCATCGTGTCGTCGCCCAGTGGCGCCGGCAAGACCACGCTGACCAAGCGTCTCCTCGAGGAGTTCAAGGGCCAGCTCGAGTTCAGCGTCTCGTACACGACGCGGCCGATGCGCGCCGGCGAGGTCCACGGCCGCGACTACTGGTTCGTGTCGACCGACGAGTTCGAGCACATGGTGCGCAGCGGCGAGTTCGCCGAGCACGCGTTCGTTCATCGCAACCGCTACGGCACCGCCCAGGCCCCGGTCGAGGAGGCGCTCGCGCAGGGTCGCGACATCATCTTCGACGTCGACTGGCAGGGTGGGGCCGCACTCTCTGCGCGGTGGCCGCAAGACTCGCTGAAGATCTTTGTCCTGCCGCCCGATCTCGAGACCCTGGAGCGTCGCCTGCGACAGCGTGCGACCGACGCGCCGCACGTCGTCGACACCCGGCTGCGCAACGCCCGCGAGGAGCTGACGCACTACCCCGAGTACAAGCACCTGATCGTCAACGACGATCTCGATCGGGCTTACGCACTGTTACGCGCGATCTACCTCACCCGGAAGTACGGTGAGGTAGACCGGGTGGACGTTCCGTACCCACTCAGCCAGCTCGCCGCGCTCGTTCACGCAAACCGTGACGCAGAGGCGCACGCCCGGAAGCTGGTCGAGCGCTAGGGCTCAGCGTTTCTCGTCGGTATTGACGACGGGGGTTGGAGAGGACAACCTGAACATATGCTGGGCCGTCGACTGCTCGTGGTGGTGGTTGCGCTGGTGGGGTGCAGCCGGACGTTCAAGGGTGTGGCCGTCCAGCCAAACCCGCTCGCGAACCAGAACGAGACGCTCCGCACCTCCGAAAAGATCACGATCGTGCGCGGCGACATGGAGCTGGAGATGCCCGACGCGCCGTCGCCGACGCAGCGCGCATCGATCATCCACAACCATCACTATCCGCTTCTCAACGAGGCGAGCTTCACGATGGTGTCGCGCGATCGGCTGCGCTTTCACGTGCAGATCGATCACAAGTGGGAAGACTACGCGGACCTCAACACGTGGGAGGTCTACCTCGTCGATGATCGCGGCCGCCTCTGGTACCCGGAAGCCGTCGAGCACGCGCACACCCACATCATCACGAAGATGTGGGACCGCGAGCAGCGCACGGCTCGCCGCAACCAGTACGGCGACGTCGTCCAGATCAACGACGACGGATGGCGGAGCCGCCAGACGATGGGCTCACTCTCGGTGTTTCGCGGAAACGCGGACTTCGTGTTCTACCAGCGGGACCTGTTTTCAGTGAATGTCCGGTCGCTCAAGCTCGTCGTGAAGCGGTCCGGCGAAGCCTTCGAATTCGTTTGGCGATTCCAGGACAACCTCGCCTCCGAATGAGCTGATTGCCGCAGCGCGTGGTACCCTCGACAGGGTCCGCCGTTGTGATGCATCAGCTCGATCAGATCCTGAGTGAGGTGGCCGGTTACCACCCGAGCGCCGATCTGACCCTCATCCGCCGCGCCTACCAGTTCGCCGCGCAGGCGCACGACGGGCAGACCCGCAAATCCGGCGATCCGTACGTCACGCATCCGCTCGCGGTCGCCCAGGTGATCGCCGAGCTCAAGCTCGATGTCGCGTCGGTCTGCGCGGGCCTCCTGCACGACTGCGTCGAGGACACGAGCGCCACCGTGGAACAGCTCGGTGAGCAGTTCGGCAAGGAGATCGCGTTCCTCGTCGATGGCGTGACGAAGCTCGGCAAGCTGCCGTACTCGACGCGCGAGGAGCAGCAGGCGGAGAACTTCCGCAAGATGCTGCTCGCGATGGCGCGCGATATCCGCGTCATCCTCGTGAAGCTGTGCGACCGCCTCGACAACATGCGGTCGCTCAATCACCTGCCACCGGAGAAGCAGGAGCGCATCGCCGCCGAGACGATGCAGATCTACGCGCCGCTCGCGAACCGCCTCGGTATCCAGTGGGTCAAGGTCGAGCTCGAGGACCTCGCGTTCAAGTACATCTACCCCGGCGAGTACGAGCAGCTCGCGCAGGAGATCGCGAAGACGCGCGCGGAGCGCCTCGAGTACATCCACCACGTCGAGAAGCTCATCCAGAAGGAGATGAGCGACAACGGTGTGCCGTGCGAGGTCATGGGCCGCGCGAAGCCGCCGTGGTCGATCTACACGAAGATGAAGCGGACGCAGCGTCCGTTCGAGGAGATCCACGACGCGATCGGTTTCCGCGTCATCACCGACACGCAGATGCACTGCTACCAGGCGCTCGGCGTCGCGCATCAGACGTGGACGCCGATCCCCGGCCGCTTCAAGGACTACATCGCGCTGCCGAAGCCGAACCTCTACCAGTCGCTGCACACCGCCGTGATCGGTCCGCGCGGCGAGCGCATCGAGATCCAGATCCGCACGAAGGAGATGAACCTCGTCGCGGAGCACGGCATCGCGGCGCACTGGAAGTACAAGGAAGGCAAGCCGCTCGTCCTCGAGGACGACAAGAAGTTCGCCTGGCTCCGCCAGCTGATGGAGAGCCAGAAGGAGCTGCGCGATCCGACCGAGTTCCTCGAGTCGGTGAAGATCGACCTGTTCGGCGATGAGGTCTACGTGTTCACGCCGGGCGGCGACGTGAAGGCGCTGCCGAAGGGCAGCTGCCCGATCGACTTCGCGTACGCGGTCCACTCGTCGATCGGCGACCACTGCTCCGGTGCGCGCGTCAACGGCATGATCGTTCCGCTGCGCTACCAGCTGCGCAACGGCGACACGATCGAGATCATCACGAGCCCGAACCAGAAGCCGAACAAGGACTGGCTCAAGCTCGTCAAGACGGCGCGCGCGCGCACGAAGATCCGCTGGCTCCTCCGCCAGGAGCAGCGCGACAAGGCCGTCGCGCTCGGCACCGACCTGATCGACAAGGCGCTGCGCAAGCACGACACGACGCTCCAGAAGGCCGACAAGCAGCTCAAGCACGCCGCGCAGGAGCTGAAGTGCCAGACCGTCGACGAGCTGATCGTCCAGGTCGGCTACGGCAAGATCACGGTCCAGCAGGTCCTCGAGAAGGCGCTGCCGCAGCTCGTGAAGAAGGAAGCGGATCAGCTCGCTCCGAAGGCCGAGAGCATGCTGAAGACGCTGCTGCGCAAGGTCACGCGCCGGACGACATCGAGCGGCATCAAGGTCGCCGGCGAGGAGGACATCCTCGTGCGGTTCGCGAAGTGCTGCTCGCCGCTGCCGGGCGATCCCATCGTCGGCTTCATCACGCGCGGCCGCGGCGTCACCGTCCACCGGCGCGATTGCGACAAGGGCCTCGATCTCGATCCGGACCGCCGCATCGACGTCGAGTGGGATGGCCAGAGCAAGGCGCAGCACGAGGTCGCGATCCAGGTCCTGTGCACCAACAAGCCGGGCCTGCTCGCGCACATCTCGCAGTCGTTCACCGATCAGGGCGTCAACATCAGCCAGGCGCACTGCCGGGCGACGGAAGATGGTCGCGCCGTCAACACGTTCCACGCGTCGGTGCGCGACCTCGATCAGCTAAAGAGCGTGATCCGCTCGCTGTCGCGCATCAAGGGTGTGTTCAGCGTCGATCGCGTCTCGGCCGACCTCGGCCAGTGAGAGCGAACGCCGCGGAGCGCGAGCCTCAGGCGACAAGCGCGATCGTCGCCACTGCACCTGCGACGAGAAACGCGATGGTCGCGACTCGTACGGTGCGATGCATCGCGCGCGACTAGCGACGCGGAGCCGGCTTGCCGGGCTCGCCGAGATTCGCGAACAGCTCCACCGCCGACGCGGTCGACTTGCGAGCCTGCTTGTTCTTGCGGCGACGGCCCGCCTTCTCGTGCTTGTTCTTGCGCTTGACCGTGGTGGCCTTGGTGTTCGATGCCATGACAGATCCTTTGTGGAGACCGGGGTTTCTAGCGCAATCGTGTGCTACGTTGCAATCCCTGGGGGTCGCCCGCATGAAGCTCTGCCCCAAGTGCCAGAAACAGTTCAGCGACGACGCCAACTTCTGTCCCGTCGACGCCGCCCGGCTCGTGCCCCTGGAGGCTCAATCCGGCGGGGCGGACTCGCTGACGTCCCGGTTCGAGCTCGGCCCGCGGCTCGGCGGATCTCGTACAGGCGCCGTCTACAAGGCGACCGACAAGACGACCGGAAAGCCCTGCGTGGTCAAGCTGGTCGCGCCCGCGGTCCTCGCGCTGCCCGGCGTGTCCCAGCGCCTCGAGCGCGAGCTCAAGCAGCTCGAGCGGGTGAAGAGCGCCGGGGTCACCCAGGTCCTCGCCTCCGGCAAGCGGCCGAACGCAGGGGCGGGCGGAGAAGAGACCTGGGTCGCGACCGAGTGGCTCGAAGGCGCGCAGACGCTCGCCGAGGCGATCAGCGCGCGCGGCCCGATTCCCGGGGACCAGGCTGCCGATCTGATCGAGGTGGTCGGCGAGGCGCTGATCGAGGCGGCGCAGGTCGGTGTCGTTCACCGCGACCTCGCCCCGAAGAACATCCTGTTCGCACAGACGGACTCGGGCTCGGTCAAGATCATCAACTTCTCGCTGCCGGTGCCGTCGACCGAGAAGGTTCCCGGCGTGCCGGAGTTCGTCGCGCCCGAGCAGGTCGAAGGCCGTCCCGTCGACCAGCGCAGCAACCTCTACAGCCTCGGCGCGCTCTACTACTACGTGCTCACCGGCCAGCCCGTGTTCGCCGGCTCGCCGGAGGAAGTCCACAAGCTCCACCAGAACGGTCAGATCAAGCCGCCGTCGCAGCTCGTGGCGGTGCCCGCACCGGTCGAGGCCGTGATCATGCGCGCCCTCGATCGCAGCCCGACGAAGCGGTTCCTCACGGTTCGCCAGTTCGTCGACGAGGTCACCCGCGTCGGCCACGGCGAGGTCATCGAGCTCAAGCAAACGAGCGCCATGGGCAAGGCCGGCCGTCCCAAGGGCGAGCTCGTCCAGACCCTGCTCGGCGTGCGCGGCAGCTTCCCGATGGCGTCCCAGACGCCGACGATGCCGGTCGGTCAGTCGCCGGTGCAGGCCGTCGCATCGGCCGCGATGCCCGGTCCTCAGCCGACGATCCAGGCCGGTCCTGCGACGGTGCAGTCCGGTCCTCCCGCGATGCCGCCGCCGGCTGCACCAGGCATGGCGGCCTCGATCGCATCGCCGCCGGTCGCGATGGCGCCTCTCACGCCGCCCTCCGGTGTCGAGCCGCAGCGATCGCCGTGGGCACCGCCCGCAGGTGCTGCGGCGGCTCCTGCGCCACAGCCGGCACCTGCGCCTGCGCCTGCTCCGACTCCCGCCGCACCGGTCCTCGCTGCCCCGGTCGTCGCGCCGACGGCTGCGCAGCCGACGGCTGCCGGCAAGAAGCGGGGCGCCGACGAAGGCAAGGGCAAGTTCCGCGAGACGATGTGGTTCAAGAAGGGCGACCTCGACGCGCAGGCGGCGATCTCCGCGGCCGAGGAGCGCGCCCGCACCGGCAAGGACGTCGTCGCGGACAAGGCCGACAGCAAGGCGATCGACGAGCGCTACACCGACGACGGCTCGATCACGCGCAGCGACAAGGAGAAGTACTCGCTGCGCACGGGGGCGACGCAGATGATGTCGGCGCTCCAGGATCCGAAGAACAAGAACGCGAGCCAGAGCCTGACCAAGGTCTCGGAGGACGAGCTGGTCGGCGAGATGAAGGGCCTGCCGCTCTGGATCAAGCTCGCGATCCCGGCGGGCCTGCTCGCGATCGTCTTCATCATCTGGTTCTTCTTCCGCGGCTGAGAACTGAAACGTTCTCGAAGCGGAACCAGAGCTGACAAGCTCAGGTCACGGCACGAGCACGCGCGCGCGGGTTCGCTCGTCGTCGGGCGTGACGCCGGCGGCGAGATCGATCTCGCCCTTCACGCACAGCGCGGCGGCCTCGACGATCAGATCCGGGTGCGGACCGGCGACGCCGATCACGGTGACCTCGCGCGCCATCAGATCGCCGGGCAGGGCAGGCGTCGACGCCTCGGCGAGGATGGTGAGCGTCGAGCGCGCCCCGGCGAGCCTCGCCGCGGTCGGGACCGCCGCGGCCTCGGTGGCGATCACGCGCCACGGCCGGTTGCCGAGGCCCTGGGCGCCGATCGCCTCCGTGACCAGCGTTGCGTCCGATCGCACGGCTGCCGCTCCCTTCGCGAGCAGCCAGCTGCGCCACGCCTCGTCGTCCTCGTCGATGATCACGGTCGGCGTCATGCCCTTGCCACGCAGGATCTCCACGAGGAACCGGCTCACCGCGTTCGCACCCACGACGACGACCGGCTCGCGTGGCCCCAGGCCGGTGCGCGCATACAGCGTGTACGCGGTCGTCACATCACCGGGAACGGCGGCCGCGGCGGGCACCGGCAGGTCGAGTCCACCGGCGAGTGAGACGACCCAGCGGCTCGCGACCCTCAGCCGCGTGCCGACGCCATCGCGCCGCTTCGCATGCGCGCACACCGCTGCACCACCGCGCCGGCACACCTCGCACTGACCGCACGGATCGAGCGGTCCGACGAGCACGCGCTTGCCGAGCAGCACGGCCGAGCCCTCGGTCGCATCGTCGACGATGCCGACTGCGGCTCCGCTGGGTTGAAATGCCTCGACGGCGATGCCGACGAGCTCTAGCTCACTACCCTCGGTCCGGCTCACCAGTCGTCGCGGTCGTTGTTGCGACCCATGTCGGCCTCGGTCGGCCGTTCGGGCGCCTGACCGATCGCGGTCTCCTCGGCCTCATGGCCGACGGCGTTCGGGTTGAACGCCATCGCGAAGTCGTCGCCCTCGTTCTCGTAGTGCTCCTCGAGCATCGCCGAGTCGTCGACATCGAGGTGATCGTCCTGCGTATGCGCGGCCATCGGCGGCGGCGGCATGCTCGGCGTCTTCGCGCGCGCGGGCGGGGCCGGCGGTGCGCCGCGGTTCGGACCCGATCCCGGCCTGGCCGTCGGACCGGAACCCGGCGACGGCGCCATGTTGTGCGGGCCGGAGCCCGGTATCGGAGTCGCGCCGGAGCTCGCTCCACCCAACGTGCTGACCGGAAGACCCTGGCGGGCACGCCAGGCGGACAGTGCCGCGACGAGATCGTCGTACGGGATCATGGATGTAACGATATCACGTGGTATGAGCCTCGCGGTGAGCTCCGCGATCAAGCTCCACACATCGCACGTCCTCCCACGCGAAGGATTCGTACACGGGTTCCCGGAGCGTTCTGGCGGTGTCTCGACCGGCGCGCGCGCGTCGCTGAACCTCGGCAAGCGCTGGGGCGATGACGAGGCGAACGTCGAGGAGAACCGGCGCCTGCTCGCGAAGCACGCCGGCTACGATCCGGAGCAGCTCCAGGCGACCCGCCACGTTCACGGCACCGCCGTCTGGAAGGTCGGCGAGCCCGCCCCCGACCCGGCCGAGTTCGACGGCCTCGTCTGCGACCGCCCGGGACCGGTGCTCGGCGCGTTCGCGGCCGACTGCATCCCGATCCTGTTCGCCGATCCGGTGGCTCGCGTGATCGGTGCGGCCCACGCGGGCTGGCGCGGCACCGTTGGCGGCGTCGCGGCGAACGTCGTCCAGCGGATGGGCGAGCTCGGCGCCAAGCCCTCCGACATCCGCGTCGCGCTCGGCCCATCGATCGGTCCGTGCTGCTTCGAGGTCGGCCCCGAGGTCGTCGACGAGTTCCGCGCCGCGTTCGGCGACGTCCCCGGGATGGTCGTGAAGGGCCCGAAGAAGGACCACATCGACCTCCGCGTCGCGTCGCGCTCCGTCCTCGAGAAGGCCGGCGTCCGCCCCGAGCACATCGACGACAAGCCGCCGTGCACCCGCTGCGACGAGCGGTTCTTCAGCTATA
>Ga0153915_10003442_pt1 | contig 14539 bp, 12 predicted proteins | sample Opewatmetagenome_2_FD_107003 | JGI IMG/M metagenome (GOLD analysis project Ga0153915, IMG submission 107003) | Freshwater wetland microbial communities from Ohio, USA - Open water 3 Core 3 Depth 3 metaG | ecosystem: Environmental > Aquatic > Freshwater > Wetlands | place: USA: Ohio, Lake Erie...
CGGCGCGGTGACCGGCGTCAACGCGGAAGGTATCGCCGTGATGGTCGACCCGACGCGGACCGGCGATGTCACGCCGACCCGCAGCGCGCGGCCGATCGCGCTGCTCGCTCGCTCGGTGCTCGAACACGCCAGGACGCTCGACGACGCGGTGAAGACGATCGAGCAGACGCCGACGCTCGGTGCCGCGTTGATCGTCATCGTCGATGGCAGCAGCGGCAAGTGGGTCGTCGTCGAGCGTACGCCGAGCAAGGCGATCGTCGAGCGCAATCCGAAGCAGGCAGCCTTCGGCGACGTGCTGACGACGAACGCGCTCGCCTCGGATCCCGAGAACGATCGCTCGCGGCGCATGCTGCCCACGACCTCGCGCGTCGAGCGAGCGGCGCGACTCGTCAAGAATCCGCTGCCCGACGTCGCGGCGATGGCGGCGGTGCTGCGCGATCAGCGTGGCACCGATGATGTCCCCCGCCCCGCTGGCCATCGCGGCGTGATCGACGATGGTCGCGCATCGCACGTCGTGATCCTCGATCCGACCTCGCTCGAGCTCTGGGTCGCCGATCCGAAAGCAGCGGGCCGCATGCGCGCGTTCGATCTGCGCCACGAGCTGCGCGGCGAAGGCGACCGGGCGATGCCGCCCGCCGATATCGCGGCAGATCCAGCGACCGAACCGGATCGCGTCGCGAACCTCGCGGCTGCGCGTGCAGAGCTACGGATCGCGCGGGAGGAGCTCGCGCGCGGTCATCACGAACGCGCCGCCGAAGCGTGTGCACGCGCGCGCGCACGCGCACCCGGCTTGCCCGAGGCGCTCGAGGTCGAGGGCGAGATCGCGCAGGCGCGCGGCGACACGGCGCACGCGAAGAAGGCGTTCCAGCAGTGGCTCGACGGCGGCGCGGACGATCCTGCGGGCGAAGAGCGCGCACGTGCGCTGCTCGATCGCTGAGCGCGCAGCTGGAGCCGAGCGCGCAGCTCACTTCATGACGAGCGCGAGCACCGCGCCGGCTGCTGCGCCGAGCGCGAGCAGACCGACGACCCACCAGATCCACCTGCGCGAGCTCGCCGGGTTGATCTCGGTCGCAGCGCCAGGGGCGTAGCCGGGCTGCGACTGCGGATAGCTCATGAGCGGACCGACGTGATCGACCGCGTGGTTCGGTTGCGCCTGCGGATAGTGCTGCTGCGCGACCGGCGTGCCGCCACCCGGGGTCGCGATCCGGACGCCGAGCGGCGCAGGATTGCCCATGCCGTGTCCCATCTGACCGAGCTGCTGCATGCCCATCCCCATCTGGCCGGGCATCGGCGGCGGCGCCATCTGCGGCATGTCCCCGCGGCGCGTCTCGAGCAGCTCGGGTCCTTGCTGCGGCGGCAGGCGCTGCGACGAGCTCGCCGACGGCAGCGGGGTTGCGAGCGGGTTGCTCTGCTCGCGCACGTGATCGAGCACTTCCTGCAGTGCGATCGCGAGCTGCGTGACATCCGCGTAGCGGTTGTTCTTGTCCTTCTCCAGGCACTTCAGGATCACGCGATCCGCTTGCTGCGGAAGCGCGGCCTTCGCGTTCGCCTGCGACGGCGGCATCGGCGTCTGCTTGAGCTGCGCCGTGATGAGACCCGCCGGGCCCTTCGCGTCCGGGAACGGCAAGCGGCCCGTGATCATCTCGTACGCGACGACGCCGAGCGCGTAGACATCGCTGCGACCGTCGAGCTGCTTGCCCATCAGCTGCTCGGGCGACATGTATTCGAGCGTGCCGAGCGTCTGCCCCGTCGCGGTGAGCTGCGGCGACTGCGGATCGATCGAATCGCCGCGCATGACCTTGGCGATGCCGAAGTCGAGGATCTTCACGAACTCGGGATTGCCCGGTCGACTCTCGAGGTAGACGTTCTCGGGCTTGAGATCGCGGTGAACGATGCCCTGCTGATGTGCCTCGGCGAGCGAGCTGCACATCTCGGTGAGGATCTTGAACATCCGCTTCCACTCGAGCGGTGCTTGCTCGTGGAAGACCTGGTGGAGGCTCTTTCCTTCGAGCAGCTCCATCGCGATGTAGAGCGTGCCGTCGGGAGTCTGATCGAAGTCGTACGTCGTGATCGTGTGCGCGTCGCGAAGGTTGCAGAGCACCATGCCTTCTCGACGGAAGCGCGCGACGAGGTTCTCGTCCTTCGTCATCTCCGGGTGGAGGAGCTTGAGCGCGACCTTGCGACCGGTCGCGAGCTGGATGCCGCGATAGACCGCACCGAAGCCGCCCTCGCCGATCTTCGACTCGACCTTGAAGCGATTGTTGAGCGTCTGACCGAGATAGATCTCGTCGCCCTTGGCGGCGCGATTCATCGGACGCGGACGCTGTCCCTGCGGACGCGCGGTGCCTTGCGCGAGCGGCTTAGCCGCGCCTGCACCTGCAACGGGAGATGCAGCCCGTGGTTGTTGCGATGAACCTGCTGCGCCGGGACCATTGGAGCCCGCCGCAGGTTTTGCCTGCACCCGGTACCCGCAAACGCCGCAAAAGCGCGCGGTCGCCTCCAGCGGCGAACTACACGAAGGGCAGTTCATCGTCCCAGGCAAATTCTCGCAGAAGAATCCAGGGTTCGCACCTATGTTCCCGCCTTTTTGTTCCTCAGCACTGCATCAGGAGAAGGCTGACCATCACCACGACAATGGCCGCGGAAATTGCCGGCAGAAGCCATGGTCGCCGAGCACGTTCGACGGGCGCAGGCGGCAGACCTTCGATGGCAGAGTCGTCACCCACGAACAGGCGGATGCGAGGGCCACCAGGCCCGAATTCGACGCTGATGGGTACGTTCTGTGTCACCTGCGTCTCGGTCACGCGGTGGCCTTCGACGTAGGTGCCGTTGGAGCTTCCGAGATCCACGAGGACCCAGCCCTGCGACACCGCATCCGTCGCGTCGGCGCGTGCGACCCGAAGCTCTGCATGACGCGAGCTTGCGTCGATGTCGCGATGGGGATCGAACGACACCTCGCAGTCCGGATGGCGTCCGAATCGCACGCGGTCGCCGGCCGGAAACTCTTGCCGCTGCCCCCGTCGGCTGCCCGCGATGTGGTCGATCACCACCCGCATCGTCACTCACTCTAGCGCAGGGCACGCCGCCGCGCCTGACCCCGGGGCCCCCGTCTGACCGAACGGGCAGGAAAACCACTCAAGGAAGGCCGGCCATGCGGCCCACGTAGCCGCAGACCGTCAGCGGCCGCCGGCGATCCAGGCCAGCGCACATGCGAACGCTCCGATCACGACGTACCACCACCACGCGATCGGCGTCCGCTGGAGATGCTTGCGTGCGGGGCCGTCGACATCCTCGATCGGCAGCGCGGTCGCGGGTACGCGGATGCCGACGCGCGAGCGCAGGACCGCATGCTGTCCCGTCACCGGAATCGATGGCGGAATGGACGATGTCGGCAACCCGATCTTCGCGGCGAGCCGGCGGGCGACGTAGGACGTCGACGTCAGCGCGGGATCGCCTTCCTTCTGGGGATCGAACTCGCGGAACGTCGGAAGGTCCTTGTCGTCCTTCGGAGGTGAGAGGCGTTCGCCCGTGACATGCGCCACCACCGCGGTGATGTTGTCGCTGCCACCGGCGGCGCGGGCGGCCGTGACGAGCAGCTTCACCACGTCCTTGACCGTGTGGGGCGCCGACATCAGCAGCGCGAGCGCCGGATCACCGACGAGGCCATGCAGCCCGTCGCTGCACAGCAGCACGCGATCGCCGCGCCGCAACTCGATGATCGACAGCGACGGCTCGACATCGTCGTTGACGCCGAGCGCCTGCAGGATCGCCGAGCCCGCGCGCTCCGCGATCTCCTGGTCATGGCCGGCCGCGATCAGCGCCGACGACAGCGACTGATCCCGCGTGACCTGGACGAGCTCTCCGTCGCGGAGCACGTACGCGCGCGAATCTCCGACGGTGGCGATCACGAGTCGATCACCGACGATGCCGGCGGCGGACACCGTCGTGCCCATGCCCTTGAGCCCGGCTTCGCGCTTGGACATCGCGTGGACGTCGTGGTTCGCCACGCGAGTCGCGCGCCGGAGCAGCCGCGCGAACACTTCCGGATCCCGCGTGCCCGGCGTCGTCTGCATCTCGCGCCAGATCACGCGCGCCGCGAGCTCGCTCGCGACCTCGCCGCCCTCGACGCCGCCCATGCCATCGCAGACGATCATCAGCGGGCCACGCTCGACCATTCCGTTGAACGGTTCGGCCAGCTCGAGACGCTCGCCCTTGTCGAGATCTCCGACGAGAAAATGATCCTCGTTGTGCTCGCGCACCGTGCCGACGTCGGTGGCGGCAGCGACCGTGATCTCGAGCCGAGCGACGTCCGTCAACGTTCGATCCGCAGCAGCTGATCCCCCATCCGGACGTGATCACCGTTCTTGATCGATGTCGGGCCCGTCAGTCGCACGAAGGTGCCGTTCGAGCTGCCGAGATCGGTGAGCAACGCGCGCTTGCCGTCCCACGTGATCGCCGCGTGTCGACGCGACATGAACGCGTCATCGCGGAACACGATGTCGCCTTCCTCGCGACCGAGCACGATCTCCTCGCCGACGAGGTGCCGGACGTCGCGATGGCCGCCCGACGGGATCAGCTGGATGATGCGGCCCCACGGATCGCGCGGTGGCGAGCCGAACAGCGCGACGCCGTGACGGATCAGCGGATGGATCGTGCGCTCCTCGGGCGCGACGCGCTCGAACCGCAGCACCTCGCGACCGACGAGGATGATCGACCCGTCGCTCAGCTCGACCGACGCATCCGCCTTCTTGAACACGCCGTTCGTCGTGTCGATCGGATGGATCTTCACGCTGCCATCGGAGCCGCGATTGATCCGCGCATGCTGGCGAGCGAGGAACCGATCGTCGTCGAACGCGATGTCGGCGCCGACGCGGCCGACGATCGTGTCCTCGGAGGTCAGGTTGAAGCGCTGGCCGTCGGTGCCATCGCGGTTGACGAGGACCGCGCTGCCCCACGCAGCACCCGAGGGCCGCGCCGCCGGTGCAGCCGCGGCGGCGACCGGCGGTGACGACGATGCACGCGGTGTCGATCCCGGTGGCATGAGCGATGCGGCGCGCTGCGCATCCGCGGCGAGTGTCTGGGCCTGCGGATCGACGTTGCTCTGCACCGGCGGCGCATTGCCCATCACCGCGCCGAGTGCGCCACCCAGCGGAGGCGAGTTCGTCGGCGGGCGAATGCGCGGTCCACCCGCCCCGGGATCGGTTGGCGCGATGGGCTGCATGTGGAGTCCACACTGCTGGCAGTACGCGAAGCCGACCGGCGTCGCCGTGCCACAGCGAGGGCACGTGATCGTGCTGCCGCCTGCCGACGGGCGCCCGGGCGGCGATGCGTTCGGTCCCGCAGGCGCGAACGACGGCGGCGCGGTCGGTGGGAACGCGGTCGGTGGGAACGGCAACGGGGCTGGCGTCGCGAACGGTCCCGGTGGCGCCATACCCGGAGGCGGCGCCATCATCGGCGCACCGACGACGGGAGCGAGCGCTGGCGAACCAGGCGTCGTCTGACCGAGCGCCGCGCCGCAGCTGCGACAGAACTTCATTCCCGGCGGGTTCTCACCGCCGCAGGACGCGCACTTCACGGGCAACCCGGCCCCGACTCCGGGAGTCTGCGCAGGGGCAGCCGCAAGCGCGGTGCCGCAGTTCAAGCAGAACGACGACCCCGGCGGGCTTTGGTGGCCACAAGCAGAACAACGCATCACACCCCTCTTGCCCCGAGTTTCTCGAAAAGCTCGGCGCGAGTGAATGGCGTCGGGCCTGTTTGCAACGGGGGGAGCGACTTGCTAAGACCGGCCGGCCCCGTGGGTTGCAAGATCGCAAACGTGCTCGGAAAACTCGTGGTCGTCCTTGCCCTCGTGCAGGCGGCCTGCGTCGACTCCGCCATCCGTACGGCGCCGTTTCGCTCGCGCCCGGATGCGGCCGATCCGGGGTCGCTCCGAGGGCCGTTCGAGGGTCGGGTGCTCGATGCGACGACGAAGACCCCGATCGCCGGGGCCCTCGTCTACGCGGCCTGGACGCTCGAGCGCGGTAGCGCGCTCGTCGAGCCGGCTGGCTCGCGCGAGGTGGTCGGCTCGACCGATGCCGGCGGCAACTACAAGATCGCCGCACTCGGCTCCCTGCCCCGCGGCGTGCGTGTCGCTGACTTCACGCTCCTGGTCTACAAGCGCGGCTACGTCGCGTATCGCAGCGATCGGCGATTCCATGATCTCGGACCGCGGATGGACTTCGCGCAGTCGAGCAACCAGGTGTTGCTCGAGCGCTGGCGCAACGAGCTGTCGCACGCACGTCACCTCCGGTTCGTCGGTGCGGGCACGGCCGTCGCCGCGCTGACCCAGTGGGAGCTCGCCGACGCGAGCGCGGAGCTCGAAGGCAAGCGTCCCTCGGGCGAGGATCTGCGTCCTGGCCACGAGGGTGCGTACGTCGTCGCGGCCCAGCTGCTGACCGACACGGACATCAAGGCGCGGACGAAGTACGACGGACAGTTCGAGACCGGCCCGCTCTCCGACGAGCCCGACACCGCGACGTACAGCTCGCAGCACTTCAAGGCGCTCGGCCGACCGGAGTCGTGGGACGTCGCGATCCGCGTGTGGCGCCTCGAGCCGGCGAAGGCGCAGGAGCGTTACGAGGAGCTGCTGACGCAGCTGCCCGGCGTCGACGAGAAGGACGACATCGGGAGCCGCTCGTTCGTCGCGGTCGAGAACACCCAGGGCAACGAGATCCGCGGCGTCGGGTTCCTCGATGGTACCCGCGGCATCGTCGTGCTCCTGACGTGCGGTGCCAACCAGTGCACGGCGATCGAGGATGCGAGTGCGATCGCACAGGGCGTCTACGCGAAGCTCAAGCAGCTCGTTCCGGCCGGAGTGACGCCAGGAGTGACGAAATGAAGCGCATCGCCGCCGCGCTCGCATTGACGCTGTTCGCGGGCACCGCCCATGCGTGGGAAGCAGAGACGACCCAGGCCGGGCTCGCCGAGCAGGCCGCGCTCTCCTCCAAGCTGCACAAGCGGCTCGTCACGCTCGGCTTCGACGGTGGCCTGTTCGAGCCCCTGACCGTTCCGCCGGCCGATGCGCCGACGCTGATCGAGACGCTCAAGCTCCTGTCGCCGACGCACGGCGCGGTGCCGGATGCGCGCGGCCGCCAGACGGCGCTGTCGTGGATCGCCGCCGGCGCCTCGATCGCCGACGTGCCGGCGAAGCTCGCGGCGAATCACTTCTACGATCCGCTGACCAAGCGCGGCTGGCAGCGCCCCGATCGCGGCGTGCTCGCCGGTCTCTCGGATTCGATCCGGGAATCGGTCGGCCGCGCCTCGGTGCCCGCCAAGGGCATGCCGGCGATCGACTGGATCACGGCAAAGGACAACCCGTTCAACGTCGACGGGTTCATCGATCAGTACGTCAAGGCGGTGTCCGCCGCGACGCCCGGTGAACGCTCGCGTCACATGGCGGGCGCCCTCGTCGCCGCCGGCGCGATCCTCCACGTTCTCGGTGATCTCGGCGCGCCATCTCGCGTCCGAGGTGATTCCGCCGCGCACTTCGAGCCGCTCGGCGGTGGTCCCGACGATCTCGGCTCCCGGTTCGAGCGCGTCGCGGCGCTCGCGTTCGGTCGACTCGGCATCCCGACGCCGTCGCGCGTGATCACCCGCGCGCACCTGCGCGACTACTTCAGCGACGCCGAGGGCACCGGCCTCGCCGACGTGATCTCGACGTCGTACTTCTCGCCGAACACGCTGCCCGCAACGACGCGCGTCGGCACGAACACGCATCCCAGGCTCGCACGTCCCCTGCCCGCGCTGCCGTCGAAGCTGAACCTGATGGCGGCGACGCGCGATGACGGCACGACCTTGCGCGGACCGGACGGCACCTGCCTCGCGCGCTATCGCGTCGAGCACGGCGTCGTCTCGTTCCACCTCGACGACGACTGCATGCTCGAAGAGGTCACGGCGATCCTTCCCGAGGTCTCGGCGTACGAGACCGGCCTGCTCGACTTTCTGTTCCGCGGCGAGCTGACGCTGACCGCCGGCAACGAGATCGTCGTCGCTGCCAAGGGGCTCGGCGCCGGCACCGTCGAGATCTTCGTCGAGGATCAGCAGGGCGTCCGCAAGAGCCTCGGCAAGACGCAGGTCGCGGGCGGCTCCGACCAGCTCGCACGCATGGCGACGCCCGACAGTGGCGCTCGCATCATCGCGCTGTTCCAGGGCACCGACGCTCAGGGCGAGCCGATCGTTGCCGTCGGCGCCGTGGCTCTGACCAATCGATAGCCGATGTCGTCGGCTGTCCCTCATTCGCCCCGATAGCGGTACGATCACGTCATGGCGAAGAAGCGCGACGAAGGCGATCCGCTCGATCGCGTATTCGCGTTGCTCGACGATGCGCCGCCCGGCCTGCACGATGTCGACGAGGCCGCTGCCGAGCTGCCCTCCGGCCTGCCCGCCCCACTGATCGAGCTCTACGCGCGCTGCGATGGCATCCGGATCTTCGTCGAGGCCGTCGAGATCCTGCCCTCGCGCGAGGTCACGCTCGAGCATGGCCGCTGGAAGTTCGCGATCGCCGAGGGCGATGCCATCGCGATCGATCACAGGGGCAAGATCTGGCGCAGCGACGAGTCGATCGAGGACGAGGTGTGCGATGGCACGCGGCTCGATCGCTGGCTCGTCGGTCTGCTCGATTCCCTCTCGCTCGTGTTCGACCGCGACGGCGAGTACGCGGACGACGTGTTCGACGAGGATGGCGAGATCCTGCCGATCATCCGGGAGAAGCAGCTCCGCGCGCGCCTCAAGCGCGATGCCGCGGCCCCCGGTCCGCGCTGGCAGCTGGCGCTCGTCCTCCTGGAGCAAGGTGCCGTCGAGGATGCGCGCAACGAGCTCGAGCAGGTCGTCGCCGACGACCCCGCGTTCATCTGGGCCTGGCTCGATCTCGCACGCGTCTCCGAACGCCTCGGCGAGATGGGCGGTGCGATCGACGAGGCGCGCATGGCGGCGGAGGCCGCTGAAGGCGTGCAGCATCCACAGGCCGGCTACTTCTGGTCGCAGGTCGCGCGGCTCGCCAGCCGCGCCGGCGATGACATGGTGCGCGCCCAGGCTGCGACGAAAGCGTCCCTCCTGGCGCCCGACCTCAAGCGCGCCCAGATCGAGGGTGCGCGCGAGCGGATCGAGTCCGGCGACAAGGCGAGTGCGAAGGGTCTGCTCGATCTCCTGCGCGCCGTCTGGCCGCGCGACCTCGAGGTCCTCGAGCTCGCCCGCAAGGTCGAGTCGTAGGCGCTCGGTTAGCGGAAGACGGCCTGATCGGCGCCCATCTCGCTGTAGAAGCGAGGCACCTTGCCGCTCGCGGCGAAGTGGCCATCCTTCAGCGAGAACACGGTCTCGGTCTCGAAGTGCGTGTCGGAGACACCGCTCACCTCTTCGATCGAGTGGACCTTCACGTTTCCGTCGGCGCCGCGCACCACGTGCACGACGATCTCGAACGCGGTCGCGACGAGCTCGCGAATCGCGGCGGTCTCGCCCTGCGGCTGGGTCGCACGCGCAAGGGTTGCGAGGCGGTTGAGCGCCGCGTTCGCACTCTCACCCGACATACCGACGACAGCGCCGTCGACCGACGAGTTCAGCGCGTTGACGAGCGGCATCGCTTCGCGGCCGCGCACGTCACCGACGACCAGGCGGTCCGGCATCAGACGGATCGCGGTCTCCAGCAGCGTCGCCGCGTCGACCTCACCTTGCTTGCCCGTGCCGGGGCGCGTCTCGAGCTGGATCCACTCGTCGCGGCCGATCGCCAGCTCGGCGACCTCCTCGACGGAGACGATCCGCTCACCCGCCGGCGCCGCGCTCGCGAGCGCACCGACCAGCGTGGTCTTGCCCGAGCCCGGACCACCGCAGACGAGCACGTTGCGACGTGCCGTGATGCAGGTGGTGAGGAAGTCAGCCATGCCACTCGACAGCGCACCTTGCGACACGAGGTCGGACAGGGTCTGCGAGTGCGAGACAGGCTTCTTCAGCACGAGGCAGGCGCCACGCGCGGCGACCGGCGCGACGGCTGCGGTCAGGCGAGTGCCATCGCGCATGCGCAGGTCGACGACCGGACGCATCTCGTCGATGACCGAGCCGGCCTCGTGGACGAGTCGCTTCACGACGCGCTCGAACATCTCGTCTGAGGAGAACGCCTTGCCCGAACCGCGCAGCACGCCGTTCTTGCCGACGACGACGCGGTCACGGCGATCGATCAGGATCTCGTCGATGCCTTCATCGGCGAACAGATCCTCGAGCGGGCCCAGGGCGAGCGCCTCGTTGAGCGTCTCCTTGATCAGCGCTTCTTGATCGATGTACTTCGGCAGCTCGCCACTGGTCTCGAGCGTCTCGACGAGATCGATCGTCGCCTTCTCGGCGCGCTGCCAGAGCTCTTCCTCGTGCAGGCGCTCGATCGGTACGCGATCGAGATCGAGCTTGGCGCGCAGGCGCTCGAGGATGTTCGACTGGAGGTCGAGCATCTTGACGATCTTCGAGTCGAGCGGCTCGAGCTGAACACCGCGCTTGGCGGCGGGCGCGAGCGGACGACCGGTGATCTTCTTCGCGGGCTGCGGCTGTGCCGGGACCGCGGCGAGCGGCGTGCGAGCCTTGCCCTTGTCGTTCAGCGGAACGACCGGCGCGGGCTGCGCTTGTGGCGCCGGTGCGATCGACGGCGGAGCGGCCATCGGCGTCGGCGCGGGAGCCATCGGGGCAGCGGACGGCGTCATCGGCGACGGCGCCATGCCTCCGCCCATCGGACCACCACCGAGCGGACCCGGCGGCGGCATCGACGGCCCCGGCGGGAAGTGCGGCTCTTGCTGCATCGCCGACGGTGGCGGCTGCGCAGCGACCGGAGGAGGAATCGGTGCCATCGGAGGCGGCATCGTTCCGCCCGGACGAACCGGCGGACGCGTGCGCGCACCGAGATCACCCGGCGGCGGTGCGACGGACGGGATGTCACGCGGCCCACCGAGATCGCGCGGAGCCGGCGGCTCGCGATTCATCGGCTCACGCGGCGGAGGCGGTTCGCGCGGGGGACCACCGGGCGGACGCGGGGGTCCACCTGCGGGACCACGTGCGCCCATCGGCGGAGGCATGCTCGCGGATGGCGGAGGTGATGGAGGCGCAGGCTCCGGCGGACCACCCATCGGTCCACCCATGCCGCCCATACCGCCGCCCATGCCGCCCATCGGAATCGGCATCGGCTGCGGAGCAGCTTGTGTTGGTGCAGGTGGACGCGCATCGATCGGTCGATCGTTGCCCGGTGGAGACGTTGTCGTCTCCGACGGACCGTCACCCTCTTGCGCCGCTTCGTCTACGCCGACGATGAAATCGCCGATGTAGATCTTGTCGGAGTCTTTGACGACGAGAGGACTCGTGATCTTGCGACCGTTGACGTACGTCCCGTTCGTGCTCTTGAGATCGACAATGATGAACTTGCCGTCCTTGAGCACGATGCGCGCGTGACGCTTCGACACGTTCCCCTTCGGGAGCACGATGTCGTTACCCTGTACGCGGCCAATGGTGACCTCAGGTTTGTTGAACACCATGCGACGCTGTTCGCCGCCTTTTTCCTGGATGATGATGGTGAACATTGGCTCCTGAGGGAACGGAGAAAGCCCGCTCTCCCCTCCCGAACCGAAACGGTACTAAGCCGCGGTAACCACGGTCAAGTTCGGGGAGAGCTTAGGTCAGTGGGATTCGATTTCGGCGAACTCTCTTCGGAAGGCCCTTGTGTCGGGCCCAGATGCAGGAGTCGCCGCACATCGTCCCACCACAGCGCCCACACCCCGAGCCCGAGGAGGCCGAGAATGGCACACACGATCAACGCGTCGTGCCAACGCGGTCTCACCATGAATTGGAACCTAGCACGCAGCGTCGATTCAGGCATGATGCGCCCGATGAAGAGCCTGCTTCTGTTCGCCTTTGCGCTCGCGGTCCTTGCCCCCCGCGCCGAGGCTGGCCCCAAGAAGAAGTACCACTTCGAGCTCACCAAGGTGCTGGTCAAGCCCGAGGTGAAGGCCGACGTCGCCAAGATCGCCCAGCCCCGGGTGGAGGCCGTGGTCAAGAAGGCGCTGGCCGAGCACCCGCAGCTCGTCGCCGACCTGGCGGGCGCCCCGGACCCCGAAAAGGACAATGGCCTGCCCTACCGGAAGTGGCTCCAGAAGAAGGGCATCTCGGGCTCCTACCTCGTGACCGTGGAGATCACGTCGGCGAGCGAGGAGCTGGTCCCGCTCGAGGACAAGAAAAACGCGCAGCGCATCGTCGTCTCGATCGGTGTGCACGTACTCGGCGAGACGATCCCGGGACGGACGATGGGCTTCACCGGTGACGGTGCCGCGACCGTCAAGCAAGAGGTGGGCATGAAGGTGCGCGACAAGGATCGCGACTTCACCTGGGATGGCGCTGCCGAGACCGCGATCAATGACGCATTGAAGACCTGCTTCGCGAAGCTCGCGCTGCCGCAGAAGAAGCAATAAGGACGGTCACAGGCGCAACGCGACGCCGAGGGCGCTCTTCATGAGACACCTCGCAGCTGATGACGTCTAGCCGCGCGTAGCTGTAGCTCAGGAGCAACGGCACCCCGGCCGCTACCGTGGGGAATGCACCCGATAGCGCGGCCACAGCGAGCCAGATCCGGAAGCCTCGGTCGCAGGGCACCTGTACGGTTACCGGACGAAGTTACCGATTCGATCCCAGCGAATGCCGCCCCAGTCGACCGGCGACCAGTGCTCGTACGAGAGCCAGAGGAAGAGCGCCTTGCCCTTGATGTTCTCGATCGGGACCGAGCCCCACACGCGCGAGTCGTTCGAGTTGTTGCGGTTGTCGCCCATCACGAAGATGTGACCCGGCGGAACCTTGTACTGGAGCTGCTGCTCGCACGCGCCGGCGGTGGCCTCGGGTTTCGTCTCGATGATCGTGCCCTTCACCTGCGGCGGCTCGTCGCCTGACTTGCCCGGCTCGTCGGCCTGGCTGCAGCTCGGGACCATACGCGTGCCCGGCGACGGGAAGTCGCGCGAGTCATTGACCTGCTCACCCTTCGCGATCCGCGCATCGCGCGCGGGCCGCTCCGCATCGTGGAAGGTATCGTACGGCTCACCGTCGACGGTCTCGCGATAGCGGCTGCACTGGCGCATGAACCAGCGGTCCTCGCGCTCGTCGTAGTCCTTGTACGAACAGTGATCGCCGTCCTGCACCATCGTGCTCGGGATCGGCTTGCCGTTGACGTAGACGACGTTGCAGCGGACCTCGACGGTGTCGCCGGCGAGCGCGATCACGCGCTTGATGTAGTCGCGGTCCATGTCGCACGGGTACTGGAACACGATCACTTCGCCGCGATGCGGGCCACGCCACTCGAAGAACTTGATGTTCGTGTACGGGATGCGAACGCCGTAGATGAACTTGTTGACGAAGATGTGGTCGCCGATCTCGAGCGTCGGATACATCGAGCTCGACGGGATCTTGAACGCCTCGATCACGAACGCGCGCAGCGCGAGCGCGATCAGGATCGCCGCACCGATCGACTCGACGTAGTCACGCGTCGTCGATTTCGGCGGCCGCTTGACCAGCTCGTCGACGAGCGCATCGAGGACCGGCAGGCTCGCGCGCACGCGGTTCATGTCGCGATCGGCGAGACCCTTCTCGACCTCGGTCGTCACGGCATCGAGGTCGCCCCCTTTGCCGCGCAGCCCCTTCTTCAAGGACAGTGCAGCGCGCGCATCGCGGACGAGGACCGTTGCTTCCTTGCGAATCCGGCGATCGAGGGTGGTGGCGCGCATCCGGTGGTTCAGTCCACTTTGAGAATGGTCAAGAACGCTTCCTGCGGAAGCTCGACCGAGCCTACCGCCTTCATGCGCTTCTTGCCCTCTTTCTGCTTCTCGAGGAGCTTCTTCTTGCGGGTGATGTCACCGCCATAGCATTTTGCGGTGACGTCCTTGCGAGCCGCCTTGACGGTCGTCCGCGCGATCACGCGGCTGCCGATCGCGGCCTGGATCGCGACGTCGAACATCTGGCGCGGCACGACGTCCTTCATCTTCGTGCACAGCTCGACGCCACGGTGATAGGCGCTATCGCGATGCGCGATGTTCGACAGCGCGTCGACGCGCTCACCGTTGACGAGGACGTCGAGGCGGATCAGATCCGCTTCGCGGTAACCCGCCGGCTCGTAATCGAGAGATGCGTAGCCGCGCGACATCGTCTTGAGTCGATCGTAGAACCCGAACACGACCTCTGCCAGCGGCATTTCGTAGACAACCCGGACGCGACCACCCGGGTCATAATGGAGCCCCTGCTGCACGCCGCGCCGCTCCTGGCACAGCTGCATGATCGGACCTACGTACTCCTGCGTCAGGTGCACCGTCGCGAGGATGATCGGCTCCTCGATCGCCTCGTACTTGCCCTGGTCGGGGACCTTCGCCGGGTTGTCGAGCTCGACGACCTCGCCGCCGTTCATCTTCACGCGGTAGCGCACGCTCGGCGCGGTCGTGATCAGGTTGAGGTTGAACTCGCGCTCGAGCCGCTCCTGGATGATCTCCATGTGGAGCAGACCGAG
>Ga0153915_10003443_pt1 | contig 14538 bp, 9 predicted proteins | sample Opewatmetagenome_2_FD_107003 | JGI IMG/M metagenome (GOLD analysis project Ga0153915, IMG submission 107003) | Freshwater wetland microbial communities from Ohio, USA - Open water 3 Core 3 Depth 3 metaG | ecosystem: Environmental > Aquatic > Freshwater > Wetlands | place: USA: Ohio, Lake Erie...
CAGGAGCAAGTTTTAGATAAAATTGGTCATTTGCTGAAGCGAGACGGCTGGTTGGTAATAAGTTTGCCAAATGCTGAATCATGGGAGAGGTTTATCTTCCAGAAGTATTGGGCGGGTTGGGATGTGCCCCGGCACTTCCACATTTTCACCCCAAAGACGATCACCCGGCTTCTGGAATCCAGAGGGTTCAAAGTCGAAAAGATCAAGAGTTTTACTGGTCGCCATGGTGTTTTAGTATTAAATTTTCAATTCCTCATCACAGAATGGAAAGTTCCAATTTGGGTAAAGAGAATTATCCTGACCATCATTCGTTCTTTATTTGCTCGAGTCTTAACCTACCCATATTACATGGTAGCTGACGCGTGCAATAAAAGTTCAATCATGACTGTATTTGCCAAAAAAATTTAGATGTGAAATGTGATCAAAACCCTTTTCCAAAGAATGCTCGCCAAATTATCAAAGAAGAATATATATGCCATCCTGGGCATTTTTGTGACGTTGATCTGCCTGATATTCCTTTATTCTTTTGCGAAGGAAACGAGCTCAAGTTTAAGATCAATACCTAAAGATATTCAATTTAAGCCCCTCGTTTATTCTTTTCTTCTTTTCTGTTTAGCGACGTTTGTGGCGGCTTACTTGTGGTTGAGAATAGCTAGCGAATTGGGTATCAGGGTTAAGGCGCTTATTCATCTCAAAATTTATCTTACCACTTTGGCGGCAAGACGTTTGCCGGGTTCTGTGCTTCATGTTGTAGGTAGAGGAGCCATGTATTATAACCTTGGTATTTCACCTGCATTAACAACTTTTGCCAGCGGTGTAGAAATTGCTTTGATTTTGTGGTCGGGAGTACTAGTGCTCTTAGTCTCACTGGTGAGCCTGGTCAGGATAAATCAGTCCCAGGTTTTAATTCTCCTGTTGTTGTTTGCTATCTTGTCTATCCTGATTCACCCCTCTACGCTTAAATTTATCATCCAAAAGTTAATCAAGTCGAAGGAAGTTCCCAAGATCCGCTATGCTTCGCTTTTAACCTGGCTTGTGGGTTATGTTGGATTGTGGTTTCTAGGAGGACTGATCCTCTTCTGCCTATTGACCTCGATCTACCCCACAAGCGCGTTGAATTTCTTCGTAATTTTAGCAGCATGGAGTGGGGGAGGGGTCAGTGGAATGCTTGTGGTGATCCTTCCTTCAGGCCTTGGGTTAACAGAGCTGACAATGAGCCTTATCTTGGGGCAGTTTATTCCACCTTCAGTAGCGGTAGTGACTGCATTGCTAGCTCGGGTCCTTCTCACAGGGTTCGATTTCTTGATCTCTTTGGGAAGTTTAGCAATATGGAAAGCAACTAATCCAAAAGGATTATTGTAACAATCTCCTCGACTGTATATAATCATTAAAAAATGTACCGCGATCTATTAAAAAGGAGCTGTGTATGAAATCTCAATTTCGGAAATTAATTTATTTGATTTTGCTATTGACGCTTGCTACTGGAATGGTAGTTCAACCAGTTAAAGCGGCACCGCCAGTAAACTACCAGTCTGGATTTCAAATTCGAAACCTTAGTTCAACGACGGCTACAGTCTCGATTGCTTTTTATGCCCCTGATGGAACGACGGTATTGACTCTGGCCGATACGGTAGCAGGGAATGCGACGAACACTTATTTCCCGCTAACTGACGCGGCGCTTCCAGGATCGGGTGAGCCTCCAAATGGTTTCCAGGGAGCGGTTGTGATATCCTCCGACCAGCCTGTCGCTTCGATATCAAACCTGGTGGGTTATGGGTCGTCAGGTTCAGCGATCTCCTATGCAAGCTATAGCGCATTTTTTGGGGGATCTTCTCTGTTCTATTTGCCTTTACTGATGAAAGGTAACTACGGATATAATACGTTCTTCAGCGTTCAAAATACAGGCTCCACCGCGACGGACGTTAGCGTTACATATAGTGATGGAACTACGAATTCAATCACCAATTTACAACCGGGTGCGGCAACCAAGCTTGATCAAACCTTGGAAACCCACTCTGCAACCGTCTTCTCTGCAAGTTTACAGACCACAGGTAATGTACCTATCGCGGCTGTAGTTGTTGAAGTTGGCCCAACTACTTTGTTCGCTTATGGCGGTTTTGGGGGTGGCAGCACTGGGCTTGTCATGCCGTTGATCAATGAAAATAACTTCGGTTATTTCACGGGTATTCAAATTCAAAACCTGGGTGCTTCGAACTCAGATGTGACCGTATCTTATACACCGGGTAGCGGGATGCCGGGCACAGCTTGTCAGGAGACTCGCACGGTCGCTGCAGGAAAATCGGTTACTTTTGGACAGAATGTTTTTGTGACCACAAGTGATCCAGCCACATTAGTATCAGAGAACTGCAACCAGGGTGAGACTTTCGTTGGTTCTGGTGTGGTGACAGCCAATACGAATAGCATGCCTTTGGTAGGTGTGGTTAACCAACTCAATACTGGCGCAAATAAAGGAGCCGCGTATGATGCTTTTGCTCCAAGCCAGGGTCAACAGAAGGTCGTGTTCCCTCTGATTATGGACCGCAACTGGGGTTACTTCACAAGTTGGAGTATTGCGAATGTTGGTTCAACCACCATTACCAGTACAGACCTGGTTTGCACGGTTACAGGCAAGGATAAACTGGGAGCTACAGTTACCTTGAACTTTAGCCCCAGTGTTGATCTTGGACCAGGTGCAAACTGGACCATGAACCATGTCAACCAGTTGGCCAATGGCTTCGTCGGTGGAGCCACCTGCCTTGGACCTACGGGTGCACAACTTGTTGGGACGGTCAACCAGTTGCTATCTACAGGAACTATTGACTCCTTCCTTGTGTATGAAGGTTTCTCTGTTGCTCCATAAAAATAGGGATGCTGTACCTGTGATACAGCAAACCTTTATAAGTATGTGAACAAGATTAGTAGAGTTGGGTTATCCCAACTCTACTTTCTGTTTATAATATAGAAATCTTCAGATACCAGGAGAATGCCCGTGAGAAAATACCATTATCGGTTGATTGTAGTCCCCTTGTGCTTTTTTATTCTATTGGGTTGCTCTGCACAGTCAACCAAAGTAACTACTCCGACACTGGAACAGCCCACTTTAGAGGTTCCTACTCCGGGGCCCAATTCAGGGGTTGTCACCGGCAAATTAATCGATTCCATAACCGGGAAGCCCTACAAAAGTGATGTGTTTTTATCAAAGAATCTTACTTCAGATCATCCCGAAATGCCGCCATTGATTTCATTTTCATATGATTCGAACCCTCGCGCAGCTCAAGATGATGCCGGGAATTTTATCTTCAAAGATGTACCTCCTGGCGAGTATGTGATAGCCCTCTGGTCACCCGGGAATGTTCAATTTGTCTTGGAAAAGGGCACATCGAATCCATTCCAGATTAAAGTTGAGGCAGGCAAGGTATTGGAACTGGGCGAGATCCGTTACCCCTAATCTGTAGATATTCTGTTGTCATCCTTGCTTTAAACATAAATCCTGCTCCTATCGCAGTAAATATCCTATCCAGGGCATATATGCTACATCTTTTAAAGTTAGATGCTGGTAGTTTGGAGCATGTTATAATGATTTTATCTCCCCTCCCGATATGAAAAATTCGATATCTGGGACGAACGGAGCACCCCTTGATTTTCCTGAGAGAAAATGATTTAGCTCGTTGAATTTGTTGACTTCACTAAAAGAGCGTTCTTAATGCATGATGATAACCATAAGAATTTCCTTGTTCCTGCGATCGCGTTAGCTTTCCCGTCAGGTTTTTTTATCACTTTAACCACATTTATACATTTCATTCAAACACCTCAGCTTAGTTTCAAAAGGGGTATCTTCACTCTGGCATTATTCTTGGTTATCAGTTTTATTTGCCTCCTTTTTTTCTTCTCTATTCTCCCATACCTATCGGCGATCATCAGAGGTTTATCTAGAATTACTAAGTTTTTATCAATCATCATTTATGTACTTGTAATACTTATCATCTATTTTTTACTACCACATTTACGTTTTAAACGGGTTTATTTCCTCATACCTTCCCATACTCTAGAAATTATTGCAATTTCAAAGGAATCACAGATTGAGCCCGTTGAGCTTGGATGGTTCAAAGCCGACACCGTAGAAATCAATCTCACAGGATCGTTTATCAGGCAAAATTGGGAAGTCCAAGGAAACCGGTTGGTATTCACGGGTGGTGATCAAGGTGCGCTAAATTGGAAAGGCAGAATTGAAGGGGCAACCACATTGCTCTTTTACAATGCTTCTACAGACTCGCTAAAGGTTTTTTGGGATGGTCAAGAGATTAACGGGCAAATTTCGACAGAAGGCCTGGTTTACAATAATGACTTTGGCGTCGATCGCACAAATCGAGTTGTCAGTGAAATCATCACAGTGTTCGGATTCATTTTCGCCATCAATGCCATTCTATTATTCTTGATATTTATTAACTTGAAGATATTTAGTTTAAATATGAGGTTGAAAAATACGAAGGTGGCTATTTATTTGGGTTTGTTCTTATCTTCTTGTGCTGCACTTGCATTAGAGGTCACGTTAACCCGGCTGCTGAGCGTGATCACCTGGTATCACCTGGCGTTCTTTGCTATTTCAACTGCTATGTTGGGGATGACAGCAGGCTCTGTTACCGTGTATCTTAAACCCAATTGGTTTTCGGAACGTAATCAACTTGGCACGCTGGCCAAAGCTTCGCTAGGAAGTGCAGCCTTCACTTTGTTCTCGCTTATTATGTTATTGTTGATTCCGATTACAGTGTCAGATACAGTAATGAGCCAAATAGCTTTATTGATGACAACGTTTTTCTGCTTTTTACCCTTTTATTTTTCTGGCATAGTCATCTCAGGAATCTTAACACAAACAACACTGCCAATTGGTAGGCTTTATGCCAGCGATTTAGCAGGCGCAGCAATTGGTTGTTTAGTAGTCTTGCTTGGGTTAGAGGTAGTAAGCGCTCCGAGCCTCATTATCTTTTGTGGAGTGATTAGCGCTCTTGCTGCGTTTTTATATTCGGGAGCAAGTCTTTCTAAGAGTTTAACCTATCTGAGTCAAGGTGTTATTCTCTTTTTAATTTTCATGGCCCTGTATAATTCTTGGCCTGATCGTTCTCCCTTAAGCCCAGTTGTGGTAAAGGGGCGAATAGAAAATCCGTTAAATTATGTTTACGAAAAATGGAATTCATTCTCACGAGTTGTAGTATATCAAGCGACTCAAAGCCTACCACAGCTTTGGAGTCCAAGTCCTACGATGCCGCAAAATGAATTGGCTACCCAATATATGTTAAATATTGACGGAGAAGCAGCCACAGTTATCCGCAAATATAACACCTTGGATGATATTGCACATCTACGTTATGATGCAACCAATATTGCCTATTACCTTTTGCCACCTGAAGATGCGGTTTGTATTATTGGCGTAGGTGGCGGAAAGGATATCCAGAGCGCTATCTACTTTGGGCATAAACAGATTATTGGTATCGATGTCAATCCGATTTTCATCGATCTCTTAAATGGTCCTTTTAGAGAGTTTGCGGGGATCGCAGATCAAGATGGTGTAAAACTGGTTGTTGATGAAGCCCGGAGTTATTTAACCAATACAGATGAACAATTTGGCGTCATCCAGATGTCTCTCATTGATACCTGGGCTGCGACTGGGGCAGGTGCTTATTCATTATCTGAAAATTCCCTCTATACAGTTGAAGCATGGAGGGTATTTATGAAACGTTTGGGAGAAGATGGAATCTTCTCTGTTTCCCGATGGTACAGTACAAACGATTTAGGAGAAACTGGACGAATCGTCAGTTTGGCGGTCGCCACCTTGCTGGAGGAAGGAGTTGAAACACCAGCTAATCATATTGCCATGGTCACTTCAGGAAAGGTTTCAACATTATTGATGAGTAAAAAGCCTTTCAGTAATGAAAGAATTGCAAAGTTAAAAGCGGTTTCTGAAAATATGCAGTTTCGTATCGAAATTATCCCGGGTTCATCCCCTGAAAATGAATTATTACGTAACCTGATCAGTGCTAAATCGATGAATCAATTGGTTCGTAATGCAAATCACCCACGCTACAACTATTTACCGCCCACAGATGAAAGCCCATATTTTTTCAACATGCTACGGTTGGAATCCCTGGGTACCGCCTTCGACCCGACGCCTGGAGTTATCTATGGAAATGCAACTGCGACCTTAACCCTGGTCAGGTTGATCATTGCATTAGCAGTCATGACATTCGGGGCGATCATTTTGCCATTGGCTTATAAAACCTACCTGACAAAAAAGGAAAAGAAGGAGATTGGAATTCATTGGTCTGGAGCAGTTTACTTCTCCCTTATCGGAGCAGGTTTTATGTTGCTTGAGATTGGGTTAATCCAAAGGTTTTCAGTGTTCCTGAGCCACCCAATCTATGCCCTTGGAATCCTTCTGTTCACAATTATCGCAAGTTCTGGATTGGGTAGTTTTCTCAGTGAGAAGCTCCCCCTCAATCGGGCACCCTGGGCTTTCTTATTTCCTTTAGGGATGGGAGGATTAATTTTACTGATGAGGTTCGTCTTGCCCATCATCCTTTCAAAGTTTATAACAGCTCCCTTGCTGAACAAAATTGTTCTTTCAATCCTAATCATCGCTCCTATGGGCACAGTGATGGGCTTTTTCTTTCCTACAGGTATGCGCATGATAAGGATACTCAGTAATGCGGATACTCCTTGGTATTGGGCGTTGAATGGCATTTTTGGAGTTCTTTGTTCTGCACTGGCTGTATTTATCTCTATATTTGTTGGTATCTCAACGAACTTTTATATCGCTGCTATACTATATTCTGCTGTATTGATACCAATTTATGATTTTTATTGCAAGAAAGCAGTCTTGTAAGTTTCGGCTTAGTTTTTCTTCCAGTTCCTTAAGACGACAACCTTTCAAGTGGAACCAGAAATTTCGCTGTAATGCCCGTTTTTCATCTTTACAGCGACTGCTGGCGTAACCAACCCCATCATCTCAATTCTATTTCGATCAGAATAATAAGCCAAAGTGCCAGGCTTATAAATTGTGATCCATTTACATAATACAAGACGATCGTTCAACATTTTTCCAAATTCTTAAGATCGGGGGAATAAACCTGAATTTAAGAAGGCTTCCTTCTCGGTGCGTTGGAGATTTCTATAATTTCTTCTTTCTCTATATTAGCTTTTGCGATCAGGTGTCCTTATTGGTTTACTCGCTAAGTAGTTTTACAGAAGCTATACCCGCCCCAAGGAGGTAATTGTAGTTGAGGTTTTTTCTTCCACTGATATGGATAGCGATGTTGGTTCCAATACGCCAATGCACCCCATAAGGCGGCTTCCAATTCAGCCTACGTTTCGAATTTACGTCTCTTGAGCGCTAAGTATTTGAGTTGCTTCCACCAGGGGTCGATCAAATTCAACCAGCAGGCATACTTGGGCAAGAACAGGATTTGGATTTCTGACCAGGCAGCCAAAGCAATGCGGGCATCGCGATTATGATGGCTACTCATATTATCTTCGATGATCATCAGACGTTCAGCAGGAAAGGTATGAATGATCTTTTCCAGCAGCTTGATATGGCTGGCGCCATCTCTTTTACCAGTCACGACCAGAGCCGCTTCACCCGTCGCAGGCTCAAAGGCGCCGTCCACCCAGACGCTGCCTCTGCTACCGTAATCCGGCTCGAAGGTCGCTCGCGACCGATGGATAACCCATTCCGCTCCTGGGTAGGTCTTGATTGCCAGTGGTCCCAACTCATCCGCGCAGATCGTTCGGGCTTTGGAAGGTGGCGACACATAAGCGGCGACAATCAATCCCTTTTTTTCGCAAACTCAGAATCGTGCTTCCCAGGTTCATGGAACCAACTCTCCTGCTTACGCCAGCGGAACCTTCACCTTCGACCCAGGTCCAGATGGTTGAATCGGACAAATGCACCCTATGGCGTTCTTTGAAGGCTCTTTGTAGGCGCTCTAAGGTCCAAAGCTCAAAGGGATAGATTGCTTCGGTAAAAATCGCCTCTCAATGACCAGTAAATTGAATGCGTTTGCCCTGGTCGAAAGTCTCTTAACAAACTGTCATATGTGATAGACTCAGGGCATGCCATAAGCCCGAGATTATCAACTCAACGAAGCAGAATTGCAGACAGTTGAGGCAGACATCCGGCGCGATAAACGTCCGAAAGTACGACAAAGGTGCACAGCCATCCGCCTCCTTCATCTGGGACACAAACCGACGCAAGTTGCGGAAATGCAAGCGGTCAGCATCCCGACAATCTACGCCTGGATAAACCGTTGGCATTAAGGAGGGGTTGAATCCCTGGCAACCCAGCCCCGCAGTGGGAGACTGCCCAAAGCTGATCCAGCTTATAGCCAGCTTCTGGGCGAAGTGTTGGAGAAAGAACCAGCAGAGCTGGGGTATGGATTTACAATGTGGACGATCGATCGCTTGCGTGCTCATCTGGCGAAGGCCACCGGGATTGAGCTGAGCGAAAGCCGGTTTCGAGCTTTGCTCAAGCGAGAAGGATTTCGGTATCGGCGTCCCAAGTATGATCTGAGCCACTTGCAGGAACAGGTAGAGAAAGAGAAGGCCAACGAACTGCTGGAAGGGTTGAAAAAAAGGTCCTCAGAGGCGATTTCAAGCTCATCTTTTTGGACGAAACCACGCTGACCTTGGATCCACCGCTACGAGCCTGCTGGATGAAGATTGGGAGGCAGAAGTGTATCCCAACCATCCGGCCGGGGGTCAAACAGAAACGCCATGTGTTTGGCGGTTATGATTGGGTCAAGGATACTATCAGCCGGACAGTTGCCGAAACCAAGAGCAGCTCGGAGTTCATCCACTTTTTGGAACACCTGCTGGTCAAAGAACACCTTATAGGAAGAGATGTGCTGGTGATGGATAACACGGCTTACCGCAAAAGAGCTCCTTCCTTAGCAGCCTTAAGCTTGTTTGAGTATCGCGTTCTGGTCTTCTGGTTGCCGACTTACTGTTCCAAACTGAACCCGATGGAGCGTTATTGGCGCCATCTCAAAGACTTGGCTTGTGCGAACAAACTGCAGGACAACATAAACGAAGTGGTCAGGAGGGCTGAAGCTGCTTTATGGAACAGAATATATCTGAGTCCGCTTTGCGTTTTCAACTTTCTAGAAACTTATGACGGTTCACTTACTAACATTCCTTTCGAAATTCTACTATATTTATCAGGAATGTCAGAAAACCATACACTTTTATAATAAAATTAAAAAAAGTATTATTCCTTATTTAGTAAAGCTTTTTAATGAATCCCTACTGTAACCATCAATACAATCAGAAACCATTTTTCAAACAATTAATAACCTCAATTAACCTCACCCTTATATACTCTCTTCTTGGTATCGCTTTTTATTTTCGTACCATAAATTCATTCTTTATATCTGATGATTTCGTTTGGATAAAAGCACTTATCAATCAAGGGCCATTTTTTCAATGGGTTTACCAGGGTGATTGGATTAAATTCAGCTTTATCCGGCCACTTATATCGGTTTCTTTTTTTCTAGACTATAAACTTTGGGGGCTCAACCCAACTGGATTTCATCTAACGAATATCTTATTCCACGCAGCAAATTCCTGCCTTGTATTTTTTTGTACTGGCGCGCTTTTGGATCGGCTGAATTTTAAGACGCAATCCACTGAAACTCGGCTGCTGTTTCAAATGCTTGCTGGCTTCCTTTTTCTCGTGCTGCCTTCCCATACAGAAGCGGTCAGCTGGATTTCAGCCAGAACAGATCTTATTTCTACTTTTTTTTCCCTTATTACTTTCTACGCCTACTGCATATTTAGAAAAACGGACCAAACAAAGTACTATTGGGTCGCTGTTGTCAGCTTTGGATTTGCTCTTTTCTCTAAAGAATCAACCATTATCCTTCCCTTTGTTTTGATCGTATATGACTTATATTTTTGGATATCAGAGCCTGGACATAAATTTTCCCTTAAGAAATTTTTAATAAGATTATCAACATTTGTAATTCAGGATCTTGTTTATTTGCTTATCCGCTACATTGCTCTTAATAGTTTCGTTGGGGGATATGGATTATATTTTCATACCCAATTTCAACCGAAAAAATTAGTTTTAAATCTTGTCATTTTGATTATCCGGACTTTCATTCCCTATTGGCCTATTGAGATATTACCATCAAGCCGCCTTTTTTTAGGAGCATATTTTGCAACCATTTTTCGAGTATTTCTTGTTTCGATTGTTCTCTTCATCATTATTCTGGGATTCAAAATCGCAGCATACTTCAGGAATAGTCAACCTGATCAACGCCGAAAACAAGAAATATACCTTTTATTTTTTCTGTGGATTATATTTGTAATTTCCTTATTACCAGCGATTAATTTCCGAATTTCCGTAGATGGAGTTGGGGGGGAGCGGCTAACATATTTAGCATCGGCTTTCGGAACTATTTTTCTAACCATAATGCTTGGGGTTCTTTTTAGGAAGGACGAAAAGAGGATAGTTTATTCAGGTTTGGTCGTTATTTTTTTGTCATGTCTCTTTCTTTTTAGAGCAAATGAAAATTGGAGAGTGGCTGGAGAGATCACCAAAAGCATCCTTGCCTCTTTATTAGAAAATAAACCCTCAACTCGTTTGCTGATTTTGAGTATGCCCCAGAACATTCGGGGAGCTGGGGTTTTCGGAATTGGTATCGAGGAAGCTCTTTATCTTTATGGAGGGGATAAAATTTATAAAGATATCCAGATTGTATCTATAGCCTCGTTATTTTCCATCGATGATTTCGTAAAACCTATAGGAAATGGCAACCAGTTTATAATCCATTTAAACGGAAACAACAGCTTTTTCCTGGGGGTTAAAAAACCCTTAAATAGCATATCCATTTCAGTCGATGAAATTAAAGATAACAACTATAGGCTGATCATTGGAGATACAAAGGAATACAACCAGATTGATACATATTCAAAGGGAAAGTTAATACCTTGTTGTAAGTAACCCTCCTCAAAAACCTAGATACATATGGCGCATACAGGTAGTATGGGATGCCCCACAATGGTTCTGTCAGGATACAGCCGCGCGCGTTTCCCTTGACTTCTCGCAGCATGGTAAAAAGTGGATGGGCGGCCAAAAAGTGGTCTCTTCTCAAATGGAATTTTGGAGAGGGGAGATTATGAAAGCGTTCAAATTTCAAGACCCTGCCCGCCCCAATTTTACCTTGCAAATCGACCTGCTGCCAGGAGAGGTGAACGAGGCTTAGCCAGTAAGATCCAGTGTTATTTGGATGATTGCTCCCTCGATGCAAGCATGGTTTAGGAGAATTGATATACAATCCTATACATGGCTGCTGACTCACATAATCCCGCTTTTATATCCCATGCTTGGATTTTTCGCTCCGCCTCTTTTCAATCCTGTCATGCCTCCACTATCGTAGAAACGCCTTCCGGTCTGGTAGCGGGTTGGTTTGCTGGAACGAAAGAAGGACATCCGGACGTTGGGATCTGGATTTCACGCTCGATCATGGGAGCCGGATGGACACCTCCTGTTGAGGTTGCCTCTGGACTTCAGGAAAGCGGCATACGCTATCCCTGTTGGAATCCGGTGTTGTTTCAATTCCCAGGGGGAGCTTTGGTCTTGTTTTATAAAGTCGGACCTTCTCCCCGGGAATGGTGGGGGATGACCCTGCGCTCCTCAGATGGGGGAGAGAGCTGGTCTCCTCCGACCCAACTGCCCGATGGAGTGCTGGGTCCGGTGAAAAATAAGCCAGTGTTGTTGGGGAATGGTCTCTTGGTCTGCCCTTCCAGCACTGAAACGGGAGGGCGCTGGCAAGTCCATCTCGAAATGACTTGTGATGAATGCCAGAGCTGGTCCTTGGTCGAGCCCCTCAATGATCCGGAGCAGCTTGCGGTGATCCAGCCAACCATCCTGGCACACAGCCGCACCTTGCTCCAGATTTTGTGCCGCAGCAAACAGAAGGTGATCGTCGAGAGCTGGTCACAGGATGGTGGTCAAAGCTGGCAGCCTATGCGTCTCACCTGCCTGCCTAATCCCGACAGCGGGATCGATGCAGTCCGGTTGCAGGATGGGCGCTCCCTCCTGGTCTATAATCCAACTGCCCGCCGGCGCACGCCGCTGACCCTGGCAGTCTCTGAGGTTGGTCTCCTGTGGCGCGACATCCTGACTCTGGAAGATCAACCCGGCGAGTATTCCTATCCTGCGGTGATCCAGTCTTCCGATGGATTGGTGCATATCACTTACACCTGGAGGCGACAACGTATCAGCCACGCTATCCTCGATCCTGCAATGTTATAATCCAAAAGCCGGGGGGCTTGGAACATATCAGCCAATCATTCTATTATGTAAAGGAAAAACCATGAGTGTAAATCCTGTGGGTACTTTGAAATCACCGCGTCAGCGTTTGCTGTTCGACCCGGGTTGGCGATTTTACCAGGGCGAACCGCCTGAGCAAGAGGAAGCGGAAGCAAAACCGGATCATTTTCCGAATGCCGGCACGCATGTTGCTGGCGGGGCAGCTAATCCCACCTATAACGACAGCAGCTGGCGTTTGGTGGATCTACCGCACGATTGGGCTGTGGAGGGGCAAAAAGATCCTCAGGCTAACCCCTACCATGGCTTCCTGCCGGTGGGGGTTGGTTGGTACCGCAAAACCTTTACATTGCCAGAATCTGACAGGGATAACAGGATTTACCTGGAGTTCGATGGCGCTTTCCGCGATAGCACGGTATGGGTGAACGGTTATCGGATGGGCAATCAACCGAGCGGGTACATCAGCTTTCGCTATGATATCAGCGATGTGTTGAATTACGGGGACACCAATGTGATCGCTGTCCGCCTGGACGCTACGCAGTTCGAAGGCTGGTGGTACGAGGGCGCTGGCCTCTACCGGCATGTCTGGCTGTTGAAAGTCTCTCCGGTGCATATTGTTCCTTGGGGTGTTTTTGTCCAGCCAATGGTGCAGGGTGATTTGAGGGCCTGGGAGGTGAAGGTTGATACCGAGCTGGTCAATCACACGCTGACAGTCGATCACTTCGATGTCGAATCGGTGATGTTCGATTCGTTCGGCAATGTATCAGCTTCAACCCGGTCAGAAGTTGTCCTTGAGGCGGCTGGGCAGGTTACTGCCCGGCAGCAGATGCAGGTTGATTCACCTTTGCTCTGGTCACCCGATTCACCTTCGCTCTACCGATTGCAGACCAGGGTCTGGTCAAGGGATATTTTGATCGATGAATGTGAGACCACTTTCGGTTTTCGCACCCTGCGCTTCGATCCCGATCAGGGCTTTTTCTTGAATGAAAAACCGCTCAAGCTCAAGGGAACCTGCAACCATCAAGACCACGCCGGGGTTGGCGTGGCAGTCCCAGACCGCCTGTATGCTTATCGGGTGAGGCGTCTGCAGGAAATGGGCAGCAATGCCTACCGCTGTGCGCATAACCCACCTGCTCCAGAGCTTTTGGAAGCGTGCGATCGGTTGGGGATGCTAGTCATGGATGAAACGCGCCACCTGGACAGCAGCGACGCAGGTCTGGCTCAGCTTGGGAGCCTGATCCGGCGTGACCGGAACCACCCGTGTGTGATCCTCTGGTCATTGGGGAATGAGGAACCAATCCAGCGCACAGCAGCGGGGGCGCGCATGATCGCCACCATGAAGAATCTGGCATACCGTCTGGATCCCACCCGTCAGGTGACACTGGCGATGAACGGCGGTTGGGGCAGCGCTACTTCGGAAGTTTTAGATGTGCAAGGCTTCAATTATCATATTGACGAATATGACACTTTCCATAAGAAATTTCCTCGTAAACCCATGTTGGTATCTGAGAGCGGCAGCACGGTGGGGACGCGCGGCATCTACGCCAGGGATCCCGAAAAAGGCTACGTGAGTGCCTATGACCATAACGAGCTGCCCTGGACTGCCAGTGTCGAAGATACGCTCAAGGCTGCTATGGAGCGGGAATTCGTCGCCGGTACATTCGTTTGGACGGGTTTTGATTACCGGGGCGAGCCAACCCCTTATCTCTGGCCGTGCGTTAATTCGCATTTCGGCATTATGGATACTTGTGGTTTCCCCAAAGACCATTATTACTATTACCAGGCCTGGTGGAGTAACGGGCTTGTCCTGCACCTGCAGCCGCATTGGAATTGGGAAGGGCGAGAGGGTCAGCCGGTCACTGTGAGGGCGCTCACGAACTGTGAGGAAGTGGAGCTCTTCTTGAATGGCGTAAGCCTGGGGATGAAGACCGTACCGCGCTACCTGTATGCTGAATGGCAGGTGCCCTATGCGCCGGGTGTGTTGTCTGCCCGGGGGTATGTAGCGGGTCGCGAGGTGGCTTCTGCACAGCAGAGTACGACAGGTGCTCCAACAAGGCTCGCGCTGGAAGCGGATCGGACACTCTTGGCGGCGGATGGGGAGGATCTGGCGGTTGTGAATGTGGCTGTGCAGGATAAAGCCGGTGCAATCGTCCCATATGCAGCCAACCTGGTGCGCTTCAGCTTGCAGGGGAATGGCAAAATCCTGGGGGTAGGCA
>Ga0153915_10003444_pt1 | contig 14536 bp, 10 predicted proteins | sample Opewatmetagenome_2_FD_107003 | JGI IMG/M metagenome (GOLD analysis project Ga0153915, IMG submission 107003) | Freshwater wetland microbial communities from Ohio, USA - Open water 3 Core 3 Depth 3 metaG | ecosystem: Environmental > Aquatic > Freshwater > Wetlands | place: USA: Ohio, Lake Erie...
CCCTTCCAGGCCGCGACGCTCATCTTCGCCTTCCTCCTGCCCGACCCCGTCACCCTCGTCTTCATCATCCTGAACAGCCTGACGGCCGGGCTCGTCCTGGGCGGCGATTTCATCCTGACCATCTTCTCGTTCATGGGCGGCCTGGCCGCGGTCTACGGCGTCAAGCTCTACCGGAGGCGCTACCGGGCGGCGACGCTCCGGGCCGGTTTCATCGTCCTGCCCGCCGTCAACGCCCTCCTCATCCTGGCCTTCCATCTCATCCTGACCCGGAAGGGCTTCTCCACCTTCCCGGCCGAGGTGGCCATGGGCATCATCGGGGGCATGACCAGCGCCGTGCTGGCCTTCCTCCTGCTGCCGCTCGTCGAGTCGGCCTTCGGCTTCGTCACGGGGTCGAAGCTCCTGGAGCTGACCAACTCGGAGCTGCCGATCTTCCGCCAGCTCCAGGAAGAGGCGCCCGGCTCGTATCATCATTCGCTCATCGTCGCCTCGCTCGCCGAGAGGGCCGCCGAGGAGCTCGGCCTCGACGCCCAGCTGGCCAAAGCCGGGGCCCTCTACCACGATATCGGCAAGACCAAGATGCCGGAGTACTACATCGAGAACCGGAGCCGGGAGTTCGATCTCCACAGGGACCTGACGCCCTCGATGAGCACCCTGGTCATCAAGAACCACGTCAAGGAAGGAGCCGAGCTGGCCCGCAAGCTCAAGCTGCCCAAGCCGCTGCGGGAGATCATCGAGCAGCACCACGGCAACTCCCTCGTCCGCTTTTTCTACGCCAAGGCCAAGCAGACCTACAATCCCGAGGAGCAGACCGTCGGCGAGGAGTCCTTCCGCTATCCCGGCCCGGCGCCGCAGACGAAGGAGGCCGGGCTGGTCATGCTGGCCGACTCCATCGAGGCCGCCTCGCGCAGCCTCAAGGCCCCGACCAAGGACAACCTCAAGCGGGTCATCACCGACATCATCAACAACACGCTCCAGGACGGGCAGCTCGACGCCACGGACTTCTCCCTCCGGGAGCTCCGCACTGTGGCCGCGGCCTTCCTGACCGTCCTCTATGCCATCTATCACCCGCGCGTCGAATATCCGGGCTTCAGCTTCGAAGGACGGCCCAAGCCCAAGAACGGCGCCAACGGCAAGACCAACAAGAAGAACCATGATCACCATCCTCAACCGCCAGACAAAACACCCGGTCCGGACCAGAACGTTTGAGCGGCTCCTCGGCGAGCTGGCGGCGCGGTACCGGCGGAGGGACGCCGAGATCAGCCTGAGCTTTGTCGGCGAGCGGGCCATCCGGACGCTCAACCGCAAGTTCATGAAGAAGGACCGGCCGACCGACGTCCTGAGCTTTCCCCTGGGCGAGAAGGCCGCCGACGGCAAGTTCTATCTCGGCGACATCGTGATCGCGGCGCCGGTCGCCGCGCGCCAGGCCCGGGCCAAGGGCCACAGCCTCGACCGCGAGCTGCGCCTGCTCGCCATCCACGGCTTCCTCCACCTTCTCGGCTACGATCATTTCGCCGGCATCGAGGAGGAGGAGCTGAAGCTTCACCGGACCTACCTCACATGACCTTGAGCGCGCTGACCTGGACCGGGCTGGCCTTGGCCTTCCTGGCCGCCTTTCTCCTGTCGCTCTTCCATATCGTCCTCGGCGCCTATTCCAAGATCTCCCTGAGCCGATTCCTCGAGGACCGCGAGAGATCGAACCGGGCCGAGATCCTCAGGAACTTCGAGGACACCCGGCTGGCCGTCGAGTCCCTCCGCATCGTTGTCCTCCTGCTCGTCGCCGTTTACGGCTTCGTCGTCGTCGCCGGGTTCGCGGCCTTGCGGCCCATCGGGCTCTTCCTCATCGCCCTGGCGGTCTACGCCGTCGGGCTCGAGCTCGTCCCCCGCCTCCTCGTCCTGGCCGCCAAGCCCCGGCTCCTGAGGGCGTTCCTGCCCGCGGCGCGCTTCCTCCGCGTCCTCGCCTTTCCCCTGCTCGTCGTCTCCCGCTCCCTCGTCGCCCGCGAGGAGCAGCGCGAGGAACGTGAGGAGGACCGCGAGGCCTCGGAGGAGGAGATCGAGACCTTCATCGACGAGGCCCAGGAAGAGGGCATCATCGAGAAGGGCGAGGACGAGCTCCTGCGGAGCGTCGTCGAGTTCGGCGACCGGGTCGTGCGGCAGGTCATGACCCCCCGCGTCAACATGGTCTGCATCCGAAAGGACTCGACCATCGACAACCTCAAGGACCTCATCATCAAGGAGAAGTACTCGCGGATCCCGGTCTACAAGGACCGCCTCGACAACATGGAAGGCGTCGTCATGGCCAAGGACATCCTCGAGTACTCCGACGAGAAGCACAAGTCGCAGCCTATCGAGGCCTTGATCCGTGCCGTGGCCTTCGTGCCGGAGTCCATGCCCGTCCGCGACCTGCTCCGGGAGTTCCAGAAGGTCAAGACGAAGATGGCCATCGTCGTCGACGAGCACGGCAGCGTCACCGGCCTGGTGACCATGGAGGACGTCGTCGAGGAGCTCGTCGGCGAGATCCAGGACGAGTACGACACGGAGGAGGCCCAGATCGTCGAGAACGGGCCGCTCGATTTCACGGTTTCCGGGGCGACCGAGGTCGAGGAGCTCGAGGAGCTGTTCGACGTCGAGCTCGCCGAGGACGACTTCATCACCGTCGGCGGCCTGATCACGCACAACCTCGGGCGCCTGCCGGCCAAGGGCGAGGTCCTGACGATCAAGGGCCTGAAGTTCGAGGTCCTGGACGTCGACCAGAAGAAGGTCAAGAAGCTCCGGGTCCGCAAGGCCTGACCGGAGCCGAGGGGGACGCATGCCGGCGAAGGCGAAAGCATCGACGACGAAGGCCGCGACGGCGGGCGGCGAGGCGCCCAAGAAGACCCGCAGGAAGGCCGCTCCCAAGCCGGTCTTCCACACCGGCTATGTGGCCCTGATCGGGCGGCCGAACTCGGGCAAGTCGACCCTGCTCAACGGCCTGCTCGGCCAGAAAGTCGCCATCGTCTCGGACAAGCCCCAAACGACGCGGATCAGCCTCCTCGGCATCAAGACGACGGACAAGGGCCAGATCGTCTTCGTCGACAACCCGGGCATCCACAGGCCGCTCCATACCCTCAACAAGAGGATGATGAACTTCGTCTATTCGGCCCTGGAGACGTCCGACGTCGTGTGTCTCCTTGTCGACGCGACCGAGAAGTTCGGCCACGGCGACGAGTACGTCCTCGAGGCGCTGAAGAAGGTCAAGACGCCGGTCTTCCTGCTCATCAACAAGGTGGATATCGTCCGCAAGGACAGGGTCCTGCCCGTCATCGACCAGTACAAAGACCTCTACCCCTTCCGCGAGATCATCCCCATCTCCGCCCTCAAGGGGACGAACCTCGACGTCCTGGAGCGCCTGCTCCTGGAGGCCCTGCCCGTGGCGCCCAAGCTCTATTCGGGCGAGGAGATCTCGGACCAGTCCGAGCGCTTCCTCTTCGCCGAGATCATCCGGGAGAAGGTCCTGAAATACGTCACCCAGGAGCTTCCCTTCGTCACGGCCGTCTACATCGAGTCGATCGAGAAGAGGGAGCAGGCGGATTGGAAGAAGCCCGGGGAGACACGGCCGATGACCTATATCCGGGCCTCGATCTTCGTCGAGAAGGACAACCACCGCAAGATCGTCATCGGCCGGCAGGGCTCGCTCGTCAAACAGATCGGCATCGAGGCCCGCCAGGAGATCGCGGAGTACCTCGGGCAGAAGGTCTATCTCGACCTCCAGGTCCGGGTCCGGGAGGGCTGGCGCGACTCCGAGGACGTCCTCGACCTCATCGAAGGCCAAAAAAGCTGAGGGACTGTCCCCGAACGGGGACTGTCCCTCTTGGCCGCAGATTCCCCTTTTCCGCGAATGGGACTAGAATAGGCTCTATCGCTGATTCACGCTGGGGGTGGCCATGACACTCAAGACGAAAATGACTCTGGGACTGGGCTTCCTGTTCCTCATCATCCTCATCCTGATCGCCTTCTTTTCCGTGAACGTCGGCCGGATCTCCCAGGATGCCGGGAACATCCTGAAGGACAACTACCAGTCTCTCGTCTATTCCAGGAACATGCTCGCGGCCCTCGAGGACATGCGGACGTCGGTCGTCAGCCTGACCTTCAACCCGGCCGAGGACCGGCAGGCCTCCGATTACCACGCCAAGCTCTTCGAGTCCGGCCGTGCGGCCTTCGAGGCCAACCTCAAGTCTGAGAACAGCAACATCACCGAGATCCATGAGGCCGAATATGCCGGCCAGGTCAACCAGAGCTACGGCCCGTTCGCGGAGATCGGCCGGCGGCTCGCCAAGGGCGAGGGCGGACGAGCGCTGTATTTCGAGGAATGGCAGCCGGCCTTCGAGAAGCTGAGGAACGCCATCGGCAACATCAACGACGTCAACATGCAGGCCGTCGAGCGCAAGAGCGAGACGGCCAAGCGGGACGCGGCGGGCATCATCCAGGTCATGGCCGGCATCGGCGTCCTCTGCGCCCTCCTCGCCTTCTTCTATTTCTGGTATTTCCCTTTCTACGTCTCGAACTCGATCGCCTATCTCGCCGACCGCATGAAGGCGCTCCTGGAGAAATCCGGCCTCACCCTCGATCTCAAGACGCACGACGAGGCCTTCATCCTCCTTCATGGCATCAACCTGCTCGAGAGCGACCTCGACCGGAAGCGCGGCCAGCCGGCCCGGGACTGAGGAGGACGGCCCCATGGGACCTGAGAACGGCGTCCCGGTCCCGGGCTCGCCGCTCCATATCCTCGTCGTCGACGACGAGATCAACATCCGTAAGACGCTCGCCCTTTGCCTCGAGACCGAGGGCCACGAGGTCACCGCCGTCAGCAATTTCCAGGACGCTCTGGCGGAGGCCTCGCGCCAGTCCTTCGAGCTGGCCTTCGTCGACCTCCGCCTGGGCACGGACGACGGCCTGGACCTCATCCCGGCCCTCCTCGCCGCGACACCCTGGCTTAAGATCATCGTTATCACCGCCTACGCGTCCATCGACACGGCGGTCGAGGCCATCCGGCGGGGCGCCACCGACTACATCCCCAAGCCGTTCACCCCGGCCCAGATCGAGCTCGCGGTCGGAAAGGTGTTCGAGGTCCGGCGGCTCGAGCAAAGGGTCGCGGCCCTGCAGGAGGACCTGGGGCACGAGCGCCCGGAAATCGATCTCGCGAGCACGAGCCCCCGTATGCAGCGGGCCGTGGACATGGCCCGCCTGGCCGCGGCGGCCGAGGCCACGGTCCTTCTCTGCGGCGAGAGCGGAACGGGCAAGACCGTGCTGGCCCGGGCCATCCATTCGTGGAGCGGCCGGGCCGCCAAGCCGTTCAGCCTCGTCTCCTGCCCGTCGTTCCCTGCGGACCTTCTCGAAAGCGAGCTTTTCGGCCACGTCAAGGGGGCCTTCACCGGCGCCGTCCGCGACAATCCCGGCCGGATCGCCGCGACGGACGGCGGCACGGTCGTCCTCGACGAGATCGCCGACTTGCCGCTGGCCCTCCAGCCCAAGCTCCTGCGCTTCGTCCAGGAGCGGGAGTATGAGCGCCTCGGCGACACGGTCACACGCAAGGCCGATGTGCGGCTGATCGCTGCCACCAACTCGGACCTGGCGGCGGCCGTCAAGGAAGGCCGGTTCCGGGAGGACCTCTATTTCCGTCTCAGCGTTATCCCGATCGAGATCCCTCCTCTACGAGAGAGGCCCGGCGACATCGCCGCCATGGCCGAGCGGCTCCTCGCCTTTCATGCCCGCAACAATCACCGGTCCTTCCTCGGCTTCACGGACGAGGCGCTCGCCGCTCTGAAGGCTTACCGTTGGCCGGGAAACGTCCGGGAGCTCAGCAACGCCGTCGAGCGGGCCGCGATCCTCTGCCGGGGCGACCGGATCGGCCGCGAGTGCCTCCCGGAGGACCTCCAGCCGGCCGAAGCCGAGGCCAAGATCGGCGACAAGATCAGCCTGGAGAAGGTCGAGGAGGCCCACATCCGGAGGGTCCTGGCCGCGTCAAAGTCCCTTCAGGAAGCGGCCGCCGTCCTCGGAATCGATCAGGCTACGCTCTGGCGGCGGCGCAAGAAATACGGTATCTAGCCCCGAGGGAGGCGCATTGCATATCTCAATGCGCCGCACTGCCCGACATTGATTCCCGCAATTCAGCGATTCCCGGCGGTACTTTTATCAATTCATTTTCAATCACTTAGAATCCATATCCTTTGGCATGAGTCTTGCTCATAAAGTCGGCATGCTCGGACTTCGCCAAAAGATTGCCCTTGGCTTCGGCGCGCTCCTCGTCATCACCCTTGTCATCGGGGTTCAGAGCATCCTCCATCTGTCGCGGCTGGGAGCCTCGATCGACGTCATCCTCAGAGAGAACTACCGCAGCGTTCTCGCCTGCCAGCAGATGAAGGAGTCCCTGGAGCGCATCGACAGCGGGGTCCTTTTCGTCCTTCTCGGCCACACCGGGCAAGGGCAGCAGCTCGTGCGCGGCAACAGAGCCGCCTTCGAGACGGCCCTCCAGACCGAGCTCGGCAACATCACCCTCCCGACCGAGGGCGAGAAGGCCGGCCGTCTCCGCGACCTCTACCGGGAATACCAGGCCCATCTGGACGACGCCCTCGATCCGTCCCGTCCGGCCGAGCTGCGCAGCGAGGCCTATTTCACCGGCCTGCTCCCGCTCTTCGGCCAGATCAAGGACCAGGCCGACGCGATCCTCCAGCTGAACCAGCAGAACATGAGCGAGGCCAACGACAAGGCCCGCCGGAGCGCGAAGTCCGCCGAGCGGAGCATGTACGTCCTTCTCGCCGCCGGCACGGTCCTGGCCCTCCTCTTCATCTTCTTCACCCGCAGATGGGTCCTGCGGCCGATCCACCGTCTCATCCGCTCGGCCGACGATATCCGCCGGGGCAATCTGGATCTCGTCGTGGCCATCGATTCCCGGGACGAGATCGGGCACCTGTCGGAATCCTTCAACGCCATGGCCGCCAGCCTGAGGGAGTTCCGCCGCACCGACCAGGCCAGGCTCCTCCGCATCCAAAAGGCCACCCAGCAGGCCTTCGACAGCCTTCCCGACGCCGTCGCGGTCGTCGACTCGGAGGGGAAGGTCGAGGTGGCCACGGAATCGGCCCGCTCGGTCTTCGGGCTGAGGCCGGGGAGCGGCGTCGCAAACGCTCCGTTCGGCTGGATGTTCGATCTCTGGCGCGAGGCGCGTCGGACCGGGCGGCCCGCGTCGCTCGACGGCCAGAAGTCCCTCCAACAATTCGTGCGCGGCGAGGAACGCTATTACCGCCCCGAAGCGGTGCCCATCCTGGACTACGAGCGCCTGACGACCGGCGTCATCCTGGTGATGAAGGACGTCACCCAGCTCCGCCAGCAGGACGAGATCAAGCGCGGCGTCGTCCGGACGGTGTCCCATCAGCTGAACACGCCCCTGACCTCCGTTCGCATGGCCATCCATCTCCTTCTCGGCGAGAAGGTCGGTCCCCTCAACGAGAAGCAGGCTGAGCTCCTGACCTCGGCCCGCGAGGACAGCGATCGGCTCCACGAGATCCTCGACAGCCTCCTCGACCTCAGCCGCTATGAGTCCGGCCGGAGCCAGATGGAGTTCCGGGCCCTCTCCCCCGCCTCGATCGTCGGGGAGGCCGTCGAGTCCTTCAGCCGGACGGCCCAGGACCGCGGCGTCGCCCTGAGCGCGGAGGTCCCGAACGACCTCTCGGACGTCTGGGCGGACACGGCCCGTCTCGCCCACGTCTTCAGCAATCTTCTCACGAACGCCCTCGAACACACCTCGCCCGGTGGGCAGGTCGTCCTGACCGCCGAGGCCGGCGAGGACTGGGTCCGCTTCCATGTCCGCGACACGGGCGAGGGCATCCCGTCGGCGTTCCTGACGCGGGTCTTCGAGCCCTTCTTCCGCGTCCCCGGCCGGCGCAAGGAGACCGGCGCGGGGCTGGGTCTGGCCATCGTCAAGGAGATCGTCGAGGCCCACGGCGGCACCGTGGGCGTGATCAGCGTCGAGGGGGAGGGCTCCGATTTCTTCTTCACGCTGAGACGGACCGACCGGTTCCCGAAGGAGAAGGAAGCCGCATGATCGACGCGCTGTTCGTCCTTCTGGCCATCCTCTTCTTCGCCCTTTGCGGGCTTTATGCCAGGGCCTGCGAGAAGCTTTGACCATGACGACCCTCATCGGACTCGTCGTCGGGCTCCTGCTCATCGGCTATCTTCTCTTGAGCGTCCTGCGGCCGGAGAAGTTCTGATGCTTCAACTCGCGCTGTTCACCGGCCTGCTTGCCGCTGTCACCAAGCCCCTGGGCCTCTACCTTGTCCGCGTCCTCGAGCCGGCCGGAAAGACCTGGCTCGACCGCCCGGTCAAGCCCGTCGAGCGCCTCATCTACCGCGTCCTCGGCGTCGATCCGAGCGAGGAGCAGGACTGGCGGCGCTATGCCCTATCGCTCATCGTCTTCAGCCTGGCCGGACTGCTCCTCACCTACGCCGTCCTCCGTCTCCAGCGCCTCCTGCCGCTCAACCCCCAGAAGCTCGGTCCCGTCGCGCCCGACCTCGCCTTCAACACGGCGGCGAGCTTCACCACCAACACGAATTGGCAGAACTACGCCGGCGAAACGACACTGTCCTACTTCTCCCAGATGGTGGGGCTCGTCTTCCACAACTTCGTCTCCGCGGCCACGGGGATCGCGGCGGCGGCGGCCCTCGTCCGGGGCCTAGCCCGGCATTCGGCGAAAACGGTCGGCAACTTCTGGGTCGACCTCGTCCGCATCAACCTCTACCTTCTTCTCCCCCTCTCGCTCGTGCTGTCGGTTTTCCTGACCTCCCAGGGTGTCGTCCAGAACTTCAAGCCCTATGTCCCTGCGGCGGCCGTGGACGGGGCGGCCGGCGCTCCGGCCGCTCAGACGATTGCCCAAGGCCCGGCCGCCTCCCAGGCGGCGATCAAGATGCTGGGTACTAACGGGGGCGGCTTCTTCAACGCCAACGCCTCCCATCCTTACGAGAATCCGACGCCCCTCTCGAACCTCATCCAGATGCTGGCCATCTTCGCCATCCCGGGCGGGCTGACCTATTACCTCGGCCGGAAGGTCCGCAACCAGAGGCACGGCTGGGCCGTCTGGACGGCCATGGCCATCCTCTTCCTGGCCGCGGCCCTGGTCTGCTGGCGGGCTGAGAGCGCCGGCAATCCGCGTCTGCGGGCGCTCGGCGTCGCCGCCGCCGCAGGCAACATGGAAGGCAAAGAGGTCCGGTTCGGCGTTCCGGCCTCGAGCCTCTTCGCCGCGATCACTACGGACGCCTCCTGCGGCGCGGTCAATTCCATGCACGATTCGTTCACCCCGCTCGGGGGCCTCGTGCCGATGTTCAACATCCAGCTCGGCGAGATCGTCTTCGGCGGCGTTGGCTCGGGCCTCTACGGGATGCTCGTCTTCATCGTTTTGGCCGTCTTCCTGACCGGTCTCATGGTCGGGCGGACGCCGGAATACCTGGGCAAGAAGATCGAAGCCTACGACGTCAAGATGGCCGTCCTCGCGGTCCTCATCCTGATCTTCTCGATCCTGGGCTTCTCCGCCGGGGCCGTGGCCAGCCGCTGGGGCTTGGCCGGGCTCGGCAACGCGGGCCCGCATGGCCTAAGCGAGATCCTCTACGCCTTCTCGTCCGGCGCGGGCAACAACGGCAGCGCTTTCGCCGGGCTGAACGGGAACACCCCCGCCTACAACGTCGCGCTGGCCCTGGCCATGCTCTTCGGACGGTTCGTCATGATGGTGCCCATCCTGGCCCTGGCCGGCAGCCTGGCCCGGAAGAAGCTCGTCCCGGCCGGCGAGGCCAGCTTCCCCGTCTCCGGGCCGATCTTCGTCGTCGTCCTGATCGGCACGGTCCTCATCGTAGGCGCTTTGTCGTTCCTGCCTGCCCTGGCCCTGGGCCCCGTCGTCGAGCATTTCCTGATGACCGGCACTGGCGTGCTGTACTGAGGGGACGAAGATGCGCGACAGGAACCGCCCCTTGTTCGACCGGGCCTCTGTCGGCCGGGCCGCCGGAGATTCGTTCGCCAAGCTCAGTCCCCTCCACCTCCTCAAGAATCCCGTCATCTTCGTCACCGAGGTCGGGGCTCTCCTGACGACGTTCGGGCTCCTCGCGGGTACGAAAGGCGAGGCGCCGGGCTTCGTCGCCCAGATCGCGGCCTGGCTCTGGATCACCGTCCTCTTCGCCAACTTCGCCGAAGCCATGGCCGAGGGCCGCGGCAAGGCACAGGCCGCCGAGCTGCGCAAGACGCGGGCCCGGACCACAGCCCGGCTCATCAGGCCGGACGGCTCGACCGAGTTCGTCCCCTCCGAGCGCCTGCGCAAGGGCGACATCGTCATCGTCTCAGCCCGCGAGACCATCCCGGCCGACGGCGAGATCATCGCGGGCGCGGCCATGGTCGACGAGTCGGCCATCACCGGCGAGTCGGCCCCGGTCATCCGCGAGGCGGGCGGCGACCGGAGCGCGGTCACAGGCGGGACGCGGGTCCTGTCCGACACGATCAAGGTCCGGGTCACGGCCGACCCCGGGCACAGCTTCCTCGACCGGATGATCGCCCTGGTCGAGGGCGCCCGCCGCCAGAAGACGCCCAACGAGATCGCCCTGACCATCCTGCTCTCGGCCTTGACCATCATCTTCCTCGTCGTCGTCATGTCCCTGAAGCCCTTCGGCGATTATTCGGGCGTGACCCTGACGACGACCGTGCTCGTGGCGCTCCTCGTCTGCCTCATCCCGACGACGATCGGCGGCCTGCTCAACGCCATCGGCATCGCCGGCATCGACCGCATGGTCCGGAAGAACGTCCTGGCCATGAGCGGCCGCGCCGTCGAGGCGGCCGGGGACGTGGACGTCCTCCTCCTCGACAAGACGGGCACGATCACCCTGGGCGACCGCCAAGCCACGGCCTTTCTGCCAGCGCCCGGCGTCACGGTCGAGGAGATGACCGAGGCGGCCCAGCTCGCGTCCCTGGCGGACGAGACGCCGGAGGGGCGAAGCATCGTCGTCCTGGCCAAGACATACGGCCTGCGCGGCCGCTCCATCGCCGAGATGCCCCACGCCGCCTTCATCTCCTTCTCCGCACGGACCCGCATGAGCGGCATCGACCTCGACGGACGCCGCATCCGGAAGGGGGCCCCCGACGCGATCCGGGACCTCGTCGGGACGGCCATCCCGGCCGAGGTCGAAGATGCCGTCAGCCATGTCGCCTTCCAGGGCGGCACTCCCCTGCTCGTCGCCGACGGAAGCCGGGTGCTGGGCGTCATCGCTCTCAAGGACATCGTCAAGGGCGGCCTCAAAGACCGCTTCGAGCGCTTCCGGGCCATGGGCATCAAGACGGTCATGATCACCGGCGACAATCCCCTCACCGCCGCGGCCATCGCCCGGGAGGCCGGGGTGGACGATTTCATCGCCGAGGCCAGGCCCGAGGACAAGCTGACGCGCATCCGTAAGGAGCAGGCCGCCGGACATCTCGTGGCCATGACCGGCGACGGCACGAACGACGCCCCGGCCCTGGCCCAGGCCGACGTCGGCGTGGCCATGAACACGGGGACCCAGGCCGCCAAGGAGGCCGGCAACATGGTCGACCTCGACTCGAACCCGACCAAGCTCATCGAGGTCGTCGAGATCGGCAAGCAGATGCTCATCACCCGCGGGGCCCTGACGACCTTCAGCATCGCCAACGACGTGGCCAAGTATTTCGCCATCGTCCCGGCCATGCTGGTCGGCGTCTTCCCGGTCATCGCGCCCCTCAACGTCATGGGGCTGCGGTCGCCGGCGAGCGCCATCCTGAGCGCGGTCATCTTCAACGCCTTGATCATCATCGCCCTGGTGCCGCTGGCCCTGCGCGGGGTGCGCTTCCGGCCGCTCGGTGCGGCCTCGTTGCTGCGGCGCAATCTCCTGATCTACGGCTTGGGCGGCCTCATCGCGCCCTTCCCGGGCATCAAGCTCATCGACATCATTGTCAACGCGCTGCGCCTTGTCTAACATGAGAAGCGGCACCGGAATGAAGGATACTGCGGCCGAGCTGAAGAGGGCCTTCCTGGCCGTGGCCCTCCTCGCCGTCATCCTGTGCGGCGTCTATCCGCTCACCGTCTGGGTGCTCGGCCAGGGCCTCTTCCCGGACCGGGCCAATGGCTCGCTCGTCGTCCGGGACGGGCGCGTCGTCGGGTCGAGCCTCATCGGCCAAAGGTTTTCGTCGCCGCGGTACTTTCATCCTCGCCCGTCGGCGGCCGGGCAGGGCTACGACGCCGCCCGGTCGGGGGGCTCGAACCTGGGGCCGCTTTCGAGGCGCCTCATCGAGAACGTATCGAAGCGGATCGACGAGTACCGGGCCGAGAACGGGCTTTCGGCCGGCGCCCGGGTCCCGGCGGACGCCGTGACGGCCTCGGCGAGCGGACTCGATCCGCACATCTCGCCCGAGAACGCGCGTCTCCAGGCCGGGCGCGTCGCAAGAGCCAGAGGCCTCACGGAGGCGGCCGTCCTGGCCCGGATCGAGGTCTGCACCGAAGGCCGCACGCTGGGCATCCTGGGCGAGCCGCGGGTGAACGTCCTGCGCCTGAATCTCGCTCTCGACGGAGTCGGCGATGGCAGAAGATAGGGCCGACGCGTTCCTCCGCATGATCCGCCGGGCCCAGCGCGGGCGGCTCAAGATCTACCTCGGCTACGCCGCCGGCGTCGGCAAGACCTACCAGATGCTCCAGGAAGGCCACCGGATGAAGGCCGAGGGCATCGACGTCGTCATCGGCCTGCTCGAGACGCACGGCCGGGCGGACATCGCCCGCCTGGCCGAGGGCCTGGAGGCCGTGCCCCGCCGGACCCAGGAGTACCACGGCATCTCCATCGAGGAGATGGACGTCGAGGCCATCATCGCCCGCAAGCCGCAGGTGGCCCTGATCGACGAGCTCGCCCATACCAACGTCCCACGCAGCCGCAACGCCAAGCGGTACGAGGACGTCCAGGACATCCTGGCCGCCGGGATCCACGTCATCAGCACCCTCAACGTCCAGCACCTCGAAAGCCTCTACAACGTCGTCGAGACGGCGGTCGGGGTCAAGGTCCGCGAGCGCCTGCCGGATTCTATCCTGGCCGAGGCCGACGAGATCGTCGACGTCGACCTGGCTACGGCGGACCTCCGCAAGCGGCTGGAGGAGGGAAAGATCTACCCGGCGGAGCGAATCGAGACGGCCATGGCCAACTTCTTCACCGGGCCCAAGCTGGAGAAGCTCCGCGAGCTGGCCCTGCGGGAGCTGGCCTCGCAGATCGACCTGCGGCGCCGCGAGGCCCAGGGGGCGGAAGGAAGCGCCGCGCCGGATCAGATCATGGTCGGGCTGAGCTCCCACGGGCCGAACAGCGAGAAGCTGCTACGCTATGGCTCGCGCCTGGCCGGGCGGTTCAACCGGAACTGGTACGCGGTTTACGTCCAGACGCCGTCCGAGGAGGCCACGGTCATCGACGCCCAGGTCCAGCGTCACCTCTCCGATACGCTGACCCTGGCCAAGCAACTCGGGGCCATGGTCTTCACCTACAAGGGCGAGGACATCGCCGACACGATCCTGAGGTTCGCCGCCGAGTACCGGGTCGGCCACATCATCGTCGGAAAATCGCGGGCCAGGCCGTTCTGGAAGAGGATCGGCCGGGACAAGTCCGTCATCGAGGACCTGATCAAGAACGCCCGGAAGGTGACGGTCATCGTCCTCGACACTTGCGAGAAGGAAGAGGAAGCCGTCCCGGCGCCCGAGGAGACGGCCGAAGAAGGGATGCCCGCGGCCGCCGGCATGGAAGCGGGCGCGGGCGCGCCGCAGGCGGAACGGCCCCGGTTGAGCGCCTGGCTCTCCGATCGGCGCGTCGCGATCTGGGATACTCCCGTCGAAAGGGACACCGTCCTCAGGAGCCTGGCCGAGGCGATCGTCAAGGACGCCGGGATCGCGGACGAGGAGAGCCTCCTCGAATCCATTTTGCGGAGGGAGGCCCAGGGCTCGACGTTCCTCAACGAAGGCGTCGCCTTTCCCCACGTCCGAATGGAGGGACTGGCGGCGCCGGTCATGGCCCTGGGCCTGACAAAGGGCGGCGTCTCCGACGTGTCCACGGAAAAGCCGGTCGAAATCGTCTTTCTCATCCTCTCGCCCGCCGAAGTCCCGGAGGCCCAGGTCCAGCTCCTGGGGCTGGCCAGCCGGGCGGCGCGGAACAGGTTCCTCGTCCAAGCCCTTCGGTCCGCCCGGACGGCCGAAGACGTCATCAAGTCCATCCGCGACTGGGAATCGGGGACATGACTCATTTCTCTTGAAAGGGGATCGTGTCCACGATTTGGGATTTGGCATTCCCGATTTGCGTCCTTGGCGTCCCTCTTACGGTAAACTCGCCGCTGGCACGAAAAACAAGGTCGTAGGACATCCCCTGGGCCGCCTCCGCAAGTTGACTAGTTCCTGGGGCCATGCGATAATTCATCGCCAACCGGACGGTGAGTGTAGCTCAACGGTTAGAGCATCGGACTGTGGATCCGAAGGTTGGGGGTTCGATTCCCCTCACTCACCCCA